>WNFY01002369.1_pt1 | contig 17930 bp, 18 predicted proteins | sample 5400091 | NCBI WGS metagenome assembly WNFY01 (sample SAMN13153364, study PRJNA577476) | soil metagenome | isolation source: 60 cm soil or saprolite under grassland replicate 1 | place: USA:California | collected 2016-06-15
TCGTCCTGGTGCTCCGGAAAACCGCCCCGGAGCAACTGAGAACAATCGCCCGGGTGAGGCCAGGCCGAATGAAACACCACGGCCAGGTTCGCCGGGGAGCCCCGAGAAGCGTCCGGGTGGGGTAGAGAATCGTCCCGCACCGCCTGAGAACAATCGGGGAGCGCAACCCGAAAACAATCGGCAGCCGGAAAACAATCGGCGGCCGGAAAATAATCGCGCAGTACCCCGGCCAGGCAACAACCGGCCTGATCAGGCTCCGGAGCAGCAACGGCAGGCCCCGAATATGAGGCCTGAAAACAATCGTCCAGCAGAGACGCCGAGTACAAAACCTGAACAGCCAACTCGGCCTCCGGAGAATCGACAGGAAGCACAACCGCGGGGGAACCAGAATCGTCCGGATATGCCGCCACCGCCGCGGCAGGAGCATCAGAACGTTCCCGAGGCTCGGCAGCCGCGTCCGGAAAACCAGAACCGTCCGGAGATGACGCCACCGCCGCGCCAGCAACAGCAGAACGCTCCCGAGGCTCGGCAGCCGCGTCCGGAAAACCAGAACCGTCCGGCAGTTACGCCACCGAGTCGCAACGAGAACGTTCCTCGTCCTGAAGCGCGGCCTTCCGACAACCGTCAGCAGGATCAGCAGAGAAGGAACGACCGAGGCAATTCAGAGGACAAGAATAATAATAAAGACAAGAACAAAGATAAGAACAAGCCGCCGCAGTAGCGTTAGTGCAATTTGATTAGCTCCAAAAGCCAGTCCGCAAAGGACTGGCTTTTTTTGTTCCCGCCGACCGCCTGAAGGTCGCCCCAACTGACGCCCATCCGACGAAAAAATCGAAAATGAGTTAAAGGTCCCACAAGGTCAATCTGTTGAAGAGAACTTAGCCTGGCTTCGTCGCAGAATCATGTTGGGTCCCAGGCCGCTGGCATCAAGCAGAACCTGGACGAAATGTGAGATTCCCGGCAGACGCAAGCATGCCCCCACAAATGCCCAACCCAAATTGATGTGCTCAAGTCCGCGTGCGAAAGCGCGTACTCCTTCATCTATGTTGCTTCCATCCATGGGGTCATAGGTCATACGTTGGAGATCTCGCGTGGGATGGTCTTCTGCGCCTACGATCTTCAGCGCGATAGGGTTTTTCGAATCGAACCAGCGTCGTACCTCTGAACAAGGACCGCAGGTTTCTGCAACGTAAAGGCATGCCTGGGCCCGGTCAGCAGGATGCCACGGCTGCAATCGAAATCTCCACGGGCGGACGTTCTTTCGGTACTCCAGCCATGAGGTGCCAAAACGAAGTTTCATGTCTTCGCCCTCATCCCATGCAGCCAAGCCCAAGCTGTAGAAAAATGACACCGCGCCTACCGGCGCCAGCCATAGACTTTTTAGCACCAGGCTCCATGCAATCATCACCAGCACGCAGGAAAGCTGCATTGGATTCGCAATGTAACGATAGAACCCGCTGATGACCAGATGTCTTGGGGGATCGTAGGGAATAGGAGTACCTTGACCGCGCTCGGCAAATTCCTGAACTGCGGAAAGCCCGAGAATGCCAAGCAATGCCACGCCTTGAAACTCGAGATTTCGAATCCACGTGGTCTCGGACAGCAAAGGTTTCCAGCCCGAATTGCGGCGTAGCCCGAAAACAATTTCCGGTATTAGAAAAAGAAAAACTCCCGACGCAACAAATACCTGTAACGTTGTGCGTACTTTAAGGTGCGTATCATTCAATGTCCATCGCGCCAAAAGCTGAGACGGGATCAGCACTAGGCACAAGCCGACGATCTCTCCAATGAGCCAATAGTGGCGGAGCTCTAGGAGCGGGCTGCACGCTGGCATCAAGATCAAGTCGAGGCCAAAGAAGAGCATCACCACGAAGCAAACTGCAATTTTTCGAAATCCGAATATCGGAACCAATCCCCACAGCACCGCCCACCCGAGGTATTGATCGAGTGGCATTCCGCGAAAGAGAGCGCCTTCTGCATGGAAGTCCCACCATCCGAATCGCAAGTTGAGCAATTGCAAGGCGAGTAACGATGGCAGTGTCCAAAGAAAACTGAGGAGGGCAGATGGGAGCATCCTGGGCATGCGCGGTCGCGCAATTGCGATGATGAACGCGGTCAAGATCGGCGCATAGAGCCCAAGAAATCGAACGGCCGCGATGCGTGACATCCCCATCTACTTCCCCCGGCCTCCTTCTGGAGCAGCATTCGCCTGTATCAGGTACTCCGCGGCAAGGCGAGCCGCATATCGCTCCCATGGACGGAAATACCAGGCCGGATCAAGGCGCCTTTCAAAGTGCAACTTCCATGTGACTCGGGTGTGATCTGAATCAAGCTGTATCCACTCTACCTCTGACGATTTCCAGTCCAGCCAGTGCGCGATCTTGCTCCGATCGGAGATTGCTCGAAAACGAACGTATCCAGGCCGTGCCTGTTCAACCTTAAGCATCAGATCTCCCGGCCGCCCTTCACCCCCCGCGAAGTGAATGCTTCGTGGCGCGCCGACTTGCAGTCCGTCGCCCTTTGCTTCGGTCGGACGGGGAAAGCCCATTCTCAAGTAAAGGGGTAGCGGCAGGTCAGTGCGTGGGCTCCGGCTGATAGCCAACTCGACTTGCTCTGCCGATGCCTTGATGATTCTCGACGCCTGCACGGTCTCTTCGCGATTGAAGGACAGCACTGGTGAACTCCCCTCGATGCTCATTGGAAGCAAAACCAACACCAGACACGAGAGCGTCGTCTGCCTATATTTTCGGTTCTCATCCACGAGCACGCCGATCAGAATTCCAACCGCATAGAAAATCGGCGATGCCATAACAATGCAAATGAATCCTTCCCCGAGGAGCGGTGCCGATAGTAGCAATGCGACGGTGAGACCTTTCACGATTGCGCCCTTCGCGGTCTTGGCTTTCGGGCTGAGCGCCAAAATGATGGCCAACACTGCGGGAATGCCCACGAACAGAAGCGCAGTCTGCTCCAGGTGTTCCCGGACAGTGAGCTTATACATCACAGTACCTGCACTCACTGCGAGAATTAGAAAGATAAGCATCCAGCGCGAACTGTCGAATTTCTTTCGTTCATCGTCCGTCATGATTGCTCCTGCATTGCAAAGTCGGGGAGAAGTTCGGCCTCACGCAGTAGTTCGAGGACGCGGGTACGGAAAGGTCTAAGAAGCGGATTCTTGGCCAGCGACAGCAGCCGCATGGTCAAATCGAGTGCGCCGTCCACAAGCTTGCGGGTACGCTGCTGCTGAGGTGAGTTGTCGTAAATGAACAGAATGAGCGCACCCATGTGCAGCGCCCACAAAGAAATCGGCAACAATTGTCGCAAGTCTTTCGGAAGCTTCTCGTCCTCAATTGCACGGGTAAATATTTCGATGCTCTCCCGCCGACTCTCCGCGGTGCCCGGGCCAAGGCAAGAAAGTGGGTGGTCAGGTTCTCCCGAGTAACGGAAGATCACGCCTAACAATTTACGATCGTTCTCAAGGATGTCCAATTTTGACCGCATCACAAACTGTAGGCGCTCTTTCAAGTCCATTTTGCGGGTCGCGAGAGCTTCCGAAAACCGATGCTCGTGTTCTGCCTGCACCGCCTTGTAGTACGCCTGAATAATCGATTCTTTGCCGGGGAAGTAATAATAGGCCGCGCCCAAAGCGACCCCCGCATCGGCGGCGATGTCGCGCATCGTTGTCGCATCGAATCCCTGATCACGGAATAGCCGGAGAGCGCTTTTGAGGATCTCATGGCGGGTCTGCTCGCCTTTTTCCGTTGCCGCTTCGTTAATATTGAACACGTTCAAAATATGCAGCGCAGGCCACCATATTGTCAAGAGAAATGTTGAACGAGTTCAAAAACGGGCGGGATTACGCATCGACGGAAGAGAGTAGGTGCATCGTGGACAGATCACCTTTTGCCGCCAGTCGGGAGTGGTGCCGGGAGGGGGAGTTTCCTGCCCTCTCTGCCGTGGGTGCTTTGGATCCATTGGAGAGGAGCTATCAATCCCATTTGTCGGCATTCACCTTTGAGCAGGTGATGAAACAAGTAAAGGCGAGGTACATCCTTGGCCTGACGGCAACCCTGAGCGCAAAAACGGACACCACCCGATCATCTACATGCAGTGCGGTCCGACACGACATAAGCTCAGCGCACGTTCGATGACCGCAGTCACGCCGTTCGAACATGAAGTGGTTCCACGGTTGACCGAGTTTTGCCTGCCACCCGAGCGGATCGATACAACGATCCAGGAAGTGTACGCTGCAGTTGCAGATGACCGTGTTCGCAATGAAATGATCCTGGCCGATCTGCTGCGCGCAGTCGGAGACCGACGCTCACCGCTGTTTCTCACCGGCAGAACCAGTCACTTGAGGTATTTCGAGACGGCCCTCTCTGGCAAGGTGAGCAACGTGTTTGTGCTAAAAGGCGGCATGGGCAAGAAACAGCGCCGAACGATTGCGGAGGCGATTGCGGCTGTTCCGGAGGGCGAGTCAAGAGTCATCCTGGCAACTGGCAGTTACATTGGTGAGGGCTTTGATGATGCTCGTCTGGACACGTTGTTCTTGGCGATGCCGATTTCCTGGAAGGGAACGTTGCAACAGTATGTTGGGCGTCTCCATCGGCTTCACGATGCTAAGCATGTCGTTCGCGTCTACGACTATGTCGATTCTCAGGTGCTGATGCTGGCGCGAATGTACGCCCGGCGACTAAGAGGCTACGGCGCCATCGGCTATAGAATTGGCGTCGCAGCCGCCGAGGGGCCGTCGCCCAGCGATTGAACGCTTCTGATGGGAATGAAGGGATATGACGCACCAGAACACCAAGCTCGTTGTGGTCCACATGGATGTACGCAAGTTGAAGCGCAACCCCAACACCAATCTTCCGTCATTCAGCAAGGCGAAATTGGAGAGACTGATTGAGCAAGCGGTCGTGGATGCATATACCGAAGAGGAGCAGGTTGTCGGCTTCCTCACGATGATGGAGGAGCATCTTGCCCTGCCCTTCTCCGCAAATATTTTCGGCGTTGACGTTGTGGTGGAGAGAGTGGACATGACACGCATTGGCCAGATTGTGGCGATTTACCGCCGCGACAAATTCCGGCAGAGAATCGGAATCCTCGATTTGCCGTTGCCGACGCCAGCGCCCGCCGGTACGGAATGGATCGCAGCGTATCGCCACTGCGCAGAGGATTCTGAGTGAGCGAATACCAGTATTACGATTTCCGGGCAATCGACCGGGCGCTGACAAAAGCTGATATGGCCGAACTAAGGTCCGTCTCCACACGCGCTGTGATTACTTCAACCAGTTTCACGAATCACTACGAATGGGGAGACCTGAAGGCAGATCCTCTCAAACTGCTGGAAAAGTACTTCGACACGTTTCTCTACGTTGCGAACTGGGGAACGCGTGAGTTGTGTCTCCGCCTTCCGCTGGAATTGGCCGACTACAAAATGCTGAGAGCCATGCTCGCAGGCGAAGCTGCTCAAGTGCGAAAATCTGGGAACTCCGTGATCGTTGCATTTGAAAATCAATTCGAGGACGATGACTGGGACGACGGGACAGGATGGATGGGCTCGCTGATGTCTCTGCGCTCGGACCTGCTGCGTGGCGACCTGCGCTGCCTTTATCTCGGATGGCTCCTTTGTGCGCAAAATGAAGAGTTCGGCGAGGATGAACTGGAGCCAGCGGTGCCTGCTGGTCTGGGCGAATTGTCGGCTCCCCTCCATTCCCTGATCGAGTTTCTTGGAATAGACGAGGATCTCGTCGAAGTTGCTGCAGCTGTTTCGGCGCCGCTGAACGCTGGCCCGGATCGGGAGGATCTGGCGACTTGGATTCAGAGCCTGCCCGAACAAGAAAAGGGCAATTTGCTCGTTGCCGCAGTCGCGGAACCCGGTGAACGATGGAAGAACGAATTGCTGCGACGTTTCGAGCAGAACGCGCGACGCACTCTGTCCGCGCCCGACACAATTTGTCGGCGCACTGCAGGCGATCTTCTGAGACTGGTTCATGCCCGCGTGGAAGAAAGAACCCGATTACTGGAGGCAAAGCGAGCGGCGGAGGCTGCGCGACGAAAGGCAGAAGACGAGGCTAACCGCTCTCGCTATCTGGACCAGCTGGGGAAGCGAGAGGAAGGGAATTGGAATCGGATTGCAGCGCACATCCAGAAGCGGCAACCCAACGAATACGACAAGGCGATCACTCTTCTGATTGACCTGCGTGATCTCGCGCTCCGCCAAGGCCGGGTGGATGCATTCCAGTCCGCACTGGGGGAACTCCGTCGGGAGCACGCCGCCAAGGAAAGTCTTCTGCGCCGCTTGGCTAAGGCAAAGCTGTAACGACCGGGGGGCGATGAAGGAACTGGATCGGAAGATACAGACTCGATCTGGGAGGACACCCACTACGTCGCACACACTCAGGTAGAGATGGCCCACCACGACCCGGAATAGGTCCCAGAACCGTTTTAGTTTCGGTTCCGGATCAGACGAGCCTATAATCCGAAATAGACGAGCCATCAATCCGAATTAGACGGAGCCCTTCACCCGGCATGGACGATACCGATAACGCGCTCTTTTCTCGCTTTTCCGCCGAACTGGTGGCTACCGCGCTCAAGGATACGCCGGTCGTCATGGTTACGGGGCCGCGCCAGTGCGGCAAGACCACACTGGTCCGCGATTTGGTCCCGGGCAATCGCGAATTCATCACCATGGACGACGACACGGTGCTGGCCGCGGCACGCAGCGATCCAACTGGGTTAGTGCGGGCCCTCGATCAAACGACCATTGACGAAGTACAGCGAGTGCCCGACCTTCTCCGGGCCATCAAGAAGTCAGTGGAGATCGCCGCGCCGGTCGGTTCTTATTGACCGGCTCCGCCAATATTCTTACTCTGCCCCAAGTCTCGGAGAGTTTAGCTGGCCGCATGGAGATCGTGAGCCTTCTGCCCCTCTCGCGGGCTGAAATCCGACGTAAGAAGCCGGGGTTCCTCAAAGCAGCGTTCGATAGCAAACTTGGCAAACCCGCGGAGCCAATGATCGGCAAAGACCTAGTACAAGCGGTGCTGATTGGCGGCTACCCGGAGATGCTGCGGCGTGAAGATCCAAAGCGACGCCAGACATGGGCGCGCGATTACATAAGAGCCATCGTGCAACGGGACGTACGCGAAGTTGCCGACGTGGAGAAGCTTGATCAAATGCCAAGGCTGCTGCAGGTTCTCGCCCAGCACTCTGGCCAGCTCACCAATTTCACGCAGATGGGCGGCCAAGTTGGGTTTGACGACAAGACCACAAGAAAATACGTCGCCATCCTGGAGCAGTTGTTTCTCGTTCGTCGGGTGGAACCGTGGTTTCGGAACCAGTTGAAGCGTTTGGTAAAGACGCCCAAGCTGCATTTCCTTGATTCCGGCCTACTCGGCGCGCTCTTTGGGGCTACCGCGGAACGGATCGCGAAAGACCGTTCAAGCTTCGGACCGCTGCTGGAAACATTTGTTTTCTCTGAGGTATTGAAACAGGCGTCTTGGTTTGATGAGAGCTGCGCGTTATACCATTACCGGGACAAAGATCAGGACGAAGTTGATCTGGTGATCGAAACGGGAAGTGGTGCATTGGTCGGTATCGAAGTCAAGGCGAGCGCTACCGTGACTGCGGGTGACTTCAAAGGGCTCCGGAAGTTGGCGGACGCCTGCGGCGATAACTTCAAGCTAGGAGTAGTTCTCTACGATGGCGGAAGACCGGTCCACTTCGGCGAACGTCTTGTGACTGCGCCAATGTCTTGCTTGTGGGCGTGACTCGAATTTTCTGCATCCTCATTCCTTCCTTGTTAGAAGTGGCGCGGAAATCCTGAGAATGTGTAACAGATGAGCAAGCCATGCTCACAACAGCGGTTTGTAAGTAAACCTAACTTTTTCAGTCTGATAGATTTAACGCTCGTTGGTATACGTTGGCGGAAAGTCCGCTGCGTCTGCTGCAGAGGTGCATCTCAGGCGGGAAGCTAGCCCAGGTAGCTGCTTATTCTGTGGGCTTTTAAGCTGGTGCCTGGAGGGGGAGTTGAACCCCCAAGGTGCTAAGCACCGGCGGATTTTGAGTACACAGTCGGGTGATGCATTTCGAAAATTCTCTACTCTATTCGATTTTTCAACCGGTTACAAGGCGCACGTGTTGATCTGTTATGACCCGAAATGCTCGGTTCTGAGCATGGAACTACTACAGTTTTACTACAGTTGCAAAAAGCCCAGACCGTTCACGACGAGCGCCCCGGGGCAAGAAGGCCATCGCCTTAGCTATCGACAGCGTGGTCACATGAACGGGCTTTAATGCGAATGCTGCAACGACACAAAGCAGCACGATGCCGAGTGCAAGGCAGCTTCGTAATATGAATCGGCGTTCAGCGGGGGTTTTCGACCCGACCGTTCCCGTCACTCCGGTTCTGCGCCGACGCATTTCATGCTTGAGCAGCATGGCCATGTAGAGTAAAACGAATGTACTATTCTCAAACTTGCGAAATGGAAACACGCGGACAGCACGGCGGGTTTCAGAGGACACATGCGCCAGCTCTCAATCATCCTCGTAATTCTTATGGCTGTAGGTTCTGCACAGGCACAGTCAAAGTCCGCACAAAACTCCCGTACCCCGTCGCAGTCACACGCGGCAACCCCGCCAGCAAAACCGAAACAACCCCAGCCGGAGTTTCTGTCCAGATCGTTGGATTTGGACCAGACGAGCGTTGGACCTGACTTCCATGGACATGACATCACGGTTATCATGGCAGCGATCAAAGACTCTCCTGCACTCAAGGAGAAATCAGAGTTTGAATCGACCTCCGCTTTTGAAACGCGGCGGGCAGGATTTGTCGAGAAACCGTTATATGGGACCGTTACTCCGAACGCTTACCTCGGGTTCATAGTCGGCGAGGAGTCAATCATCACGCCGTCGTTCAAATACGACGCAGACTCGCAAACATTGATGGTTACGCTCACAGCTGGCACTGAGCGTTTCATCATGGATAAGGATAAGCCGACTCTCGACGACGTTTTGATTCGGCGAATAGTGCGGGATAAGGACTCCTATATTGGGAGCAACGCGTTCGTGGCGAAAGTTGAGGTACGCCGGACGTATTCGGAAGAGTATGGGGTTGCATTCCCAGAGGACAGTTGGCTCTTCCGAGGCACCGAAAGATACGGGCGCACTTTCACCTACTTGCTGGCCACGTCCCCCGATGAAGCGAGAGCGTTGAAAGCCGATGCCAAGCTGCTTCTGGTGTGTCGTCTGTCGCAACCTTGGTTCCGCCAAAGCGCACATGGCCACGATGCCACGATTGATGAACCTTACGAGACGATCATCGGAGACAACTATCTACAGGTCGAGCCGGAACAGCTTTGGATTTTCCATCAGCAAACCGGCGAGGTGATCCGGAAGTTGTCCAGTTCATCCCTCGCCAGTGAATCGGGCGATCAATTTAAACTCAAGCTGCGCCAAACGCCGGTTCTCCTCGAAGTCTCACCGGCAAGTATTTCATCGATGAAGATTGCGATTGACGACGACCCGGGCAGTTCCGATGTGATTTCACCTGGGACCAAGACCTTCGCCGCGAAGCACAAGATTGTGCTGACACTTGAGTGTCCAAGATCGCTTTCGGACATCAGCTTCAAACTGAACGGCAAACCCTATGTTCCCGATTGGACAAAGGACGCAACTCGGATCGGAGGCTACGAGTCGATTCACTCAGCGACGGCGGTTATCACGGCTCCCTAAGGGCCGCGTCAGCTCTGAAAGTCAACCAGCGGCTTGAGTCGTTGACTTCGATTCCACAAGACAAGATAAAGAGGCGCGCTGACCGGGCCATGATTGCGACTATTTAGGAACTATGGTGATATGGCGAACGCCAAATACCTACAGGCGTAAACTGGGACCCAGCAGTATGCGTTCTAGTGCTTACCTTCAGACTATAGCTACTTTTCACGAAGTCGACGAAGGAGTTAGCATATGGCTGTAGACGATCCACCGAAGACTCATGGCGCCGCGGGCCAAGCCTCAACCAATCAGCCGCCGGTTCAGCTAGATCAAGGAAAGCCGCAAGCGGTACGAACAGCGTTGTGGGTTGTAGGCGTGGCCATACTATCTAACGCCGCCAACATTCTCAAGCAACTCAGGGATGTCTTTGAATCGATAGTCCAGCTACAAGCGCTTGCGGTGGATCATATGTGGCTCTCTGCTGTTGTCCTTAGCGCTGTAATCATCTGGGGCAATGTACTGCTGTTTCGATTCCTATATCACAGACTAAGGCGGCGCATCCAGACGACGTATAAGGTGCTCGCAGCAGCAGGTTCTCTGGCTCTCGTCACCGTTGTGGTAGTCACCAATTTGCTCTCACTTAAGAGTCTGTTACGGAATCCGGTCGAGATACAGCGCGAATTATTGAACGAGCTCGCGACGGTGCAGACCATGGAGGGTGGATTCCGAAATGCTACGACTCCTGAGGGTATTCCAGATCCCTGGACCACCGCACAATCAGTTAAGGCGATACTCCTAGCTGGAACATACAATCCCGGTCGAATCAAACAGGCGTTCTCCTACATCGAGAGCAAGAGACAACACGAGGGCTTTGAAGTGATCCTCGGCCCCGATACTAGGCCTTTTATTCGTACTGAAATTACTGCGTGGGTTGCCGTTGCATACCTAGAGTCTCTTTCAAAGTCAGGCCTTTGGACTGACAAGGAGCGCACTGCGACGATAGGTCTAATCGAAAACACGCTGCACATAATTGTAGCTCAACAAGATCGGGCTTCGGGTGCTTGGACTCCAATTCCGCACGCGGCCGTTGTTCATGAACGCACTTACGCAACGACGATGGCAGTATGGGCGCTGACCGAGGCCCTGCTCTCGAGAGATGTACCCAGCCAGACGAAAGAAGGATTGGTTCCCGCTTTCGAAGCGGGAATTTCCTGGCTCATGAATCACTACGTAAGCAATCTCGGTTGGGAGGAGAATCCCAAGTACGCCTTAGGGAAGCCCTTTCCTGGTTTGACCTATCAGGTCCTATTTGTATTGGAGCGGGCACAACTGGTTTCTGAACACAACTCGTTCAAGGATACAGGGGTGCTCAGGCGCATAAAGCGTGAGCTCAAGAACACAATTCACGCTGCACAAGTCGGGGACGTGACGTCCGTACCGACCAACTACATTATGGTCGGAGAATACTCGTGCTGGGCAGATGTCTTGGCCTACCCATGGCTGTTGGCGGTATTGCCGGAACTGATTGCGGACAATGATGTATCGTCCGATGACCGACGCTTCTTAAGAAGACTGCTCAGGGATGAGCTTGGCAAAGTGACGGAGTTGCCGACCAATCTGATGCAGGTCGAGACGTACCAAGTCGCTGAAAATATCATCGGTATTTCGTGCGTAATAAATTCCGATCAAAGAAGGAAATGAGTTGGAAGATTTCTGTGATGCTGGCGAGTGGTTCGACGCCCCTTTTCGGGGAGCCTTATTCTGACTGTGATCCGCGAAGAAGAGATTCGTTGTAAGCAGCCTGTGAAATCGTAAACCTCCAGACAGGAGAAAGACGTTGGTTACGAACGAACAGACGAAGGCGCAGATTGTGGAGTTTCTTCTGAACCTCAACTCTGCCAAAATCAATAAGCTGGAAAGTGCGTTAGAAAAGAACTGGATCATTCATGTCATTTTGGCCGGTGTCGGGGTTGCCCTTATCTTTCGGATTGGAAATCTCCCGAACCTCATTGTTGCCAAGTATTTCACGCAAGAACAATACGATGCTCGAGCCGCCGCGGCGATCATGCTGCCGATTTTTCTCTACTACTTCATGAAACTCGGGCATTTATTGACATTGTTTAATGAAGCTCGGAGCCTTCAGGATACTTTGTTGAAAGAATATTTGACGAGCCAGTTTGACGAGCGGCAAACCGAGTCGCTCCATCGGACCACCAGTTTTTTGGCTGAATCATTCTACGCCGGAAAAGGCGACAAAATGTTCATATCCTATCTTTTCGTTACCTCCGTTGTTCTCTCCACTGCACAAGGCGCTGCCCTATTTCTGATTGTTCAAGCCTACCATCTCAACCGCTGGTCGATAGCAGGGTTGACGCTGAGCGGAATTGTACTACTCATCCTTTACTTCCTCTTCTGGAGGTCCCAGAAAGATCGCTTCCGGGCGACCTTGGCGGTGTTGTTTTCCATCGTGCTTACAACCGCCTGGTTGATTGCATTTGCGGTATTCGCAAAGTCGAGTTGATTGGGACGAGAGGTGTGGTTTCGCCCGCCTACCGTTAGTAGGTAATGGCCCCGGATGTAGCATTTTCCCCTCAATACAATCGTCCCCGCTTCGCCCCAGTGCCGTCAACGGCTTGGGGCCAGATTCCTGCCGTTTCATTATTTAATGATCGTGAAATGAAGAATAATGAAGGACAGAGATTAAGGACGAAAAGGGGATGAGCGTCGATACAGAGGGATGCTGCTATCTGGGCGACCAAACCTTTCAATCAGCGTGGAAGGAAATGCGTACTCTGGTTGCGCCTAATTACGCTCTCTTCCCGTCACAAGGGCGTCACAAGCCCAATTCTATACCCATTCCTGCTCAGGATTTCGGAGGTCTCTTATGTGTTTGGACCCGCGTCCGACGCGGCCTTTGGGTTGGTGCCGGGAGGGGGAGTCGAACCCCCAAGGGCCGAAGCCCGGCGGATTTTGAGTCCGCTGCGTCTGCCAGTTCCGCCATCCCGGCGCAGGGGAAGATCAGTCACAAGGTTAGCATACGGCCCGGCCTCAATCCCCATGCGAGGCACCAATTTGAGGACCGCCTGCGCTGGAATTAGGAACACCTGACGAGCAGAGATCGGGCCTCATCCACGCAGGACAGGCGAGCCGCCTATCCAATTCCTGCTGCTAGCCTGCAAGCTGGTTCGCTATACTGTTGGCGGATGGACGTTGAGCGGATCATCACCGAAATCGAGTGGCTAGAGCGCACCTTTGCAGTGCCGGACACCCGACCGCTGAGTGCAAGCGACCTCTCCGCTGCGAACAGACGGCACGACGAGCTGCTAGCTAACAGTCCATGGTTTCGGCTATGGCAGCAGTATGGCGTGTGCTGCCGCTCCGAGTCTCCGGTAATGCGACCACCCGGAAAAGACAGTTAGAGTCGCGGCGAGAATTCAACCGTCGGCGCTACGGTTTGACCCTCGGCACCGAACCTCTTAAACTTTCATAAAGCAGATCTGCTCTCCAGTCCGCAGTTCATCCAGGAGGACTTCCTGACTTTTATTTCCATGTCCTGCAAGAATTTGGCATTTCGGTGCGCAGCGTTTGTGATACTTGCCTCGGCGGCCCTCCTCGCGCAGGGCGGAGTACAGCTCGATAACAGCGAGACTTTATTTGCAGTTCTGACGGCAATCAACAATTGCGGATACGACGCGGAACTCACCGCTTCTGATCCGGTGCGAATGACGGTCCGACGGGAAATTGGGAGTCACCTCGAGACCTCCGACGCGGCCAAGTCGGCTTCCGATTCGCTCTGCGCGTTCTATCACGACCATCAGCAAAGCACGGATGCTCGCACGCTTTCCTTTTATATATCGTTAGCACTTTACCTGAATCCACCTCCAGCGCTGACGCCCAGGGTCAAAGAAGCGGATTTGCCGCCTGACGCGAGCGGCGTACTCGGGCTGGTTCCGTTGCTTACAAAGTTTTACACCGCGGCCGGAATTCACGAATTATGGCAGCAACATACGGCAGCCTACGCCGGATTTAACGGACAGTATCGTGAACCGCTATCGCAAATGATCTCGAGCACGGAGCTTTACCTACGTCTGCCGTCTGCGAACTATATGGGTCGCTCATTCACGGTCTTCGTGGAGCCCATGGGTGCGCCTTCGGAAATCAACGCGCGCAGTTATGGCACCGATTACTATGTCGTGATCACGCCGGCACCGGGATCAAGTTTGAAGATGGACTTGATCCGACACGCGTTTTTGCATTTTCTTTTGGATCCCATGGTTGGAAAATTTGCCGGGAACTTAAAGCCCCTTGACCCGCTTATGGATTCACTGCGGCTGGCCCCAATGGACGAAAATTTCAAAGAAGATCCGTCGTTATTAGTCACCGAATGCCTGATCCGGGCAGTGGAGGCGCGCACCATGGCAGGAGCCAAGGCGCCGCAATCCGAGCAGGACCGCTCGGTCGCGGATTCCGAGCAGCAAGGGTTCATTCTGACCCGCTATTTCTATCAGCGCTTGCTGCAATTTGAAAAAGACAGTATCGGCTTCAGAGCAGCATTACCGGCGATGATTGCAGGAATTGACGCACGCGCAGAGCAGAAACGCGCGGGACAGATTCAGTTTGCAACAGCTGCCGAGCCGGAATTGCTGCACCTTGCGCGTCCTAAGGAAGGCAAGCTGCTAGGCACGGCCGAGGAACGCCTTTCAGCAGGCGACATTCAAACCGCGGAGAAACTCGCGCGGCAGGCCCTGGCAGAAAAAAACGAGGACCCGGGCAGGGCGCTATTCATCCTGGCGCAAATTGCCTTACGCGGAGGAATCAATAACGCGAGCCCCTACTTCGAACAGGCGCTAAAGGCCACGAGTGAGCCGAAGGTTGTGGCCTGGTCGCACATTTATTTGGGAAGGATCCTGGATTTGCAGGACGATGAGGAGGACGGTCCCAAACGCGCTGCCGCTATCGAGCACTACAAAGCGGCGGTGAGCGCGAGCGACTCGCTTCCTCAGGCAAAAGCGGCGGCTGAAGAAGGATTGCAGAAGCCCTATGCGCCGCCGAATCGCGCGCAACAGGGTCAGCAGGCTGCTCCGGAAGAGCAGAAGCAATAACATCGGCTTGGGGTTGCACTGGGTACTGGGAGAATGCGGGAAATGAAATTGGCGGCAATATTGACGCTCGCTGTAGGACTGACCGGAGGCAGTGCGGGGAGTCTTGCACAATCGCCGGGACAATCTAGCCAGCCCAGCGGAACCTCGCGGACAACGGGCCGGGCGCCGATTCAGACCAAGACCGCGGCGGAGTATCAGGCATATCAGGCAGTCATTGCGAATGCCCAGAATCCCGAAGCCATGGAAAAAGCGGCCGACGACTTCGCCGCAAAATTCCCGGACAGTGCGGTGCGGGTGCTGCTCTATCGCTCGGCCATGAATGCGTATCAGACGGCGGGAAACGCCCAGAAGATGTTGGATGTGGGACTGAAGGTATTGAATCTCGATAAGGACGATCCCGAGGCGTTGATCAGTGTTGCCGAAGTCCTACAGGAGCAAACTTCACCCACCGATCTGGATAAAGATAAACGCGCAACGCGTACGATTGATTATGCCCAGCACGCCTTGGAAACGATTGACACCGATCTCGCAGTCCCCACGGGCACCGCGCCTGAGCGGGTGGAAACGTACAAGAAGACCTTGCGGTCAACCGCGTTCGCGATCATTGGAACGGTGCAGTACAAGCAGGAACAGTACGCCGACGCCGAAGGCAATCTACGGAAGGCGATCGAGGCCGACGCCGCGAATCCCGATCCGGTTGTGGTGCTGCGACTGGCGCTCGCGCTCGACCAGCAAAAGAAGTACAGCGACGCGCTGCAGCAAGCCAATAGGGCTGTTGAACTTACGCAGGAAGGCACAGACGTCGGCAAAATGGCCCGGAACGAGCGCGACCGTCTGGTGATTGAGACCGGCGGAAGCGCGCCGCCAAGTTCTTCGCCTCAGAGTTCGAATTCGTCCAGCCACTGAGTAATCCATGAACTCTACCGTAAGCTCACATGCCCGGGAAGCAGTAACCCTCGAAAGGGCCCTCGGCCACGTATTCGCTTCGCCGGACTTGCTGCACCAGGCGCTCACGCACAGTTCGCAGGCCCGTGAATTTGAGGCCGCACGGCCGACGGCCACAGAACGCGCCAAGGACAACGAGCAGCTTGAGTTTCTGGGGGATGCCGTCCTGGGATTGGTGGCCACCGAAGAATTGTTCAGGCGATTCCCGCAATTCAGCGAAGGCCAACTTTCAAAATTGCGCGCTCATCTGGTGAGCAAGAATCATCTTATTAATGTCGCGGAACGGCTGGAGCTTGGAAGATATCTTCGCTTAGGTAGGGGCGAAGAGAAGAGCGGAGGCCGCAGCAAATCTGCGCTTTTGGTGGATGCCTTGGAAGCGGTGCTTGGAGCAATCTATCTGGACGCAGGTTTCGAAACCGCGCGTTCGTTGATCTTGCGCCATGTGTTGTTACCGGAGTTGGAAGAGTTTATTTCGAGCGGCAAAGCGGCAAAGGTGACCGATTACAAATCGGCGTTGCAGGAAAAGCTGCAGGCAACTAACTGTCCACAGCCGGTTTATGTGATGGTCAAGGAATCAGGCCCTGAGCATCAGAAGACTTTCACCATTGAAGCGCGATTGGTTGCAATGGGAGATGGCCAAGTCGAATTCGTTGGACGTGCGCAGGGATCAACCAAGAAAACTGCTGAGCAGGATGCCGCACGTCAGGTGCTGGAGTATCTGGCCACCAAGGAGAATGGAGCCGCAAAGTGAGTGCCGATCACGTTGAACCTGGACACTCCTCAAGCTGGCCAGAGTCGTTGCAGTGGCTGCTGGGCATCGTCGTCATTGCCATCTTTATTGTCACGTTCGTCGTACAGGCCTTTCAAATTCCTTCCGAGTCCATGGAAAATACGCTTCTGACCGGCGATTACCTGCTGGTGGATAAGCTGCACTTCGGCACCGGCAACTTTCCTGGCCAGCTTCTGCCGTATGGCAAGGTAAAACGCGGGGATATCGTAGTTTTTCATTATCCACTCGATCCCCGGCTGCACTTCGTAAAACGAGTAATCGGAGTTCCCGGAGATCACATCCGCCTGATCAACAAGCAGGTCTATATAAACGGCGCGCCGATGGTAGAAGGGTATGTGCATTATTTTCGGCCACATGATGCGTTCCGGGACGAATTTCCGCGGCTGGATTTTCTGCCTTCGGGCCTGAGCGGCGCATGGTGGCAGGAAATGAGAAAGCTGGTTGAGGACAATCAATTGATTGTGCCGGAAGGCAACTACTTCGTGATGGGCGACAACCGCGACGACAGCTCCGACAGCCGATACTGGGGATTTGTTCCGCAGGAGAATATTGTTGGCCGGCCGCTGGTGATTTACTGGTCCATGCGCAGCCAGGAAGTTGGCAATGCGACCGCGAATGATAAACTTACCCGATTCATCTATGCGATGGGACACTTGATGCAGATCACGCGCTGGGACCGGACGCTCCGATTGGTAAATTGATGCCGAAATTATTGAAAGAGGAAGAACGCTTGGCGAAGAAAGACAAGCAGGACGAAAAACCGCGGGAGACGACAGTTGAATTCCTGGCGTCGCTCGCCGGAGTTCTGGTCACAGGGCTGTTCATCATCACGTTCATTCTGCAGGCATTTGAAATTCCCTCCGCTTCCATGGTCAAGACTCTGTTAGTCGGCGACCATGTGTTCGTCAACCGCGTGCAGTTTTCCCCCCGCACCAGTTGGGTGGGACCGCTTGTCCCTTACAGCCAGATCCATCATGGCGACATTGTCGTCTTTTTGTCTGTGGACCCGCGCACACCGGAGCTTTACATCGTGAAGCGCATCATCGGACTGCCGGGGGATCGCATTCATCTGCGCGACGGAGCGGTCTATCGTAATGGCCAAAAGCTGGACGAGCCTTATATCGTTCACAGCGATCAAGCTCCGTTCAATTCGTACGATCCGTATCGTGACAATTTTCCCGCAGTCTCGCCCGGTGATCAGCCCAATGTGATCTCGGAATGGAAGCTGACCATGCCGGACCATATTGAAAACGGCGATCTTGTCGTGCCGCCTGACAGCTACTTTGGAATGGGCGACAACCGTGACTTGAGCCTTGATAGCCGATATTGGGGATTTATTCCGCGAGAGAATGTCATTGGCCGCCCGATGTTTATCTATTGGT
>WNFY01002614.1_pt1 | contig 17928 bp, 17 predicted proteins | sample 5400091 | NCBI WGS metagenome assembly WNFY01 (sample SAMN13153364, study PRJNA577476) | soil metagenome | isolation source: 60 cm soil or saprolite under grassland replicate 1 | place: USA:California | collected 2016-06-15
CCGCAGATTTATTGCCAATCGAAAAAGATGCAGTTAGTGGCCCGGGTCTTCTTGCCGGACTGGCCGAAATTGAAGCGCGCACCGGCCAAGCTGATGAAGCTGTAAAAATACTTCGCCAGCTGATCACGGCTCCTGCCGGCGCGGTCGTTTCCATTGCGCGTTTAAAGATCGATCCTGTCTGGGATCCGATCCGCAACGATCCAGGTTTTCAAAAACTCATTTCCGAACCTGAGCCGGAAACTGTTTACAAGTGACGCCGAAGAAATTTTTGGCTGGGCTTGGCGAGGCAGCTCGTCAAGGTGAGCAGAGTGCAATACTTGGCGGAGAATAAGAAAGACGGCTTACTATGGCCGAGACCGCAGATGATTCGCAGAGCTTAAGTGCTTTCACGCCTGCGCTCATCCTGCTCGCGATCTGTATTTTGATCAACTATGTTGATCGCGGCAATCTCTCGATCGCCGCTCCGCTGCTCAAAGACGAGTTGAACATTTCTGCCTCGCAGTTGGGCATTCTGCTCGCTGCATTTTTTTGGACCTACACGGCGATGCAGTTTGTCAGCGGCTGGCTGGTGGACCGCTTTGACGTGAATTGGGTCATCGCAGCGGGCTACCTGCTTTGGTCGCTCGCAACCGCAACAACCGGCTTTGTACGCGGTTTCGCAATCCTGTTAGCGATGCGTTTGATGCTTGGCATCGGAGAATCGGTAGCATTCCCGTGTTGCTCGAAAATCCTGGCCCGGGATGTTCCGGAATACCACCGAGGATTTGCAAATGGTGTCATCCAGTCGGCGCTCAGGTGTGGGAACGTAGTAGGGACTTTCGGCTCTGGACTGCTGATGGCCATGTATGGCTGGCGGCCAGTGTTCATTGGAGTCGGGCTGGTAAGTCTGTTATGGCTTCCAGCATGGATTAAGTGGATGCCATGCGGCAGCGCGACGGGCAGCTCCGACGTAAAGATTGCTGGGTATGTAGATATATTGCGACAGCGTTCTTTCTGGGGCGCATCCTTGGGGCATTTTTGTGCGGCCTACCTGCTTTATTTCATGGTTACCTGGCTGCCGTTCTATCTCGTCCGGGAGCGACATCTTTCCATGTCAAGCATGACGATGACTGCAAGCGTTTACTATTTGGTGGATGCTGTGTCGGCGATCACGAGTGGTCGCGTTTCGGATTTCTGGATCCGAAAGGGCTATACGACTACTCTGGTGCGCAAAACGGTGATGGCAATCGGATTTGCCACGGCCGCGATCGCAATGGCTGCTTGCGCGGCAAGGCCGCACACTTATCTACCGTGGCTCATGGCCGTTGGTGTAGGCTCTGGAATGGGCGCTGCAGGTATTTTCGCGTTCTCCCAGACGCTCGCTGGTCCAGAGGCGGCAGGGCGATGGACTGGCCTGCAAAATGGCTTCGCCAACCTAGCAGGTGTGGTCGCACCCGCTCTGACGGGATTCGCAGTGGATCGGACCGGGAGCTTTGTGGCCCCAATGGCAATCACTACAGTAGTTTTGATTGTCGGCGCAATCGCGTGGGTGTTCGTGGTCGGCCGAGTCGAGCAGGTGAACTGGGCGGTAAAGGTCGAAGTTTATGATGACGCACGGCTTTGCTAGACACTGCATCGCAGTAGGCTGGAGTCGCGATATGTAGCGATGGTTGTGTTATGTGGTGTCGGTGCGTGGTAGAATCCGGCGTTAACATGACAGCGAACAATCTTCCTTCTCCGTACGCGCTTGGCATCATCGACTCGGAACAAGAACGCTTGATTGAGCTACTGGTGGCGGGAGTGGCATGGCCGTGCGGCGATTGCAGCCAAAGTCAATGAGCGTGATCCGCTTTCTCGTCGGTCATTCTTGAAGGCAGCCGAAAGTTCGATCGGCTGGCCGTGCGGCGTATTCAGATAGGCGCGCCGCCATTCCTGTTGGCGCTCGCTCACGTTCTCGTGGCCGACTAGTTCCTTTTCAGCACAAATCCGCTCCAAGGCGTGGAGCCAATGCTGATAGTAGGTATCACCGAGGTCCGGATCACCCCGTTCCTGCGCTGCCCTAATCTCTCGACTCAAGGTCTCTGCCCACTCAGGCCAGGTGAAGTGCCCGACTTCTAATAGGCACACGGCCAGTGCGAAGGCTTGCGCCTGCCACGGCTCGTTGAAGACGGGACCTTCCTTGTCACGTGGAAGCGCGGGCAAATCATCAATAGTCATAGTGCTATCCCTGTTTAGATAGGCTCCAAATAGTCTTCCCAGAGATCAAGGTAGATAGCACTTCCTTTGTTAGCATTCTCGCCCCACAACGATGACGCCTCGAATCGAACGCTATAGAGATGCCGGCCTTCCCTCGACCCTTGGGCGCTGCGGTCTGGGAAGACATGAGCGCCGCGGTATTCGTGAATCACGCCAACGCGGCCACGAACGTAACGGGGCTCGCGGGTATGACCCAGTGGATGTTGGTCGATAGCGCGGATCATGTCACCAGGCTTAAAACGGGGTGCGGTATCGATCTCCATTGTCACCGGGGCGCCCTCGGCCAGGAACGCAGGAACATGCTCGGCCTTGAGGGCGCGCTGAGAGGTTGCGTCGTCTGCTGGACTCATGGCCTTTCCGGTCGCCAGTTCCTCTGCGGTCACTAGGCCGGTTTCGACTAGCAGTTTTTCCAGCCCCACAAGCCAGTTTTCGTAATAGCTATGCCGGAGATAATCAATCGGATGCTGGCGTTCTCTGGCGTGGCGTACCATGTCGATGTTCCATTTGCGCAGCGTCGCCACCGCAAGGCTCAGGCCAAACACACGCTTTTCCCATTCGGCATGAAAAACGGGCTCTTCTCCTTCCGGCTCCGGGTTAATCCGACCAAAGCCATGCATTCCTCCAAGATCATGCGCACTGTTCATCACTTCTTCCCATGGTCCTTGGGCGATTTCGCCGTTTCAACACCGATCATAGCGTTACGGGTGACGAGGGCGGCTAGCTCCTCCTCGCTCCAACCCTCGGTGCCCTCGGGGCGCATCGGCAGAACCAAAAACCGCATTTCCGAGGTCGAATCCCACACCCGGATCTCGATGTCCTCGCTAAGCTGCGTACCGAATTCCTTCAACACACCACGTGGATCGGCAACGGCCCGGGCACGATACGGCGCGGATTTGTACCAAACGGGCGGCAGGCCGAGCACCGGCCACGGATAACAGGAGCAAAGGGTGCAGACGACAAGGTTGTGGATCTTCGGCGTGTTCTCCACGACTTTCATGTGCTCACCCTGTCGGCCGGAATAGCCCATGGAGCCGATGGCCGCCGTCGCATCGTCCAACAGCCATTGCTTGAATGTAGGATCGCTCCACGCGTGCGCGACGACCTTGGCTCCGTTGCACGGCCCAATGCGGTTTTCGTAGCTGTCAATGAGCGCGTCGATAGCTGCTGGATCAACGAGACCTTTCTCGACCAGCAGCGATTCGAGTGCCCTGACACGTAACGCTACTTCCGAAGGTGGGTCGGTGTGATCGTGATGGTGCCCACTGTTCCCCGGAGCGTTCATCTTTTTGTGGACGTGTATTCTGAAGTCTGCCAGCCCAATGCTTCACGCAGGCATGCGTTCCACTTCTCGTGGAAATAGCATACACAGGCTTTGCAAATGTCACGAACTTCCTTGGCGCTACCGCCTACCGCGGCTGCATTTTGCCGTAGAAGAACGTGGCATCTTCAGCGCAGGCGCACAAGCGTTACGCTTCACCAACGAGATTGTCACTCTCTGTGTTGAGTTGCTGTCGCTGGTCAATAAACTAGCAACGCCGCGAAAATATCTTCCACGGCCATCCCGAGAGATTTGAAGATCGCGGTTGCACATCACTGCACCGCTCGTCGCCACGACCGGAATTTTGATGGCGCTTATTTGTTATGGACTTACGTCCTAACACCTTTGGTCGCGCCATCTCGTGATTGTGATGCTCAGTTTAATTATTTTTTATGCGTCGATCCTCGGCGCAATAGACCTGGTTGATCTCGCGATCATGTGGCGCGCACTCATCAGCGGCCTTGTGTTCGGAGGCGCGTTGGTTTGGTATTTTATCTCAAACGGAATGTTCTATCTGTCACATAAGTTCGTCGACCAAACGCGGCAGAGCAATTGCCGCTGGCTCCCGCACTAGTCGTGTCGCAAATCGCGAGAGCGGTGTTTCCTCGGGATTTATTTCGATGAGCTCGCCGCCGCGACGGCTCGCACGTAGCGCCCAATCAATGATGTATCCAAACGTTGCCGTCGTTCCCGCCACGATCACCACCCCGCAAGAATCGCGTTGCAAATAGTTCTCAACGCGTTCCGTTTCACGCGCAGGCAAAGGTTCGCCGAACCAAATCACGCCGGGCCGCATGAGCGCACCGCATTTGGTACATCTCGGGGCGCCATTTTGATCTTGCCCGTGCTCGTGCTCAAAATCGCAGCGCGAGCATTTGGTAACGAAAATGTCTCCGTGGATTTGCACCATCTCCGCCTTCGCAAGGCCAGCGCGCTCGTGCAGATCGTCCACGTTCTGCGTGACGAGCAGAAATTCATCTGCACATTGCGCCAGATTTGCAATCGCCTCATGCGCGGCATTTGGTTGCGCGCGGCGAATAGTGTGGCGCCGCTCGCGATACCATTGCCAAACCAGTTCCGGATCGCGCGCGAAAGCTTCCGCTGTCGCCAATTTTATCGGATCCAGATTGCGCCAGTACCCATCTTTGCCACGAAAGGTTGGAATCCCGCTTTCAGCTGAAACGCCAGCGCCCGTAAGAACAAGAACACGTCTATTATGCATCTCTCTGAAGATATTAATACGTTACTCGAAAAAGATTGCTTTGCTGTCGGCGCGTCTTTATCAATCAATTCCTATGCAAAAAAACTTGGCTCTGACCGTCCTCGCTTTAGGTATCTCGTGTACCTTTGTTCTCGGCGCTACTGACACCCCCGAAACCCGGCGTCACGAAGCGGAGCGTTACCTCCAGGCTACTCCGCCGAAAGCATTGTTCGAGGACATGGCCGACAAGATGGCCGCGAATCTGCCGCCGGACCAACGCGATCAATTCAAGAAGCTAATGACTTCGCAACTCGACATCCCGGCATTAACCAAAGCGATGATAGACGCCATGGTAAAAAATTTCACCACCGAAGAGTTAAAGGCATTGGCAGATTTTTATGGCTCGCCTGTCGGGAAATCGGCGATGCAAAAGTTCGGCACCTATATGGCAGATATAATGCCGACCATGGAAGCCGAGATCATGAAAGCGCAGGCAAAGGTCAATCAATCGATGCCGAATCAATCTCCGAAATAAGACGAACAATTTACGCCGATCGTTAAGGACTCAACAATTCGCCGGGCGAGACGCCCGCCGGCCCCACAGGCAAGATGCCTGTGCTACTCCCACCCGATCTGCCGGCCTTTGTTCTGTTCTTCCAGCCAGCTCATAAGCGGCTTGAAGTAATCCATCATTGCACGGGTAGAGATGTCCTCGCCGGTAGCCTCCTTCAAGACTTTGCGCCAGTCTTCGGTTCCACCCTTTTTAAGAATGTTATTCAGCCAGGCGCCGACCTCTTTGTTGTCGGCGTAGTTACATGATTGCGGTGGCTGATGGAGAATCTTGCGAGCGATATAATCGTGTAACTGAAACTTGAACACGGTCGCGAACGCATAGTTGTAGTAATAGGCCGGATTATCATTGATGTGCGTCTTGGTAGCGGCATCGCAAAACACTTCGCCTCGCGGCGATGGCGGCTCGATGCCCTGAAAATCGGAAACGTATTTCCACCAGCGCGCGTTCCACTGATCAGGGGGCAGATTGTGCGCGTAAATATCCGCTTCCCAATGCGGCATCGTACCGCAGGAGAAATAAATAAAAGGGACTGAACGCGCGAGTGCGTCGTCGAGAAGAAATGCTGTCTTGTCCGGTTTAAAATCGACGGGCAAAACGCCGCGTGATTGCAAGTACGGGACCTGACTGGAAGCGAGAGCAATCAATTCGCCCACGCCTTCATGGAAGCCCGGTGCCGCACCGAGTCGCAACATGTAAGGAACTTCCGGACGCGAATAGGCTTTAAAATAATATCCGTGGCCGAGTTCGTGGTGCGCGGTGAAAAACCAGCGCGCGTTGGGCTCGATGCTTTGCAGCGACCGAATGTCGTTCTGAAGATCGATGTGCCAGCAGGAGGCGTGCGTGTTTTTCTTGCGCTTCGAATCCGGCGGCAACGGATATAAATCCGATCTTTCCCAGAAAGTTTGTGGCAAAGGCGAAAAACCAAGTCCGGTGTAAAACTGTTCGGCCGTTTTGATGATCCATTCCGGTTTACGATCCTTGAAATACTTGTCGATATCCGCTGCTTCCACCAGGCCAGGCCATTCCTGGCCCCAGCGATTATTGATCCAGTGCGCCGGAATCTTCTTCGGTACCGGCTGATGAAATTTTTCTGCAAGCTTGTATTTCGCCCAGGTATGCAATTGCAGATAAAGCGGACGCAGCGTCGCCATCCAATCTTCCAGCATCTTAAGCATCTCCTCGGTGGTCATTCCGTAGGCAGCGACCTCGAGCGAGAAGTAATCGGGGTACTTCATCTCTTGGGCGACGCCATTACGCAGATCGCGCAGGGTTACCAAATTAGGTTTCAACGCCGGTCCGGACTGTTTCGACGCTTCCCAGACCGCTTTGCGCTCATTGAGACCGACGCTCTTATCCAATTTGTCGTCGATCTGGTTCACGGTAATCGGCTGACCGTTGAGCTTGAACTCGAAACCGTTGAGGATCGATGCCTGCTTTGTCTCTGCTGCAACCCTTTTCGCCACTAGATCTGGGTTTGTCATCGGACCTTCGGCCGCGTTTAAGAGAAGCTGTTTCAACTGCCGAACTGTCAGTTCGTTGAGTTCTTTCTTATGCGTGAGCAACTCGCGCGCTTCGCTGATGATTGCCGGATTTCCATTGAACGCGGCATAGGCCTTGCCTGTTGCTTCGGCAGCAGCGTCGTGCTGAGGTGTTACATCAGTCACCGCGAGCCATTGTGCTTCGCTGTTCACCCTGTACAGCGCCTGATAACCGGCATTGGCAAGCGCGAGGAAACGATCGGCGCGTTCCTGGATAGGCGATGCAGCGAAGACGACGGGCAATCGAAGTAAGAGTAAGAGCAAGAGCAAGAGGAAGCGGAAGAATGTACGGCGATGCATGGAGCGGAAGTTAGCCGAAACAAATATTGTAGGGCAAGCGCGTCGCTTGCCAGAGGAGAACTGCCCGCGAATCATGCGAATAGACGCGGATTTTCTTAAGTCTTAGAACTCATTCCTAAACGGCGCTGTCATGTTGAGCGACGCGAAACATCTCTGATTTATTTCCGTGGAGATCGGTCCAGAAATGACCAGAGATTCTTCGCTTTGCTCAGAATGACAAAAGGTAATTCGCTTGATTCAATTCGCCTGATTCGCGTGCTGGCAATTCCGGACTCAGGTGGGTCCCGACTCTGAGAGGTCCCGCACTGCACGTTTTCTTTCTTGCACAAAGAGCCGTTCTTGATTTCCCTGATTTGCATCAGAGCGATGGAACTACTGGCCACCGACCCGCTATTACCTGTCCGTATCGTTGCGGCAATCGCTTTCGTCGCGATGATCTGTGCTTACGTTTACGTGCTGCGGCACCTGCGCAAAATCGAGAAAACGATTGTCGCGGATAATCTAGTGCCGAGCGAATTGGGACCGCGCAATAACATGGTGCTCATGGTCTGCCTGATTCCGCTGATCGCGACTGCGCTGTTACTCTATCTTGTCATTGAGACGTAACTTTCAAGAGAGCGTCAGCTTGCCATCCACACCCGGCCCGATACGCAGAAATCATGATGCACGGAATGCATTTCCGCGTTCCAGCGCCACTTCGGCTTTGAGATTTTCCACGTCACGGCCAATGCTCGCGACGGCGGTTAGGTTTTCGCCAGCGCGGAAAATCACAGACGCATCTTTCGCATTCACATTACCCGAGACGGTGCTGCGGTCATCGCCCCCGCCGTGACCAACGTAATGGATGTGCAGATCAAAATGGTTGCTCCAGAAAAATGGCGGAAGATTGAATGCTTCCTCGGCACCTAAAATATTGCGCGCCGCTGTTTGACCCTGACGTTGCGCCACCACCCAGTGCTCGACACGAATTCGCCCGGCGCGCGGATCGGGCCAGCGCGCGATATCGCCGGCCGCAAAAATGCCAGGCACGTTTGTCTTCAAAAATTCATCGACTAACACGCCGTTGTCGGTCGCGATGCCTGCTTGTTTGGCAATGGCGGTGTTGGGGCGCACGCCGATCCCGACGACCACCAAATCGCAATCCAATTTGGTCCCGTCATCGAGTTCTACATGGCGACCTTGAATTGCCGCGGGCTTTCGACCGAGGTGGAATTTCACGCCATTCGCTTGGTGTGTTTCGCGAATCACGGTGCCCAATTCGCCTCCTAGAACTTTTTCCAGGGGAAGCGATCCTTTTCCGACCACTGCGACTTCGAGTTTGCGCTCCCGCAACGACCACGCCACTTCCAGCCCGATGAAGCTCGCCCCGATTACGACCGCACGCTTCGAGCTTTTCGCCTTGTCGATAATCCGCCGGCTATCGGTAAGAGTTCGCAAATAATAAACATGCGGCAAATCGCCACCCGGAATTGCCAGGCGCACCGGCTCTGCACCGGTCGCCAGCAACAGCGCGCCGTAGCCTAACGAACGGCCATCCGTTAGCGTGACCTTTTTCTCTTGCGGGTCGATTGCCGTGACGGATGTGTTTGTGAACGTGTCGATCTTTTGTTCGCGGTAAAAATCTGCCGAGCGCAGCGGAATCCACTCTTCCGACGCTGTGCCCGCGAGGTAATCCTTGGAAAGATTTGGTCGATCGTACGGTAAAAACTCATCAGCACCGATTAACCTGACGGGTCCGTCGTAACCTTCCCGCCGCAACATTTCAGCCGCCGCTCCGCCAGCTGCACCCGCACCAACGATCACCACGCTCGCTGGCGATGATTTGGGTTTGCGCACCGGCTTCTCATCGATCTTGCTCGTGACGAAAAACTGCGCCTCGCGTTTATCGATCTTGTAACATGCGACGTTGTTCAGCGCCGGCGCAGCAATCGCCTCGCCCGTGCGCAGATCAAAACGCGCATGGTGCCATGGGCAGCGCACGGTGCAATTCACCATCAAACCTTTTGCCAGCGGGCCACCGTAATGGGTGCACGTCGCGCCAATGGCAAAAAGCTCATTACCGCGCCGCGCGACGAGAACCTGCTCGCCAAATGCGTGTCCCAAAAGCATCTCGCCATCGGCTACCTGATCAATTTTGCAGCCCTTCTCGAAATCCGGACCCTCAAGGTCGCCCGAAGCTTCAGCCATAGAATCTCCTGCGTTACGTCACATTAGAATCGCGTCGAAGTCGCACATCGCGTGTGATGTGCGCGCACTCGCAGGTCTGATTAAAACAGATATAGCAGATGGCGCAATTCAGTGGCTGGTCTAGTGAGGACTGCTCCTCCCTAACGATTGCGCCGACCCACTTTTTGTTCCCGAAACCAGATCTACGCGAATGAGTGGATCGGTCGGCAGCGCAATTGGGCCTTCCCACCGAAGGAAGCCAGCTGGCGCAGGATTTGTCAGCCAAATGTTTGTGTCGGGCACATCGACAAACAATCTTGCGAGGAAAAAAATTTCCGGATGAACGATGAAGCGATCGCCTTTCAGCGAGCGCCCCGACATTCTCATGCGGTCAAGTCCACCGTGGGAAATTGTCACTGTGACAACTTGCGGGCTAAGCGTTGGAAATGGCGAAAAACCGACTGCCTTGAGCTGAACTTGTTCGCCACTAAGCAGGCGTTTGCGGAGATTACTCAATGCAATGGTAAATCCGAATCCGGCAAACGTACGACCCGGCTCAACGTTTATCTTTTCGGACACGTCCTTGTGCTCTTCGCGGACGTGTGCGCTGGCGATTCCGGACAGAAAATCTGCGGCGAATTCACGTTGCGACTTTCCATCCTTCGATTCTTTCCAGGACCATTTTTCCTGGATCAGTTCTGGCTGTTGTCGAAATTGCGCCTGTTCCTCATAGAATTCCCCGTCTGGGAACTTATAAGTGATAATTACGTGTAGCCGCTTGTTCTCCACCCACTGCCGGAATTCGCCGTCGGCGATTTTCTTCCCGTCAATGCTGCACAAACCCGGATAACCATGCGCAGCGCCCGCCGGCTCGGTTACCTCCAGTGCAAAGATCGATGTCGCGAAGAATCCAGCGGGAAAGATCAAGAAACAACCTATCAATTTTTTTACGAGCATGCGCATTACGGGTATCGCGAAACGCAATCCAGACGGCTGCATCACCGGATGGTGTACTTTTTGATTTTGGTAACACAGATGTTACCTAACTATCTGACCCGAAATCGGACTCGACATCTGCAAGATCGTCGTTATTATTTTCGTCGATGAGCGTCGACATTCTTAATTCGACAGACCTTCGAAGGCCGCTCGCCTTCGCGGTGGCGCTCGTGTGGTGGCGATAGAAAGCGACCGTTTCTCAACGGGACGCTGATTTTCTCTCTTCCTCTCAAGCGAGAGATCTGGCGTTTGCACCAATGAAACTAACCAAAGGATTGTAACCATATGTTAATCGTGATGAAACCCGGCGCTGATGCGCAGGAAATCGACGCAGTTGTAAACGTGATTCAGGAATTTGGGCTGCGCCCTCATTCGATGCCAGGGGCGACGCGAACAGCCATTGGGATCACCGGCAACCAGGGTCCCATCGATGGCAGGCGTTTTGAAAATCTGCCGGGCGTGGCGGAAGTCATCCGGGTCACCAAGCCGTACAAGTTGATCACGCTCGACTTGCGCCCGGAAAAGACAGTGGTGCGAGTTGGGAATGCTACCATCGGAGGAAGTGAACTCGCTATTATCGCGGGACCGTGCGCGATCGAGAGTCACGATCAGGCATTCGCTGTGGCGGAAGCAGTGCAGCAAAGCGGTGCGCGGTTTTTTCGGGGCGGCGTGTGGAAGCCCCGAAGTTCTCCCTACGCGTTTCAAGGCCTGGGGGAGAAAGGCTGGAAAATCATGACCGAGGTCCGCGAGACGTTTGGGCTAAAGATTGTCACCGAAGCACTCGAAAAACCTCATATCGATCTGATCGAACAGTACGGCGACGTCATTCAAATCGGCGCCCGTAACATGCAGAACTTTTCACTGCTCAGGCGAGCTGGCCGGTCGCAACTGCCGGTCCTGTTGAAGCGAGGAATGGCTGCAACACTCGAAGAATGGTTACTCGCGGCGGAATACATCATGGCGGAGGGCAATTACAACGTAATCTTGTGCGAGCGCGGCGTTCGGACTTTCACCCAGCATACGCGTAACACACTCGATCTTGCTTCTGTGCCGGCGATCAGGCGAATTTCCCATCTGCCGGTAATCGTCGATCCGTCACACGGCACAGGTAGCGCGTACATGGTTACGCCGCTTGCGCGCGCAGGCGTTGCAGTCGGAGCCGACGGACTCATGGTGGAAGTTCATGACCATCCAGAGCTCGCCCTTTCGGATGGGGCACAAGCTCTGACGCCTTCGGAGTATGCCCAACTCGTCAAGGAAGTTCGTGCGCTCCGTGAGATTGCCACTCCGACCGTTACTGAGAGTCCGACACAGCACCAAGCGGCCTAACGAATGCAGACCGATGCTTCTCCTGATCGATAACTACGACTCCTTCACTTACAATCTGGCCCAATATTTTGGCGAGCTTGGGTGCGAGCTTGTTATTAAGCGAAACGACGAAATCTCACCTGATGAAATCGCTGTGTTAGCGCCCAAACATATCTGTATCTCGCCGGGGCCCTGCACTCCTCGTGAAGCGGGAATCAGCAAAGACATCGTCCTGCGATTCGGGTCGAAGATTCCAATGCTCGGTGTTTGTCTTGGACATCAATGCATCGCCGAAGCGTACGGCGGGAAAATCGTGCGCGCTTCCACTCTCATGCATGGGAAGTCATCTACGATTAGACATAACGGAAGCGCGCTCTTTGCCGATTTGTCCACACGGTTTGAAGCCGGTCGATACCATTCGCTGGCCGTCGAGCGGAGTTCCTTTCCAAGGTGCCTCGAGATCATCGCTGAAAGCGACGACGGCGAAATCATGGCGTTGCGTCATCGTGAGTTCTCCGTGTACGGCGTGCAATTTCACCCGGAATCGGTTCTCACACGTGACGGCAAGAAAATCCTCGCGCGTTTCCTTTTGCATCGGCCAAATCCATGAAAGCGCAGATCACCCCAAGCATGGACGAGTTTTGTGAGCTCGGGCGACACGGTAACGTTGTCCCGGTTTTCGCAGAGTTTATCGCCGATAACGAAACGCCTGTTTCGGCATTCAAGAAGTTAGACGGCGGCGGTTACGGTTTCCTGTTCGAATCGACTGAGAAAAACGACGAGTCGGGACGCTTCTCCTTCGTCGGAATCGACCCCCGGATCGTGATAAAAACCCACGGTCACCAGCTACAAATCTTCGAATTGGGAGTTGAGCGGCGGGCTGAAATAACAAGTGACCCATTGGATGAGCTCCGCAAGTTGATGGCGCGCTATCAATTTGTTTCGCGTCCGGAACTGCCGCGATTCAGCGGCGGTGCTGTCGGTTTCCTCGGCTACGAGGCGATCCATTCCTTCGAACCCAAAGTTCCGACAGCAGAGCGTGATGAACTGCAATTGCCTGAGATGATCTTCATGATTACAAGCAGCCTTCTCATCTTCGACCATCGGCTCCGCACGTTGAAGATCGTCGCGAACGCATTCTTCGATGATGGCCCACTCGAAAAACTTTATGCGCGAGCGACTGAATCGATCCATGCCATCATGTGCAGGCTCGCGAAACCTGCCGATCTTCCGCTGATTCCACCTGCCGATTGCGAAATACAGCCCGCTCACAGCAATTTTCACCCGGAAGAGTTCAAGCGCGCGGTAGAACAAGCCAAGGAATACATTCGGGCAGGCGACATCTTCCAGGTTGTCTTGTCACAGCGATTTGAGTCCAGCTTCAGCGGCGACCCGCTCGATTTTTATCGATGTCTTCGTTTCATCAATCCGTCGCCGTACATGTTTTGTCTTAAGTTCGGAGCTGATTTTGCGCTTGTTGGAAGCTCGCCGGAGATGCATGTCCGGCTAATCGGCGACGCGGTGGAGATCCGTCCGCTCGCTGGCACGCGTCCGCGCGGCGACACCTCCGCGCAGGACGAGAAGAACGCTGCCGAACTCCTCGCCGATCCCAAGGAACGCGCTGAGCACATCATGCTCGTCGATCTCGCACGCAACGATGTCGGCCGGGTTTCAGGCTTCGGCACTGTTCACGTGACCGAGTTGATGGAGATCGAGCGCTACAGCCACGTCATGCATATCGTTTCAAATGTCACTGGTCACCTGCGTACGGGCTGCACCGGGTTCGACCTGGTCAAAGCAACGTTTCCCGCAGGGACTGTCTCCGGGGCGCCGAAAATTCGCGCCATGCAAATCATTAGCGAATTGGAACGGACCAGACGCGGCTGTTACGCGGGCGCGATCGGCTATTTTGGATTCGATGGCAATGTCGATTCCTGCATCGCGCTGCGCTGCGCGGTTTTGAAAAATGGGAAGGCATATTTTCAAGCCGGCGCGGGCATCGTCGCCGACTCAAGTCCACATTCCGAGTACGAGGAAACGGTCAATAAAGCGCGCGCGATGAGAAAGGCGCTCGCAATGGCGACACGGATTACGCCATCCCGAACGGGCGGACGCGGATGCAATGCAAGCGACATCGGCGATTTTAAACTGCGCGAACTAACGCTGCGCCTCATGGGCGGTGAGAATCTCAGCCGTGCGGAGGCTGGGAATTTTCTGGACTGTCTGCTGAACCCTGTTGCTACAGACGCACAAATCGCGGCCGCGCTTACCAGTCTGGCAGTAAAAGGCGAGACCTTCGATGAGCTCGCGGGAATTGCCGAAGCAATGCGAAATCGCGCAGTGCCATTGCGATCGCGTCACGCGCGCTTCATCGATACAGCGGGCACCGGATCAAGCGTCGCAAAAACCTTTAATGTTTCAACAGCTGCAGCCTTTGTGATTGCAGGTGCAGGTCTGCCTGTAGCAAAGCATGGTTCGCGGGCGGCAACGTCGCGTTGCGGCAGCGCTGATGTGCTTCAGGCGCTCGGCGTCAACACAGCCGCTGCACCGGAGGTCGTAGAGCGTTGCCTCAACGAGCATGAAATCTGTTTTATGTTTGCGCCACTTTTCCATGCTGCAACAGCCCGGGTCTCTCATGTGCGCCGTGAGCTCGGGCTGCATACTACATTCAACTTGCTCGGTCCCCTAACGAATCCCGCACAGGCACCGTTTCAGATCGTGGGCGTCTGGCATCGCTCGTTACTTGAACGCGTCGCTTCGGCCCTGGCTCGTCTCGGCGTTGAGAAAGCATGGGTCGTGCATGGTGCCGATGGCTTGGATGAAATAACGATTGCGGACAAAACGTACGTTGCCGCCTGTTCGTCCACCGGCGAAGTGGAAACATTTACAGTGTCCCCCAACGACTTTGGATTGGAACGTCAACGCTTCGATGGATTTTGCGGTAAGGGACCGCAAGAAAACGCACACCTGATCCACGCAATTTTGCAAGGCGAGACAACGAAAACAACAAGTGCCGCGCGCGATCTCGTCATCATTAACGCCGCTGCCGCGCTTTATCTTGCGGGTGTTGCCCCCGATCTCCGATACGCAGTAGGGCTTGCCTGTGAAAGCATCGACAGCGGACGTGCTGCTTCGAAGCTGGATGCACTGGTCCGGGAGACAAATCGAAAGCCATGATCAAAAGCATTTTCTCGCAAATCCTGGATCGAAAACGAAAAGCCGTTGCGCAGCTTCGAGCGGATCCTTCGTCCCAAGATTTTCGCGAGCGCGCGCTGAAGATTCGAAAGAACGCTGACCCGCATCGGTTGCTACGAGCTCTGGAGTCCAACTCACAGCGACTGAAAATCATCGCAGAGTTCAAACGCAGATCGCCTTCCGCTGGAATTATTCGAGACGATTTGACGGTCAGTGAGATTGTTCGCTGCTACGAACGCGGTGGCGCTTGCGCAATCTCGGTTCTAACCGACGAAGAATATTTTGGTGGCTCGATCCTCGATCTTCGCGCGGCGCGATCCATTACGAACCTGCCGCTTTTGCGCAAGGACTTTATCATCGATCCAATCCAAATTTTGGAAGCCGCCATCGCTGGAGCCGACGCCGTGTTGTTGATTGTCGCCGCACTAGACGACCTCTCGTTAGGCGAACTGCGCGCGCTTGTTGAGGACGAACTGGGACTCGATGCGCTTGTTGAAGTGCATACGTCCGAGGAATTGCGGCGCGCCCTGAATTCAGGCGCAAGAATCGTCGGAGTAAATAACCGCGATCTCAGAACGTTTGAGGTTTCACTGAATACAAGCGAGCGATTGATCGCGGAGGTTCCGCCAGACAGAATCCTGATCAGCGAAAGTGGACTGCAAAGTGCAGACTCGCTGCTTCGCCTCCGTAAAGTCGGATTTCGCGGTTTTCTGATAAGCGAAGCATTGATACGCGCGCCTGATCCCGAGACGGCTCTTCGCAATTTAGTCGCCGCGGCTGAAGATCGGCAATTTACAGAAGGTTCAATTGAAGCTCGGCAATGATAACTCCAGTGCAAATCAAGATTTGTGGCGTCACGAATGTTAAGGACGCCAGAGCGTGCTCCGAACTCGGAACCAGCATGATTGGGTTCAACTTTTATCCCCAAAGTTCACGTTATATTGAGCCCAAGCTCGCCCGGCGAATTATCGACGCAGTATCGCCTCGAGTTTTGCCAGTCGGAGTTTTCGTGGACGCCAGTGCCGAACACGTTCGAACCACCGCGGACGCAGCCGGCGTTCGATGCGTTCAATTATATGGGGACATGTCAGCGGAAATATGCAGCGAACTAGCTCGTGAATTTCGTGTGATCCGGGCGTTCTCGACGGATCCTCAGTTCCGACCTGAAGAGGTCGCGTTATTTGGCGATTGCGACGTGCTGGTTGACGCGCATCATCCGACCCTCCGTGGCGGAACTGGTCGGACGTGTGATTGGCTATCAGCGAGAACAACCCGTTCCTTCGCGCGATTCCTCGTTCTCTCCGGCGGCTTAACCGCAGAAAATGTCGGTCAAGCCATCACAAGGGTAGCGCCTCACGCGATTGATGTTTGTAGCGGCGTTGAGAGCGCGCCAGGAGTAAAAGATCACCAGGCTGTGAAAGATTTTATTACCGCCGCGCGAGCTGCCAATTCCTCGATAAACCCTTTCTGCTCTTCATAACTCCAATGCAGAAATCGCCGATTACAAAAAGCGAGCCGGACGAGGGCGGGCATTGGGGAAAATTTGGTGGACGCTACGTTCCGGAAACATTAGTTGCCCCTCTGGAGGAGTTGACTAACGAGTTCATGCACGCCAGAGAAGACCCCGCTTTCCGGGCTGAACTCAACCAACTGCTGCGCGATTATTGTGGCCGGCCGACACCCTTATTTCACGCGCGGCGGCTAACAGCTCACGCCGGAGGAGCGCAAATCTATTTAAAGCGTGAAGACCTTTTGCACACCGGCGCGCACAAAATCAACAACGCTGTGGGCCAAGCGTTGCTCGCGGGTCGAATGGGCAAGCGTCGCGTCATCGCTGAGACGGGTGCGGGCCAGCACGGCGTCGCGACCGCGACGGTTTGCGCCTTGTTCGGATTGCGTTGCGCCATCTACATGGGCGCAGAAGATGTGGGGCGGCAGGCACTCAACGTTTTCCGAATGCGATTGCTCGGCGCCGAAGTGGTCACTGTAAGTGCTGGCACGCGCACCCTGAAGGATGCAATCAACGAGGCGCTGCGCGACTGGGTAACGAATGTGCACGATACGTACTATTTGCTCGGCAGCGCGCTCGGTCCCCATCCGTACCCACTGATGGTACGCGAATTTCAAAGCGTCATTGGACGCGAAGCGCGCGAACAAATTTTGTCTGCGACGGGCAAGCTGCCGCGCGCGCTGGTTGCCTGCGTAGGAGGTGGTTCGAATGCGATCGGTTTGTCACGCTGCGAGATTTCACGCTGGTATGGCTAGTGGCGGCGGACAGGTCGGCGTTCTGCAGGGCACGATGTCCTACGTGCTTCAGGATGCGAACGGTCAGATTGCGACCACTCATTCGATCTCTGCTGGCCTCGATTACTCAGCGATCGGGCCTGAACACGCATTCCTGCATGACAGCAGGCGGGCGGATTACGCCCGAGCAAGCGACGCCGAGGCGCTCGAAGGATTTCAACTTTGCGCCAAGTTAGAGGGAATCATTCCCGCACTAGAGACGGCACATGCTATCATGCCCGCAATTCGTGTCGCTCGTGAGTTGTCGGAAGACGACTCGGTCATCATTAATCTGTCTGGCCGCGGCGACAAAGACGTCCAACTCGTTGCGGATTTGCAGTCGCAATGAGCCGGATACGCGACACGCTCGGCAAGTTGAAGCATTCCGGACGCGGCGGATTCATCCCGTTTATCACCGCAGGCGATCCCGATCTGGTAACCACCGAACTCCTTCTGGTTAAACTAGCCGCGGCCGGGGCAGACATCATTGAACTCGGTGTCCCATTCAGCGATCCGGTCGCCGATGGCGAGGTCATTCAGCGCGCCTCCGAGCGGGCGCTGCGAAGAGGGGTGACACTCGGGGACACGCTAAGATGCGTTTCGAACGCAAAGAAACACATCGACGTACCAATTGTGCTCTTCAGTTATCTCAATCCTCTGTTGAAATTCGGTAGAGATCGGTTGGCAGAGGAGGTTCAGCGGGCTGGAATTGATGCAGTACTCATAACGGATCTGACTTCGGAAGAAGCAGGACCTTGGATCACAGCATTTCGTGACCGCGCTGTAGATCTGATCTTTCTCGTTGCTCCTACTA
>WNFY01008045.1_pt1 | contig 17926 bp, 14 predicted proteins | sample 5400091 | NCBI WGS metagenome assembly WNFY01 (sample SAMN13153364, study PRJNA577476) | soil metagenome | isolation source: 60 cm soil or saprolite under grassland replicate 1 | place: USA:California | collected 2016-06-15
TACGGACAATTGAGTAATTTTTCAAATATTGGCAAAGAAGCAGAAAATGATTTGACAGCTATACCTATGTGTTCAATCTTTTGCATGGAATAAATTTGGAAAATGTGAAAGCCTCCCTGCCTGCCGTCGCCAAAGGCTTGGCTGCCAGAGACCGACAGGCAAGGTATGAAAATGACATAATTACTCAATAGCATCCGGTAGAAAGCTTGAATAAAACCTTTTGATCTAACTTTGTGTTATTGAATCGGTAAAGAATTTTTCTAAGTATGTTAAGTCTTCCTGTTTATCTTGATAATAATGCTACAACGCCTTGTGACCCGAGGGTGGTAGAAGCAATGATGCCTTATTTTACGCAACGATTCGGTAATGCTGCCAGCAGAAATCATGTTTTTGGTTGGCAGGCTGAAGAGGCAGTAAACTACGCTCGTGAGCAAGTAGCGAAACTAATTGGCTCCGAACCGAAAGAGATCGTTTTTACTTCCGGCGCAACAGAAGCTGACAATCTTGCATTGAAAGGGGTGTTCGGAACCTACGCCAGCAAAGGAAACCTGCCCGCCGGACAGGCAGGTCATATTATTACCTGCAATATTGAACACAGAGCAGTGCTTGATCCCTGTCATCATTTGGAAAAACAGGGAGCTGAGGTAACTTATCTGAAAGTGAAAACTGATGGCTTGGTTGATCTGGATGAACTGGAGGCTGCATTTAAACCGACTACCATTCTTGTTGCCATCATGTATGCAAATAATGAAATTGGAACGATCATGCCCATAAAAGAGATCAGTGCCATAGCAAAGAAAAAAAGAGTGCGGGTATTTACTGATGCAACGCAGGCAATTGGAAAAATTCCTGTAGATGTAAATAAAGATGACATTGATCTGATGGCCTTCAGTGCTCATAAAATGTATGGGCCTAAAGGTGCAGGTGCTTTGTATGTTCGAAGAAGAGATCCGAGGGTAAAACTAACGGCACAAATGGATGGGGGCGGGCACGAAAAAGGAATGAGAAGCGGCACGCTGAATGTTCCGGGCATTGTTGGTTTTGGAAAAGCTTGTGAAATTTCTTTGGATGAAATGCAACAAGATGCAATGAGAACAAAAAGATTAAGAGATAAACTTGAAAATGCATTATTGAATATAGGAGGAACTTCTGTGAACGGGGGCAAGCAACATCGTCTGCCTCACGTCAGCAATTTATCATTCAAGTCTGCAGAAAGTGAAAGTTTGATGATGGAATTTAGTCAGGATATTGCCGTGTCATCGGGCTCGGCGTGCATGTCGGCTTCATTGGAGCCATCATATGTGTTAAAGGCTTTAGGATTGAGTGATGAGATGACTGGCAGTTCTCTGCGGTTTAGCCTGGGGCGGTACACAACAGAAGAGGAAATTGACTATGTGATTGATATAATTACGAATGCAGTAAATAAATTAAGAAAGACAACTGCACATATTGAGCCATAAAAATAAAATTATAAAATGAGTATAGTATTAGAAAATGGCATATACATAAGTGACAAGGCAAAACAAAAAGTTTTTGAATTGATGGAACACGCAGGCATTGCAGCCGATCCTGCTTATTTTGTTAGAGTAGGTGTAGCAGGTGGTGGCTGTTCCGGGCTTAGTTATAAACTTGATTTTGATAATGAACAAAAACCAACCGACCAGGTATTTGAAAATAATGGCTTAAAGATCGTTACCGATCTGAAAAGTTTTTTATACCTGGTAAATACAACTCTTGATTTTTCCGATGGCCTTAATGGGAAGGGCTTTCATTTCATTAATCCTAATGCAAGCCGCACCTGTGGTTGCGGTGAAAGCTTTGCTGTTTAGTGTATAATATCAACTTATTTTTATGGGCGGTGGCGGCGGTGGAGGAGGAGGTAACAAAGGCAGAGCTCCATATTTATTTATGAAATCATTCCTTTCATTTTCCTCGAGCATGTTGTATTTTTCTTTCGTTCCATCTTTTAACTCGAGTATTATCTTTTTATCTTTTTCCGCATAAGCCCTGGCCACGGTGGGATTTTTTTTATAGAATTTGTCAATTGCTATTGCCGGGCCTGCTGGTTCTACTGATATAGATGTTTGGGGTTTAGGGGGCGGTGGAGGAGGGATTTGTTCTTTTTGTGAAAAAGTGTTTGTCGTAATCATAGCAGCGATTGCAAGTGCGGGGAGCTTGAAAATAATCTTACTCATAGAAATTTTAACCTAAGATGCTGCGTAGTTTCTTTTCCATAATATTTTTTTAAAAAAATCAAAGAAAGGCTGCTCTTGCGCATAGAAATCTCAAATGTTCTTAGTTTGACTTATTTTGCATCAATCTTCATCAGAATGTGGTCAGTTTGTAAAAAGGAACTCAGGCAATTCTTCAGCAGTCTTACGGGTTATATAGCCATTATTGTTTTTTTGCTTGTGAATGGATTGATGTTGTTTGTTTTTGAAAATAATATTTTCGATTTTGGCTACGCCACACTCGATCGTTTCTTTCAGCTTTCACCCTGGATATTATTACTGTTGATCCCGGCGATCACCATGCGCAGTTTTGCCGATGAGTTTAAGGTGGGAACCTATGAAATATTGCAAACCAGGCCACTAAGTCGCCGTCAAATCATAACAGGAAAATACTTTGGAAGTTTGATCGTGGTTTTGATTGCCTTAATCCCCACTATCATCTATATTTTTTCCATTCAAAAATTGTCATCCAATGAGGGAATTGATACGGGTGCCACCATTGGATCATATATTGGACTTATTTTTTTGGCAGCCGTTTTTACTTCCATAGGAATTTGTGCCAGCAGCTTTACTAACAATTCTGTCGTTGCATTTATTTTAAGCCTCATTGGTTGCGCTTTGTTGTATTATGGATTTAGTGCGATTAGCCGCCTCCCGGGCTTAAGCAACGGCACCGATTATTATGTGGAAATGGCAGGAATTGATTTTCATTACCGCAGTGTGAGTCGCGGTGTGATCGATACACGAGATGTAATTTATTTTCTCAGTATGATTATTTTATTTCTTTCTATCACCAATCATAATCTAATAAAGCGCTAAGCAGCAAATGAGAAAAATTTTTGCTTCAAAATCCGGGCTGTTTTTTTTAATCCTCATCCTATTCGGTATTAATTTCCTTGCTTCTTTTTTACATTCCCGCTTTGATCTCACAAAAGAAAAAAGATATACTCTTAGTAAAGCAACAAAAGATCTTCTCAGGAACCTGGATGATGAAGTAAGGATAGAGGTTTTTTTTAAAGGAAATTATCCCGCTGGATTTAAAAAAATCGTCAATAGTGTCCAGGAGTTTTTGGAAGAGGCCCGTGAATATGCTCATGGACATATGATGATCAGGTATAGTGATCCCTTGAAAGGACTTGCGGATGATTCTTTAGGTAAAAGATTTAAAGATTCAATGAACTATTACTATGGAATAACTGCCTATACCATACAGGCACCCTCAAAGGTTGGAGATGAAATGAATTTTAAACAAGTGCTTCCGGGAGCAGTGATTCATTATAAGGATACTTCAATTGGCGTTAACCTGATAAAAGGAATAAAAAATTACGGTACTGAACAGGAACAGTTAGCCGCATTATATAATGATGTGGAAGCAACTCTTGAATATAAATTTGCCAGCGCTATTCAGAAAATTACCAGTACCACAAAACCTTTAGTGGGCTATACTTTGGGAAATGGTGAAATCTGGGGGCCAAAGGTTGACGATGCTGTAAGAACTTTGTTTCATGATTACAGGTTTGATACCATTAATGTCAAACAAGTGCCATTTATCCCATCAACGTTTAATGCACTTATCATTCTAAAGCCTACAAAATCATTTTCAGATGCTGATAAAATGAAGATCGATCAATATGTAATGAGGGGCGGAAAAATCTTTTGGATGATCGATAATATGTATGCTGAGTTTGACAGTCTGCTTAAATCGGACGGATTTATTGCTTTTGACAGGGGTCTAAACCTGGAAGATATTCTTTTTCGTTATGGCGTTCGATTGAACGAGAATCTTTTGCAGGATATGCAATGTGATAAGCTTGGCCAGGTGAGCAATGATCCGAACAATCGACAAACACGCTTAGTAGATTGGCCTTTCTTTCCAATTTTAAATGGCACCAGTCACCCCATTAGTAAAAATCTTGATGGGGTACGAGCTATGTTTCCAAATACATTGGATACAGTAAGAGCTGAAGGAATAGAGAAAACATTTTTGTTAAGGTCATCAGCGAATGCAAGAGTATTGGAAGCACCGGCAAAAGTAGATTTGGAATTTTGGCAAATAGCTCCGGATATTAAACAGTTTACAGTACATGATACTACAGTAGCTGCCTTGCTGGAGGGGAAATTCAGATCGCTGTATGCAAACCGGATACCGAAATCTTTTGCGGATTCTATGGCAGCCTACAATATTCCGGTAAGATCAGTTTGTGATTCAGAAACGAAAATGATTGTTGTAGCTGATGGTGATATTGCCATTAGCCAGGTGAGCCCGCAATATGGCCCCATGCCGATGGGTTATAATTTTTTTACAAACTATACTTTCGCAAATAAAGAGTTTTTCAGTAATTGTGTTGAATACCTTGTTAATCCTTCCGGTATTTTAGAGACAAGGGCTAAAAATTTTACATTAAGATTACTTGATCTGAAAAAAGTAAAAGAACAAAAAGCAACCTGGCAGTTTATTAATATTGCTTTGCCGGTTTTGATTATTATTTTGTTCGGGTTTATTTATCAGCAGTTGCGTAAAAGGAAATATGCAGCCGGATGATTTTTTTTATTCTGAACCTGGACCTCCGGTTTTTAGTAAGACTTCAAACGTAGAACTCGAATTATCTTTGCACACTTAACCAGAAAGGATGAATACTACGCAGGTCAGCTATCTTGTTTTCGGCGTTGTTTTATTATTAGCAATTGGCTTTGATTTAGGACTGCTCAGTAAAAAAGAATCTACCGTTACCATTAAAAAAGCTTTGTGGCAAAGCATTTTTTGGGTGGTGCTTGCTTTTGCTTTTTTCGGATTTATGTGGTTGGAAGAGGGTCATCGCCCGGCATTAGAATACATTAGTGCTTATTTAATGGAATGGAGCCTGAGCATTGACAACATTTTTGTTTTCATTTTGATTTTTACTTTTTTCAATGTACCGAAACAGCATTACGCAAGGGTCTTACTGATTGGTATTTTATTGGCGATTGTTTTTCGCATTCTTTTTATTACAATAGGGGTTGCATTGGTGTCAAGGTTTGAATGGATACTGTATATTTTCGGGGGCATACTCCTGGCTACTGGAATAAAAATCTTTACAGTAAAAAAAGAAGACGAATATGATCCGAAAAAAAATATCGTGTACCGCTGGATGAAGAAAGTTTTGCCGATTCACAGCGATGATACAAGCGGAAGATTTACGGTGATAAAAGATGGCAAACGCTTTTTTACACGGGTTTTTATCGTCATTATTTTACTGGCTACAACTGATATCGTGTTTGCGCTTGACAGCATCCCCGCGGTATTCGCAATTTCACAAAACAGGCTTGTGATCTACACCAGCAATATTTTTGCTGTACTGGGATTGCGGTCTTTATTTTTTCTTTTGCGGGGGGCCATCAATCAGTTTCACTATTTGCAGCAAGGCATTGCTATTGTTCTGATCTTTATAGGTCTTAAAATGCTCGCAGAGGCAATACATTTTTATGTTCCCGTATGGGTTTCATTAATGGTGATCGTTGTCTGTCTTTTTGGATCAATTTTATATTCTGTACAAAACGCTGAAAGGGAAAAGAATAATGGAGTATAAACTGGGAAATATTCATAAGGTTGTTGGAGGTAAAATTTTACAACTTGATCAGGAAGAAGTTATTGAACATTTATTGATTGATAGCCGTAAAGTATATTTTCCGGAAATTTCTTTATTCTTCGCTCTTAAAGGACCTCGCCGGGATGGCCATCATTTTATTTCTGAATTATATAGAAGAGGTGTAAGAAATTTTATAATCAGCGAGGAAATAAAAATTGCTGACTTCCCCGAAGCAAATTTTGTTTTGGTAATTGACACGCTTGAAGCATTACAGCGATTGGCTGGCTTTCATCGAAAACAGTTTAATATCCCGGTTATCGGGATTACCGGGAGTAATGGAAAAACAATTGTGAAAGAATGGTTGTACCAGTTACTTCATGAAAAATTTAATATTGTTCGCAGTCCCAAAAGTTATAATTCACAAATAGGAGTTCCGCTGAGTGTTTGGCAAATGAATGAGCATCACCAGTTGGCTATATTTGAAGCGGGTATCTCCGAACCGGGGGAAATGGAAAGGCTGGCAAAAATTATTCAACCCACCATCGGGATTCTGACAAATATTGGTGAAGCACATAATGAAAACTTCATAAACCGGGAAGAAAAGCTGAAAGAAAAGCTTAAACTATTTGCTCATTCTAATAAAGTTATTGCCAAAGGTGATGATGCCTGGATAACCAGGCAAATGATGAAAGCGGATATTAATAGTTTTCCCTGGGGTAAGAACACCAGTTCTGAACTACGGATCATTTCCATCGAAAGAAAAAATTTACAAACTGAAATAACGGGTAACTATAAACTCGAAAACTTAAATTTTTCTATTCCTTTTATAGATGATGCGTCTGCTGAAAACGCAATATCCTGCTGTAGTCTTATGCTGATAGCAGGAATAGAGCGATCATATATCCAGGAAAAAATGAAGCAGCTTCAGGCTGTCAGCATGCGGCTTGAATTAATAAAAGGAATTAATCAATGTTCTATCATAAATGACAGTTACAGTGCCGATCTTAGTTCTCTTACCATTGCCTTGAATTTTCTTGATCAGCAGGCGACCAGTTCAAAACGCACGATAATACTTTCTGATTTTTTACAAACGGGATTGCCAGAAAGAAAACTTTACCATGAAATTGCCGCATTGCTTCATACTCATCATATCAGCAAAGTAATTGGCGTAGGGAAAAATATTGCAGCCTATCTTAAGCCTGATGATGGAGTCGCTTGTCAATTTTATAATTCAACGGAAGGTTTTCTTCAGCAATTCCGCTCGTCACAGTTTAAAGAAGAAACCATCCTGGTTAAAGGAGCCAGGATATTTGAATTTGAAAAAATAGTTCATGCCTTGGAACAAAAAGTCCACCAGACAGTTTTAGAAATAAACCTGAATGCCATTGTTCATAATCTGAAGGAGTATCAAAAATTTTTAAAGCCGTCAACTAAAGTAATGGCTATGGTTAAGGCATTTGCTTATGGCAGTGGCGGGGCTGAGATAGCAGGTATTCTTCAATATCATAAAATTGACTATCTGGGAGTAGCTTATGCGGACGAAGGAGTAGAATTGCGAAAGGCCGGGATCAATCTGCCCGTAATGATCATGAATCCTGAAGAATCAACATTTAATGCGATCGTTGAAAATAACCTTGAGCCCGATATTTATTCATTTGAATTATTGAAACAGTTCGATTCCTATTTGGTACAATCAGGATTACAGCAATATCCTGTTCACATTGAGATTGAAACAGGAATGAACCGGCTCGGTTTTGATCCGGCAGAAATGGAAAGGTTGGGAGACATATTAAATCAAACTAATTCTTTTAAAATAAAATCAGTTTTCTCTCATTTAGTTGCCAGCGAAGATCCATTACAAGATGATTTCACGTTACAGCAACATGCGATATTTATTCAGGCAAGCCAGGAGTTGGAAAAATTAATTGGTTATCCATTTATAAATCATATTGCCAATTCAGCCGCTATTATTCGTCATCCGCAATTGCAGTTAGATATGGTAAGACTGGGAATTGGCATGTATGGTATTGACGCCACTGACACAAATTCGGTTGAATTGCAAACCGTCGCAACTTTAAGATCTACTATTGCACAGTTAAAATATGTGAAAGTCGGCGAATCTGTGAGCTATAACAGGAAGGGTGTTGTCAAAAGTGATTCCATAATTGCCACCATACGTTTGGGATATGCCGATGGTTATTCCCGGCGTTTGGGAAATGGAATCGGGAAAATGTTAGTAAATGGACAGGTTGCTCCTGTTATTGGAACCGTATGCATGGATATGACCATGATTGATGTAACCGGTATTCCGGATGTGAAAGAAGATGATGAGGTGATAGTTTTCGGTAATGAATTATCTATTGGTCAAATTGCAAAATGGGCGGATACCATTCCTTATGAAATTATGACAAGCATTTCTCAAAGAGTGAAACGGGTATATTTTGAAGAATAACGTCTTAAGTCAAATAAGTCATATCAGTCAAATGAGAATTTTAAGATTACAATGCCTTCTATGACCAATATGACCACATGACTTTCCCTATCTTTGCCGTTTAAATTCTCAAAATTGTGAAGCTTCGAAATGTTTTTTTTATTATTACAGTAATAATTATCGTTGATCAGGTATTGAAAATTTGGATCAAAACTACTTATCCCACTGGCCATGTTACTGATGTTATCGGTTCGAAATTTCAATTATACTTTGTAGAAAACTCCGGTATGGCCTGGGGTTGGAAATTTGGAGATGAAATGGGGAAAATTGTTTTGACATTATTCAGATTAGCCGCTGTTATATTTGGTACCTGGTACCTTGGCCGTATTGTGCGACACAAATATCACAGGGGATTTATTGTTTGTGCCGCCTTAATTTATGCGGGTGCCCTGGGCAATTTAATAGACAGTATGTTTTACGGGATGATCTTTGATAAAGGCATGCATTATGATCCGTCCATTAAAGACTTTATTGGTTATAGTGGGATAGCTGCACTTTCTACTCATGGTTACAGTACTTTTCTGCATGGCAGCGTAGTTGATATGCTTTATTTTCCGATTGTCAGGTCTACATTTCCTCAATGGCTTCCTTTTGTTGGGGGTAAAGAATTTGAATTTTTCAGCCCCATTTTTAATACCGCTGATGCCTCTATTTCGGTAGGAGTGATCACTCTTTTACTCTTTCAAAAGCGTTTTTTTAAACGTTATCGCAATACACCAGTCCATTCTGCCGTTGAAACAAGTACAGAAGTCAGTGACAAGGTCCAGGTATCCTGATTTTTTATTTTCCGGTAAATTATACATCTCAGTGGTTTTTATAAAAACATTTTTTGTATTGACTGATAAAGTATCAAAATGAAAACATACAAATTGCTGCTTGGGTTCTTCGTGTTAATTGCTATCGTGTTATCCTGCCAAAAAGAGAAAAGCTTTGAAAGAGGATGGAGCTACCGGCGTAAATACGGTTCGTTTGCAAGGAAGCGGCACACCTGCAGCAGGGGGTACAAATATTTTTACAGTGACTTACGACAGTACGCAGTGCACATTTTCTATAACTACTTTGACCGGTGGTACCGGAGGTACTTCAGTATTTACATTGGCGGGTTCTCCTTCCGCCTGTACCGGCGCAACGGTGCAGGGAATATATACGGCAGGAATTGCTACAAATTCAACAAATACTGCTACCATCCAGGTAGACGTTACTACCGCAGGAACTTATTCAATTGCTACTTCTGCTGTGAATGGAATTACATTTGCAGCTTCAGGAAGTTTGTCGTCAACGGGCACACAGACTATAACATTAATCTCTAATGGAACACCAACCGCATCCGGATCATTTGACATTCCGATTTCGATTGGATCTTCGAGTTGCTCATTTCAATTAACGGTTGTCGGGGCGAGTCCTGCTGTTTATACCTTAAATGGAGCCCCGGGAAATTGTACAGGTGCAACTGTGCAAGGAATATATGTTGAAAGCACTCAACTCAACACATCAAATACGGCTACCGTCCAGGTAAATGTTACTACGATAGGATCTTATTCTATTACTACCACTGCCGTTAATGGCATTACATTTACCGGTTCAGGAAGTTTTTCATCTACAGGATTGCAGTCAGTGGTTTTAATAGCTAACGGTACACCGACAGCATCAGGATCATTTACAATCCCGGTTACAGTGGGTTCATCAACCTGCTCTTTCACGCTTACTGTATCAACGATTGATTATTTTCCCCGTACAACAAATAGTAACTGGAGCTACAAATATGATAATGACCCCACAGATACTTTATTGCAGAACGTTATCTCTCAAACACAGTCAGCTCTCGGTAATACCTATAATATATTTATGTTTAATGATGGTTCGGGTGTCGATACTCTCGGCTATTACAGAAAGGCATCCGGTGATTATTATCAATACCTCGATGTGGGCTTTTTCTTTCAGTTAGATAATGAATCGTGGGGAGAATATATTTTTCTGAAGGATAATGTTCCGGTAAATACCACATGGACTTCTAATTCTTTTTCCAATACGTTTACAGATTCCACAGGTACATTTCCAATCAATGTACGATTTAAAGAAACAATTCAGCAAAAGGATGTCCCGGTAACGGTCCAGGGAACAACTTATCAAAATACTATCGTTGTGAAAGAAGAATATGAATATTCGTTTGATGGCGGGGCAAACTGGACCGCTTTTCCGGAATATTCAACAAATTATTATTCAAGAAATATTGGATTAATAAAAATTGAGTTCACTGATAATTCAGGAAATGGCGGAAGTTATGTACAGGAATTAACCCGATACCAGGTCTTTTGAAATAAGTCAGTTATAGTGATATACATAAAAAGAAAGCCTCCTTAAGCAGGAGACTTTTCTTTTATTGCTCAAGGTTTGGTTTATTCATAATTAGTAAACCAATTTTTATCGGCGGGTTGAACCGTAATAGGTATATTTATTTTATTAATAGAAGTTCTTTTTGAATAGGAATTTGCCAGTGGTAGAATTCTTAGGCGCTTTATAATTCTTGCAAATTGGCTGTTACGATTTTTATTGTTAGTTGCAGTAGAAGAAGGATTCAAGTCTTTTAAGGAATAAGCGGGAAAGTATGGCTTGGATTTAATGCTCTCTTTCATAGTACAGATTTTATAGGGTATTTCATCTATATTGGAAACGACAAAATAGAAAAATTATGCTATAATCTGCAAATCTTTAATTGATAAAAAGTCAAAGCAAGGATTTACTCATAGATTTCTATCGTAAGTTTACGAGGTGTTCTTGTTAGATTTTTCCTACCATTTTTTCGGGCACAATCCATTCATCAAACTGTTCAGAAGTTACATACCCTAACTTTACAGCCATTTCCTTTAACGTTGTTCCTTCTTTATGAGCTTTTTGGGCAATTTCAGCCGCTTTATAATAACCAATTTTTGTATTCAGAGCTGTAACCAGCATTAAGGAATTATCAACGTGTTTTTTAATATTAGCTTCAATCGGTTCTATGCCAACAGCACATTTATCATTAAAGGAGATACAACCATCTCCAATCAACCTGGCACTGTGTAAAAAATTATAGATCATGACTGGTTTAAAAACATTTAATTCAAAATGGCCGGTTGCTCCACCAATATTAATAGTTACATCATTTCCCATTACCTGAGCAGCGATCATGGTTAATGCTTCGCATTGTGTGGGATTAACTTTCCCCGGCATGATGGAAGATCCCGGCTCATTATCAGGAATATGAATTTCACCAATGCCGCTTCTTGGTCCTGAAGAAAGCATTCGTATATCGTTTGCAATTTTCATTAAACTCACCGCAACAGTTTTTAAAGCACCATGTGCTTCTACAATAGCGTCGTGAGATGCGAGGGCTTCAAATTTATTTTCTGCCGTTATAAATGGCAAGCCGGTTAATGATGCTATATGCTTTGCAACATTTTCAGAATAATTGGGTGGTGTATTTATGCCTGTTCCGACTGCAGTTCCTCCAAGTGCTAATTCACTTAAATGAGACAAAGTATTTTTGATCGCCCTCAATCCATGATCTAATTGGGAAGTATAACCGCTAAATTCCTGCCCTAAGGTGAGTGGAGTTGCATCCATAAAATGTGTTCGTCCGATCTTTACCACTTTCATAAATTGCCTGCTCTTTTCGGCAAGTGTATTTCTTAATTTTTCAATTCCCGGAATTGTGAGGTCAATCAAAATCTTGTAAGCCGCGATGTACATGGCTGTAGGAAAAGTATCATTTGATGATTGTGATTTATTCACGTCATCATTTGGATGTAAAAGCTTTTCCTTATCGCCAAGTTGACCGCCATTCAGGACATGCCCTCTATAAGCGATCACTTCATTTACATTCATATTACTTTGGGTGCCACTTCCGGTTTGCCATACAACGAGCGGAAAAAAATCATCCAGCTTCCCTTCCAGAATTTCGTCGCAAACTCTTCCGATAAGGTCTGATTTCTCCTTCGATAAAATTCCTGCTTCCAAATTGGTGATGGCTGCTGCCTTTTTCAAATAGGCAAAAGCTCGGATAATTTCTTTTGGCATTTTATTAATATCCTGGGCAATCTTAAAATTATCAATGCTACGCTGTGTCTGTGCTCCATAGTAAGCATCTTCAGGAACCTTTACTTCTCCCAACGTATCTTTTTCTATTCTATACTTCATATATATATTTTTGAAATGCAAAGGTAGTCAGCAATTGAATTCTACAATATGATGTCAAAAGCCTATTGCACTAACGTTTGCGCAGGAATTCTTATTCCAAAACATGAATAATTGTAACTTTAACGCCTGACAATTGCTGCATGAAATTTTTCCTTTCAAAGAAGATACTATTTGTTATTACTCCAATAATTATAGTTATTGCTTTTTTTGTTTTTAGCACACATCAGGCAGCGATTGATTTTAATACGCAGGTAAAACCAATCTTTAATAAAAAATGCATTACCTGCCACGGAGGCGTAAGACGGAAATCAAATTTCAGTTTATTGTTTCGCGCCGATGCCCTTGCAAAAAATAAGTCGGGCAAGCCTGCCATTATACCTGGTGATCCGGATCATAGCGAAATGATCAGGAGAGTGACGCTAAGAGACCCTGATGAAAGAATGCCCTATAAACATGATCCATTGAGTAAAGATGAGATCGATATTTTGCGTAAATGGATAAAACAGGGAGCAAAATGGGGCGATCATTGGGCTTATGTTGCCGTAAAACCTGTTGAGATCCCCGACGTGAAAACTGAATGGGCAAAAAATGAGGTCGATCATTTTATCTATGAGAAACTGGAACAGGAAAAATTAAAGCCTTCTGCAGAGGCAGATAGATCAACCCTGCTTCGCCGGGCCGGTCTTGATCTTATTGGCATGCCGACTTCAGAAAAGATTGTGAACCAATATTTGAACGATAATACAAATAAAGCCTATGAAACTTTAATTGATTCATTGTTGGTATCAAATCATTTTGGCGAGAAATGGGCAGCCATGTGGCTTGACCTGGCGCGATATGCCGATACAAAAGGATATGAAAGAGATGATAGCAGGAGTATCTGGCATTACCGCGACTGGCTTATCAAGGCATTTAATGAAGATAAACCCTATGATCAATTTTTGATTGAGCAGATAGCCGGAGATCTTTTGCCTGACCCTACCGATGATCAATACCTTGCTACCGCTTTTCATCGCAATACAATGACCAACGATGAAGGTGGCACCGATAACGAAGAATTTAGGACAGCTGCTGTTCTTGACCGGGTGAACACAACCTGGCAAGCATTAATGGGAACTACCTTTGGTTGTGTGCAGTGCCACAGCCATCCTTATGATCCTTTCACTCATGACGAGTATTACAAGTTCATGGCTTTTTTTAATGACACCCGGGATGAAGATGCCTATGACGATTATCCCTTGTTGAGGCATTTCAATGATTCCATGCATCAAAAGCTAAATTCATTGACTGAATGGCTGCAGGAAAATGTTTCAACAGAGAGAGCAAAAGAAATAAACCGTTTCCTCAGAACATGGGAGCCTTCTATTAATTCATTGACCGCAGACAAGTTTGTAAATAGCGAACTGGCAGATACAAAATTTCTTATTTTTCGTAACCATGCTATAGCCAGGTTAAAGCATGTCGATCTCGAAAATAAAAACTTGTTGATCTACCGGTATATCTGCTGGAAAAAAGACGGAGCATGGGCTATTCATCTTGATAAACCTGATGGACCTGTTCTGAAAACTATATCGCCTGACACAACAGGTAATTGGAAAATTGTAGAAACAGAAATTCCTCTGGGCACCGGTATACATGATATTTATTTTACTTACAGTAACCCTCATTTAAAAAATGAGATGGATAACGGGCAGCAAATGGATTGGTTTTATTTTACTCAACAATTTCCTGGCAAAGACAAGCCAGGCTATGAAACAAATAAAAAAATATTCTGGTCATTGTTAACTGCACGGGTTCCGACCACACCAATAATGATGGATAATCCATCCACCATGCATCGCACAACAAATGTTTTTGAAAGAGGTAACTGGTTGGTGAAAGGAGATGTGGTGACACCGGCGGTACCACATGCGCTAAATCCAATGCCAAGGAATGCTCCCAATAATCGTCTTGGTCTTGCCATGTGGTTAACCAGTGAAAAAAATCCGCTTACCGCAAGAACAATGGTGAATCGTGTTTGGGAACAATTATTTGGAACCGGGCTTGCAGAAACATTAGAGGACATGGGAACACAAGGTGTTCCTCCAACACATAAGGAATTACTTGATTGGTTGTCGTGGAAGTTTATGACGGATTATAAATGGAGTGTAAAAAAATTGTTGAAGGAAATCATGATGTCTGCAACGTACAGGCAGGATTCAAAACTTACATCCGAGTCATTGGAGAAAGACCCATTTAATAAATTATATGGCCGTGGTGCAAGAGTGAGATTATCTGCCGAACAGATGCGTGACCAGGCTTTATGTATCAGTGGACTGATCAGTGAAAAAATGTTTGGACCCAGTGTGTTCCCATATCAACCCGGTGGAATTTGGTTGTCTCCCTGGAATGGAGCAGACTGGGTGAAAAGTGAATATGAAGATCAATATCGTCGTGCCTTATATACTTACTGGAAAAGAACAGCACCATATCCATCGATGATGACCTTTGATGGAGTGGCCCGTGAGGTTTGTACTGCCAGACGCATTCGTACCAATACACCATTGCAGGCATTAGTTACATTAAATGATGATGCTTATCTTGAGATGTCCAGATATTTTGCTTATCGTATGCAGGGAGCAGGAAAAGATGTGAAGCAGGAAATAAGCAAGGGATATGAGATGGCATTATACAAACCAATTTCAGCTGATAGATTATCAGTTCTTATAAAATTGTATAACGAATCGCTGCAAAATTTTAAAAAGGATAAGGACAAAACCTGCGAAATGATCGGAGTGGATGATAAGCACAATAATCCGGAAACTGCGGCACTGGTAGTAGTAGCGAATGCAATACTGAATTTGGATGAAGTGATAACGAAGAATTAAGCCCCCTGTCCCCCTAAAGGGGGAACTGAGTCAAACAGTTTTTGTTGAATAGAGGATCGAAAAATTGAAAAGACAAATAATACTATATAATCCACTATTGAAAGAGAAAGCAAGGAAACTTCGCCAAAATATGACTTTTTCCGAGGTGAAACTTTGGAATGAATTAAAGAATGGGAAGATGATGGGATATGATTTTGACAGGCAAAGGCCGATCGGAAATTATATCGTTGATTTTTATTGTAAAGATTTGCAGTTAGCCCTTGAAGTAGATGGTATAACTCATCTTGATGAAAAGATAATCTTAAAGGACAAAATAAGACAAGATGAATTAGAAATGCTTGGAGTAAATTTTCTACGATTTGATGCAACCCTGATAGTAAATAAGGTTGAAAGTGTTTTAAGAGAAATTCAAAATTGGATATTGGAATATGAATCAAAGAATGGTGTAGTTGAGTTTGTAAAAAGAAGAAGAATGCTAATGCTGGATCTTGAATTACAAAAACGGGAAAACCCACGCCTACCCCTCGCGGGAGGGGATGCAACGCGTAAGGTTCACTTTTTGAAGAGGTTTTAGCGAGCTCGTCCCCTCCTTGGGAGGGGCCAGGTTCAGAGTGATACAAAATAAACGACCGGGGTGGGTTGATGAATAAAGGACAGAAAGTACAAGTGAGTGACACAACGGGCGATCACTAGAATTACAAAAGCTGGTAAAAAAACAATGACAAAAAAAGAACTCCATAATCAAAGAATTATCGAAGAAGCAAATCATGCTTCTATTCATTTTCATACACGCAGGCATTTTCTCAAAGAAAGCGCAATGGGATTGGGAGCGCTGGCATTAGGCTCATTGATCGGATGCCGTTCAAGATCATCTGACGGTTCAACTATTTTATTTGACCCGGCACATCCGTTAGCGCCAAAGCTCCCTCCATTCCCCGGTAAGGCAAAGGCAGTAATCTATCTGCACATGGCGGGAGCTCCCTCGCAATTGGAACTATTCGATTATAAACCAGCATTGATGAAATTGGACGGCCAGGACTGCCCGCAATCATTGCTTGAGGGAAAACGATTTGCGTTCATTCGCGGCGTACCTAAGATGTTGGGGCCACAGGCAAAGTTTGCGCAGTACGGCGAAAGCCGAGCATGGATTAGTGAGCACTTGCCACATTTTTCCACCATCGTGGATGAAGTAAGTTTTTTGAAAGCAGTTACTACTGATCAATTCAATCATGCGCCGGCGCAATTGCTTGTGCACTCGGGCTCACCACGTCTTGGCAGGCCAAGTATGGGTTCATGGGTTACTTATGGATTAGGAACAGAAAATCAAAACTTGCCTGGATTTGTTGTATTGACATCAGGAGGAAAATTTCCTGATGCCGGCAAAAGTGTTTGGGGGAGTGGATTTTTGCCATCGGTATACCAGGGGGTACAATGCAGATCGGAAGGCGACCCGGTTTTATTTATTAAAGACCCTGAAGGAATGGATCGTGATCTGCGCAAGGCTTCAATCGATGCTATCAACGAGATCAACAAAAAGGAATATGAAGAATATAAAGACCCGGAAATTCTATCTCGCATCTCGCAGTATGAAATGGCCTATCGCATGCAGATCTCAGTGCCTGAAGTAATGAATATAAATGATGAACCCGATTATATTCATGAAATGTATGGTACAAAGCCAAATGTTGCCTGCTTTGCAAATAATGTTTTGCTGGCAAGGAAACTTGTAGAGAAAGGTGTTCGCTTTGTGCAATTGTTTGATTGGGGATGGGATAGTCATGGCACGGACGCAAGCCTTGCTATTGATGTGGGATTCATTAATAAATGCAGGCAGGTAGATAAATCAATGACCGCATTGATCCTTGACCTGAAGCAAAGAGGGTTGCTCGAAGAAACATTGGTAGTCTGGGGAGGAGAATTTGGAAGAACACCCATGCAGGAAAACCGGGAAGGCAAACAAAATATTTTCAAGGGAAGAGATCATCACACGGAAGCATTCACGATCTGGATGGCCGGTGCCGGAATTAAAAAAGGAGGAAGCTATGGTGAAACAGATGAGATAGGTTATAGTACTATCAGTGGTAAAGTAGAGCCATTCGATATTCAAGCGACTATTTTAAACCAGCTGGGATTTGATCATGAAAAATTTATCTACCAGTTCCAGGGCCGTCCATACAGGTTAACGGATGTAAAAGGAAAAGTAATTGATGAGATATTGGCGTAAGGAATTGTGAACATATTAATGTTCAATATTCGTTTTAAAGTCATCATTCTAAAAATAAAAAATTGGACAGAAGAAATTTTTTAGGACTTGGCGCATCTTCAACAGCAGCCTTGTTGTTTTCGTCTCTTGATACATTTTCTTCCACGAATAAACCCGCATTTACCATGAATAAAAATTTTGAATTAAAAATATTAGCTACCAATTGGGGCTTTGCCGGAACTATCGATGAATATTGCTCAAAAGTAAAACGGGATGGATATGATGGAATTGAAATATGGTGGCCCGCTGAAAAAAAAGACCAGGATGAATTATTTGCGGCATTGAAGAAAAATAACCTGGAAGTTGGTTTTCTTACTGCGGGTCATGAAAGC
>WNFY01002372.1_pt1 | contig 17925 bp, 19 predicted proteins | sample 5400091 | NCBI WGS metagenome assembly WNFY01 (sample SAMN13153364, study PRJNA577476) | soil metagenome | isolation source: 60 cm soil or saprolite under grassland replicate 1 | place: USA:California | collected 2016-06-15
ACCGGACAACACCAGTCCCAGACGACAGCTGAAGCACAGCCTGCACGCCCTCGCGGCCTGCTTGAGCCGTGTGCGGGGACGACCCGCTCGCACGGTTCTGAGGAGGGGGGGACGCAGAAATGCGTCCTCCCTATCCGGAAATCATGGCCGGTTGAAGGCCCGGCTGCGGCCGATGCGCGGGCTGAAACGCTTCGCCACCACCGCGGTCATAACCCTCGGCCACGCCTTCGTGCAGAACCTTCGCCGCGGTCACTACGAGCTCGCGCTGGACGTTTCACCCGCGCTCCGGCTCGCAGCGGCGTTCACCGAGCTCGCTCGGACTATCTGAACTCGCCACCGGGCTGAACAGATCATGCCCGCACACCGCCAACGCAACTGTGACCGCCGACGAGCACATCAGCCGTACCGGCATGATGGCGCCGCCGCCGGACAGCGACCCGGCCGAGCGTCCGCAGCCCTGCGTGGCGGACGGCCCGGAGTTGCTGGACAGCCGGTCCGACGGGCTGGGCGCGGTGAACTGGTGCACCGGGGTGGGGCCCGACACCGGCTGGCTGTAGGTGCTGGTGCTCCGCCCGGACGGCACCCCCGCCCACTCCCGCGGGCTGACCGCGTTCCCGGGCCTGTACGTCCGCGGCTAGCCATGGCTGTCCACCCGTGGCTCGGGACTTCTTTACGGCGTCGCGGCCGACGCGATGCGGATCGCGCAACACGTCGCGGCCGCCGGCCGAAGCCGATGACCGTGGCCCGCGCCAGGCGGGCGGCTGGCAGGGTCAGGGGTTGGACCAAGCCTCCGCCGACCGGCTGGCCGGGACGGCGCCAGCGAACACCGCGCCGACCACCGCGGCCGAGGCCGCCAGCCCTGCCTCGGTACTCACGTGCAGGATGAGCAGCGCCCCGCCAGCCGCCCCGAGCAGCATGGCGGCCACGGCCAGCAGTCGGCGTGCCAGGGTGATCCGGTTGCCGTGCCGCAGGTCGGCGGCGATGCCGGTGAGGGTCATCGTCAGCACGGTGGTGGTCAGGTCTGGAACCGACAGTTTCCGCGCGACGGCGTTTTGCACGCCCATCGCGAGCGCCGCGCCGGCCGCGGTGATGGCCCGCCGAGCGTCGCCCAGCGTTTCCGGTCGTATCGCGACGACTAGCAGTGCCGCGACGAGCAGCAGCAGTTCGACACCGACCGCGTTGCGCAGCAGGACTCCGCGGTGCGCGCCGAGCCGGGTGTTGAGGGCGCCGCCGATCGCCGCGCCGACGAGGAAGCCGGCCAGCGCGGACAGCGAGGCCGACAGCGAGAAGCCGGGCGCTCCGGCGAGGGCGAAGCCGATGAACACGACGTTGCCGGTCATGTTCGCTACGAACACACGGCCGAGCGCCAGAATGCTGACCGCGTCGACCAACCCGGTGGCCATGGTGAGCCCGAGCAACAGCGCCGGCAGCGGACCATGCTTCTCGTCGGCGGTGTACCGCGATGTCCAGCCCACCACCGCTACTCCAGCCCGCTGGCGCGCTGGTGATGCTGGCCGTCGACGCAACCGTGAAAGACGGCGTCTCCCGCGGACCTGGCGACCCGGCTGCCCATGAGGGAGATCCAACCCGTCAGCCGGTCATCGGACCAGTCAACCGCCCCGCCGCGGCTACGCCCGCGGACGTGCTGCTCGCCGTGCCGGCCCCGTCTGGCTGACGGTCGCGGCACCGAATCCGCACCGAATCGCCTCGGCGCCGGGCCCGGGTGGCGCGCCGTCGGTCCTCCAGAGCTTCGTGCGCGGCGCGGTTTCACCGCTATGCTTTCCGCGCACGAACGCGCCTCTACCGCCACCGCCCCGCGAAGGCGCCGGGTCAGTGTTACAGTGCCGCATGATCGACGGTAGTGCGCCGCTCTGGGGAGGAGGCGTAGAAGCGGTGCGACTCAGGATTGTAGTGCCGGGAATTCTGGCCGTTATCGCGGTGGTAGCAGGAGTCGTCATCGCGCCGGTCGTCGCACAGGCGGTCATTAGCCGTTATATCTAGGTCCTCGATCCACCGAACAAACAGTCCGTGGTCATAGAGACTTTCCGACTGACCGCTGATCTTTATCTGAGGTGGCGGACGATCTCTTTCTGCTGGTCTACCCAGCCTTTCCACGTCGGGTCTCTGGTGGGTCTCTGGTCGGGCGGTTGATGTGGGCCGGCGGGTCAGGTTGTCGCGGGGAGGCGGCGGCGGCGGTCCCGATCGACGGTCCGATCCGACGCCGCAAGATCCTCTCCGGTCTGATCAACGAGTACAGGCGAGCGGCCTGACCCGCACATGCAACCTGATGTCAGCCCGCAAGACGAGTATTGGCACGGTACCGGGTCGCCGCGCTGACCAAGACCGGCGGCTGGGCCACGGCCTGAACGGTGCCAGTCTGGAGTTGAACTGTCGGAAGGGTTCGAACGAGCCGGGTGACTGGTCCGCGGGAGGATCTCCACCACGCGCTGGACCGAGCCGATGCCGGCGCAGGATGTTGCGGACCGAGCTGGCCGACACCCGCACACCCAGCTTGCGGCACTCTCCGACGATCCGCTGATACCCCCACCGGCGATTCTCCTCGGCCAGCCGGACCACCAGTTCGACCGCCCCGTCGTCCAGCCCGCGCGTCGTACCGATGTGCGGGTAGGTCCAGCGGCGGCGGACCAGCTCCCGGTGCCAGCGCAGCAGCAGCGTACTCGGGGTGACCAGGAACGCCGCCCACCGCTCCCGGGGAAGCTGCAGGGACAGGCTGGCCAGGATCAGCCGATCGGTCGGCTGGTGGCGCGGCCGGGCGACCTGGCGGCGCAGGATCGCCAACTGATGGCGCAGCACCGCGATTTCGACATCCTTCGCGTCCGGCGGCGGTCCCAGCCCGAGGAGCCGCAGCACGTTGCGGACGGCCAGGAAGACGATCGTGCGGGCAACCACGGCCGGATCTTGCCAGGCGCATCGTGCCTGCTCAGACGCAGGGTCCGGGACTTGAACCCTTCACGAGTGGACCGCGGGCTGGACCGAGTCCGCGCGACTCGCGAGGACATGCGCCGAGGCGAGTTCAGCCCGGCCGCGGACCAGAGCCGCCGGCAGCCCACGCCGCGCCGCTGCCGTGCCGCTCACCCCCGGTCCGTTCGGCGACCACGCGCTCCAGCCGGGCGGCGTGCGCGCCGCGCCAGTACAGCCGCTGGCAGGCCCGGCAGCGGGCGAACCGGTGGTAGCTGCGCCGGGTGCCTGGCTCCAGCAGGTGCTCGACGTCCGGTTTGGCGACCGCCTCGAGCAGCCCGTTGCAGGCCGTGCACCGGGTCCACGGAGCCAGCGGCGGGGCGAACCGGTCGAGCACGTCGGTGAGCTGCTCGTCCGGCCGGGCGCCGTACACGTAGGCTCCGCTCCACACGTCCCGGCGTCGCAGCAGCCCCCGGTCTCGGGTGAGCAGCACCCGGTGCTCGGCGCCGGACCGTGCGACGAGTTCGGCGTCGTCGGCCTGCGTCTGGTAGGCGGCGTCGACACCGAGAAGCCGCAGCCGTCGGGTGAGCGTGCCGAGGTGGACGTCAAGCACGAACCGCGGCGGCCAGACCGGGACGGGCTGCGGCCGGGGCACCGGCTCGACGTCCACCACGTCTGCGGGCTGCGGCCGGTACGTTGCGGCCATCTCGTGCCCGCCGACGACCAGCCGGCCGACCTCGGTGAGCGGTGGCCCGAGCGACTGGACCAGGTGTCCGAGCGACGAGACGCCGTCGAGCTGGACCGGCACCTCGCCACGTCGGTGCCGCGGCGCGAGGAAGAGCCGCAATTCTGGCGCGATTCGCAGCCGCGCGACCCGACCGGACACGCTCCGTCCTCCCCGGCGCGAACGACCCGGACCGCCTTCGGCCGGCCGCCGTGCCTGCCGCCAGTAGACCGCGTGCCGGACACCCGGCTCCCCGGTGACGACGACCTCCACTGCAAAGCGACGAGGGCAGGCTCACGCCACCTGGACGCAGACGTCCAGTCCCGCGAGAGTTCCCCCGGCGCCGCGACCGCATCTGATGCAGCCTAAACGTGCCAGTCCGCCGACAAGACAGGTATGAACTGGAGAACCATGATCAAACGACCGGATCTGCCGCGACCCGATCGGCCTCTACCAGCGGTCGGCGTGGCGGCGTCGGACACTGTCGGTAGCCACACCTGACCAGCTCACGGTCCGCAGCTGCTGGTTCTCGGCCAGCGTCCCAACGCTCGCCCAACCGCAGGATCACCGGCCTCGGCTCCGACTGCCGGTACAGGCGCAACACCCGTTTGCGCACCTCGGCCCGAACGGCCGGCGGCCGGGACATTCCCCCGGTACCCGGGGCTCAGGTTCCCGGGATGATCCGGCGGGTCTCGTAGGCCCACATCGCGATCTCCACCCGGTTGCGGGCGCCGAGCTTGGCCATCAGGCTCGCCAGGTGCGTCTTCACCGTGCTCAGGCTGATGTGCAGAGCATCGGCGATCTCGGTGTTGGTCAGTCCCTGGGCGACGGCAAGCAGCACCTCCTCCTCGCGGGCGGTGACCGGGGAGATCGGCTGCGCAGCGGGCCGCCCGGCCGGTACGTCCGCGAACGCCCGCAGCAGGCGCACCGTGACGCTCGGCGCGATGAGCGCCTCGCCGTCCGCGGCCGACCGCACGGCCTGCACCAGCAGCTCCGGCCCTGCGTCCTTGAGCAGGAACCCGCGGGCCCCCGCGCGCAGGGCGCCGTAGACGTACTCGTCGAGATCGAAGGTGGTGATCACGACCACGACCATCGGGTCGGCGACGCCCGGACCGGCGACCAGCCGGGTGGCCTCCAGCCCGTCGAGCAGGGGCATCCGGATGTCGAACAGGCAGACGTCGGGTCGCAGGTCGCGGGCCAGGCGCACCGCCTGCCGCCCGTCGGCCGCTTCGCCGACCACCTCAACATCGGGCTGGGCGTCCAACATGATCCGCAGCCCGGTACGGATGATCGCCTGGTCGTCAGCGACGAGCACGCGGATGGACACCGCTATTCGCCCTCCCCCGTGGCAGCTCGGCCTCGACACGCCAGCCCTGGTCGGCGCCCGGACCGGCCCGTAGCTCCCCGCCGAGCAGGGCCGCCCGCTCACGCAACCCGGCAAGGCCGTACCCGTCGCGACCTCGGCCGGCCCGCGCGCCGTCGTCGCGCACCGTCACCCGTACCCGCTGCGGTTCTCCGGTGACCCGGACGACGACCTCGGTCGCGTCGACGGCATGCCGCATGGCGTTGGTCACCGACTCCTGCACGATGCGGTAGACCGCCGCGTCCACGGCCGGGGGCAGCGCGTCCAGCTCGCCGTCGAGCCCCAGCTTGACCCGGAGATGGCCACCCGGGGCGCGCACCAGGCGCTCCAGGTCGGCGACACCAGCCGGCGGCGCCAGCTCGGCGCCGGCCCCGCCGTCCCGCAGCGCCGCGACCATGGCACGCATTTCCTCCAGCGTGCGCGCCCCCTCCTCCTCGACCCCCTCCAGCGCCTCGACGGCAGCGGCGGGGTCCCTGCCCGCGACCACCCGGCCAGCCTGGGCGCGGATCACCATGGCCGAGACGTGGTGGGCGACCGTGTCGTGCAGTTCCCGGGCGAGTCGCTCGCGCTCGCGGGAGCGCACCCGCTCCAGCTGCCGCTCGCGAGCGGTAGCCCGGAACCGCACGGACGCCCCGATCACCGCGGGCAGGAGCAGGAACGCGAAGCCCACGACCTGGTCGACGGCCGGGGTGTCGTCGGTGACGACCGACAGCGCGAAGGCCGCGAGGATCACCACGCCCCCCAGCACGACCTCCCGTCCCGATCCCCACCGGGGCAGCGCATACACCAGCACGAGCACGACCAGGCCGGTGTACAGGCCGACCGGCTCCCGCGGGGTGGCCACCAGCGAGGCCACCTCGAGCAAAATCATCGCGCCGAACCCGAGCACGACCATCGCCAGCGGGTGGGTCCGGCGCCACATGGGCAGCACGGACAGCCAGACGGCGAACACCACGGCCACCGGCCGCCACACGACGTCCTCCCGCAGCGTGGCCTCCAGCACCACACCGCCCAGGCCCGCGGCGAGCAGCGCCCAGTCCCGCCACACCCGGCCCGGCGCGTCGGGCGGCCGTGGTTCGGTCCACAGGGTTCGCAGGTCGTCTCGCAGCACGGCTTTCAGCCTAGGAAGCGCGCCGCGCCGCACATCGGCCAAAAGAACGGAGCGTCGCTCCGTCCGGGGACGGGCGGATCCGCGGCTTGCGGGCCGATGTCCGGGAGCGCCGCCGCGACGAACCTCGTCATCGGCGGCCGTGCGGAGGCGGCCGACGACGTGGTTGGAGGACCCCGATGCTCTCGAAAGCCCTCTCCCGTCTGGGCGGCAGCGCCGCCCGCCATCCGTGGCGGGTGATGGCGGCGTGGCTGCTCGCCGCCGCGCTTGCGGTCGTCGCCGCGGTCGCCTTCGGCGGGCGGACTGCGGACTCGATGACCGCTCCGGGACTGGACTCCCAACCGGCCGCGGAGCTGATCGAGCGGGCCGGCACCGGCCAGGAGGGGATGACCGCCCAGGTCGTCGTCACCCCCGTCGACGGCGGGGCGACGTTCTTCGACCACGGCACCGCGCGCACCGCGCTCGCACGGCTGCAGGCCGAGACGAGGCGACTCCCGCACGTGCTCGGCACGAGCGACCCGGCGGGAGCGCTCGACCAGGGCGCGGACGCCGCCGTCCGCGGCGGCCTGGTCTCGGCCGACGGGCGGACCGCAGTCGTCCGGGTGCAATACCCCGACCAGAGCCGGCTGTCGACCGAGGACCTCGACGCCCTCGTCGACCTCGGCGACCGGCTGCGCGGCGAGATGCCACTCCGCATCGAGATGGGCGGGGACCTCTTCTACGTCTTCTCCGACCCCGACGGCGGCGCCAGCGAGCTGATCGGCATCCTCGCCGCGGCGACGATTCTGTTCCTGGCCTTCGGCTCGCTCGTCGCCGCCGCGCTGCCGATCGGCATGGCGGTCTTCGGGCTGACCGTCGGGGTTGCCACGATGACGGTACTCGCGGGGATGACGCAGGTCCCAACCTTCGCACCGGTCCTCGCCAGCATGGTCGGGCTCGGGGTGGGCATCGACTACGCGCTTTTCGTGCTCGCCCGGCACCGGGAGTACCTCGCGCGCGGGGTCGAGCCCCACCAGGCAGCCGGGCGGGCGGTGGCCACGGCCGGGCGACCCGTGGTCTTCGCCGGCGGCACCGTCGTCGTGTCGATCCTCGGCATGGCGGTCGCGAACGTGCCGTTCATGACGGTGGGGGGGCTCGCGGTCTCGATCGTCGTCCTGATCATGGTGGTCGCGTCGGTGACGCTGCTGCCGGCCTTCCTCGGCGCCGCCGGCCCGCGCCTCGCCCGGGTCGGTTGGTTCGGCCCGGCCCCCCGGGTCGGGAGGCTGGGCCGGCTCATCCGGCCGGGCCGGCTCGTACCGCGGCGGGTCACGGCGGCGGGCGCCGTCCCCGCGTCCGGGTGGCGGCGCTGGATCGGGCACGTCAACCGGCACCCGGTGCCGTACGCGGTCGGCGCGGCCGGGCTGCTGCTGGCCGCGACGCTGCCCGTGCTCGGCCTGCGCGTCGGCCTGCCCGACGACGGCTCGCTGCCGCACAGCCGCACCGAGCGCCGCGCGTACGACCTCGTCGCTGAGGGGTTCGGCCCGGGCACCAACGGTCCCCTCATCATCGCCGTGGACCTCGCCGGCGATCCGGGGGTGTTGGACCGGCTCGTCGCAGCGGTCGCGGCGGACCCGGGCATCGCGTCGGTCGCGCCGGCGCTGGTCGATCGAGCCACCGGGATCGCGACCCTCGCGGTGTACCCGACCACCGGCCCGCAGCAGCGGGCCACGGCCGATACCGTCGCCCGGCTGCGCGCCGACGTTCTGCCCACCGTGGTCGGGCGGGGCCCGGCGAGGGCCCACGTCGGCGGCGCTGCGGTGAGCCTGTCCGACGTGGGCCGGCGGACCAGCCAACGCCTGCCGGTCTTCATCGCCGCCGTGCTGGCGCTGTCGTTCGTGCTGCTGATGCTGGTCTTCCGGTCGGTGCTCGTACCACTGAAGGCGGTGCTGCTGAACCTGCTGAGCATCGGCGCGGCCTACGGCATCATGGTCGCGGTGTTCCAATGGGGCTGGGGCGGTGCGCTGATCGGGCTGGAGGCGACGGTACCGATCGTGTCGTTCATCCCGATGTTCCTGTTCGCCATCCTGTTCGGTCTGTCGATGGACTACGAGGTGTTCCTCCTGTCGCGGGTGCGCGAGGAGTACCTACGCACCGGCGACAACGGCACCGCGATCGTGCGGGGAATCTCGGGCACCGCCCGGGTCATCACCTCGGCCGCCCTCATCATGGTGGCGGTGTTCCTGTCCTTCGCCGTCGCCGAGGACCCGTCGACCAAGATGTTCGGGCTCGGCCTGGCCACCGCGATCTTCATCGACGCCACGGTCGTGCGCATGGTGCTGGTACCGGCGACCATGACGCTCCTCGGCCGGGCCAACTGGTGGCTGCCGGGGTGGCTGGACCGGATGCTCCCCCGAGGCCCGGCCGGCATCGACGCCGCGGGCGACACCGACGCCGAGTCCACGGGCGAGGCCGGGTCCGCCCGGGTCCTCGCTCAGATCCGCTGAAAGTCCCTGGACCGGGGATCCGCCGATCGGGCCTGACCCTGCACCGACATGACCTCCTCAGCTGCGAGGGATTGACCCGACCGCGGCCGGTCCGGGAACCGACGGGATCGATGCACGGACATCGGCACGGGCGTGCGACGAGCAGGTCGGAAAATGTCGCTCGCGCAGCTACTGATCAGTCCGGACCCCCGCGGTCGTCCACGACGCTGCCGCCAACCCCGTTCTGCCGCACTCCCGGATGTACCGGATCCTTGCCGATGCTTGCCTATGACGCCTACCGCTCAAGCAAGCGGCTGCGCGTCGACTGACGACTCTTGCTGGCACCCCTGAGGCCGAATCGCCGGAGTGGCGGAAGCCCGCAAGCCGCAAGGCCCAAGATCAGGTGCGCTCATCTGCCGCGAGTCGGGCCGCGGGAACTGCGGCCATAGGAGGCGATGTTCGGGCACTGTGAGTGATTGGTCGTGGGGCCGGTCCGCGACCTGCTGAGTGTCCGACCGTGCCGGTGTCAGCTCCGTCAAGACGTCGCTCTGCCGGCGGCGCCGCTCGGGGGTCGGTCGTCGTCCGGTGGATGAGGCGGGTTTCGTCGTGCCTCATGGCACGGTTTCCTGGGTTTCGATACTGCTGGGTGGCGAGGGTTCGATGAGCGCGAACGATGGTGTGTGGCGCCTGTACCGCGACGACGAGCTGCTGGGGGAGATCAGGGTCGAGGGATCGGACTTCCCATGGCTGTACGGCCGGTTCGTCGCCCAGCCCGGCTTCGCCGCGGGTAAGACCGATGTTCGAGCGCGAGCTCGCGCTCGTGGAGTCCGAAGATGAACTTGACGTGGCCGCGTGGGAGGCGACGTACCAGCCGATCGCCCAGACGATGAATCTGCTGGCTCCGTCCGGTCCGGTTGCCGAGTTCCTGCTGCACGTCCGCGGTGAGCAGGCCTGGTTCCGCTGGAGCGATGAGCCGTTCGACGACCGGCGTTGACCAACTCCGAGGGCAGGCCGATCGCCAGCCGAGTCGTTCCCGCTCTGTCAACCCGGATATCCGCTCGTGCCGCCGACGGAGCACTTGGGCGGCGGGGTCGGTCTTGACGACCGAGCGTGACCACCGCCTGCTCGTACACCCAAGCCACCCCGGCCCGTCCATGACCGCCGCAGCGAGTACGGCTGGACGGCGCGATCGCGTGCGTGCCGCGGGCCCGTACCTGACCGACACGACCGCCCGCGGCGGTGTTCGGCCGCGGCTGGCACCATGGGTGGCAATGAACACGTCGAGTTCGACCCGCTTCCCGGTGACGATCACCCGGCTTCCCGTGGTGGGGTGTCAGATCTGTCACCAGACCGTGGCGCACAAGCCGGGACAGGCAAGCGCCGTGCTCACCGACCACTACCGGCGGGTCCACCCGGACGTCCTCACCGCAGCTCAGTCGGCGGGCTGACCTACCCGGCCCTCATCCGGGCCCCCGGGTAGACCGGCACGCGACAGCGAGGCGTGACCTGCCCCCGAGCCGCTGCAGGACCCGCCGGCGCGCGTCGATCAGCCGGTGAACGGGGGGGGCCACGGCCGGTCCGTGGCGGTCCCGATCCCGGCCGCGGATGGTCGGCGTCGGATCGTGGGCACGGTCGTGTTCGGCTGGCTCGACGGCGATCCACCGCGAGATGAGGCCGACTGGCGGCGGGTCGCCGCCGAACTCGTCCGGCTGCACGACCTCACCCGGGGGCACCGGCAGCGGCCGGGATTCCGATCCACTCGGGACCTGCTCGTCGCCGACCGCGGCGGCGACGTCGACCTCACGCTGATGCCACCGCGGGCGGTCGCCGCTTGCCGCGCCGCCTGGGCGGCGCTACCCGAACTGCCCCCGGCCGTCGTGCACGGAGACCCCGGCCCCGGCAACATCCGCATCCAGGACAACACCGTCGGGTTCCTGGACTGGGACGAGAGCCGGGTCGACAACCCCGCAGTCGACCTCGCCGAACTGCCGGTGCGGGTCCTGCCGCGGGATATCGACGCGGCAGCGAAACTCGCCGCGGAGGCATGGGAGGCGGCCAACGGATGGCAGGCCGAACCCGACCACGCCCGTCGATGCCTCGACCGCCTCGACGCCGCCGACGCTCACGACCGGCGCTGAAATCCTTGGGCTGGCAGCCCGGGCTGGCCGAGCAACAACCGCACTTGCCGCCGCGAGGTCGCGGCTTCGCTGAGGTCCCCGCAATCGCGAGCCGCTCGTGGGAGCCAACCGGAGCGCACGATCGAGGAGTCCGTTGCATCACAGGACCGATTCGACTCTGCCGCGACCCGGTCGCCGTCTTGTCGGTCGTCAGTGCTGCGTGGTTTGGCTACGGTCCGTCGCGGTATCTCGACGGCTTGGCGTCTAGCCCCGGTTCGCGGTCCCGCACTTGGCCCGGTAGCTGGCCGCCGCGGCCCGCACCCGCTCCCCCGCCCTGGGGAATGACGCCGGCCGGTGGGTAGAACGACCCGCATGCGAGGCGCGAGACATGTGGCGCTGCTGCGCGGCATCAACCTGGCCAGCCGCAACCGCGTCGATATGGCCGGCGTCCGGGAGCTGCTGGGTGAGCTGGGGTACACCGATGTCCGGACCTACCTGCAGAGCGGCAACGCCGTGCTGACCTGCCCGGCGTCCCCGGAGACGGTGGCGAAGGAGATCGAGCAACGGCTGCAGTCCCGGTACGGCAAGAGCATCCGGGTCATCGTCCGCAGCCGGGACGAGTTGGCTGACGTGGTGAAGCACAACCCGTTCGCCGGCAAGGAGACCGACGGCCGGAAGCTGCACGTCAACTTCCTGTCTGCCGAGCCCGAGCCGAAGCAGCTGAAGGAGATCGACCCGAAGGCGTTCGAGCCGGACCGCTTCGACGTGCGCGGCCGGGAGATCTACCTCTGGCTGCCCAACGGCATGCAGGGCACGAAGCTGCCGCAGACGCTGGACAAGCGGCTGGACGTGGTCAGCACCAGTCGCAACTGGAACACGGTCACCAAGCTGCTCGAACTCGCCGACGGGTAGGCCGCGGCGGGCGTTCCGTTCAGGACCCGCCGGCGGTGCCGATAGGAAGGCGGACGACCCAGCGCCGATGCGTCCTGCCGGACGGCGGACGAGAGATGACGGACGCCGCGCCGTCGAGGATCCTGCCGGCACCGACCCGACGTGGGCCCGCACCGCGCTGCTCGGCGGCCCCCGTGGCGAGCGCTGGGTGCGTCCACCGCCCGGGTCTTGGTCAGGTGCCCGCCGGGGCAGGAGCGGTCGAACAAGGAGACGCCCTCGGGGAGCGGGACCGGGACGGGCTCGCGTGGTGCGTGGCCGGGCTGGAGCTGAACCGCTATCGGCGGGTGGCCTGCTCGCCACCGGTCGCTGACTCGCCCAGGCCCGCTGCTCGGGCTCCTCGAGGTGAGGAGACGCCGCCGCCAGGGAGACGCTTGTGATCAGCCCACCCCGTCATCGGAGGTTGAAAGTAGCCGGTCAGGTGGGAGAGTCGGGGGGGTCTGTTGCGTTGGCGCCGGTCGGGCAGGCGCGTCCGCCGCGGTGCTGGGGGTCAGATCGCTTGGGCCAACTCGGTGAAGGCTGTGGAGACCCGGTGCGATGGCGCGGCGTCGGTGGCCAGCTCGTAGTGGCCGCGGCGGAGGTTCTGCACGAACGCATGCCCGGCGGTGACCACCTTCGCCGAAGTGAGCCGCTTGAGTCCGCGCATCGGCCGCAGCCGGGCCTTCAGCCGGCTGTGATCGCTCTCGACCGGGTTGTTGGCGTAGCGCTCGGTCACGTGCCGCGGGCCGCCGGCACCAGCTCCTCGAGCACGCCGACGTAGGCGGCGGCCTGATCGGTGGTCACCTCCGTCGGCCGGGCCCGGCCATGAGCGCGCGGGTGAAGAACCGACGCACCGCGCCCAAGTCCCACCGCTGCGAGGCCATCACGTCGATGACCTGGCCGAACTGGTCGATCGCCCGGTACAGGTAGCACCAGCGTCCGGCGACCTTGACGTATGTCTCATCGGCGAACCACCTGTCGCCTGGAGCATGGCGGCAGGGCCTGGCCGCCTCGACGAACACCAGGCTGAACCGCTGGACCCACCGGTAGACGGTCACGTGGTCGACCTCGATGCCACGCTCGGCGAGGAGTTCGGCCACGTCGCGACACGACAGCGTGTAACGCAAGTACCAACGGACGGCCAGCGTGATCACCTGCGGCGGGAGCCGGAACCCGGCGAACGCAGACCGCGCGACGACCGCCCCAGCTCCCCGACCTTGATGCATCCACCCACCCTGCCCCACCCGAGGTGGCATCCCACCGGCCGCCTCCGTCAACGCAACGGACCCGCTCGTTGTTCATGTGGAACACGTGCACGATGAAGGCCCCCGACGGCGTCCAGTGATTCATCGCCTCCCACGCGATGAGGGTCAGCCGCTTGTCGATGGAGATCTGGGTCAACTCGGGGTCCTGGACGGCGTGCGGCCAAACCCACAGGACCTGTCCGTCGCGAAGGCTGGCCATGTCCTTCAAGGTGGGTTTGGGCAGCAGCACTATGTCGGTGGTCGCGACGATCTCCTCACGCGTGTGCATGCCGGCGACCATCGGGGCGAGATGGTGGTCGGAGACGCCGTAGCGGTCGCCGTAGCCGTGCTCGAGGACGATCCTCGCCCGCAGGTCGGCATCGATCCGGTCGAAGTGTCGCGGGCGGATGGGTAGCCGACGCTCGTTCTCTTTGGTCGAGGTCGCAAGCACTCCAAGGCTGAGCCGGTCCATCCGCGCCCCATTTGTCGGCCGAGAATGCCACCACCGCAGGCATCCGGCGGAGCCTGCGCGTCCGGTGATCGCGACGGCATCCGAACTCGAACGGTACCGGTGCCCCCGGACCGTCCTGCCACCCCCGCCCGGTGCCGGCCGTCAGCCTCCGCCCCGCCAAGCCCGAGGATGTTTCCGTCACGGTGGCCAGGCTCGACGTGCCAGAGTCGCCTACCACCGCATGAATGAGCCTGTCGCACAAACGGTGTGGCGTCTGCGCGCCGCGCCGCCGGTTGAGATCATGGTTTGTGCCGCAGAACTTCCTTTTCCCGCAGCGTGATCAGCCATTGTTGATGCCAGTGGATATGCGGGAGTGGCTGCCCGAGGACGATCTGGTGTTCGTCGTGCTGGACGCGGTGGCGACCCTGTCAGGTTCCCCAGTTGCCTGTGTCACATGTGGTGATGCGTATGTCGAGGACGTTGGGCCCGCACTCGACAGGTCGGACGGCCCTGCTCGACGGCCGCGGGAGGCAGGCAGCCTGGCGAACAGCGCTGGTGAGCGGAGGTGTCATGTCGGGTCTGCTACGACCGGAGCCCAGCCGCTGGCGGCGCGGCCACGCCGGCGCGCTCGCCGGTGGAGGGGTTGTCGGCGGCTCGAGGCACCAACTCGACGCCGTGCCCGCCGGCCCGGCACCGGCAGGCGGTCGCGAAGGCGTGCCGTGGACCTTGGCGGATCACGTCAGCTACCTGGTCGCGACCGCCGGCCGGGCTCCCTCGGTGCACAACACCCAGCCGTGGTGGTTCCGCGTCGCTGGGCCCGCCCTGGAGTTGCACGCCGACCCGCAGCGGGGTCTTCCGGCTGCCGATCCGAGCGGCCGGGAGATGTTCATCAGCTGCGGGGCGGCCCTGTTCGGGCTGCGGCTGGCCGTACGCGGGCTGGGCTGTCACCCGGCGATGCAGCTGCTTCCCGACCCGGAACAGCCTGACCTGCTGGCGCGGGTGTGGCTGGGCGCCCCGGAGCCGACCAAGCCCGCCGAGCGGGCGCTGCTCGCGGCGATAACCCGACGGCACACCCACCGCGGCCCGTTCACCTCCGACGCACTGCCGGCGGGTCTGCTGGCCGCGCTACAACGCGTTGCCGAAGCCGAGGGCGGCACCCTGGTCCTCCTCGACCAGCCCGGTCACCATCAGCAGCTCGCCGCACTCGTCGCCGCGGCCGACCGCCGCCAACGCCTACTGTCGATGGTGCCGGCCGAACTGCGGGCCTGGACTCGCCCTCCGGGTAGCCGCGCCCGCGACGGTGTCCCGGCGCGCGCCTACTCAGCCGCACCCGCGCGCCCGGAAGAACGGCTCGCGCTGCGCGACTTCGATCTCGGCCGGGGCTGGGGCCGGCTCAACGGCGGCGGGCCGCCGCCAGCGGCGACCATGGTGCTGATCACCCCCGGCGACGGCCGGGCTGACTGGCTGCGTGCCGGGCAGGCACTGCACCGACTGTTGCTGCACGCCGCGAGCAGGTGGGTCTTCGCCGGCCTGCACACCCAACCATTGGAGTTTGCACCGGTCCGGGCCGCGATCCGCGCCCGACTCGCCCTGCCTGGCGCACCACAGATGCTGCTGCAACTCGGGCGAGCCGACACCGCCCCGGTGACCGCCCGCCGTCCGGCCAGCGAACTGCTCATCTAGTCGTGATCAGCGGCCGGGCGCTCCCGGCAGGGTGCTTCGCGGGCAGCGCCTGCGGGTCGACCGGCCGCGTGAGCATGAACCCGGTCCACAGCGCGTTGCTCGCGGCCAGCTGGCCGGTCGGTCCGCCGACTGCACTTGCCCGGCACCGCCCGGCAGCGGCTGTCGGCGGAGCCGCGAGCCGAGGCGCCAATGCCATCTGGCCATGCGGGTCGACGCCACCGAGATCGCCGGCGGCTGGCAGGAGATACGCGCCTACGGCACGGCTGTAAAGATCCGCCCGGTCCTGCGTGATATCTACCACGTCACCGAACCACCCGTTCCGAGCGCCGTCATCGAGGACCTGCCTGACGTCCACGGTTGACCTCGCGAACTGACCGGTCCAGGCGTGGCCACCTGGGAGGACGATCACTGGAAGATCGTGCTCAACACCAGCGACAGCCCGGCTTGACGCTAGTGTACGATTCAAGCACATCATCGACGACTGGTTCATTCGGGTGCTGTACCTCGCCCTGGGCGGATTAGCGGCGACGGACGGGGGAGCAGATGGCTGGGCACTTCGCCCACTCACTCCTTACGCCGGCCCAATGGCTCGGGCGACGCTCGTAGACCGGCTTGCAGGACGACGTGCGGTGCTGGCGGAGAAGTTCCAAGCAACCCGCCTGGTGATGTGTGGTCGCCTCAAGGAGCTGGACCTCCTGATACGAGGCACAGCCTGCTGGCGTTTCAACAGTCAGGACAGCCAAGTCGATTAGTTGTCTCGGTCGCGACAGACCTACCCCGGATTTCTGCCCTCCAGGATCACCAATGGCTGGCACCGGGACGGCAGGCGAGTTACAGAGCGGGTGGGCGTGCGGCTTGGGCATCTATCTTTAGATATGGTCAGCGCTGCCTCCTCATCCTCGGAATCGGCGGGGAGTTGCTCCGCGACCACGCAGATGATGCTGTTGCGGTTGCTTACAGGTACGACCTGGGAATGAGCTACTGCTCCCTTACCGTATTGCTGGTGCTGTCTCGTCGCCGTGGACGAACACCGCCCAACGTGGAGCCGATACCGATGGGGGACATCGGGTGGACACTCATCCCGGCCCGTCCAACGTTCCGCGGACGGCGGGCCGCGGCGCGCGCACAGAGCCCGCTCGAGGAGCGTCGATGGCCTGCGGGTGACCGGCGTGGGCCTGCGGTGGTGCTGTCCTTGTCGGCGGGTTCAGCGCAGGTCGAACACCAGCCGCGCCTTCACTTGGCCCTTCTCGACCTCCTCGAAGCACTCGTTGACCTGGTCCAGGTTGCGGGTCTCCCGCACCACCCGGGTGCGGCCCAGCGCGTGCAGCCTGAACACCTCGGCCAGCTCGGTGCGGGTGCCGACGATCGAACCGACGACGGTGATGCCGTTCAGCACCGTCTGGAAGATCGGCAACCTCACGTAGTTGTCCGCCGGCAGGGCCACGAAGACCAGCTTGCCGCCGCGGCGCAGCGACCCGAAGGCCTGCTCGAACGCCTTCGGCGCGGTGGCCCGACCGTGTGTCCCGGCCCGGCCCGCAGCTCCAGAACGCGGAACATCTCAGCAACCGCGGTCGATCTGGGCTTCGGGAGGGAGGATGCGCCGTCCGGTGACCAGTCCCGGCGGGATCCGCAGGAACACCGGGCGGGTGTCGCCGGCCCAGGGCGCCAGGTGCAGCGCGTCGAGTCGGGCGAGGGCGCCGGCCTCTGCGACGCGTTCGACGATGCCGGTGACGACGACGCTCGACCCTGTCCTGGCGGCTCGGTCGAGGTCGTCCACCTCGAACGCGACGACGGTCCCCGGCAGCAGCCGGGCCAGCCGGGAGTCGGCCCTGGTCCGGAACACGACGGCTGGCCCGTCCATCACGTAGTTGACCGGCACCACGGTAGGAAGCGCGCGCTCGGTGAAAGCGAGCCGGCCGACCTCCTGTCGGGCGAGCAGCCGGCCACACTCGGCCCGGCTGAGCTCGACGAGTTCGCCCGCAGGCGGTCCGTGGCCCGCTTCCATCCTCATGCCTCGATTGGTTGCCGTCCCGGTGCGGCGCGGTCAGCGCCGCCGGGACACGACGATCGTCGGCGCGGCAGCCCCGGATCCAGAGGCGTTGGTCCCGACTGCGCGTTCGCGCCATGCCGACCCAGCCCCCGGGCGCGTGTCGGGTGCCGGAACGGCGGTGTTGCGTTCGCTGTCTGCGGGCGGAGGCGCAGTGTTGCGTTGGTGATCAGCAGGCAAGACTTGCGAGAGCGCAGCTGACTTCAGATGGCCCGAGCGAGCTCGGTGAATGCCGCTGCGAGCCGGAGCGCGGGTGAAACGTCCAGCGCGAGCTCGTAGTGACCGCGGCGAAGGTTCTGCACGAAGGCGTGGCCGAGGGTGATGACCGCGGTGGTGGCGAAGCGTTTCAGCCCGCGCATCGGCCGCAGCCGGGCCTTCAACCGGCCATGATCGGCTTCGACCCGGTTGTTGCCGTACTGCTCGGTCACGTGCCGGGCGCCCGGCAGCAGTTCATCCAGCACACCGAGGTACGCCGGCGCCTTGTCGGTGGTGACCTCCGCCGGGCGCGGCGCCAGCCGCAGCGCCCGGATGAAGAACCGGCGCGCCGCCGCGGCATCCCGCTTCGGCGACAGCAACACGTCGATGACCTGGCCGAACTGGTCAACCGCCCGGTACAGGTAGCACCACCGGCCGGCCACCTTCACATACGTCTCATCGGCGAACCACCTGTCACCAGCAGCATGCCGGCCGGGCCGGGCCGCCTCGGCGAACAGCGTCGTGAACCGCTGCACCCACCGGAACACCGTCACGTGGTCCACCTCGACGCCCCGCTCGGCCAGCAGCTCCTCCACCTCCCGGTAGGACAGCCCGTACCGCAGGTACCACCGAACCGCCACAGTGATGATCTCCGGCGGGAACCGAAACCCGGCGAACGCAGACC
>WNFY01015274.1_pt1 | contig 17920 bp, 18 predicted proteins | sample 5400091 | NCBI WGS metagenome assembly WNFY01 (sample SAMN13153364, study PRJNA577476) | soil metagenome | isolation source: 60 cm soil or saprolite under grassland replicate 1 | place: USA:California | collected 2016-06-15
CGTTCATCAGTTTCATGGCTTCGACGATGCACAACACCTGACCGGCTTCGACCACGTCCCCCGGCTTCACGAAGGGGGGCGACCCAGGAGACGGTGACTCGTAATACGTTCCCACAATCGGCGAGCGCACGATGTGAAGATCTTCGGGGGCAGGAACCGCCTGGGCGGCCGGAGGCGGCGCCGTTCCGGCTCCGTGTCCGGCTGGAGCCGCAAGAGGAGGCTGAGCAACAGGTACGGTCGCAGAATGGAGCGCGATAATCCGGTCCGCCCCCTGGCTCACTTCTGCCGCACCGCGCCTGATTCGCAGCTTCACATCACCGCGCTCCAGCTCGAACTCGGTGATTTCTTCCTCTTTTATAAGCTGTATGAGTTCCTTGATCTCTTTGAGATTCATGCGTTTGAAGCGGCCAGCGAGCGGCCGGGTATCGTCATAGCACAAGCACAAGAAAGTGCGCGGCTCGCTTCCCGCGCACTGAGAGAAACAATTAGACCGTAATCAAATCCTTTGAGCTAGCGGTCAGAACCTCACAGCCCGTGTCTGTTACCACGACCGTGTCTTCGATGCGCACTCCCCACTCTCCGGGTAAATAGGCTCCCGGTTCAATCGTAATCACCATTCCGGCTTTCAATTCCTTTTTCTGGCCAGCAGCGACCCGCGGCTCTTCGTGAATCTCGAGCCCTACTCCGTGGCCAGTTGAATGCGTGAAGAACTTATCCAGACCTATTTTTTTCAGTAAGTTGCGAGCAGCGCGGTCAACTTCACCGGCGATTACTCCGGGCTTTACAGCTTCGAGGGCTGCCTGCTGGGCTTCTCGTACCCCATTGTAAACTCGCCGCGCTTTTGGTTGCGGAAGTCCCACGTGTACCGTCCGCGTCATGTCAGAACAGTAGCCCGCGAGTATAACACCGAAATCACATACTACGAATGCTCGGGGCGAAATCGCCGCCGTGGATGCGCGTGCGTGAGGCAACGCCGACCGCTGGCCAGCCGCAATAATGGTTGGAAACGCCATTTGCTCTACCCCGCGCTTGCGGGCGGTGAACTCAAGTTCTCCGGCAACTTCTGCTTCAGAAATTCCAGGTCTTAGCACGCCCTTCAACCGATCAAATAGTTCAATGCCTAGGCGGCATGCGGCTCGGATTCTCCCGATCTCATCAATGTCCTTGACCTCCCGCAACTCTTCGACGATTGGAGGAGCGTCGATCAACCGTCGTGTCCCCACCGTCGCAGCTACCGCGGCCCGCTCGGCAACGGTCAAACGTGCTGCCTCGACTCCAATTCGCCGTAATCGAGCGGTCTTTAAGGCTTGCGTAGCTGCAGCCAGCGCGGACTTTCGCACGATCCTAATCTTGCTGGCCTGGACTTCCGCATCGGCCTGCTCAGAGTAACGGCCATCGGTGAAAAAGACCGCGCCGGAGTCCGCGACTAGCAGGGCTCCAGATCTGCCTGTAAATCCGCACAGATATCGGATGTTGGGAAGATGCGTGATCAGAAGCGAGTCCAGCTTTTGCCGATTCAGGACTTGACGCAATCGGCTAAGCCGTCCCTTGTGATCCATGAATACGAGTTTAGCGCAGAGCCATCGGCAAAGACGCGATGTTCTTGTAACCTATTGATAATTAATAGCCTATATCGTTAAACCGTATTCCACAGGCGATTATTCCTCTTTTGGTTTAGACTTGTCCCCACTGCCGCTACCAGCGGCGACAGGTGAACTCATGACAGCAGAGGTTGACCGCTCGCATGACAAAGACACATGCCGGAAGTTAATCAGCCTTGGTTATGCCCGTTCCAACCAGGTAAGGCTCTATGGCCAGGAGATGAAGTTAGTATCCGATCCTTTCCCATCAGAGGGCGGAATTGCAGTTGAAGTGATCGGCGCCGATGGGTCCTCATCGCGCAGAATAAAGCTGCCATTATCCATTTTGCAGATGGCGGCTTCTAAGCGAGTCGCGTAAGACCAATTCCCGACAAAACAATCCGCCGGTCCTGAGATTTCAGGATTCCGGCGGCCTGCTTGCTTCTAACTTACGGCTTTGCGTTTGCGAATGTGCGAACGGATTTGTTGGTTATGTTTCAATCACTCGGGGTGTGATGAAGAAGATCAGCTCCTGGTTCGTGCTGCTGACCAACTTCTCTTTGAATAAATTGCCGAGCCATGGAATGCTTCCAAGTATCGGAGTTTGTTTGATTGCAACGGAGTTGTTGGTCTGGATCACGCCTCCAATCACAACCGTTCCGCCATCGGTAACCAAGACCTGAGTGGTGGCCTGTTGCGTCAGCAAAGTCGGGTTGTCACCCACCTCGTGACTGAAATCAGGCGTTGTGTTCTCGACATCCACGTTCAAGAATATCGTGTTCTCAACAGTGATCTGAGGTGTCACGGTCAAGCGCAGGAACGCATCAATGTAAGTAGTGGTTGAAGGGCCGTTAAGCTGAGACTGAGTAACCACCGGGATTCTTACACCCTGTTTCACAACCGCCATAATGTTGTTCTGTGTCACTACGCGTGGGCGGGAAAGAATCTTCAGCAACCCTCGAGATTCGGCCATCGTAAGGATTGCGTCCAACTGAACGCTCTTGCTGATGTTTGCCAAGCTGATGCCAGTTGTTGGCCCGACTGCCGGGAAGTTTGAAAAGAGAGGCACCTTCGTGACTGTTCCAGCGACGGTTGCAGTGGCGGTGCTGGTACCCGCACCCCCGGTAACGGACGTTGCGGCATTAGTCCAGCCCAAGCCTAACTGAGTACCTATATCGCGTGCGAAGCTGCGGGTTGCAGCCACCACGCGGGCTTCAATTTCCACTTCCTGTGTCTTCCGATCCAATTGAGCGATCAGCCGATCAATGGGCGGAATCACTGCCGGAATGTCCGAGATAATGACGGAATTTGTGCGCTCATCGGCCACAATATCGCCGCGCTGGCTCAGGAATTTCTTGAGCGTGGTCGCAACATCCCTTGAATGTGCATAGCTTAGGAAGCGTGTGACATTGACCTTTTCAACCGCGAGCGCTTCAGCTTCCTGCGCGGCACGGTGGGCTTCTGCTTCCTTGCGCAGAGTATCCACGGTCGCGATGCGCAGGACATTGCCATCGAGCTGACGGGAAAGAGTGTTGTTTTTGAGGACGACGTCCAACGCCTGGTCCCACGGCACGTCATCGAGCACGATCGTCAAATTGCCTTTCACGTCCGGATCGAGGACCACGTTTAGGCCGCTGATCTCATGAATCAAGCGGAAGAAATCCTTCAGATCTACATCCTTCAAGTTGACCGAGATAGGCTCGCCCGTGTATTTGGGGCCGCTCGCTGCCTGAGAATGAGCCTTCTGCTCGGCTGCCAGATTTACCGCGGGTTGAATCGCAGCGGGGCTGGGCGCGGCTTCCGATGACGGGCTGGAGGATGACTGGCTGGAGCCCTGCATTGCAGCGCTCGCCGTTGGCAGGAGATTTCCTTCCGGCCTTTCGACGAACTTCGAGGCTGCACCTGCTGCTCGTACCGGCGGCTCGACAACAGCCACATCCTTCTTCGGCGCATAGGCAGGTTCGAGAAGCACAAAGTCATTTGCGGCAGTCTTGCTCGGCTCCGACTTCTGCTCGACCGGAGGCACGAGCTTAGCGGTTGTCACCGGGGCACTGGGCTTCACCGGCGCGCCTGCACTTCGCGCAACCGCGTCAGCCGAATGCAGCTTTAAAGTCAGCTTGTCGCCAGGGCCGGGAACCAGTTCATACTTGCAAAGCTGGTCCAGGTCCACGACAACACGTGTCGTCGCGCGGGCGTCAGTCCCGATGCGCACGCCATTCACGCCGTTGTTGCCGACGTGAATCCGGTTCATCGAGGTGGCAACTGCCGTATTCGGCAGGTCCACGACAATCCGCGCTGGACACCTTGGGCGTGACGGTCCCTTTGGCCGTCATCTCGATGCTGATGCCGCCATCCGCCGGCACGATTTCGACCTTCTGCAACGCAGCACGCGTTGCCGTCGCTTCCGTGTCCGGAGTCTGCGCCCCCGCCATCAGTACGACGGCCAGCAGCGCGATTATTGTTCCCAGCATTTGCTTTCGCATTTCCCGTCTCCCCGCCTTGATCTACTCGCCCTTGAAATTTTGTCCTAAAGTTGTCCGCTACAGCACTCTTAGACCGCTGGCCGGCTGATGCTCTTAGTCACATCCCGGGTCAGTGGTTTTCCTAGCCTGTCCTTGAACGATTCCTTAAAGACTATGGAATCGCCCGTTATCTTCACTACGTACCCGTTGAACACTGGATCGTTCTCGCGCAGGAAGTATGCCTTGGCCGCGGCATTCACGACTACGGCAATCATGCCCACGTCAGACCTCACAACTCCTTTGAGGGCGATCTGTTCAATAGCCAAACAGCGTTTACCTGAACTGCATCCCGAACCTATCGCTCCAAGTTTCACCACTGGACTAATGAACGGGTCCCGCCGTCCCACCGCATTGATAGTCTTGGAAGCCGGTTTCTTGTCCCCTTCATTTGCTTTGGTGTCCTGCACGGCAACGGTGGTGTGAGCTTTGGTCGAACCCTTGGCTTCTACTGCCGGCATTTGTTTTGCCGGGACTTTCACAGCAACCGGCTTTGGAGCTTCCTTCGCCGGCACTTTTACATCAGCTGCCTTTTTCGCCGGTGCCTGAGGCGTCTTCGCGTTCCCAACGGCGACTTTGGCGGGTGGCGGAGAAGGCTTAGCCGCTACAACCGCCGGGGTGGGAGCGCTTTTTGGAGTCGTGGTTGCCGCTTTTACTACTGAGCCCGCAACCGCGATCGGCTTCACCGACGCTGCGACCGCAGGTTTCGCGGGTGCCACTTGAACTGACACTGTTGCAGGCTTCGGTGCCGGTGCGGCGCTCACCTTTGCTGCGCTCGGCTGCACTTTCGCCCCAGTCTGAGGCGCGACTTTAACTGACGCAGCCGATGGCTTCACCACTGGCTTTACCGCCACAGCCGGCGTTTGCGCCAGCGTAGCACTCGTCATGATCAACAGAAACGCTAGATTCCGTTTCATCGGATCCTACCTTTGGCTGCAGCCGGAGTTACCGCTGCCGGCTGAATGTCGTGACTGAAAAATGTGGTCGCCACACATGTGGCCACTACGCTCTCATTGGGCGCGTACTGATACGTATGCTTGGCTTTGGCTTCTGAAGGCTTCTTCAAATTTGCGACCAACAGATTTGACACGTTCACAATCCGCTCCAACTTGGCCACGTGATCGAAGAAATTCAGCATTGAGAAGTAAGGGCCGTCGAGTTCAACCTCAAACGGGACCTCGGTATAGAACTCTTTGGAAGCAGTTGCCTGCGCCGTGTAGCGACGAAGTTCAATTCCCGACTTCAACGCTTCGGCATCCAGCATCTTCATGAAACCGTCCACCTCCTTTTCGTCAGGGACGATCCGCTTCTCGATTTCCAGCTGTTGTTGCAGGCTCGCAACCTGACGATCGATCTCTGCCAGCTTCGAGACATACGGCTCCAGCTGCGCGTTTTCCTGCAGCTTGGCGTTCAGCGCCTGCTGCGAAGACGCATTGCTGTTCCGCTGGCTTTTGAAGTACGTGAAGTAGAGGGCAACGGTCAACAAAGCCGCTCCACCCAACATCAGCCCCCACTGCTTAATTCCGGATAGCTCGCTAAAATTCATGTCGCCGTCCTAGGACTTTCCTTTTTGGCTTCCCTTTTCGCAAGTCAGCTCGAACTGGAACGCCTGCATATCTTTCACCGAGTCGTCCTGATAAGTTTCCTTGATCTCGATATTCTTGAAGTAGCCGGTCTTCTGTAAGTTCTCGATCAGCGTAGCCACCGCATCAGTGCTCAAGGCCATACCCTGAATCGCAATATTTGCGCCCTGGTCTTTCATGCTGCTCAACCAGACCGCCTCGGTCCCGTTCACCGTATCGCCGATGGTGTTCAACAAATTGACTGGGCCGGATTGAGCGGCGCGCAGCTGATCAATCACGTCCACTCGCCGTTTGTAGTTATCGGCTTGCTTCTGGCGTTCCAGGTACTTGGTCTTCACGACCGATAGTTGCCGGTTGTGGTCCTCCGCAACTTGCATTTTGGCGGCAATGCTCTTTGCCTGGTGATCAAGGTAGTACCAGTAATAAGCATTCGCTCCCGCTAAGAATGCAACCGAGACCAGAATCTTGACCATCGGCGAGCCGACACTACCGATTTCAAGCGATGGCGCAGCTGACGCAGCTGATCCGCGTTTGCTTTTCGCTCTAGGCGTCCCCAGCAGATTTATTCGGATCATAGTTCTTCAAAGCTCCTCAGGGCCAAACCGACTGCTACCGCCAACTGGCCGGCGTTATTGTCAATCAACTCCACTCCCAAGCCTTCCGCCGGCGGCGTGATCCGTTGAAAAGGATTCAGGATCTCGACCGGCAGTGAGAACTCCTGGCGCAACGCTTCCAGCAATCCCGGCACCTTCGACGATCCGCCTGCCACCAGAATTTTTTCTATGTGCTCGCCTGCAGCGCTGGCACGGAAGAAATCGAATGTCTTCTGAATCTCGAGCACGATGATCTCAGTCACTTGTTGCAGGATCGGCGTCTTCGCGTCTTCGCTCACCGTGCCCACCTTGCGGCCCAACTTCAGCGCTTCCGCATCATCGAAGCTCAAATCCAGTTCCTTCTGCAGTGAATCCGTGTACTGATGGCCACCTACGCTGACGTCGCGGGGGAACAACGGCGTCGTTCCCTTAACAATGTTGATATTCATGACGCTTGCGCCAAGGTTCAACAATGCAACCACCTGGTTCGGCGAAGGCTCGTAGTTGTACTCGTAACAGTTCTGCAGGGCCAACGCATCTATGTCCACGATAGCCGGAGTCTTGCCGGCCATCGAGAGTACGTTGGTGTAGTTCAGAATCTTGTCCTTCTTGACTGCCACCAGTAGCACGTCCATGTGCGGCTGGCCTTCATCTTCAGAAAGGATCTGGTAATCGAGGTTCACGTCGGCCAGATCAAAGGGGATATGCTGCGCCGCTTCTTTCTGGATGGTCTCTGCCAGCTCCGCATCACTCATAGATGGAAGCGAAATCTTTTTTACGATGACCGAGTGCCCACTGACCGCCGTGGCCACGTTCTTGGTCTTGATCGCATTTTCCGAGAACAGCTTCGAGATCGCACTCGAGACGGTGCCGGAGTCCACGATCATCGAGTCCACGACGATATCGGGCGCCAGAGCTTCCAGCCCAAGGTGCGCAACTTCAAGCCCACCGCGGCCTTTCTTGAGCTCGACAGCTTTAATGCTCGAAGAGCCCACATCCAGGCCAACGATTGATTTCGATCCGAAGAATCCAAACATGTGCCCGCCTTTTATGTGGCAGCCTGGCTGGCCGCCTTCGCTTTCTTCGTCTTTACTTCTAACTCACTGGACTTTTCTTCCATCCACTGGTCCAGTCTCGATTTCTTAAAGCGCCACCGGTTGCCCAATTTGAACGCCGGAATCTTCTGCTCGTTCACGTATTTGTAAAGTGTGTCCGGGCTGACGCCGAGATACTGCGACGCCTGGCGAATGTTCATGACTTCGCGTGAATCTGCCATATCGGTCCCTTTCCACAGAGATTCTGTCCTGCCATGTCCACTCATGCAGGACTTCGTTTGGGAGAAGAATCCTCTCTGAAACGCACTCAGAGTGGATTAAGTGGACTGAGCATATCTCAACCGTGAAACAGGCGAGGTCAGGGCAGGATTCCGCGTTTTTCCGCGTTTTTTGCCTGTTTTCTGGAATTGATGTTCAATGGAGATGCAAGCTGTATCTGTATGTTGTGGCTTCAGATCATGGTGCTTCTAGGAATAGTGGTGTTCACCGGTCGGATGCCGAAGTCACTCGCGCTACATAACCGAAGTACAACAGACGGTACCAAGGTTCGTGTACGGGAGAACGGCCGTGGAATGCAGAAGTTTGAAGGCAGAATGCGGAAGTAAGCCGGAAGAAGTCACAAGTTAAGACCGAACACACCTGCAGTTGAGGATAGAAACATGCTGTTTTGACGGTTTACTTAAGCATTCTGACTTCTAACTTCTGCATTCCTTCTTTTCCGTCCGGAATCCCGATCGCCTGAATTAACGTCCGGGGCCGCGAGACGCAAGTTGCTCGTACTCTACCTGGGTTGGAATCTGATAATGGTCCATGATGTCGCGCATGCGTCGCTCCATGCTGGCAATGTCGTCGCGCCGATTGTCGTGGCGGTACTCCAGCCATCGCGTGTAATAACTGTCAAAGCGGCCCTGATCTTCATTGGAAAGCCTTCCACGCCAGCGGTCGCCTTCCCATCTATCCCAATCTTCGTCGCGTGAGTTTGAAGCAATCCTGAAATAAGGCGTGTTCGAGGGAATGCGGTAATGCGCGTACACATCCTGCATTCGTTTTTCCATGCTCCGGACCTGGTCGCGGTCGTTACGCTGGCGATATTCCTGCCAACGAGAGAAATAGCTGTCAAACCGTCCCTGGTCTTCCGCCGAGAGCTTCGCCCGCCACTGGTCGCGCCGGGACCTGGCGTTCGAAGCCACTCGCCAATACGGCGTTTGCGACGGGATGTTGTAGTGCGCATAAACCTCGGTCATGCGCTTTTCCATGCTTTGAATTTGATCGCGATCATTTCTTTGGCGGTAATCCTGCCAGCGCGAATAGTAACTATCAAAACGCTGCTGATCGTCAGAAGAGAGGTTCCAGCGCTGCCATTGCGCAAATACCGGCACGCACAGCACACTCATAAACAGGATTGCGATGAGCTTTTTCATGATTTTCCTCCCAGCGCGGTTTGCCAGAATAGTATGGCAACCTCGCCGGAAAGAGAAGTGATAAAGATGCTTCCACTGCCGGTCGCGACGACGTTGATAGGCTGATCACTGTCCAGCCGCACGTGGCCGAATACGTGGTAACAGACGTCCTGCACGGTCTTGATATTCTCGAAATTCCTGACCAAAACACTCACTCAAGATTTTGTCTTCCCTTCTCGCTTTGATCGTGTAGTTAAGCAACATAATCAGGAATGCCATGGTCCCTCGCCATTCCCCAACAACAATCGCGGTTCCAGCGATCCCAAGAAGAACTCCGGAGTAAATGGGATGGCGAATGCGCGCATACGGTCCACTACGCACAAGATGGTGGTCCGTCTGGATCACGACTTTGTCGCTCCAGTATTGGCCCAGATGGATACGCGCCCATGCGGCCAGCGCGAGCCCAGCCAGAGCTCCCGCAAATCCAACTCGCATGATCTCAAGGCCGGGCGGCAGGAAACGTGTTCCCAGGAAACCCACACCTGTTTTGTTCCAAAAGAGGAGCGCGAACGTGATCGCACCGACGAGCAGACGCAAAACGCGGTAAAACCCGTATTCGCCGGACTGAGCGGCGTTCTGCGGAGCTACCCAATAGAGACCCAGCCCAGCCCACGTGAGCCCCAAAACGATGATCCAGACAGGCTGGATGACTTGCGCCTTCCATAGCAGCAGCGCGAACGTGACTGCCAGAAAAGCTAATCGCAGTCTTTGGAACCGGCGCTTCCCTGGCGATAGAGATCCGAGGGCTGGAGCAAAGACGACCCAAGAGGCGCCGAAAACGGCCCAGATGTAGGCAAGTGCTCTGAGCATTTCTATTTCAGGAGCGATTGACTGGCTCGACGAACACTGCCGTACCGTAGGCAAGAACCTCGGTGACTCCTTGCATGATTTCAGTCGCGTCGTAGCGCGCGCCCACAACGGCATTCCCACCCAATTCGGCGGCATGGCGGAGCATCAGATCGAAAGCTTCCGCGCGGGTCCTCTCACAAAGCTGAGTCAGGAGAGTAATATTGCCACCCACAAGAGTCTGCAGACTCGCGCCGATGGTCCCGAAGATCGAACGCGATCTCACTACAATGCCGCGCACTACTCCCAGCGTGCGCACAACACGAAATCCGTCCAGTTCAAACTGCGTGGTCACCATCGCATGCGAAACCATCTGCCCCGAAGCGGTGTAGCCGCCCATCGCCATTGAACCCCTCCTTGTAGACAAAACAAATCGCATTCAATGTACACCAGCTTTCGTGTGGCGCGGGCGCCCTCGCCCGCGGCAGGCCGTTATAATCTCGCAGGCGGAGGCCATAGATGGAAGCAACCTTCCATCCGGTGCGTTGGGCGCTGATCGGGGCGCTCGCAATCCCCATTTTCCTGGCTTTAGCTTTCCTGGTTGCCAAAGCCGCAGGCCAGGATGCGGACCACGAACTTTATCGCGCTCCGGGAAAACTGGTGGATATTGGCGGCTATCGCCTCCACCTGGACTGCTGGGGCAGAGGGCCCACTGTAGTTCTTGAGTACGGACATCAAGGTGCGTACTTGGACTGGCATCGGGTGCAGCCGCAGATCGCTGAATTCGCGCGCGTCTGCGTCTATGATCGCGGTGGGTATGGATGGAGCGACCGCAGCCCGAAACCCCGCATTCCGAGCGTCATGGCGAAAGAACTCAACGATTTATTGCACGCAGCGGGCGAGGGGCCGCCGTACATCTTAGTGGGACATTCCTTCGGTGGCCTGAACGCGCTGATGTTCGCACAGGAATTTCCGGACGAGGTCGCCGGCGTGGTACTCGTTGACGCGTCACTGCCCCAAATAATGTCGCGCATGCGTTGGCAAGAGCGAATTCGACTCCGCCTGATGCAGGCAGCCATACCATTTGGCCTTCCCCGCTGGCGTGGCTGGTGCGGCGGAACCGCGCCTGAGCAATTGCGCGGATTAAAGCAGGCGATCAGTTGCAACTCATCTCTGTATGAAAACTATCATCGCGAGCGGTCCAGCTTTCCCGAAAGCGCGGCCGAGATCCAGTCCATCACCAGCATCGGATCTGTCCCGCTAATCGTGATCGCTCGTGATCCCAGCAGCGAAAACAATTCAGCTCACGAACCGGAGTGGAACCGACTGCAGCAGGAGCGAGTAAAACTCTCATGGAATTCTGAGTTCGTGATCGCCGAGGGCAGCGGACACGATGTGCCCCTCGACAAGCCTGATGTGATCACAGCGGCGGTGAAGAAGCTGATCCCAACCCGTGTTTCTCCACCAGTATCGCAACCTCTCCCATGATTGTCATCCCGAAGTCGGACGCCTTAAGCGGCCGAGAGAGGGACCTTACGATAGGCGTGAATCACCACGGAAGTAATCAGGATAGAACAGTGGCTGGATGTCGCGAAGCCATACCGCATTGTCACCCCAAGCCGACGTCAGATTCCTCTATCGCCCGCCGCTGGCGTGCGAGTTCGGAATGACACTCATGTTTCTAAACGGGCAAACTCGACGGAAGCATTATGCTTCGGGCACCGGGGGGCATCCCGGAAATTCAGTTAAGTAAGTGCTCCCGATGTAGCCGAGATACTTGATCCCAATTTCGCTGGTGAAGAATCCATCGGCAGTCATGTTGCGCAAGAACGAAAAGAACTCAACTCCCTGGCTGAGAGACGCATCGCCCGCGGCATTCTTCCGGTAGGCAATCTTGTCAATCACTTCCTTCTGCTGGTCTGGCGAGCAATCGAGATATGCCTTGTCATAGCGGTCAGAACAAGTGTTATCGAGCCACATCAGGCCGCCTCCGAGGACGCGTTGGTACCTGTCGTTCTCACTCGTGAGGAGATCAATGAATTCCGGCGCGCCCGCCTCGATGGCGCCTCCAGACTCCGCATCGGCCGGGAAAATCGTCTGGCACAGAGTCTGCAGAGTTTTGTAGCCATGCGCCGAGAAGAATTTCGGCGTGTAGGCCTTTGCTGGAGCTGCAGCCTTTTCCGCCGCGATCATGTGGTGCGCATACTCGGCGGCTTGGGCGGGAATCACTCGCAGCACAGAAGTTGCCGCAACCCCCATCCCTAACGATTTCAGAATGTCACGTCGTGAAATTCTCTTAGCCATCCATCCACCCGTTCGAAAAATTACCAATTACCCGATCACCAAATTACAAACTTTCTACAGGTTTCCCTTCTTCGCCTCATCCATCAAGTAATCCGAAGCTCGCCAGGTCAGCGCCATGATCGTCAGCGTCGGATTCTTGTCCGGATTACTCACGAACGACGCGGCATCGGTGACGAAAACGTTCTTTACGTCATGAGCCTGGCAATAGCCATTCAAGGCCGACGTTTTGGGATTGCTTCCCATCCGCACGCAACCCAGTTCGTGAATGATCACACCGCCATCCTCAATGCCGTAAGGATTGGGCCCGTCTGGTGCGACAGTTGAATAGTACGTACCGCCTGCGGCTTCAGTAATTTCGCGGAAGGTCTGCTGCATGTCGCGTGCCATCTTGATTTCGTTTTCACTCCACTGCCAATGAAAGCGCAGTACTGGAATTCCCCATTCATCAACCGTATTCGGATCAATGTCGCAATAGCTGTGCTCGTTCGGAATCATTTCGCCGCGGCCTGCGAACCCAATGTAGGTTCCGTATGCTCCACGACAGCGTTGCTTCAGGTTCGAACCATAGCCCTCGGTATATTCGCAAAGCGCGTGAAACTCGCCTACACCCGGCAAGGTTCTGCCACCGCCAAATTCGATGTGATAGCCACGCAGGAACTCATTCTTGCGATCAAACTTCCACCATGGCATGTACATGTGCATGCCACCGACGCCATCGTGATTAGTTGCGGAAAAATACCGCCGCCGGAACTGCCCACGCTATCCGTGAGATATTTCCCAATGACTCCCGAGGAATTCGCAAGTCCATCAGGGAATTGGGATGACTTGGAATTCAGCAGCAGACGGGCCGATTCACAGGCACTGGCGCCTACGACAAACGCCTTTGCATAAACTTTCTTTTCCGTGCGCGTGGCTTTATCGATGTACGAAACAGATTCGGCTCTGCCAGTTTTTCCCACTACAATCTCGCGCGCCATGGCGCCGGTAATCAATGTAAAGCGCCCGGTTTTCTCCGCGTATGGAATCATCACCTGGCTGGAACTGAAGTTCGACGCGCTAATACAACCGCGCCCGCACTGTCCGCAATAGTGGCAAGCCGCGCGGCCATTATGTGCCTGCGTAATCACCGCCAGCCGCGATGGGATACAAATGACACCGATCTTGTCACAGGCTTTCTTGATGATGGTCTCTGTGCAGCGCGGCTTCGGCGGAGGCATGAAGACGCCGTCAGGCGCGCTGGAAACATTCTCTTTCGTGCCGAAGACGCCGATGTAGGATTCAACTTTGTCGTAATAAGGCGCGACATCTTCGTAAGTGATCGGCCAGTCGTCGCCCATGCCGTCCGTCGAGCGTGACTTGAAGTCGACTGGCGCAAAGCGCAATGCAATCCTTCCCCAATGATTGGTTCGTCCGCCAACGATACGCGAACGGAACCAGCGAAAGCGCGAGCCGTTCGCCACTGTATAGGGCTCGCCCTCAATCTCCCAGGCGCCGTTAGGGGCAAGAAACTCGCCAAAATTCTCAGCAGCTTTGCCGCCGACGCCGACACCTCTATGAGGAAGCTGATAAGGCCAGACGTGCTCCTTGAAGTCTTTCTCGGGATTCAACGGCGGCCCAGCCTCAAGCATCACGACACTGAGGCCGCCTTCGGTGAGGATTTTTGCGGCGGTGCCGCCTGACGCGCCGGAACCGATGATGCAAACGTCATAAACCTTGGGAGAGCGAGTTACCTGGGCCATGGGTCTCCGTGTTCCGCGATCCGGACTCTGTGGTTTAGCTCTTAGCTGTTAGCCGTTAGCTCTTAGCGAAATCGGGCTCCGGTTCGGCTAAGAGCAACAGCAAAGGCTTAAGAGCTCTAGGAAACTTCTAGAACCTCAACCTCTCCAAATATGCGTAGCTCTTCTGAATGCTTTCTAGCGGCATCATCGGCTGATCATGCTCAACGAAATAATGCTTAATTCCTGCAAGGTCGGATTTTGCGAAAATCGCCTTCCAATCAATCACTCCGCTGCCGACTTCAGTCATCATGCCATTCTTGTCGAAGTCCTTCACGTGGACGAGCGGGAACCGGCCAGGATATTTCGCGAAATAGGCAAGCGGATCGGCCTTGGCTTCATGCGCCCATCCCAGATCAATTTCCATCTTCAGCAGTTTGGGATCGGACTCGGTGAGCAGAATGTCGTAAGGCAGCTTGCCGTCTGGCAGAGCTTTGAATTCCTCAACATGGTTGTGATAGGCGAGCTGAATTCCTGATTTCAGGCTCTCCTCCCCTGCACGGTTGAAGGTTTCTACGGCGCGCCTCCATCCGTCGGCTGTTTTCGTCAGCTCCCGATCGATCGAAGGATTCACAATGTACTCGTGAGCAAGGATTTTGCTGGTTTCAATCGCCTTTGGCCAATTGTCAGGAGAAAGAATCTTATAGGCAACGTGCGCGGAGGGCGCGGTCAATCCATCAGCATCTAGAATTTCACGCACCCGCTTGGGCGGAGGATTCAGGTTCGGAAGGTCGTTGAGGTATCCGGCAAATTCAACTTCCTTGTAACCAATTTTCGCGATCTTCGCGAGCGTGCCTTCGAAATCCTTCTTCAGGAGATCGCGAACCGTGTAGAGTTCGAGCCCAATCTTTTCGATGCGATGCTCCGATGCAGCCCAACCGAATCGACTCGCTACCGAAACAGCTGCCGTGCTACCAATAAATGTTCTGCGATCCACATTGTCCTCCAGCAATATCTTGAAAGAAGGGTGCCCTCACTCGTCCACTCACGAGTTAGGCTGCCTGTTCTGTCAGCAACTCTTCCCTGACATTCTTCAGCACATATAATGCCCGCTCGACGCCGACTTCGCCCGACAAAATCGGGTCCTCGTTCTCCACGCTTAGGATTCCTTCGTATCCCACGTCCATATATGCCTGCACAATGGACTTCCAAACGCTGGCACTGTGCCCGTATCCAACGGCGCGGAAAGCATCCGACGCGACCTTCAAATCCTGCTTCTCGAACACAAAGTTCAGCACACCATACTTTCCGACCTTGTCCGGATAAAGCACCGTGTCTTTCATGTGAGCGTGATAAAGCGCGCCCTGCTTGGCAAGCATATGAATTACTTCTACGGGGTCACATCCCTGCCAGAATAAGTGGCTCAGATCGTTGTTCGCGCCAATTTCTTCGCCGACGGCGTCCCGCAGCTTGAGAAGGGTTAGCGGGTTGTAAACCACAAAGTTCGGATGCATCTCGAGCGCGAGGCGATGAACTCCGTGTTCACGCGCGAATTTTGCAGCCTGCTTCCAATACGGGACCACTTTCTCTTTCCACTGCCAATCGAGTGCGGCGGCATACTCTGGAGGCCACCGATATGTAATCCAATTCGGGTTGGTGTCGTGCGGATTCCCTCCGGGACATCCGGAAAAACCAACGATAACTTTCACCCCAATCCGCTCCGCAAGCAGCACCGTCTTCTGGAACGTCTCCCAATCGCGTTGCGCAATCTTGCTGTCCGGATGAACGGGATTACCGTGGCAACTTAAAACGGCGATTTGAATGTTGTGGTCGGCAAATTTCTTTTGCCATGCGCGCAGCTTCGCGGGATCGTCGAGCAACTCCGGCACCGGACAATGCTTGTTGTTCGGATATCCTCCCGTGCCGATCTCTGCGGCTTCCACGCCCATGCTCTGGTACTTCTCCACCAATTGATCGAGGGTCAGGTTAGGAAACGCAGGATCGAAGACACCGATGGGAAGCTTGCGGCGCGAGCCGGGCGTGTGCATCGATGTGCTTTCGGTTTGTGGAGCCGCGGCAGAAAGAACGTTCGGAGCGGCAACGGCTCCGGCAATGACCCCACCGGTAGTTGCCAGGAAATTTCGGCGCGTAGGGGAAAGCGGATCGGAATTCGACATTTGGTCCCTCGACATGGAGTGCAGGAATCGAACATTATACGCACGACTCAGATTCCGCAACAGCGGCGAGGAACTTTCGGCTAAAAATCCAAAGCCGCCCTTTCGGGCGGCTTTGGATTCGTGGGTTGAACTCCTCAAGTTATCAGGCCGGAGGCGGCCACTAAGTATGAGGACATTGAGTAGATTGTTGTGCTTCCGCTGTTCGTTCGCAATAACGCAAAAATACTATGAAAGCAGGGTAGGATTGTGCTGGCGAAATTTGCCCGCGCGATCATCGTGGCTCAATGTTGACCGTAATCGTGGATTCTACTTCAACGGGTACACCGTTGAGCCTTAGCGGCTTCCAGCGCCACTGCTTGACTGCCTCCATCACGGCCGCAGCGAGGTCGGGATCTCCGTTGAGACGGTTACTTTTGAGGGTGTTCCGGTCTTATCGATTTCTGCTCGCACGGCTACCTTCCCGAAAACGTGTTTCGTTTTCGTCGCATGAGGGAAGACCGGCCTTACCATCTTCACGATCGTCAGATTAGGCGGTGTGCAAATGATGTGAGTTCGAGGCTTCGCGCGTTGTTGAGCCAAGGCGAGGGCCGCAAGCGATATCTGCAAAACAATGCCCTTCGCCAGCCTCGTCATGTGCAAACTACAGACACCGAGGACCGGAAATGGTTCCCCAACTTGCTGAGACTCATTCTAGAATCCTGTCCCCGGTTTGATGCCCTTAGCTTCCGTGATTTCGTAGCTGTTGCCAGCACCCAAGTCCTTGAACTCTTCCGTCCGCCCGCTGGGCCAATCAATCACGACCCGTTCAATTTTGTCGCGCTTTCCCACGCCAAACGTGACTGGCAGCTCAGACTGTGAAAGATAGCTCGAACCGCTCCGCACCAGCCGTGTTTGCGTGGTTCCACCCGAAAATATTTTCACCTGCGCGCCGACGGCATCCCGATTCGATTTCGTGCCAACGAGTTTGAACCGAATGCTGTGGTTGCCCGCGATCTGATCGTTGCGGAACAGATATGCTGCGCCGTTATTGCTGGTCATAAGAATGTCGGCGTCACCATCGCGGTCAAAATCGCCGATAGCGAGCCCACGCCCGACCTTAGGCGCGCCGAAATCTCCACCAACTTCGGCCCCGACCTCGCGGAAGCTTCCCTTTCCATTGTTCAGAAATAGTTGTGGCGGCTGCGCATAGCCAACATTGCGGATGTTGCGGACAGTGTCGTCAATGTGGCCGTTGACAGCGATCAAGTCCAGGGACCCATCGAGATCGCAATCGGCAAAAGCGCAGCCAAAGCCTAGCGTTGCTTTCGAAGCAAGGCCGACGCCGCTCTGCACCGCAATATCTGCGAAGTTGCCGCTCGCGTCGGTGCGATAGAGCCCGATCATCTCATTATCGAAATTGGTAATCGCAATTCCCGGCCGCCCCGAATTGTCGAAGTCTCCAACGTCAACACCCATGCCCGCCCGAGCCTTTCCTTCGGCGCTAAAAGCGATTCCCGTCTCGACGGCCACGTCTTTGAAGGTCCCATTCCGCTGATTGCGATACAGCTTATTCGGCTGCGTGTCATTCGCCACGAGCAGATCGGGCCAGCCATCCTGGTCGGAATCGAACATGGCTACTCCAAGAGACTTCGAACTACTATCGAAAAGGCCGCTCGATGCCGTGACATCATCGAACGTGCCGTTTCCGCGATTACGAAATAGCCAGGATGTCTGCCCAACGTAGGCTTCCGGCGTGCAATACGATTTGTGCTTGCCGTCTAGGCTGCAAAAAACATCGTGTTCCGGCGCCCATTTAACGTAATTGCAGACGAAGAGATCGAGCAATCCGTCGCGGTCGTAGTCAAACCAAAGCGCCGAGGTGCTGAACGCCTGCCGCTTCCCTAACCCGCTCGAACTTGTGACGTCAACGAATGTGCCTTTGCCGGTGTTCTTGAAGAGCCGGTTCTGGCCAACACAGGTGATCAGGATGTCGGCGAACCCGTCGTTGTTGTAGTCCCCGACGGCAACACCCATACCGTACATCTCGATGTCGAGCCCCGCCGCCCGAGTGACATCCGTGAAGGTGCCGTTCCGATTATTACGATAGAGCTTCAGAGTCGAACGCTGGCGCACGTGTCCAGACCAATCGGCACTGTTCACCAGCAATAA
>WNFY01002377.1_pt1 | contig 17906 bp, 14 predicted proteins | sample 5400091 | NCBI WGS metagenome assembly WNFY01 (sample SAMN13153364, study PRJNA577476) | soil metagenome | isolation source: 60 cm soil or saprolite under grassland replicate 1 | place: USA:California | collected 2016-06-15
TCAGCGTCCCATGCGGTCTGGCCAAAGTGAACGGGAGCCAGTTACCGATCGGGTTGCAAATTTTGGGCAAAGCGCTCGACGAAGCGCGCATTTTCCAGATCGCGCACGCTTACGAGCAAAGTACCGACTGGCACAAAGCGAAATCGCCGATTTCGATAAATCCGAATTCCGAAATTCGAAGTCCGAAATAAAAGTGGAGCCGACGACCGGGATTGAACCGGTGACCTACGGTTTACGAAACCGTTGCTCTACCAGCTGAGCTACGTCGGCGCATGAGCGGCAAAGATTACATCCGAGAATCGCCGCAGCAAGCGCAAGATCGACACCTACCCACAATGGCGAAGCCAGCAGCGCACCTAGGAATTCCGGAAACTTGGCTGTTCAGCCCTTTCTTCCATTGTCAGAAGAATAAATCAGGAACACAGGAAAAGACGAATTTAACATTTCCTGCGTTCGTGCTTTCCTAATTTGGTTCAACTATGAATCGGCTGGAAGAAATTCTGGAGGCTAAGCGCGAGGAAATCGAACAATTGCGGCCGCGCGCGGCCGAATTAGATCGACAAGCTCGAGCGCGAAAGGATTTTCGTGATTTTCGATCGGCCCTGACGCAAACGGCCGAAAAGCTTGCGGTGATTGCGGAGATCAAAAAGGCGTCGCCGTCGGCGGGCGTGATCACGAAAACATTCGAGCCGGTCGAGCTCGCAAAAAATTACGAACGCGCCGGCGCGAACGCGATCTCGGTCTTGACCGATTCAAGATTTTTTCAGGGCAGCTTGGTACATCTTAGAAATGTTCGGGACGCGGTTTCGCTTCCCTTGCTCCGGAAAGATTTCATTTGGGATCGCGCCCAAATCGCGGAATCGGCCGCGAACGGTGCGGACGCGATCCTTTTAATTGTGGCGGCGCTTACTCAAGACCAACTCGTTCGTCTCCTGAGAGGCGCCAAAGAATTTCGGCTCGATGCGCTCGTCGAAGTCCACAGCGTCGATGAGTTGCAACGCGCCCTTGAGGCCGGAGCCGAGATCGTTGGAATTAACAATCGCGACCTGACCACGTTCGATGTCGATCTTATGGTCACCGAAAAACTCTGCCGCGGGGTGCCGGACGACGTTATCCTCGTCAGCGAAAGCGGGATCAAGACGCCGCAGGATATTGCGCGAATGAAAGCATGCGGGGTGGATGCCGTGCTCGTGGGCGAAGCGTTGATGCGCGGCGAAGTTTCGATCGAACAACTGCGCGCGGTTATTTGACCGGCTGCGCTGCGAAAGCGCGTCGGATCGAGCGCCAAAGGCCGCGCGGCCCGGCGACCTTCCCGGCCCGCGCGACCAAGACCGGACAATTGGCGTGATTGAGAATGCGAAGGGTGAGATCGCCCATGATGTAATGACGAAGAATGCCGCGCGCTTGCGACGAGCCGGTCACGATCACTTCGTAACTGCTTTTGCGCACTTCGGCGAAAACCTGATCGACCACGATTCCATGACGGACATGCACTTCGGTCGGCACGCCGAGCTTTTCCAGATCTTGCTTTTGGGTGCGGAGATTGATTCCAAGTTCTGAATTCGATTCGAGCAAACGCGTGACGTCTTCCTCAAGTCGCATCAGATCGGCATAAATGGCCGGCGGCTCCGCCATGACATGGAGCAAAGTCACCGAAGCGCCGACGGCGGACGCGAGTTTGCCGCTTAACTGAACGGCTTCTTCGATGAATTCCTTTCCGCCAGTGCAAACGAGAAAACGTTTCAGTTGCGCCCACTCCCCCATTGCCACCAGGACCGGCGGCGAAATGGATTTGATCACTTCGTAAGTTTTCTCGGAACGCCAATGCGGCCCGGTTGAACCCGTTTTGCGGGCGCCAATCACGACCAGATCGTATTTTGTCTTGGTGGTTTGATCAACGATCTGCCGGACCGGGTCGCCGGCGCCGATCGCGATTTGTGGAGAAACATTTTTCGCGCGCAACCATTCCGCCTGTTTCTCGAGCGCTTGGCGCAGCGCCGGTTCATCTTTGGCACTTTCGGCAATGCCAAGAAGCGTTGTCTCAGCCCGCAGCGGGGCTGCCAATAATGCGCCCAGGCGTGTCGCGCTGTCGGCAGCTGGCATTCCGTCACTGCAAATTAAAATTTTCATGGGTGAAATTACAATTTGTGGCCAGTCATCAGGGTGTAAATGACGATCGCAGCTCCGATTAATGGCAACGGGACGAAGGCGAGCCGGATCTTCGGCCCGGCAAAATATTGCGTTGAAATGGCGCCGATCTGCGCCCCGATGGCGGCGCCGGTGTGCATGACGAGCGCAATCAGAATGTCGACGTTGCCTTTGACAGCGTGGCTGAAGGTTCCATAACTCGCTGAAATAATGATCTCGAACAAATCGGTGCCGACGGCGAGATGGGTCGGAATTCCCAGGACATAAACCATCGACGGCATCCGGATGTAGCCCGCGCCGCCGCCGAGAAATCCGCTAAACAATCCGCCGACAAAAGCGACAAGAAGAATGACCCAAAGCGAAATCGTCACGCCTGAAGTCGGCAATGTAATCATCGGCGGCAATTTCAGCCTCTGAATTGCTCGGGTCACGTGCATGAACGCGGAATGATCTTTCTTGTTCCCTATGGCCGCGGCCGGCGGCATCGGCTTCTTGGCCGCGAGCGTTTTGCGGCTCTCCCAAATCATGAAGGTGGAGATGCTAACGTAGACGGCAATCGAGACGATGCTGACGACGAGATTGACGTTTCCTGCGCGCTTCAGCAATTGAATCAACTGTGCGCCAATTTCCGCGCCAGCAATGGTGCCGAAGGCCATGATGAATCCGAGACGAAGATCGACATTGCCAAAGGCGCGATGCTGTCGCACGGCCACGACCGATTTGCCGACAATGTGCGCAAGATCGGTGCCGACGGCGAAGTTCCAATCCAGCCCGACTGCGCGAAGGGCCGGGCCGGCAATGAAACTTCCACCAACACCGAAAAAGCCGCCCAGAATCCCGATGACGAATCCAATGATCACGAGATAAATTGGGCTGATGTGCGCGTTGGAGATCGGAAAAAACATAATTTATTCCGCGCGGCCGCGAATCAGCCGCAACAAAAACGTCGTCACATTCTGGAGAACAACCGCCTGACCGATCATGAGCAGGATCGCAATGACGGCATAGGCGTAGCGATGATTCTGTTCGAGCCGTTGCAGTCCTTCTCCCAAAAAATGCAGCACCAGAAAGAAATAGGCGACCACGAGCACAGCATAGATCGCGAGCTCAATCAGGAATGCGCGCAACGTCTTGGCTGTCTCCTTTTTCATCTGTGTCTAACTCTTCGCGTCGTGACAGCCTGAAAGTCGTGTCTGATCATGGCAAAAAGCAAATTCCGTTGCTAAGATTTGCTTCTGTACCGGCCCCGAAGGCTTTCGGTGTCGCACGATCGCGCGAAATTTTGTTGTAGCTGCCGCCGTCTCTGGCGGCAGAATAGATGCGTGGCTATCCCGATCGCGCTCACCATCGCCGGCTCCGATAGCAGCGCCGGCGCGGGCATCCAGGCCGATCTAAAAACATTCAGCCCACTCGGCGTCTACGGATTGACTGTCGTCACCTGCGTCGTTGCCGAAACTCCCGGCAAAGTTTCGCGGCTCGAACCGGTCAGCATCGAAATGGTGCGCGAACAAATCGAAGTGCTCGCGAAGAGTTTTCCGATCACCGCGATCAAAACTGGATTGCTGTACTCTCCCGCGATCATTTCGGCGGTCGCGAAAGCGATTGATTCGCTGGCTTCCCAGCTCGCGAACCCTCGCGGGCTCTCCCGTCCACGTCGCTCGGCTCCCGCCGGCTCCGTTGTCGATCTTAAGCGAAAGATTCCACTGGTGGTCGATCCTGTTATCACGGCAACCGGCGGCGATCCCCTTCTCGAACCGGAAGCAATCGAAGTCTACAAACGTGAATTATTTCCAATCGCCTCACTCATCACGCCAAATCTCGACGAGGCAATGCAGTTGCTTGGCGAAAAGATTGAAAATCGCGAATCGATGGAGCGCGCGGGCAAGGAATTAGAGCGCAAATTCAAAACCGCGATTCTGCTGAAAGGCGGCCACTTGTCCGGCGACGACGCGGTCGATCTTTTGTTTACGAACGGAACAATTACCGAGTTTACCGCGCCGTTCGTGCGCGATGTCGCCACGCACGGGACCGGCTGCACTTATTCTGCGGCGATCACTGCCGGGCTCGCCGCCGGCATGTCTCTGCCAGATGCGATTGCGCGTGCAAAAAAATTTGTGACCGCGTGCATCGCTGGCCGGCTCCGCTGGAAAGGGACATCTGGGCACAACATTGACGCTCTGAACCATTCGGCCGACAACGCCATCGCGGACTGATGGCGCGCTAGCTTTTGTTTTTCTTTTTCTTGTCGATCCTTCCCGCGCGCTTCGCTTTTTTCCAGCGCTTCAAATTCATCGCTTCTTCCGCCGCTGCTGTTTCCGCTTGCTTTTTGCTTCGGCCACGGCCTTTTCCGAGAACGATTCCTTCCCAGACCGCTTGCACGACGAACGTCTTGTCGTGCTCCGGTCCGCTTTGCGAAATGGTTTCGTAAACCGGACTCCGCGGCGAAATGCTTTGCAGCAGTTCCTGTAAATAACCTTTGGGATTTATATCGATCGGTTCCTCCGCCAGTTGGGCCAGTTCTGGTTGCGCCTGGACCAAAATAAATTTTCTGGTCTTTTCCAATCCGCCATCGAGGTAAATCGCGCCGATGAGCGCTTCGAACGCATCCGCCAGCGTCGATGTTCGGGCGCGTCCACCACTCGCTTCCTCGCCCCGGCCCATCAAAAGAAATTGTCCGAGGTCGAGCGCGGCGGCGTGCGCTTTCAATGTGTCCCGCGAAACCAGCCGTGAACGCAGTTTTGTCAGCTGGCCTTCCGGCTGATCGCCGAAATGCCCAAAAAGATATTCGGTGATGACGAGTTGAAGGATGGCGTCGCCCAAAAATTCCAGGCGTTGATTATCAAAATGCCGCTGCTGGGTTTCATGACCGAGACTGGGATGGGTCAGTGCTTCGGCCAACAAGAGCGGATTGCGGAATTTGTAACCGATTCGTTCTTCCAGCGGGTGCACGTCAGCGCTTCTGATAAATTTCGAGTGAAGTCACGACGTCGAGGGCGCGCTGCAAAACTGAATCCCGTGCCGGCTGCTTTTCCCGAGCACGAATACGGCGCTGCGCCTCTGAGATATCGAGTTCAGGATTGGTTCCCGCGATCAATGCCGCTTCGTTCAAGTGCGGCCGTTCCGTTTCGTAAACGAACGGAGTCATTCCCTTCTCGCCGCTCAATCGAAAGATTTGCCGCTTGTCCGCGATCAACATTTCCACCGGCAAATCCGGTTTCACCCCGCCGGGAAATAATGGCTGTCCATCGGACATCACCGCTTCCGCGGAGGCGACGCGTAAAATTTTGCCGCTCGGCAACGCCAAATCGGAATATTCCACCGCGCGACCAGAGCTCGGTTCACCGACAAGCAAAGCCTTCTCATAAAACCTGAGGTCGGCGGCAACTGCTTCCGCGCCGCCGGCCGTGTCACTGTCGATCAGCGCCACGATCAGCCCTTGAAACGCTGGATCCCGATCGGAATTGAACGACCGATCCTGACGCGCCGCGGGCTTGCGCAAACTAAAGAGCACTTTGCCCTTTGGACAAAAGCGTTTCGCGAATTCCGCCGCGGTCGCGAAATCACCGCTGCCACTAGCACGAAGATCGACAATTATCGCGTCGACTTTTTTCGCGGAGAAATCCTGCAGATTCTTGTCCATCTCTTTCAGATTGGCGCCGTTGAGCGGACCAAGCCGGAGATAACCGATATGGCCTTCAAAAACTTCACTGTAAAACGGAGCGACCGGTTCAACCGGCGCGCTGTCATGACTCGGTAAGACCATTAATCCGCCCGGCATGCGCACTAGCAATCCCGCTAACGTGGCGCGGCTTAATTCCGCATCAGTGATCGCGTCCGGATTGGTGAAATTGCTTTTCAAAAGCGCCATCGCAGCCTGGAGATCGTTTTCGCCCAACGAATTGATGACTTGTTCCGTGCCCGGCGTCGCCGATGGCGTCGCCGACGACGCGGAAGACTTGGCCGCTGGTGGCGAACTTTTCGCCGTTGGCGCTGAGGAAGGCGCCGGCGCTTGACCGAATAAATTTGCAACGAGTAAAAACGAAGTGGCCGTTGTGGCCGTCCAATTCAACATTGCGTTTATTGTTAGCTGGTCACCGCGTTGAGAGCAATATCGCGGCGGTAGTGACATCCATCGAACTGAATGAGCGATACGGCTTCATAAGCGCGCGAGCGCGCGGCCGCGATGGTTGCTCCGAGCGCGGTTACGGCCAGGACACGGCCGCCAGCGGTTATCACTTGGTTATTCGCGTTCTTTGTTCCGGCGTGAAAAACCTGGATATCTTCGAGTTTTGCTGCTTCGTCCAAACCAGAAATCGCTTTTTCGGTTTCGTATTTGCCTGGATAACCAGCCGATGCGACAACAACGGTGATAGCGGCGCGTTTATCCCAGTCGATCGTGTAATTGTCGATCTTGCCGTCGATCGTCGCCTCCAAGAGCGGTAACAAATCGGATTTCATTCGCGGCAATAGCGCTTGCGTCTCCGGATCGCCAAAGCGGCAATTAAACTCGAGCACGCGCGCGCCATCGCTCGTGATCATTAGTCCGGGATACAACAGACCTCGATACGCGATTCCTTCTTTCGATAAACCCCGCAATAACGGCTGCATGATTTCGCTTTCGAATTGTGACTGCAGCCGAGCGTCCCAATTGTCGGCCGGACTAAACGCTCCCATGCCTCCAGTGTTCGGACCCTCATCACCATCGAACGCGCGCTTATAATCGCGAGCCGATTCCAGCAGCTGATAATTTTTTCCGTCAACCAGCGCGTGGAGCGAGCATTCCGTTCCGCGCAAGAACTCTTCAATCACAATTCGCCGCCCTGCGTCGCCGAAGCGCGCTTCATTCATCATCGCTTCGATGGTCGATCTCGCGGTTGCGATATTCGGCGCAATGATCACTCCTTTGCCCAACGCGAGCCCGTCGGCTTTGATGACGACTGGAAATGTGAGCTGTTCGCAATAACGCAGCGCTTCTCTGCTGTCCGAGAACGTGCTCGCTTGTGCGGTCGGAATTTTTTGGGCGCGCATCAACTCCTTGGCAAAAATTTTTGACGACTCGAGTCGCGCCGCCGACTTCGTCGGACCGAAAACGCGCAATTTGTCGCTCATCAAAAGATCGACAATCCCCCTGGCAAGCGGGTCGTCCGGCCCGACCACGGTTAGATCGACAAAGTTCTGTTTCGCGAATGCGCGCAATTGCGGCAAATCACTTGCGGCAATAGCAACATTCTCAGCGATGGCAGCGGTACCGGCGTTTCCTGGTGCGCAGAAAATGCGATCGACCGACGTTGATTGCTTGAGCTTCCAAATCAGTGCGTGTTCGCGGCCGCCGCCCCCAATCACAAAAATTTTCATCGAGCCGATTCAGCGTCCCTCAGCGCGCGTCGAAAAACAAGCAACGCGTTTTGGCGTTAGCGAGAAACGGCCGCCCGCGACGGGGATTCCGCCGGCGTAATTGCCAGCGCCAGCTTTTCTGTGTGCCGAACAATTGTAATTTCGGATTGAACGCCGATCTGTTCGCCCATGAGCATTTTGTGGAGCTCATGGATGCTGCCGATCGGTTTTGCGTTAAACGCGATAATCACATCGCCTTCGCGCAGACCAGTCTTTTCGGCCGGGCTATTTTTTTCAACCGAAATGACAAGGACGCCTGTCTCGAGCGGCAGATTATAAAAACGAACGATCCGGCGATGAATCGGTACGTTTTGACCGGCCACGCCGATGTAGCTTCGGCGAATTTTTCCCTCTTTGATCAACCAGCCGGCCACAAATTTTGCGGTGTTACTCGCGATCGCGAAACAGATTCCCTGAGCCGGACGAATCATCGCCGTGTTGACGCCGATCACTTCGCCGGCGGAATTCACGAGCGGCCCACCCGAGTTACCCGGATTCAGAGCGGCATCGGTTTGAATGACATTGTCGATCAAACGGCCGGATTGCGCGTGCATGGAACGGCCGAGCGCGCTGATCACGCCCGCGGTAACGCTAGCCTGAAAGCCAAGCGGGTTCCCGATCGCGATCACGATCTGGCCGACGCGCAAGTTCTCGGAATCCGCCAGCCGCACATGCGCAAGATGTGGGGCATCGATTCGAATGACAGCGAGATCGGTGTCCGGATCATCGCCGATCAATTGGGCAGGGTACTCGCGCCCGTCGGACAGGCTGACCGCGATTTGATTTGCAGCGCGCACGACATGGCTGTTGGTCAAAATGAAGCCGTCCGGAGCGATGACAAAACCGGAGCCGCTGCCCCCGACTTCGCGCGGGCCGCGCCGACTATCGAGACGTTGTCTGATGTCGATGTTAACGACTGCCGGACCGACGCGATCGGCCGCGCTCACGATCGTACGCGAGTACTCGTCAAGCAGCGTTGCGTCACCGTGCTCGGGCGAAACTGGCGATGGTTCAAACTCTGGGCCTGTTTCAGTTTCATTTAATAAAGCGACGACCGCAGCCTCTTGGTCGCCGGCTACATTGGGAATTCTCATCGACTAAAATCTCGGACTCGAGTTACGCCCGGTCAACTACGTGTCGATCTTACCCATACATATCTATTGGACTGTTACTCTCTGCTTGCGCCTTGGAACGACTCGCCCTACACAGGGACATGCCTAAATCATCCCCGGCCTCAGTCCTGGACGCCCAATGTCCGTCGCGTCTCGTCCTCGACCGAATCGCGGACAAATGGACGACGCTGATCATCCAATTGCTGTCGAAGCGGACAATGCGTTACGCCGAGCTCCAGCGCGAGATCGGCGGAATTTCGCAAAAGATGCTGACGCAAACGCTCCGCAGCCTAGAGCGCGATGGTCTGGTCAAGCGCAAGGTTTATCCAGTCGTTCCGCCCAAGGTCGAATATTCGCTTTCCAAATTGGGCCGGACGTTGATCGAACCGTTGCGTGCGCTTTGCCGCTGGTCTGAAAAACATCTGGCCGAATTGCAAGCCAATCGCGCGCGAGCGAAAGCGAAGCGCGTCTCGGCCGAAAACTGATCGATCAGCGCGGCGCCCTGCATTACTCCGAGTTCAGCTCGAAGTTGATCTTCACGTCGTAATGGTCGGCAGTGCCGAGTCCATCGGGCAGCGGTTCAACGCGGCTGACGCGATTCGCAAGCGCTTTGACTGATTCGTCGAGCTCGCTATTCCCCGACGCCCGGACAATCTCGAAGCTAGAGACGCGGCCATCCTTTTCAATCCGAAGTTTTACGAGCACGGAATTCTTCGCGCCTGCCGTGGCAACCGTGGTCGGTTGAACCCATTCGCTGTAAAAACGGTCGTGCAACATGCTGCCGTACCAACCGAATCGCGATTCGTTAGCGCTGCCACCGGCGCTACCGGCGCCGGGAGCAGTCCCTTTGCCGCTACCGGTTTGAGTCGCGACCGACTTTTTTGGTTCCTTTTCACCGAAATCGTTCTCCGCGGGAGGAGCTTTCGCGATTTCTTTTTTCTCAGGCTCGAGATCGCCTTGTTCGTTCTCCGTTTTTTCCGGAGTCGGTTTCATAATCGGAGACGGTTTCGGAGACGCCTTGGCCACAACTATTTTCTTTGGCGAGGGCTTAGGTGTCAGTTTTGGTTTTGGTGTCGGCTTTGGAGTCGCTTTCGCGGTTGGACTCGGCTTGGGACTGCGAGCCGGCGTCGCAGTTGGTGTTGGTTTAGGCGAAGGCTTCGGGGTCGGCATTTGAATGTCGCTCGGTGCCGATGCCAAGTACGGCCGATCTTCATCGGGCTCCCGTTCTTTCAGTGCGTCCGTTTTCGATTCCTTCCGCGATAACGGCGACTTCACCGGTCCGGGTGGATGCTTTTTTTCCATGACAACGCCATCACCGGCGCCGCCACTCATCCAGACGACGCTTTGTGCACTCGCGTTCTTACCTTCACGACTCAAACGAATTAATCCAACAATGAGCACGACGTGCGCAAACGCGATCAGGGCAACGTTGCCCCAGAAGCGCAGATTTTTCGGCATCCTTATTTCGCCTCGGCCTTCGTCGCGATGCCGACCTTCATGATCTGCGCTCGCTGCAACGCGTCCATCAACATGACCAGTTTTTGCACCGGCAAGTCGCGGTCCGGCCGAATTACAACCGCCACGTCCGGATTAGCGCGCTTGATCTCGGCCAGGCGCGCGCTCAGCGACTCAAGATCGACAAGTTGATTGTTCAATCGAATCGTTTCGTTTCGATCGATCGAAATCGTATGCACTTGCGATGAAGTAACGGGCGGATTTTTTTCGCCACTCGACGGAATGATGAGGCTCATGCTGCTCTCGAGCAGCGGCGTCGTGATCATGAAGATGATCAGCAGCACGAACGCGAGATCGAGCAGCGGGGTGATGTTGATCTCGGAAAGCGAGGAAAGGCTTTGCCGTTGCGAATAACGCCTCATCTGCGAAATGCTGATTCGCGCACGGCATGATCGACGAATTTGTGTTCGAGCTCAGATGCGAGTTCGGCCGCAAAATTGTCCATCTCCACAATCATTCCGCGGATGCGCGTGACCAGAAAATTGTAACCGAACATCGCCGGAATCGCGACGCAAAGCGCGGTCACGGTTGTAATCAGGGCCCCGGAAACGCCGGGAGCCATCGAAGCAAGATTGGGCGCGCCGGCTTCAGCCACACCGGTGAACGCGTCCATCACGCCCCAAACGGTGCCGAGCAATCCGAGAAACGGCGAACCGCTCACCGCCGTCGCCAGCAAAATCATTTGCGACTCGAGCTCGAGCGCGGTTTCGCCGACGGCGCGCTCCATTGCCGCTCTGACTGCGCCCATTTGCGCCGATGAAATTTTCTCGGCGATCCCAAGTCGCGCGCGGAATGTTTCGTCCACTTCCGCCGAGCCAAGCAACTGAAACGTCATCTCCTGACAACCGGCGCGATAAACATTGAAAATCGGCGAACCGGGGAAGCGCGCGTTTTTTTCCAACAACCGCAGTGGTTGTCGATCTTGCCGGAACGCAAAAAGAAAGCGCGCGTTTTGTTTTCGAGCGAACTGGATCACGCGTAATTTTGTGATCATGACCGACCAGCTAAAGATCGAGACGATCGCGAGGAGGAGGAGAACGAGCTTGCCGGCAATGGTGGCGTGCTCAAATGCAAAGAGCAGACCGCCGGCTGCAATCAACGAAAGCATCTCCGCGTCACCTGGATAAGTAATAGCGGATTCTGAAGAAAGCGAAAGGGCTAGTCGCGCGAAGAGATCTTTTTCGGAAAACTCGGCCGCAACTTTGCACCGACAACAAACGCCAGTCCGATCACGATCAAAAAGAATGAAAAAAACTGCCCGCGCGTGAAGCTGCCAATTAAGGTCGCGTCCGGCTCGCGAAAATTCTCAACGACAATTCGAAAAATGGCGTAGCAAATGAAAAACACGCCGGTCAGAACGCCGTTTGGTTGGCGCATCCGCGTCCGCACGAACCAGAGAATCGCGAACAGAGCAATTCCTTCGAAAAAAGCTTCGTAAAGCTGGGATGGATGTCGTGGCGTCAGAATTCCGCGCAGAACTTCCTTCACTTGCGGCTCATGACGCACCGCGGCCACAATTGCATCCGAAGAACTAAGTGTCGGATCGATTTGTCTGCATACAATGATCGCGCGCTCGGCCTCGCCAACGTTTTCAGTCAGTTCTTTTGGAAACTGCATCGCCCACCAGACGTTCGTCGCCCGTCCGTAAAGCTCGCCGTTGACAAAGTTGGCGCATCGTCCAAAAAACAAACCGATCGGCGCGGTCACGACCAGATTGTCGCCGAGATTCGTCCACGAAATTTTGTGGCGCCATGCATAGTAAAATGTAAACGCAAGCAGACCGAGCATGCCGCCGTGGCTCGACATTCCGCCTTCCCACACGCGCAAGATCGACATCGGCGCGTGCAACATCTCCGGCTTGTAGAAAAAAATGTAACCAAGCCGTCCGCCGACGATCACTCCGAAAAGCGCGGCCCCGGTAATGAAGTCGCCCACCTTTGCCACCGGCAAATCGGCGTAACCGCGCTTTGCCAGAAATCGAAACAGCACGTAGCTGCAAACAAAGGCGAGCACATAAGCCAACCCGTACCAGCGCGGACCGACATTGTCCCACAACCGAAAAATCAGCGGGTTAAGGTCGTGAACGTAGTAAGCGAGCATCGGTGTGCGTGAAGTGTCAGTGATCTTGGAGGGACCCGCAATTGAACCGCGTGTCATCCCGAACGAAGCGCGCCGTCACACATTCTAACTTGGGTGATCCAGTCAGTTTGTGTGAGATCCTTCTCCCGCGACTGCGGGATCAGCATGACCGCGCTTTTTTGACGCGCGCGCGGCTTAATACTTTTCGCAGAAATGGCGCGGTGCGGCTCGTGCGACTCTTTGAGATTTGTTCCGGCGTTCCAACCGCCACGACTTTGCCGCCATCCGCGCCGGCTTCAGGACCAAGATCGACAATGTAGTCCGCCTCCGCGATCACACCCACGTTGTGCTCGATCACAATCACGGTGTTGCCTTCATCGACCAATCGATGCAGCACTTTGAGCAGAAGATCGACATCGGCCATGTGCAAACCGATCGTTGGCTCCTCTAATAGATACAACGTCGATCCTGGTTTGCGCATTTTGCGAATCCGCTCGTTTTCGGCGCGACCGACGCCGCGTTTCAATTGCGTAACCAGCTTTAACCGTTGCGCTTCGCCGCCACTCAACGTCGGACTCGGCTGGCCAAGTTTGAGATAACCAAGCCCGGTTTCGACCAGCAACGAAAGTGGCCGTGCGATCTTTGGATGCGCCCTAAAAAATTCCGCCGCTTCTTCGATCGTCATTTCCATGACGTCGCCGATCGACTTTTCATTGTAGAGCACTTCGAGCGTTTGTGGATTGTAACGGCGACCACCGCAGTCCTCACACGGAACCAACGCCTCCGGCAAAAAATTCATCTCCAGCTTGATCACGCCCTGACCTTTGCAGTTTTCGCAACGGCCACCCTCGGCATTGAATGAAAAACGGCTGGCCGAATAACCGCGGACCCGCGAAACCGGCAATTGCGCGTAGAGATTTCGGATCTCGTCGAACACTTTAATGTAAGTGCCCGGCGTCGATCGCGAGGTTTTTCCGATCGGCGATTGGTCGACTTCGTAAACGGCTTCGATCGCTTCCGTGCCGCTAACGAGCTTAAACAAATCGCCGTTTCCGGTGCGCTTACGATCTGCCAATTGCTCGACCACTGCGGGCAATAGCACGTCGTGCAGCAAGGTCGATTTGCCTGAACCGGAAATTCCGGTGATGACCGAAAGCCGGCCAACCGGGAAACGAACATCGACATTTTTCAAATTGTTCGCACGCGCGCTTTTGATCTGGATCCAATTCTCAACCGCTCGCAGCGAGCGCCGCGATTTTCGCGTCGGATGGCAAAGCGGAGTCTTCAAACATCGGCCCGTCTCGGAAAGCTTGGAGCGCTCGATGTCGCGCAACGTTCCGGTGGCGACGACTTCCCCGCCATGAGTTCCGGCGCGCGGGCCAAGATCGACAATGTGATCAGCGCGGCGCATCGTTTCGTCATCGTGCTCGACAATGACGAGTGAATTTCCTTTTTCGCGAAGCGCCGTAAGCGTGTCGAGTAATCGCAAATTGTCGCGGGGATGCAGACCGATCGTCGGTTCGTCCAGAACGTAGAGGACGCCACGCAAGTTCGAGCCGAGCTGCGCCGCCAACCGGATCCGCTGCGATTCGCCGCCGCTCAACGTTTTCGCGGATCGCCCGAGGGCGAGATAACCAAGCCCAACATTTTCCATGAAGCGCAACCGCTGCCGAATTTCGGGAATGAGATCGGCGGCGATCGTTTGTTGGGTGCCGGTGAACTTCAGCTTCTCAATCTTTTTTGCGGCTTCGCTCGCCGAAAGATTCGTGAACTGATCAATCGTCTGGCCCTGCACGCGCACATGTCGCGCGACCGCATTCAAACGCGAACCGTGACAGCTCGGACATTCATGCGCTTCGGCCGCATCAATCCATTCTGATTCGCGCTCAGCGGCGAGCTCGTTCTCCAAGACGGAATCGCTGTTGTCATCGGCGCCAGTTTGAAATTCCTGGTCCCAGATTTCGCCAAACCCGCCGCATTCTTCGCAAGCGCCGTGTGGCGAATTGAATGAGAACAAACGCGGATCGAGTTCTTCAAACGCGCGGCCGCAGTTCGGGCAACTCATCTCCATGCTCATGACCGTGAGCCGATTTTTCGAATCGAGGAGATGCGCCGTGCCTCGTCCGATCTCGAGCGCGCGCTGCGCCAAGTTCCGCGCTTTCGCGATCCGTTTTGCATCGATCACGCCGACCACAACCGCGATGCTGTGTTCCTTAAAGCGTTCCAGCCTCCGAAATTGCGCGATCGGGATCAGCGCTCCGTCGACATACAACGTGTCATAGGCCTGCCGCTCGGCCCAACGCGCAACGTCAGTGTGAAACCCTTTCCGCGCTTTCACCACCGGCGCTAGCACTTTGAGCGCGCCTTTTTTCGCCGCGGCCTCGATCTGTTTCACGATCGCGGCCAGGCTTTGCTTTTCGACGGGCAAATCGCAGTCCGGGCAAAATTGCGTTCCCGTTTTGGCAAAGAGCAGTCGGAGGAAATGGTAAACCTCAGTCACGGTCGCGACTGTTGATTTGCCGCCGCCGCGGGTGACGCGTTGCTCGATCGCAACACTCGGTGGCAAACCGGTGACAAGATCGACATCGGGCTTCTCCAGTTGTTCGACGAACTGCCGCGCATACGGCGACATGCTGTCGAGAAATCGTCGCTGCCCTTCGGCAAAAAGAATGTCGAACGCGAGCGTCGATTTACCCGAACCGCTCAATCCGGTAATGACCACCATCTGGTCGCGCGGAATTTTGACGTCGATGTTTTTCAGATTGTGCTCGCGCGCTCCATGGATGCCGATTGCGCCGTTGGTGCCGTTAATTCGGAAACGCGGAGCGGTCTCAGCAGCGCGAGCGAATTCTATTTCATCGCCGTTTTCGGAATAAGATGTTCGCCGCGAGGCGCGCGTGCTCCCCAGAACTCCGCGCAGAAATCGGCCGGTGTGCGAGTTGTCGATCTTTGCGATTTGTTCAGGCATGCCAACGCCAACTACTTCTCCGCCCGCATCTCCCGCTTCCGGTCCAAGATCGACAATCCAATCGGCAGACTTAATCACTTCAAGATTGTGCTCGATCACGATGACCGAATGACCGCAGTCGACCAGCCGTTGAAAAACCTGCAGCAGCATCGCCACGTCATCGAAATGGAGTCCAGTGGTCGGTTCGTCGAAAATGAAAAGATTACCTCGCTCGTCATCCTCGTCATTCTTTCCGGTTTCCGAACCGCCCGTCCGGCTCGGACTCCGGTTTCCCGTTTCGGCTAGGTGCCGGACGAGTTTCAAACGTTGCGATTCGCCGCCAGACAAGGTGTTCAGCGGTTGGCCGAGTCGCAAATAACCGAGTCCAACTTCATCCAGCACATCGAGCGGATCGGAGAGACTCTTCTGTTCGCCGATCCGAGTGAAGAACTGGATCGCTTCGCTCACGGTCAGCTCGAGCACGTCGTGAATCGACTTGTGGTGCAGTTTAATTTTCAGCACGTGCGGCTGGAATCGTTTCCCTTCGCATTCGGCACAGCGGACATACAGATCGCTCAGGAACTGCATCTCGATCTTTTCGAACCCAGTGCCTGAGCAACGTTCGCAGCGGCCGCTGCCGGAATTGAACGAGAACGCGCTCGCAGTCAGACCTTGCGACATCGCTTCCGGTTGCGCGGCGAAAAGTTCGCGAACGCGATCGTAAAGCCCGAGATAAAGAATCGGCGTTGATCGCGGCGTACGCGCGAGCGGCGATTGATCCACCATCACGACTTCATTGATCCGATGCGCGCCGCTGACTGATTTACACGCCCCCGGTTCCTGATCGGTCGATTGCCCTTTGGCAATAAGCAGATTCCGATAAAGAACGTCGTGAATGAGCGTCGATTTGCCGGAGCCGGAGACACCGGTCACGCATGTGAACACGCCGAGCGGAAGATCGACATCGATGTTTTTCAGATTGTGCTCGCGCGCGCCAGTGATCTTGATCGACGATGTCGATCGTCGGCGCGATTTCGGAAGCGGGATTGTCTTGCGACCGCCCAGGTAATCGGCGGTGAGCGAGTTTTTGCGAAACAGCAGCTGATCGAGCGCGCCGTTGAAAACCACTTCACCGCCGCGTTCGCCGCGGCCCGGACCGATATCGATCAAGTTGTCGGCGGCGCGAATGATTTGTTCTTCGTGCTCGACCACGAGGAGTGTGTTGCCGCGATTGCGCAAATTGTGCATCACGCGAACGAGCCGGCCGATATCGCGTGGATGTAAACCGATACTCGGCTCGTCCATAATGAAGAGCGTGTTGACAAGTGAAGCGCCGAGACAAGTGGTGAGATTGACTCGCTGCACTTCACCACCGCTCAACGTGCGCGTGGAACGATCGAGCGTGAGATAGCGAACGCCGACTTCGCACAAATAATTCAGGCGCGCGCAAATTTCGTCGCGCAACATCCGCGCGGTCGCATCATTGGACGGGATGTCGATTCTCCCTAAAAGGTCGCGCGCATTCGAAATGGAAAGCGCCGCCAAATCCGGTAGAGCAAACAAGTCTTTGCCCGCAACGATCTTGTAATTGAGCGCTTCCGGCTGAAACCGTCCGCCGCTGCAGCTTGGACAAGTCGTGTAAGCGCGGTAGCGGCTGAGCAGGACGCGCATGTGCATTTTGTAAACCTGCGATTCGAGCCAGCGGAAGAATCCGCGGACCCCGTACCAGCGATCGTCTTCGTAATCGTCGTCACTGTAACTTTCCCCTCGCTCGCGCGCGGCGACGACTAACTTCTCGCCGTTGATAACGAAGTCCTGATCGGCTTTCGGCAATTCCTCGAACGGAACATTGATGTCCACCTCCTCGCGGGCACACGCGCGGAGCAAATCTTTTTGCGATTCGCCGAATTCCTGGCCACGAAAAACACGAACCACGCCCTGTTTGATCGACAATGAGCGATCCGGAATCGCTTTGTTTAAATCGATCGTTATCGTTCGACCGAATCCGCGGCATTCCGGACACGCGCCGAGCGGATTATTGAAACTGAAGAGCCCAGGGCTAGGCGGACGAATATCGAGGTCGCAATGGGCGCAATGCCACCCGGTGGAAAATGGATGCTCGGAAGCTGTAGTGGCGGCCGTGGCGGCCGCAGTTTTCGAAGTCGCAGGCGACACGCCTGCCTCTACAGCCATTTGGACGACATTTACTTTTCCCTTTCCAAATCGAAGCGCGGTTTCGAGCGCTTCGACGAGGCGCGCGCGATTTTCGGGCGAAATCGCGATTCGATCTTGAATGACCTGAACGCGGGCGCCCAGTCGCTTGATCTTTTTTGGATCGACATCCACGCGGACGACTTCGTTGTCGATCCAAACGCGGAGATAACCTTGCTGTTGGAGGAATTCGAAAAACTTTCGCGGCTCGGTTTTCGCCGGAACCGCTACCCAAAACGTGATCAGGAAATTTTTGCCCGCGCAATCGTGTAAGACTTCGTCGGCGATTGATTTTGCGCTCTCAGGCCGGATCTCGCGGCCGCAACTCGGACAAAATGCTTTAGCAATTCGCGGCCAAAGCAATTTCAAATAGTCGTTGATCTCGGTCATCGTGCCGACAGTCGAGCGCGATGATTTGACCGGGTTCGATTGCTCGATGGCGATCGCCGGAGGAATTCCTCGAATGTCGTCCACCCGCGGCTTGTCCATGCGGTCGAGGA
>WNFY01009707.1_pt1 | contig 17905 bp, 12 predicted proteins | sample 5400091 | NCBI WGS metagenome assembly WNFY01 (sample SAMN13153364, study PRJNA577476) | soil metagenome | isolation source: 60 cm soil or saprolite under grassland replicate 1 | place: USA:California | collected 2016-06-15
CCACTTATTTCAATTAAAGCATGTGAAAATGTCATTTTCATGTGCTTTTTTTAATTATAAGCCCCCTTAATTCCCTTTTTTCTTTAAAAACAGGTAACTAATCCGGTAACTCACTAAGTGTCCTTTAGAAATCTTTTTAGGCAAATTAAAGCAGAGATAAAAGCTACTACAAACTCAATAGAAAGAGAAGAGAATAATTATACCACGCTTTACAAAGCAATCAGGAATTTTGGAAATTAAGAGATAAGGGAGCATTTTAATTCTTGCAGAGGACAGTACATGCGCAATTAAGCTATAATGGTTAATGATTCCTGTTCAACCAGTAAAGTATTCTGCGGTTTTCTACATACCTGTTCTATAACTTTTTTCTTTTCTTCTCACTTACATTCCATCTTTTCTTCATATACTGAAGTTTTTACGGTTCCGTCTACATTCATAACAGTTTTCAGGGTTGTTATGTAAATAAAATCTGCACCTGTTGAAGAATGAACTGCAAACTTAATAACATATTGTTTAGTGTAGTAATCTCTACCCTGTAAATTAAAGTTCCAAACTTCATCAAACGATTGGTTGCCTGTTACAATAAGAGAGTTGCCGTTTTCATCTCCTCCTTTAAAGTCTGAAAAAGCAATATGTGTCTTTGAAGTATAATCACCGCCGTTTAAATTTAAAATTGTGTGTACATGAAATATACCCACTGCCCAATAAAGCACATTGTTATCACAGGCATTATAATTGGAAAATCCGATTTGCAGGTTTTCGTGTGAAATATAAACACTGCTGTTATCGACAGTCTGTGTAGAGTTGCTTTTTAATAATGGTAAAGCACTTGAAACACCTTTTGGGGCAATGGTTGTTCTTTGGCAAGAAACAAGTGCGAGAAGCATTAAAAGAGTTAGAGTTTTCATTTTAGTTAGTTTCAGATAGTATAAAACTACACATTATTATTCAAATTTTTGAAGAAGCTATAAAACTGGGTGCAAGTATACCGATTAAAAAGAAAGAAAGATTCAAATAGAAATAAATTATTCGTCTTCACAATCTTCTGCTTCACTCGTAATATCATCACATTCATTCATACCTTTATGAGCATAATAACGAAGGTCGTCTAATGTTTCGGGGAATGGAAATATGTGCAAAGGTTTCTCCTGAAAATTATTCAGGCGATGAAACCATTGTAAAAATATTATTATAAAAATTATTGTGAAACTTTCTACAAATAGACAGCCAAAAAATTATTTTGATACCGCCAGCAAAAGCTTTCATTCTTTTATTTTTTTATAATAATTTCTCAACTGATCTCTCAACTCCAATAATTTTTTGCTTATGCCTACTTTATACAGATGCGGATTTTCAAATCGTTTATATTCTGCAGATAAAAGAGCTAATCTTTTCTTTACATAGGCAGCAATATCTTTTAGTGCAGGAGAAGCAGAAATAATTTTTCCTTTCTCCATTACTTTTTGTAATAAGGATTCCTGTTGAAAATTTTCTATGATAAGTGATTTCCCAGGTTCAACCGGGTGATACATAGTATCTATTTTCTTTTCTTCTTCCATAAGTGCCACTGTATCTGCGCCAAAGAACATTCCATTCTCATCAATTACTCTTCGTACTTGTTTTATTCCGGGCAAAGTTGTTTTTTGAAGTGTTTCCGACAATTTTAAACGCGGCTTTCCTGAGGACATGGAAAGTTTGTAAACTCCATCCAGTGCAGCATCCGGCTGACCAGTGACAAGTCGTGTGCCTACACCAAAAATATCAATCGGTGCTCCCTGTTCCAGTAAACTTTTAATTACGTATTCATCAAGTTGATTTGAAGCAACAATTTTCATATAAAATAATCCGGCTTCATCAAGCATATGCTTTGCAGCTTTTGAAAGATAAGCAAGGTCACCGCTGTCAAGGCGAATACCTGTTGCCCGTTGCCCACTGCTTTCCATTTCTTTTGCAACAGTAATAGCATTAGGTATGCCGCTCTTTAATGTATCATACGTATCAACAAGAAAAATGCAATCATCTGGTCTTGCTTTTACAAAAGCACGGAAAGCTTCAAGCTCGCTTTCATAACTCTCAATAAAAGAATGAGCCATTGTGCCTGAGGCAGTTAAACCATATAGTTGCGCAGCATACACATTGCTCGTAGATTCAAATCCACCAATAGTAGCAGCCTTTGTGGCAAGTATTCCACCCATACCTTGTGCCCTGCGTAAACCAAAATCACTTAAAATACTATCCCCTGCAACATACTTCATACGCGAAGCTTTGGTTGCAATAAGTGATTCAAAATTTAGTATATTCAGCAGCATTGTTTCTGCCAGTTGTGCTTCGATAATATTTCCCTCAACACGAAGTATAGGGCAATTCGGAAATACTATTTCACCTTCCGGGCAAGAATATACATTACAGTGAAACTGAAAATTTTTGAGGTAATCAATAAATGAAGCCTGAAATTTTAATTCCTTAAGAAACGAAATATCGTCATCTGTAAAATGCAGGTCTGTCAGGATGCTGAGAATATCCTGCAATCCTGCGAAAACTACATACGCACCATTATTTGGTACTTTGCGAAAAAAATAATCAAAGCATGCATCATCTTTTCGTCCTTCCAGGAAATATGCTTCAGCCATTGTTATTTCATAGAGGTCTGTATAACTTCCGCTTATTGAAAAAGATACCATGCATTTAGTTTAAGAAATTTTAAAGAACAGAAATAAATTTAAACCGCGGCAAAGTTTAATCTTACAAAGTACCTTAAAATTACTATAGGTTAATCAATGTCGGTTACTTAAACAGGTGCCTCCTTTGTCGGCATGACAAAAAATTCCGCTACGAAGCTCGTCATTCCGAGTATCTAACCTGTTGGCAGGAAAAATAATGTAGTGACATTATGAAGCATAACTTGCTCATTAAACAAAACACGTTAACTACACAACCTGTCTCCTTGTTTGGTACCGCAAGAGTCCGTGTCCGAGTTTAGGACTGATGCTCTTTGAAAAATAGATTAGTGGCGCGTTTGCGACCCTGTTTATAAGCTTTCCCCCTATTTATCAAGCATCGGAGTTAACGTGCTTTGTATTGAAAACAAAACACAAATTTATGAGCAAACAAAAGAAACAAAAAAATCAGCAATCACTAAACTTGGGCATTATTTATCCGCAAGCTGCAGGTCTTGATGTTGGCAGCATGAATATGGTAGTATCCTATCCCGGTCCCGATGGTGTGCAAACTGTTAGGGAATATGGTGCTTATACTCAAGATTTGCATCAGATGGCTAAAGACTTACAACAGGCAGGCGTTACTAATGTAGGTATGGAAGCCACAGGTGTTTACTGGATGTCAGTGTATGAAGTGCTGGAAGAATATGGTTTTACTGTAACACTGGTAAATGCACGACATTACAAAAATGTGGACGGTCAAAAAACGGATGTACAGGATTGTCAATGGTTACAACAACTGCATGCTCATGGTTTACTTCGTGCATCACATATTGCTCAGGAACAATATCGGGAATTAAGAACTTATATTCATGAACGCAATGTATTGCAAAATCAAAAAAGTGATACTTTAAACCGCATACATAAAGTGCTTACACAAATGAATATAAAATTCCAGCACGTTATAAGCGATATTGAAGGCGTCACAGGCATGCAGGTTATACGTCGTATTGCAGATGGAGTAACTGGCGTTGAAAATTTATTAGCAGGGATAAAAACAGATAGATTAAAAGTATCAAAAGAGGATCTCACTAAATCATTAGAAGGTATATTCAAACTGCAATACCAAACTGTTTTAAAGAATCATTTGATTGCTTATGATTTTTATAAGAAACAAATGCTGGCGTATGAACATTTAGTTAAGGATGTACTAAAAAAAATGTTACCATCTAATGATGCACAACAACAGATTAAAGAGAAAACTGCAAAGGCAAGAAAAAATCAGTATCATTTTAATTTGAAAGATTATTTGCATCAAATAGTAGGTGTTGATCTTACGGAAATAGATGGGCTGGATGAAAATACGGTGTTGATGATTATAGCAGTAGTAGGATTAAATATGCATAAATGGCCAACAGCAGAACATTTTGTTAGTTGGTTGAATCTTGCGGCAAGACCAAAGAAAAGTGGCGGTAAAGTATTAGGGCATCAAAAACGATTTACAAACAACACGGCAACGCAGGCATTTAGAATGGCAGCGCAAACAATGTGGCAACACAAAGGTTCACTTGGTAATTTATACAGACGATTGTCTCATACAAAAGGAAGTAAAAAAGCAATCAAAGCAGTAGCAAGAAGATTAGCTGTAATATTTTATAATATGGTAAAGAAACAAATCAGTTATGATCCTAAAAAAGTAGTGGCAGATGAAGAAAAAATAAGAGCTAAAAAAATAGCACGTCTGCAAAAAGAAGCGGAGATGTCATTATAACGCAGGAGGAATCTAATCCCGTTATTTTTTCATTCACTGAAACGTAATGTAATTTCGAAGCCGTATCTCTTGCTCATCAAAGAACAAAGCGATGAAGAGTGCGACGCAACGCGGCTTATTAGCAGTAATTAAGCTAAGTACAAAAAATAAAACTTATCAATTATGTTAATGGAACAAACAATGCGCTGGTTTGGACCAAATGATCCCGTTAGTTTATGGGATATACGGCAGGCAGGATGCACAGGAGTGGTGACTGCATTGCATCACGTGCCGGTTGGAGAAGTATGGACTGTGCAAGAAATTAATAAAAGAAAAGCAGAGGTGGAAGCAGTGGGAATGACATGGACAGTAATTGAAAGCCTTCCGGTGCATGAAGACATTAAAAAGCAAATAGGAAACTATAAAGAATATATCGAAAATTACAAACAAAATTTACGCAACGTTTCTGTTTGTGGTTTGAAAGTAGTGACATATAATTTTATGCCGGTACTGGATTGGATGCGTACAGATATTAATTATGAATTGCCCGATAAAAGCAAAGCACTACGTTTTGAAAAATCGGCATTCATTGCGTTTGATTTGTTTTTGTTGAAAAGACCTAATGCAGAAAAAGATTATACAGCGCAGGAAATTGCAAAAGCAAAACAACGGTTGGGCACTATGACGATTGAAGAAAAAGAAACACTATATCGAAATGCTTTGCTCGGTTTGCCTGGCAGCGAAGAACGCTTTACGGAAGAGCAAATATTAGCTGCACTAAAAACTTATGAAACCATTGATGCAAAAAAATTAAAGGATCATTTATTTTATTTTTTACGTGAGATAGTTCCGGTTGCAGAAGAAGTTGGATTAAAGATGGCAATACATCCTGATGATCCGCCTTATCCTATTCTTGGTCTTCCAAGAATTGTGAGCACAGAGAAAGACGCAAAAGAATTATTGGATGCAGCACCATCGCCTGCAAACGGTCTTTGCTTCTGTACGGGCTCTTTCGGCGTAAGAGCCGACAATGATTTGGTGGGCATGATAAAAAGGTTGGGAGATCATATTCATTTTTTGCATTTACGCAGCACACAAAGAGATGAGGAGGGAAATTTTTTTGAAGCCGATCATTTAGCTGGTGATGTAAATATGTATGAAGTGGTAAAAGAAATTGTATTGCTGATAAAAAGGAGAGGAGTATCTATTCCAATGCGTCCCGATCATGGTCACCAGATGCTCGATGATTTAAAAAAGAAGACTTATCCTGGTTATAGTGCCATTGGGCGTTTGCGGGGATTGGCAGAATTGCGTGGACTGGAACAGGGGATAAGCAAGAGTATTAATTGAAGTAAAGTTGCTACTGCCATATTCATTTTCTCAAACCACTACAAAGTTCAATTAGCGAATAATCCCACAAAACATTTTACTAAGAAAATTCTCCTTTTATTTTCTGCGCAAGTGACAAAAAGTTAATAGCGGCAATGCCGTAGGGCTCATAAAAATCACCGCATGTATAAAGTTTTATATTGGCAACAATAACTTTACTTATCATAAAATTTATATTACTTAATTTTACCGGCTCAAATTTTAGCTTATGAAAAATGGTTCGATAATTCCGGTACATGATATTTTATCATACAAGCCCGGAGCTGATTTTATAATAACGACTACCAGATGCGCACAAATACCTTCGTTTATAACAAAGCCTTATCGCCATGCAGGTTACTCAATAAACCTGTTGCTTGAAGGAGAAATAGAATATTATGCAGACTTTAAAAAAATTTCTGTTACAGCTCCTGCACTTATGTTCCTTTCGCCTGAGCAGGTGTATCAAACCGTTTCCGTTAAACAAATCGTAAAGGTTCATATTTCTTTTAACAAAGATTTTTTGATAAATGAAGTGCTGGGCGTCATTTCTTGTTGGGAGTATATGTTTAGCCAGGAAGTTATTCCCGTTAAAGACGAAGCTACATTAGAGGAGCTGCAAACTTATGTGCGTCTTATGCAGAAGGAGTTTCTAAACACCAAACCGCAGAAAAATTTTGTGCTGCGAAATTTGCTCAACGCATTTATTATATGCGCTGCACGGCTCATGAGCTGCAAAACCAGAATTGTGCAAATGGATTCTTCGCAAAATAAAATTGTGCGACAGTTTAAAACATTAACTGATGAGCATTTTTTAAACAGAACGCAGGTGTCTCAATATGCAGATATGTTATATGTTACTCCGGGTCACCTGAATGATCTTATTAAATCCGTTACAGGCAAAACCGCGAAGCAGATCATTGATGAAAAAAGAGTTGTAGAAGCGAAGCGTTTGCTTTTTTGGGGCAAGCATTCTGTAAAAGAAATTGCAGGTCATCTCAACTTTGAGGACGATGCCTATTTTAATCGTTTCTTCAAAAAGCATACAGGACAGACACCTGCTTTATTTCAAAAAAATAACCTCGAAAAGTACAATTAATCCCCGAATTAGGTAAACCGGTTTTAGAATTATGCATGCTAACTTTGGGTTCGGAAACTATAAGTATATCCGGTGCTGACCTAAAATATGCGAAATTTTTTTGTGAGCCGGGCTACATAGCTATTATGTCGCTTTTCTTGCGTCGCACTCTTCAACTGTTAAGCTCTGCGGAGCAAGTACAACGCATTTATAATTGCGCTTCACTTTGTTGGTCAACATCTATATTAATAACGGAAAAATTTTGTATACAGAAACAAAAAAAAAGAAAAAAAGAAATTTTTGTACGGATTTTGAAACTGATATTGTCTTTTTGAAAAGTCATTTTAAAATGATACAAAATTTGAGCGCAGCTAGTTTTAAGCAGCAACATATTTCTACTGGAATAATTAATGAGCAAATTGCGGCAGGTGATAACGAACATATGTTATTGAAGGGCTAAAAAAATTTCAAAAATGTCTGCATGGTAAAAATTCAAACGTCATTATCATAATTTTTTATTTTAAAAGACCACTCCCTTAATAACATAAACGATCGTCTTGCCGGTAAATATTTATTTGATGCCTGTGTCAGAATAAAATTTTGTAAAAAAGATGTTGACATAGGGTTGTCAGTGGTGATGTTTTTCTTTGCATCATCATTCACAATTAAAACAGTTTTTTAAAAGATTATTGCTATTCATTTTTAAAACACACGACGATGAGACCTTTATGTAACACCATTGTAAAAAACAAATTGCTATTTATCCTATTGCTTCCTGCTGCAATAGCATTACAATATAGCTGCAACAATTCCTCTGCAAGAACTGAAACACAGCAGTCGGCACCTCCTTTGCCTGTAGTTACAGTAACAACAGCACCTGCCACAACATATCAGGAATTCCCTGCATCGCTCGAGGGCAAGGTGAATGTTGAAATTCGCCCGCAGGTAGAAGGTTTCCTCGAAAAAATTTACGTAGATGAAGGTGCTTATGTAACCGCAGGTCAGTTATTATTTAAAATAGACCCCCGTGTTTACAACGAACAACTCAACAATGCTAAATCAAATTTGCTTGCTGCCCAGGCAAACATGGAAAGAGCAAAAGTAGAAGTAGACAGGTTAACCCCGCTGGTTGAGAACAATGTTATTTCGGACGTACAATTAAAAACGGCTAAAGCAAGTTACGAGTCGGCAAAAGCAACTGTAGAACAGTCGAGGGCTTTGGTAGGCAATGCACAAATTAACGTGGGCTATGCTTATATTAAAGCGCCGGTAAATGGGTATATTGGACGTATTCCTTTTAAAATAGGCAGCCTGGTAGGAAAGCAGGGGGAAAATGACCCACTCACTATTTTATCGCAGGTAAACGAAATGTATGCTTATTTTTCTATGAGTGAACCCGATTTCATTGCCTGTAATACGGGTAAAATAAGGTTACCTCAAATGTTTTCATCTGTTCTTATTGTTCCGCAAGAAGCAACTTTTGAAATACAAGACAAAGTATTTGTATATACGGTAGCCGATAGTAATAAAATAGTAACCAAACCCATTACCATCAGTGGCAGAACCGCGAATTATTATTATGTTTCAAATGGTATAAAAGCAGGAGAGAAAATTGTTTTATCCTCTCAATCTACCCTGATGATGGGCGGTTTAAGAGACGGAATGCCTATAGTACCTCAAATGGTTTCAACCGATAGTTTGTTGAAAGCAAAACCGCTGTAGTTAATAACCATGAAACGTCAAACGTGAGACGTGAAATATAAATCGGAGTTTTCTCACGTTTGTCGTCTCACGATAAAAAATAAAAATGATTAACAACTAAAATCAAATGAAGTCGTCAAGTCGGTAGAGACGAGCGATGAACTTTAAGATACTTAAGAACGGGCAAGTGCAATTTATTGTGGGTGATTTTCTCTACTGACTTCGACTTTCATTCTCGTCACTTTAAGAAATCCATTGATCAGTAATACTATTTCACCTATTGATAAAAGTGAAGCTTTTGTCAGTAACAAAATTTTACATCCATGCTAAAACGATTTATAGAACGACCGGTATTATCAACGGTGATTTCAATCATCCTTCTCTTATTGGGAGGATTAGCTTTATTCAATTTGCCCGTGACTTTGTTTCCTGATATTGCACCACCGAGCGTACAGGTTACGGCGGTTTATCCGGGAGCCAATGCCGAAGTAGTGGCTCGTACAGTAGCTACTCCTATAGAAGAAGCTGTAAATGGTGTAGAAAATATGACTTATATGACTTCCAACTCAAGCAACGATGGAAGCATGAATCTTACCGTATTTTTTAAACAAGGTACCAACCCCGATATTGCAGCGGTAAACGTTCAAAATCGCGTATCAATAGCTAATAGCCAGCTACCACCCGAAGTAATACAGGCAGGTCTTTCCACACAAAAGGTACAAAACAGCTTTTTAATGTTTGTGGGGCTATATAGCGAGGATAGTGCGAAGTATGATGAGATTTTTTTGGAAAACTATCTTAGAATAAATGTTATTCCACAGTTACAACGTATTCCCGGCGTAGCACAAGCTCAGGTGTTTAGTTCCAAAAACTATTCTATGCGTATTTGGCTAAAACCCGATCGGCTCACTGCAAATAACCTTTCGCCACAAGATGTTATAAATGCTATTAAAGACCAGAATATAGAAGCTGCACCCGGACGCTTGGGTCAAAACAGTCCAGAATCATTCGAATACATCATAAAATATAAAGGCAAACTCAATAAGAACGACGATTATGAAAATATGGTGGTTAAAGCCAACAGCGATGGCTCTGTTCTGCGTTTAAAAGATGTGGCACGGGTAGAATTCGGCGCCTATACCTACACCTCATCCAATAAACTGAATGGTTTACCTGCCTCGGGTTTTGGTATTGTGCAAACGCCAGGTTCTAATGCCAATGAAATTATCACGGAACTGGAACGCCAGTTAAATACATTTTCTGCAGGTTTGCCTTCAGGCATGAAGTTTAAAGTCATGTATAACTCCAAAGAATTTTTGGATGCTTCTATCAGTCAGGTAAAAGAAACTTTGCTTATTGCTTTTGTACTGGTGGCAATTGTGGTTTTTATTTTCCTGCAAGACCTGCGTTCCACGCTTATTCCGGCTATTGCCGTTCCCGTGGCAATTGTTGGTACTTTTTTCTTTTTGCAACTATTCGGATTTACTATTAACCTGCTTACCTTATTTGCGCTGGTATTGGCAATAGGTATTGTGGTAGACGACGCCATTGTGGTAGTAGAAGCCGTGCATACCAAAATGGAACGTACCGGGTTGCCTGCCCGAAAAGCCAGCATCCAAACCATGAGTGAAATTTCGGGCGTAATCGTCTCCATTACGCTGGTAATGGCAGCCGTGTTTATTCCTGTAAGCTTTATGCAAGGCCCTGCAGGTGTGTTTTATCGGCAGTTTGCCATTACACTCGCTACAGCCATTGGTATTTCGGCTATTAACGCTTTAACCCTTAGCCCTGCTTTATGTGCTTTGTTTTTAAAGAACGTGCATACAGAAGGAGAAGATGGCAAAAAGAAAAGTTTTGGTGCCCGTTTCTTTACAGGGTTTAATGCTGCCTTTAAAGCCACTACACAACGTTATGTGGGTAGTGTTCGATTTTTAAACCGTCATAAATGGGTAGGTGTATTGGGTTTGTTATTGGTTTCTGTTGCTGCCTTTGCCCTGGTAAAGACAACACCTACAGGCTTTATTCCGGAGGAAGATCAGGGTTTCATAATTGCTGTAACCCAAACACCGGGAGGTAGTTCCTTAAGCAGAACTGTAAACGCTACCGATCAAATAAGCAAAACTGTTCTGCAGGATGGAGCAGCCAGCGATGTATGGAATGTGAACGGGATGAATTTTGTAACCTTTGCCTTTGCCTCGCCTAATGCAGCAGTTTTTTCACGCTTAAAACCCATAGACGAAAGAGGACCTGTAACAAATCCCAACCAAATTGCCGGCAGGCTAATTGGTAAAACAAGCCAGGTACATGACGCACTTACCATATTTGTTAACTTTCCTACAGTACAAGGTTTTGGAAATGTAAGTGGAGTTGAAGTAACACTGCAGGACAGGGCAAGTGGTCCATTGGACAAATTATCGGGCACAGCCTGGGGCTTTGTAGGTGCTTTATCGCAGCGAAAAGAAGTAGCCTCAGCTTTCACCACTTTTAATACCAATAACCCACAATATAACATTGAAATAGATTACGAAAAAGCAAAACAATTGGGTGTAAGTATTAGCGAACTCATGAACACATTGCAAATCTATTATGGCAGCAGCTTTGTTTCAGACTTCAACCGTTTTGGAAAATATTATCGTGTAATGGCACAGGCAGATGTTCCTTATCGTACCGATGTAAATTCTTTAAATGGCATTTATGTAAAGAATAATTCGGGTCAAATGGTTCCTGCAAACACTATTGCTAAGTTTAACCGGACATACGGTCCCGAAACCGTTACCCGTAACAATTTGTACAACGCCGTTGTCATTAATGCCACTCCCAAACCGGGTTATAGTACCGGTGATGTAATTAAGGCAGTTCAGGAAACGGCTAAAGCTTCCTTGCCACGTGGCTTTGCTTATGAATGGACGGGTATTACGCGTGAAGAAATAGCGGCGGGAGGTCAGCAGGGATTCATCTTCTTGCTCAGCATAGTGTTTGTATTCTTTTTATTGGCTGCCCAGTACGAAAGTTATATTCTTCCTTTTGCAGTGATACTTACTGTGCCCACAGGGGTACTGGGTGTGTTTTCCTTTATAGGATTTGCCGGATTGGATAATAATATTTATGTACAGATAGGATTGATTATGCTAATAGGCTTGTTATCCAAAAATGCCATTCTGATTGTGGAATATGCTGTACAGCGCCGCCGCAATGGAATGGGGATGATTGATTCCGTGCTTGAAGCTACCAGCCTACGTTTTCGCCCCATTTTAATGACATCCCTTGCTTTTATAGTAGGGATGCTTCCCTTGGTTTTTGTACAAGGTGCATCGGCAAATGGTAATCACTCGATCGGATGGAGCGTTATTGGAGGCATGCTTTTCGGAGTGGTATTGGGCATATTCATCATACCCGTGCTGTATGTGATCTTCCAGTATTTGCAGGAGAAAGTATCAGGTAAGCCTAAGGGAAAGAGAACAGAGTTGACAGAATAAAAAGGAATGGTGAGTGGTCAGTGGTGAATGGTGGTTAGTGTGTAGAGTGACACTTACAACTGATAACTCACCATGCACAAAAAAGTTCAATAATGTCAAGAATGTTGAAGAGAGTGACACAAGAGGCGATAAGTAAAGAATCAAAAGCTCGTCCCATGCACAGCATTCTGCGAATAAAAAAATTTATAACAGAGATTTTAAATAATAGAACAATGCAAAAGAGATTTCAATTTTATATAGCATTATTCATTGTTGTAGTATCATCATGCACAGTTGGTAAAAATTATCAGCGTCCTGAATTGGAATTGCCACAACAATTTGGTACTACTGCTCCTTCTGATACAAACAGTATTGCAAGTATGGAATGGCGGCAATTTTTTACTGATACAACATTGCAGCGTCTTATTGATCATGCCCTGTCAGGCAATTTTGATTTGCAGATAGCAATGAAACGTATTGATGAAGCACAGGCTTATGTAAAGCAGGCAAAGATGAATTATGTTCCCACTGCACAGGTGCAGGCAAGTGCATCAACCAGTACACCATCTGACAATAGTTTAAACGGAAAAAGCCTTGAAAGTTTTCTTGGAAAAAGTCATGTGGAAGATTATACATTGAGTCTTGGTGTATCATGGGAAATTGATGTGTGGGGCAAAATAAAAAGACAAAAGGAAGCGGCACTGGCAAATTACCTGCAAACTTATGAAGGCGCAAGAGCAGTAGAAACTTCGCTTATAGCAAATATTGCCAACAGCTACTTTAATCTTTTGATGCTCGATACACAACTTGATATCACACGTAAGAATCTTGCGTTGAGTGATACTATTGTGCAAATGATGCATTTACAAAAACAGGCAGGGCAAGTAACACAGCTTGCTGTGCAGCAAACAGAAGTGCAAAGACAGACTGCTGCGATATTGGTGCCACAGCTCGAGCAGGAAATTGCAATACAGGAAAATGCCATTCGTATTTTGTCGGGTGAACTTCCTTCAGCTATTGTACGTAATGCGCAATTACAAAACTTTAATGTAACAGACAATCTGCCAACAGGATTACCTGCTGCAATGATAAGCCGCAGACCTGATGTACGTGCAAATGAAATGGCGTTGGTTGCTGCCAATGCAAATGTGGGTATTGCACAGGCAGAAATGTATCCGTCATTCAATATTACAGCTACGGGAGGATTGAATGCTTTTAAAGCCAGTAAATGGTTTTCAATGCCTTCATCTTTATTTGCAACTGCAGCAGGGACAATTACGCAACCGGTTTTACAGCACCGGCAGTTAAAAACACAAGTGGAAGTTGCAAAAGTACAAAGAGAAGAAGCCGTGATTAGTTTTCGCCAGTCAGCATTGAATGCAATTGGAGAAGTGGTAAATGCATTGGTGAGACTAGATAAATTAAAAGCTCAAAGACAAATTACATCTGCACAGGTAGATACTTTGCAGAAGGCGATCAGCAATGCGGAACTATTATTTAAAAGTGGTTTAGCAGATTATTTAGAAGTGATCACTGCGCAGAGTAATTCTTTAAATGCTGAGTTAAGTCTTGCTGATATAAGACGCCAGCAATTAAGCGCAATGGTTGAATTGTATCGCTCATTGGGCGGAGGATGGAAATAGTATAAAACATTAACACGGAATCAAAAATCAGGGTGTTTCGGAGCGGGTAATTCTCACCCCAAACACCCTGCCTGCCGTCTTTTCATAATTCGCTTCAATGCGAATTGTTATAGTTGTTTTATTGCCGATCAATTCCTTTGGAATGCTGTATTCTTTATCATAAAACTTGCTGCTCTTGCCACCGGTTAATTCTTCTGTTGCAATCTTTGTTCCTTCAATTAAAATATCAAACTTGCGATCTTTATCGTCGCCGATATAAGTAAGTAACAAACTGTTTTTAATTGATGGATCGACTTTCATTTCAAATGAAAAGAAACCTCCTGCTCTTGCTTCTCTCCCATTCACACCAATTGCATCGCTTACATAACTGTTATCACTTGCTTTTAAATTATGATCTCTCTCCGGCTGCATTTTACCAATGCGAAATACATCAATTGTTCTCTCTTGAATTTCTTTTTCACGTTTCTTTTCTGCTTCATATTCCACCTGTCGTTGATTCCAATCCTGATTTGTAAAATAATCCCAATACACACTATAATACTGGTTGTACATTTTATAGAAGGGGATTAGCTTTACGTCATAAGGTTTGCCTACATCTTTCATTTCAAAAGTTAATGATGCATTGCTTACAGGTTTAATCCAGTCATTTACATTCTTATCATCAGTGAGTAATACCGGTGTGCCAAATAGAGGGTCAGGCATAGTATCACCTAATACTCCTGCCAAAACAAGCGGACCATATAATATAGCAATACGATTAGGATTATCAGGTATGCTCTCAGTGTATAATGATTTGGAAAGCGTGAGTTGGATCTTATCATTATTTTTCCATGTGCGTTTAATGATGATAAAACCATCTTCATCTGTTTCAATAGACGCAGCTTTATCATTTATCAATAAGGACGCATTTGTTGCCCAGTGCGGTTTGCGAATATGCAGTGCAAAGGTTTGTGGTGCTTTTGTTTCAATAGTAAAATTGATATCATCTGCTTCGGGAAAATTTGTTTGCTGTGTAATGATTATTTTTTTTTCTTTCCAGTTTAATTGAGAGGGGATAAAAAGATTTACGTATAAACTTTCATCTGCACCATCATAATAAATGCCTTCTGCATATTTGCTGTGATTCTCCATGCCTGTGCCGACACAACAAGTGAATGTGTTGAATGAATCACTGAATTGTTTTTTGGTTCCCATGCGTAATGGAACAAAATAGCACACCATTCCGCTTTCAGGATTTTGCGAGGCGAGTATGTGATTGTACAATGCGCGTTCATAATAATCACCTAACTCAATGGATGGTTGCCAGCTAAACAAATGTCGTGTAAGCTTGAGCATATTATAAGTGTTGCATGTTTCGCAAGTGTTATCACTCAGGCGATCATTTAATTTATCTTCATTACCGCAGTGTTCATAATTGCTGTTGCCGCCGATAACATATGTATGATGATGCACCATTGTTTGCCAGAAAAAAGATGCAATGGTTTTATCAGATTCATTACCTGTTAATTCATATTGTCTTGCACTGCCAATAGCTTTGGGAACATTGGTATTACTGTGTTTACCGGGCATCGGGTCAGTTTTTTGTGAGAGCGGCTTCATCACAAAATCATCATAGAATTTGTAAGAGAGCTCAAGATATTTTTTATTACCGGTGATGGCATAAATATTTGCGAGCACATCATTCATGCCGCCAAATTCGCAACGCAACATTTTCTGCAGTTGCTCTTCATTTAAATTTTTTAAAGTATGGTCAACCCAATCTGCCATGTGAGTTGCTACCTTCAATGCTTTGGACTGCCCTCGAGAAGCTTCACATCTTTCAAATCAAAAGCATAAGCTTTGATTGGTACAACTGGTTTTACTTTAATGCGTGCATCATTTTTTACAGGAATGTAAGATTGTGCAAAAGATAATAATGGAAGGGAACATATAAAATAGAAAAGCAATTTTTTCATCTTGTGTGTCTTTGTCTTTTATAATGCAATGCGCGAAGATTACATAGATCCCTCCTAACGTCGGGATGACAAGCTAAAGAAAAAATGAAATGCCGCAAATCAAATTTTTAGTTGAAAAAAAACTTTTGCTTGTCATGCCGAAGAATGAGGCATCTGTTTTCTTTAAGTTCATTAAAGTTGCTATAAGTTGAAGAGTGCGACGCAACGAAAGCCTCATGCGTGTACAAAAGCCCGGCTCATAAAAACCTCCCCACTCAATTTATCCGTATCTTTTTTATTTTTGTTGGAAGCCATACCTCCATTGCATTTGCGGCCCTGTTTGCCCATGTGTAATATGGAATTGCAGTGATGGTTTGAGTAACTGTTTGTACTGCGTTACCATCCGCGTTTGTAGTAACAACAGGCACTTCAGCTTTCAATGCAACAACAGATTCTGTAAGAACATTTTTATTGAATGCAGTAAATTTTGTGTTTGCAGGCAGCAACACATTCCATACATGGTTGTTGTTATCGGCACCTTCAATACAGTACACGAGCGGACCACGCTGCAATGCAATACGATCATTATCTTGTTGTATTTCGTTGCGTGCAACAATTTTTCTTATTTCCATTGGCAACTGCAACTCTATCACATCGCCGCTTTTCCATTCGCGATTAATCACTGCATAACCTTTATCCATAGCGTAAGAAAATGGTTTGCCATTTACAGTGATAGTGAAAGTAGAAGACGAAGAATCTGCATAACGATACAAATCTCCGGGCACAGGATTGTTTAGCACCCATCCCGGAATGCGCATATGCAAAGCATATTTCATTTTCTTTGCAGGAGTAACTGTGAGTTTTATGTTGCCATCCCACGGATAATTTGTTTCCATTTTTATGGGTGCATCACCTTTTGCCAAATGAATATTTGTGTTGCTTCCAACAAAAAGATTTATCCAGATACCATCATCAGAATTTGCGTAAACATAATTACCAAGCGATGCTACAAGACGCGCAATATTTGCAGGGCAACAGGCAGTGCCAAACCATTCCCTTCTTTGATAATTTCCATTCGATGCAAGCGGATTACCATAAAAAAATCTATCGCCGCTAATGCTTAATCCATCGAGAGCGCCATTGTATAAACTTCTTTCCAAAACATCGATGTACTCACTTTCTCCTGTCAATGCATTCATGCGCTGATTCCAGAATACCATACCAACTGATGCACAGGTTTCGCAATACGCCTGCTCATTTGGAAGATCATAATCGTTGGTAAAACCTTCATTGCTTCCCGATGAGCCGATGCCACCTGTGAGATACATGTTTCGATACACAACATCTTGCCAAACATTTTTCATTGCCCGCAGATAACCCGTATCACCCGTTAAGGCAGCCACATCTGCAGCACCTGTGTACAGGTACATTGCCCGCACCGCATGACCAGTTATTTCTTTTTGATCTCTTACAGGAACAACATCCTGCGCATAAGCCGTATCCTTCCAATCAGTCCATGTATATCCATGCGCATAGCCATGGCCTCTTTCTTCGAGCAGCCAATGCGATAAGTTCAAATATTTTTGATCGCCTGTTACTTTATACAATTTTATCAATGCAAGTTCCAGTTCTTCGTGACCCGTGACCCAATGCCTTTTACCGGGACCAAACAATGAATCAAAATAATTTGCCCACTTAATGCACACATCTAAAAATTTTCTTTTGCCTGTTGCATTGTAATAAGCAACTGCTGCTTCAATCATGTGACCTGCATTATAATCTTCATGCATACTCATGTCTGTCCATCGCTTGCCGAGATCGTTTAGCGTGAAATAAGTATTCAAATAACCATCGGGCAATTGTGCGGCTGCAATTTTATCAATCCATTCATCGGCTTTTTTTTCCAATTCAGGATCAGGATGATCTTTTATTGCATAAGACATTGCTTCCAATGCTTTGAACACATCTGAATCATCATAAAAAATGCCTTCATGTTTTTCACCTTTTTTACGTGCAACTTTTTCAAAATTGCGGAGGCGTGGTGTTGCTACTTCTGTTTGATAAATACAAGCAGCTAGTGTAGCTGTTGCAACCTTATCCATCTTGGGTTTCCAAAAATTATCTGTGATACTTACCTGTGAAAAATTTACCGGCTCAAATTGTTGTAATGATGTTTGTGCATGAATATTGACTGCGAATGCAATCGCTATTGAAGAAATAATTGATGCTTTCATAATAGTGCAAGTTAATTTTAACCTTTAATTGAATAGCGATCTTTCAAATTATTTTTCTTCACGACAAGCATCATAGCCGGGTACC
>WNFY01002835.1_pt1 | contig 17901 bp, 22 predicted proteins | sample 5400091 | NCBI WGS metagenome assembly WNFY01 (sample SAMN13153364, study PRJNA577476) | soil metagenome | isolation source: 60 cm soil or saprolite under grassland replicate 1 | place: USA:California | collected 2016-06-15
GCGTCCGAGAATCACCGGAATCCGGTGACGGTCTCTTACCTGTCCGGCGGTGATCCTGAGGACGCTGCGGAAGGTATCCGGCCTTCCGGTTATAGGTCGAAGGCTGGGAGATCGTCATGGCTTCGTTGGGCGGCGCGGGCGAGCTTGGCAGTGCCACGGCGACACTGCTCGCAGGAGCCGGGTTCACGGTGGTGGCGGTCGATCGCACCCGGAACGCACTGGACGAGCTGCCCGAGCATCCGTCGCGAGGTGGGCGACACGACCGATCAGGCTATGGCCAAGACCCTCATCGACCGGATCGCCGGCGAGGCGGGCCCCCCTGAGGTGCTGGTGAACACTATCGGGGGCTTTCTCCTCGATGAGGCAGTCAACGCGACGCCCGAGAACCTGCGGGTCATGATGGACGTCAACCTAGGGGCCGCGCTGTGGCTGAGCCAGGCGGTGGAGCCGTACATGCGGCAGCGCGGCTCAGGCGCGATCGTGCATGTGCCTGCTCGTCCTGGGACCGACCCGACCGCGGGCATGCCATGTGCCCCCGCGCCGCCGATCGGTGCCAGCAAACCACCGGCGGAAGAATTATCCCGTGCCCCGTATCTTCATCACCGGCTCCACCGACGGACTCGGCCGCGCCGCCGCCAGTGTCCTCATCAGTGAAGGCTATGACGTTGTCCTCCACGCCCGCACTCGCGAGCGGGCTGCGGCGCTCAGCGACCTCGCCGCGGACGCCGCGGGAGTCGTCATCGGCGACCTCAGCAGCGCAGCCGAGACCCGGGACCTCGCCGGTCAGGTGAACGAGATCGGCCGGATGGACGCTGTTATCCACAATGCCGGCGTCTTCCTTGAGCCTTCCCGCTGCACAACCGCCGAAGGTCACGCGAAGACTCTCGCGGTGAACACCCTGGCGCCCTACATGCTCACTGGATTGATCGGCCGCCCGGATCGGCTCATCTACCTCAGCAGCGGACTGCATCACGCAGGTGCGGGGTCCCTCCGGGATATCGACTGGACCAGCCGGTCCTGGAACGCCGCACAGGCGTACTCCGAGAGCAAGCTCCACGTAACCGCGCTCGCGCTCACCCTCGCGCGCGTCTGGCCGGAGGTACTCAGCAACGCCGTCGATCCGGGCTGGGTCCCGACCAAGATGGGCGGCCCCGCGGCAACCGGCGATCTGCAGATGGGCTATCTCACGCAGACATGGCTCGCCGTCAGCAATGACGCCGCCGCAACCGTGAGCGGCGGCTACTGGTACCACCGGCAGCGACAGGCGCCCGCAGCACAAGCCCGTGACCCGGCTTTCCAGGACCAGCTGATGGACCGGCTGGCCGCGCTCACCGGCGTCGCGCTCTTTTAGCGTCGCGGTTGCGTCAGCCAGATCCGAGGAGACCCCGGGGATCCCAGGCAAGACCGCCGCGATGCATAACACCTGTTTATGCACGGCCGCGACCGCAGCGAACTCACGCTCATGAGCCGCGCCGAACGGCGGATATCGTACCTCAGGCGATGCGCTGCGAAGCTACAGCGCGTGGCGGAGTGCCGTCACGCCGGCACGACGACGCTGTTGTTGTGTGCGTCTGCTTGAGGCAGCTGGCCGACGGGACCTGGGACCGGGGCTGGGGGTGGCCGTGCGGGGTCAGCCGCGCACGAGTTCCCAGATGAGGGCGCCTGGCAGGCCGACGTAGGCGGCCGCGGTGGCGTCGGGGATGAACTGTGTCGCGGGGCCTTGCATGGCCGTGGCTCAAGGCACTGCCGGATCACCAGCTGGGACTGGTGAAATGCGTTGAGGTAGTCGCCGTGGAGATGACCGTAGCCCTGGACGACGCCAGCACCACCAGCGGCGTCCTGGAAGTATGCGGCCCCTCCGAGTGCGGCGGCTGCGGGATGCAGGCCGGACAGGACCATGTGCCCGCCGGGGCGCAGCACCCGGCTCAGCTCCGCGATGGCCCCGCCGAGGTCGGCGACGTGGTCAAGCGCCAGCGCGCACACCACCAGATCGACGCTGGCTGGCTCCAGCGGGAGCGCGCTGAGGTCCCCGTCACGGAAGGTGGCCTGGGGCAGCGCCGCCCTGGCCTTGGCCAGCATCGCCGGCGACGCGTCCACCCCGATGACGTGATGACCGAGTTCGGCCAGGCGGCGTGCGTGACGGCCGGTGCCGCACGCCGCGTCCAGGGCTGCACCCGGCGCGACGGCGGCCAGGATGGACCAGACGACGGGCTGCTCGAGCTGGATGAGGGGATTGCCGGGGTTGTCGTAGGTCTGCGACCAGCGGGCGTAGCCGCTGGCAACGTCCACGACCGGTACATCAGCACCCAGCTGGTAGACGGCCTCGCCGCCGCAGGCGATACGCCGGATCTCGGCAAGCCGTGCCGCCGCCTGCGCATCGTCGTCGAACAGATGACGCATGAGCGCCATCCCCTCGACTGCGAGCAAGAACTCGCCAAGACGCAGATGCCGGGCCACCCGCTCAGGATGCCCGATCCTCACCGGGCTCGCACGCCCACCCCGCCCCCCCGTGCTGCTGGCCGCCCGCGGGGCGTCAGGACCGGCCCGGCGCAACCGGTCAGCCTGACAGCGGGCCCCGCCGAACGAAGACCGTGGCGGTGAGCGTGCCGGCAGGTTTGCGCGCGCGTCGAGGCCAGCGCCGACCCGTGCACCGGCCCGGGAGATCCGCATCCACGGCAGCGGGGGCGCGCTGATCCCTGAGGGCTGGCAGGTTGCCGGCGACGGCGGTCAGACTGCCTGGATCACCGACGCCGGAGCCATCGCCTTCTTCGACCAGCCGCTCTACCCGGGCGAGACGACGGAGGCCGGTCCGCTGTGGCCATCCGGTAACTTCGCCGCTGTCAAAGACATGGGCTCCTGTTCACCACCGTTCATGGCTGAGATCGCCAGGGCCCTCGGCGAGCGGCACGAGCCGCTTAAGCCCGACCTGCAAACGCGTAGGACCCGCGGGAGCGCTCACTTGCCACGGGCCCTTTCACCGCCCGCACCAAGATCACCAAAAACCAAGCCCAGTCCGCGTCCCAGCGCCGGCTCGGCATGGCCGACCTGTGCACCAGCCACGCGGCTGCCGGCGCGCAGAGCGACCTGATCTGGGTGCATCGACTCGTGATCGCCGAGGTACCGCCAACCGTGCAAAACGGCGGATACTTGCGCACTGGGCCGGGCCAGCACCCGTCACTGAGTGTGATCCGATCTCAGGACCGGCGTGTTGCCTGCCGGCTATGCGTGCCGCAGGAGGTGTAGACCCGTGGCTACCGCAGCCAGTCCTTGCCATTCTCGTCCGCGTACTTGATCAACGGCAGGGTCGTCACCTGCTCGTGCTGGAGCAGGTCCGCCGTCTTGATCTGAACGGATTCGGTCTGGCTCCCTGCGGCAAAGACCACCGTTTCGTGATGGAGCACCTCCTGATCGACGTAGAGGGGTGCGCCTAGCAGCGAGCCAAGCGGCGGCAGGGCGCCCAGTTCGATGTCTGGAAAGTCCCGTAGCAGCTCCTCTTCGGTGGCAAGCCGGACATGGGGGTCGCCTACCGCTGCCTGGACGAGATGCATGTCGAGGCGGCAGGTTGCCGGGACCGCCATCAGGGCATAGCCGCCCGCGACGCGCACCGCGACCGTCTTGAGAACCTCGCTGGCGTCGATGCCGAGCGTCCTCGCCTCGGCGATCGAGGTGTAGGTCTGCTGGTGCGCGATGGCCTCGAACGGGACGCCGTGGGTTTCGAGATGCTCCGTTACCTGCGTCATCACCCCGCCCCTTATCTCGCCGGGGAACCGATCATAACGCGGATACGCCCCCGCGGCCCATGGCAGTTACCGGCCCGCCGGGGCGGCTGGGGCCGCATGATCGCCGACAGCCTGCGGCCTTCACGACCAGGGCGTGACACAACGCCTCGGGGCCGTCTCACCTGCCCGGCGGTTAGGACGCCTGGCGTGATCGCGGCAATGACGAGCATGACCGCGCCACGACGGGGCAAGATCTGCTCATGCGGTACGTGGAACTGCGCCGGCACACTGATAACGAGGGTGACCGCCTGACACCACAGGGAGCGGCAGACGCCGAGATGATCGGCCGGGGCGGGCTGCACCCGCCTTATGTCGCGTTCGTGTCCACCGGCGCGGCCCGCGCCACCCAGATGCTGGAAATCTTGCGGCACGCGGCCGGCCAGGACGACACCCCGATCACCGCGGCGACGGGGCTGCGGTCCTCGGTGGAGAATCGCTGGCGCGACGCAGCCAAGGCAGCGGGCAAGCGAGCGGACCTGGAGGACATCCGGGCCATCGACCCGGACCTGGTCGAGCGCGAGTCTTGGCTGCTCGGCTCGGCGCTGCGGCAGGTGGTGGCGGGGCTGCCCGAGGGTGGCCGGGCGCTGGTGGTGGGCCACAGCCCCACCACCGAGGCCGTTGTGCTCGGGCTCGCCGGCCTGGTTGTCCCGCCACTGGGCAAGGGCAAAGGGGTTCTGCTGGTCGAGGACGGCGGGGACTACCAGGTGGAGCCGCTGGACTAAATGGCGGTGAGAGACGGCGGATCGGCGCGTAAGCCAGGAGCAGGGCTAATCACGGAAAGTGACGTTGAGCCTGGGCGGCCTGCGGCCGGATCGCCGATTCCGTATTCAGCTGAATATGCGGCTGGGCAGAAGGTAGCGAGCGCAGAACGCCCGGTTATTCGCCCGGATGGTTTCGGGCGGGCTGCATATGGAGTTGTCCGGGCTCGTGGCTGACGGTAACCGGAGGCGGTTTACTAGGTAGGTCTGGAGAACATGGCATATCTCCTCCAGGGGAGGTAGCCGGCGCGGCAATAGAAGGATTCGCGGGTTGTCCAGCCAATGTGACAGTTGCGGGTGCCGGCGTCTCGCAAGATTTCGGAGGCGCGTGCGACCAGGGCGGTGCCAATCCCCTCCCCCTGCTTGGGCGCTGCTACGCCGACGCATCCGATATTTCCGGTGGCGGGGCCGAGCATGGGCGCGAACACGGTATCGGCGCCCGGACCGCGCAGCAGCAGGGTCCCGGCGATGTGCCCGGCATCATCGCGCGCGATCAGCATTCCGGCGGGGGCAGACACGGCGAACCAGCGGGACCAGCTGGGGAAGGTGGCCGCCTCGAATGCCAGGACACAGCCACCAGGACATCGGCGAGGCCTGCGCTGTCCGGTCGGGTTACGGTGATGCCTTTGGCTGCGGCATGCTCGTAGGCACCTGGGGGCGGGCGGTATCGCCTCAGGTCTGTTACCAGGTCAAGGGTGTCATGGCTGTGCTGCCAGCCGCGTGTGGCGAAGAACCGGACTGCGCCAGGGAGATCCCGGGGCACGCCTGGCCAGATGTAGAAGTGGCCCCCGCTGCCAGCCGTGACGCTGGTGGCATCGTCGGCGCGCTGGAAGTCGAGGGCAGCCGCAAGGAGGGCGGTGCCGATCCCCCGCCGTTGGTATGCGGGTGCGACCAGGATCAGCGGAGTGCTGCCGGCCAGATCGACGGCTATGAATCCCACTGGGCCAGGTCCGGCCTCGGCCACCAGGCCCTCGCCGAGCCGGGTGATACCGGCCGGCAGCAGCGGCCATGCTGGCGGCATCGCGGCGACCCAGAGCCTTTCCACAAACTCCCGGTCAGCCGCTGCCGTGAACGATCGGATCTGCCAACGCATATCAGCCATCCTCGCAGCGGCTCGCCGGCGAGCAGGAGGTCCATAAAATGCGTTGCAGCGCTGCGAATGCTGCGTACCGTCTTGTGCGTGGCCGTCCACATTCAGGCGAGGCTCAGTTCGCGGCATCGGCGATTTCTTCTCGGCCAGGGTTACCTCGTGGTGCGCTGCCAGCTGGACCCCGCCGTTCTCGCGCGGATCAGGGGCCGCCCGGAGGAACTGGTGCGGCAGACGGTGGCGGCGTGGGCCGCCGCGGGGGAGAGCTGACCCGGCTGACCTGCTGTCATGGATGATGCGGGCGGCGGTCGGCGCGGCACCCGGGCAGCGGTGTCCGCGAAGTTGTGGGAGGTGCTGGCCGCCCGGTGGGCGATCCCCCGCCAGCGCGAACGTGACCTCGGTGGCAGCGTGAACCTGAACTTGCTGGTCCACTGCGGGAATGACCAGCTGGTTGTGCGGGTGTACCGGCCCTCGCTCAGCCCGGCCCGCCTGAAGGACATCCAGGCCGTGCGGGGCCGGCTTGACGACGCTGGCGTGCCGTGCTCGGCGCTGGTTCCGGCCCGCGATGGCACCCGGTGGGCTCAAGTAGCCGGGCGGCTACTCGAAGTCGAGCAGTTCATCCCGCACAACGGCACGATGAACACCCCGCAACGGCTGGCCCGCGGGCTGCCGATCCTGGGGCGGATCCATGCCCTTCTCGCCGGCATGCAAGTCGCCCCAGCGGGCCGGATCGCCGAGTTTGCCAACCACATCGAACCCGGACGCGTGCTGCCTGGTACCCGCGCCGGCGCGGCCCGGATCAGGCAGTGGCAGCCGGCACCCTGGGAGCGGCAGATGGCCGGTGAGGCCGAGCGGCTCGCCGAGCTGGTCGCGGCAGGCGAGGCTGCTCTTGCGCCCGGGCTTCCGCGGCAGCTGGTGCACGGCGACTTCTGGGATGACAACGTCTTCTTCCAAGACGAGACCCCGGTGTTCATCGCTGACTTCAGCTTCATGGCCGAACGGGCCCGGATCGACGACTTGGCCCTGACCCTGTACTACGCCGACACCGAATTCGGCCTGGCCACCAGCCAGGACCGGATCGCGGCGCTGCAGCCTCTGGTGCGTGCCTACGCCAGCGGGCTTGACAACCCGCTCACGGGTGCCGAGCGGGAGGTACTGCCCTGGGCCATCGCTCGCCAGCCGCTGTGGGGCATCGGCGGCTGGGTCGCAGTGCTAGACAACCAGGACACCGCCCGGGCCCACGCCCGTGCGACATTCCCCGCCATCAGGCGCGCCTTGCAGCTCGTCACCGACATCCACGTCTGGCACGCCGAGTTGTCCTCATAACGCGCCGAACGCCCAGCCATGAACGGCACAGACGCAGTTCCAATGGGTGCTAGTCAACGCTGGTGCCGCACGCGGCGGCGACCATCAGCGCCAGGAGAGCGGATGTGATCCTGATCGCGAGGGCGCGTGGCGTGCACGGTCATGCATGGAGCTCACGCGAGTCATCATCGCCGGCCCTTCGGGCCGGACTCCGTCGGCTCATGGCCGCCCCCAGCGGGTCATCGCCGGCGAGGAACCGACCAGCACCTCCAGTTCCGGTGGCAGCCGGTCGCGGGCCAGCATGAAGGCGGTTAGCCGGGCGTGGCCCTCCAGCACCACCAGGTCGCCGCCGGGCCCGGTGGTGACCAGGATCAGCGGCGGGAACCGGGCCCCGCGGGCGACCTCTTGCGCCATGCCCAGCGCCCAGTCGCTGGGTACGCCGAACGGGGCCACACCGGCACGGATGCGCGGGGCCGCGTCGGCCGCCAGGCGGGTGCCGCCCGACAGCTCGACCCAGTAGTCGTAATCGACATACCGGACCCGGGCGAGTTCGGCCGGGGTGATGGCCATCCACTGCCAGCGGGCATCGTCCGGGAAGCCCTCGAACAGCCCGGTACGGGTTCCGTATTCGCGATGCTCGGTCAGCAGCCGCAGCCGCGCCTGGTTCTCGGCGTCGTCGTCGAGGTCTGGGGCGGTGATGACGCGCTCGGGCAGGCCGTCGTGCTCCAGCAGCGCCTGGAGCTTGTCCCGGAAACGGGCGGCGGGCAGCTCGGTGCGCAAGAACAGCGCGACCATCTCCGCTTCGCTGCTTGGCCGTAGCCGCCGCATACTCACCACCTCGCGCCAGCGTCCGTAGCCGGGCCTCACTCTTATCCTGCCGCCGTAGCCCGCGCACCTCTGCCGAGATCAACGTCACGGCTGGGATTCCCCGGGGGTACTCTTCAGCGCCGTTTTGCGTGAGCTTCGTGTCCGGGCGACCGGCCGTCGAGGCAGGCCATTGGCTGATGCCAGGGTGTCTGCGGTGAGGCTGGCGGGCTTGGCGTGATCGAGGGTGGCGGCCCAGCGGTGGGTGATCAGTGCGATACGCCGCCCGAACAGCTCTCCGGTGCGGCGGTCACTTTCTGGCGGCGCCTGATCCGGGGCCCTGGTCGCTGTTGCTTTGCGCCATCAGGCCCGGGAAAGAGGCGAGCCGGTTCATGTCGGCTGCAGTTCCGTTGCTGGACTGCCAGCCGGGCAGCTGGCCGAGCGGGATCCAGATCATGCCGTGCTGGGCAGCGAAACCGGCGAGCTGCTGCAGGGTGCACAGCTTGTCGCCGCTCATCCCGGCGGAGTTGGTGAAACCGGCTGCGAGCTTGTCCTGCCAGCGCCGTTCCAGGAACTGGGGCCGAAGTGATTCCTCCATGAATGCTTGCATCCTGGCAGATGCGGAGCCCATGTAAGTGGGGCAGCCGAAGACGATGGAGTCAGCGGCGTCGAGCGCCTCCCAGTCCGGTTGCTGCTCTCCCAGGTGTATTTCTATGACGTGAGTCCGCTCGACCAGCCGGGCGCCATTGGCCATGGCGGCGGCCAACGCCGCCGTGCGCCCGCGCAACGCCGGGTTTCCGCGGCTGCCGCTGTCGTAGACGACCACGACGAGGATCACCGGAGCGGACAACTCATCCGGTGCGTCCGGGGCGAAGCTGTTCTCCCGCGGGCGAGGCCCGGACTAGGACAGCCCGGCTGGCTCTGGCGTGGAAGGCGCAGACCGACGTGGGGTCGAAGTGGAACATCTGCGCGCGGGCGAGCTTCCCCTCACGCACGCGGTAAAGGCCGAGAACCTCGCTGTCGAGGCTCTCCCCAGCCGGCGTCAGGCCGCGCTGCTGCCACAGCACGACGACCTCCTGGCCGGCCGCCGCAATAACCCGCGGCTGGAGCCGCCGGAGATCGGCGGTGGGCTGCAGCCCGTCCCAGTACGCGGCCCAGCCTTCGCCGCGCCGGGCCAGTCCCCGGACGCTGCCGCCATAGGGAAGGGGCGGCGGCCAGCAGAACTCGACATCGGGCTGGCATACGCGGGCCAGAGCGTCGTCATCACGTTGCTCGACCGCGGTGAACACGGCCATGACAGTATCGACGCTCGGTGTACCTGTGGTCACCATCTGAGTCCTTCCGCTCGGCTGCACTTGCCCGGCCGCGGCCGCAGGCCCAGGCCCCGGCCCCTGGCAGATACGCTAGTTCGGTGCTGGTCTGGCTGACAGGACCAGCGACCCGTCGCTGTGGTGTACCAGTTGCGGCTACCCAGACACCGACTGAGTGGACCAGGACGCCGGCATGCAGGCGGGCCAGGACACCGAGCCCGGCGGCCCCCACGGTGATGGGCGCATAACCCGCAGCCCAGCGGCGGGCGCCGCCGCTGCCATGCTGTCAGCATGCGCACGGCCGTCCCGCTGCGGCCCGGTGGCGGCCCGCAGGCCGGTCAGCCGGGCGAGTAGACGGAATGGAGGAAATCGCCGAGCGCGGCGACCGCCGCGCGATAGCTTCGCCCGGCTGGGGTCCCGTAGCCGATGACCAGCGCAGGGCCCACCGGTTGTGCGGCGGCGTCTCCGACGCGGTAGCCGGTCAGCCCGTCGAGCGCGAGCCCGGCAAGCGCTGCCCTCGTGATGACCTCGTCCTCATCGGGCCCATCGGACAGCATGCGGACCAGGGCATGGCCGCCGGCGGCGATGCCGGCGAGCTGGAGCATCGGGGCGTGCCTGGCGAGCGTCGCAGCGAGCAGGTCGCGCCGCCTGCGGTAGATGGCGCGCATCTGGCGGATGTGCCGGTCGAACATCCCGCTTTCGATGAACCTGGCGAGCGCCAGCTGCTCCAGCGAGCACGGCCATGCGTTGATGACCCGGATCGTGTCGGCGACCGCGCCCGTCAGCTGCGCAGGCACCACCAGCCAGCCGACCCGCAGCGCGGCCGCCAGGGACTTGCTCGTGGTGCCGACGTAGATTACCCGGCCCGGGTCCAGGGCCTGCAGCGCGCCGATGGGCTGCCGGTCATATCGCAGCTCGCCGTCGTAGTCGTCCTCGATGAGGATCCCGCCGCTGCCGCTGGCCCAGGCGATCAGCTCGGCTCGGCGGCGCGGGCTCAGCGTGACCCCCAGCGGGTACTGGTGGGCCGGCGTCACGACCACTGCGTCCGCGCCGAGCCCGGCCAGCGCACCGGCCCGCGCGCCGAGATCGTCGCAGGGGAGCGCCCGCACGGTGAGACCAGCTGCGGCGGCGATCTCGCGCATCCGCGGCGAGCTGGGATCCTCGACCGCGACGGTGCGGGCGCCCAGGGCGGCGACAGCCCGGAACGCGATGCCCAGGCCGTGCCCGGCGCCGGCACAGACCTGCACGGTCGCGGCTGTGGCGTGCACTGCCCTGGCCCGTCCGAGGTAACCGGCCAGCGCCGCCCGGAGTTCCGCCCGGCCGCGCGGGTCGGCGTACCCGAACACCTCGTCGGGCGCCTCGGCCAGAACCCGGCGCATCGCGGCGGCCCAGGCCTGGCGGGGGAAGCTGGACGGGTCGGCATGGCCGGGCCGCAGGTCATGGCGCGGCGCGGAGACGGCCGACGGCTCGGCCGGCGCCGGTGGCGCCGACGGCAGGTGCGCGACCCTTGTCGCCGCTCCTTGCCGGGCCATCAGCCACCCCTCCGCGATCAGCTGCTCGTACGCCTCGACAACGGTGCCCCGGGCAACGCCCAGATCGCTGGCCAGAGCCCGGGTGGAGGGCAGCGGGTGGCCCGGTTGCAGGCGCCCGGACCTGATTGCGTCCCGCAGCGCCTGCTGCAGGACGGCGCCGAACCCTCGCGCGTTGCGGTCCAGGCAGAGGAGGAAGTCCAGTCCGGAACTGGTCCAGGAAAGTTCAGCCTCTTTGGTGCTAGGCATTAGACCATTGTGACCTTTAGCGTCGGAGGCGCAACGGGGTGACCTGGTCGCGAGGGCTGCATCTTGTCAGCCGTAGCGGCAGGCAGTAACTTAACGTAGCCAAAGTAGCGGACCGTAACAGGATGTCTTGACAACCGCGCCGGAGGGATGGACAGGCGGGCGGTTTGCGCACGGCGTGATCCGGCAAGCCCTCGGTGTAACGGGACGGCGCGCGGCTTGGTCTTAGGGCCGACAGCACGCCGCGACCAAGGGAGCGGAATTTGAGTGTTCGTGATGGGCAGCAGCCGGAGCCGTCAGTCGGCGGCATCGCCGGAGAGTGGGAGATGCTCGGTGGAAGCGTCAGCGTGCCTTCCTTTCTTGAGGAAAGCCAACCTCCGCGTCTCTACGTGGGTCGCAAGGTACGAACGGTGAGGTGAGCGGCGGATGAGGATCAGGAACCGCCATGAGCGGATTGTCACGGCGCCGCCAGAACGGATCGCCGCACTCATCGCGGACGCTGACGATGACCACGGTTGTCAATTCGATTTTACGGTTCGCAGCGATGGCGCGTCTATCACCGACTAGGCAACCGACAGGAAGAACAAGACGTCCGAGCGCAACCAGGCTCAGATCATCTGTTGTAGCGCGAGAAACCCTTCCGAGCATGGATCCAGCTTCTATGGTCACAGCAACGGCTCTCGTAAGGCAACGGTCTGGTACGAGGCAACTTTGCATAACCTGATGCTCTGCTTGCCCGATACAATGGCTAACGCGTGCGGGCCGGTCATAGGGTTCTCATATCAGCGGCTCTAAGCTAAGCAGGCTCAGACGTAACCTGATCCGCGCGCAACGAGCATCTGGAAGAATAACAGCCCTATCCACTGTATGCTGTCGACGCCTTTAACGTCACTAAGAGCGGCTCTCGGGATCTGACCACGATTCATTCGTGCGTCAGTGACGTCTGCCCCATAAAGCACTGCATCCGCAAGGTCAGCGCCCTGCAGGTCAGCACCTCGTATGTCAGCCTTGTTTAGCCTGGCGCCCCTCAGGTTGGCGCCGGCTAGCGTGGCGTCCACTAGATTCATCTCCATTAGGTCGGCGCCGGCTAGATTAGAATGGCTCAAGTCAAGACCGGTCTTGCCAACTGATTTAACAAGATCGCGCAAAACGGTCAAAGCATTGCGGATATCCTGCTGCGGTGAGATGGAATCAAGTTGACCGGTCGCGGGTGACGGAATTTGCGAGGCTGGCGCCTTCGTCTCAGGCCATGGCACTCGGTTCCTGATATAAGCGGAGAGGACTTCGATGGCCGTGTTTCGATACTCAGGCGCATCCCTGGTCGTTTGGTAGAGCGCATAGATACCGCCAATCCGAATGTCAGAATTTTCGTTAGACAGCTGTTCGATCGCTTTAATGTAACGATCCGAGGTCTGCCCCTGGCGGGCGAGTCGGTAGGTTCGGATCGTGTATGCAAAGCCGCCGGCGGTCCCTAGTACCGCTAGCACTGACGCAACGCCCAGCCTGGCGTCACTTACGGCCTTCTGACGGTCGGCGCCGGTGAGGCTAGGGCGCATTGTCAGCCAAGATGGGACTACCCATAGGAAGAGAACAAGAAAACCGGCGACCGCGGAGGTCGCGACGAGCCACTGGAGAACTCGCCGCTGTCTGCGGTTCGGGCGATGGAAAGAGAATCTGTCCACTGGCGACTCCTAATGATGGGATTCCGAGAGGTCAGTTCTATCGTCAAGCGACCACCAGACGATATACTTACCTACTCCCGCACACGTTGACTGGCGACGGCTTGCACCTTGTCATGCCGACAGGAGGCGATGAGGCGAGAATGACCCATTTGAGTCGGTTTGGTAAGAAATGAGTCGGCAGCGCTGGACATGGTGCCCCGAGGCCGCAGCAGAGCTCTCGAGCTTGAAAAAGGCCGACAGCTTCCTGCAGCCAGAACTCGCCGCGAGGCTCATAGGCGCGACAACGAGAACGAGCCGCCGACCAGGCGAGCGGGCGGTTGGCCGCGTACGGCAGCTAGCCGTAATCACCAGTACTACCTACTGGGTCCTGTTGGTTGAGCGGCGGGACGGACGCGGGCTCGGAGGTCTTCTCTTGCATCGGTGCGAGGGAGGCGAGTGTTATCCGCCCGCAGGAGCTTATGAGGTGGCGGCCCATCGCTTGTCCGGTATGTCTGGATGGTGACTGCCGGGTAAGCATGGTTGCGCGCCGAGGTGTCCCATGAACGGACTACCGTATCGGTCATAACCGATATGCTAGCAACGTGAGGACGCTGCTAGCAAGCATGGCGAGGTCAGTAAGCACTGGAGGTTCCTGTCCGGCTCCAACGGTCCACGTCAGGGGCCTCGTCACGAGTTTGGTACGGTCGAAGGTCCAACGCCCTTGACATATCGGTTATAACCGATATCCTGAGAGGGAGCGTGAAGGAGCAAGCCGGTGAGCGACCAGGCACCTCGTCATACTGACGCCCGTGAGCGCGATGATCTTGATGAGATGCTGGACGAGATCGAGGCACATCCTGAAGCCCGCGCCGCGTATGAGGACGCCCTGCTCCGGGATGAACTCGTAGCAAGCCTCGTGAAGGCGCGTAAGAGGCGCTCTCAGAAGGCGGTTGCCGCGGCGATGGGCACAACCCAGTCCGCGATCTCGGATATCGAGAACGGCCGCGTTGACCCTCGGCTTTCGACGTTGCAGCGGTACGCGCGCGCCGCGGGAAAGCGACTTGCTGTGATGCTACGCGAGGGTAACGAAGTCCCAGGCGATATCGACAGGCCCGAACTTCTCACACTCGCTGTGGAGCTCGCCGAAGAAAAGCATCTCGGGCCAGTCCTGACTGAACTGGTCCGGAAGGGGGCGAAGACTGGCCCACGGTCACCCGCGGACCTGGCCAAGACGACGGGACTGCCCGAACCAACCGTCGGATACACCATGCACCGACTCTTCGAGACAGGCTGGCTGGAGCTTGTTCAGGCAAGGTCACGGGAATCACGATTCAGCCTGACCGACGACCGGGGATTGATGATCGGGATGAGCATAAGCCGTGACCACGTTGACGCGGTGCTAACAAGCCTCACCACCACGCAGGTCATTGCTCAGGCCGAGCAGCCTTTGCCGGATCCGACACCTCGCAGTGTTGTCCGAGCGGTTGTTGACTTGGTCCATGAGTTGGGAGACCAGACCCAGGAAGGACAGGAAATTGTCGGCCTCGGAGTAGTTCTGGCAGGCCGTATCCACCGGCCGTCCGGCACTGTCTACTTTGCGCCAGATCTGCAGACCGATAAAGAGCCATGGAAAGAGGTCACGCTCGAGGCCGAGCTAGAACAGGCCATGCACGGTGAGGCGTTCGGTCACGCCGGAAACCGTGTTGTAGTCGAAAACGACGCAAACGCACTTGCGATGTATGAATACTTGCTCGCGGGAGAAGACGTGAGTGTTGTCACCGTACTGATGAGTGAAAGCGAGAAAGGTATCGGTGGCGGTTTGATTGTAAATAGGGATATCGTGCGTGGTGTCAATGGGGTGGGTGGCGAGATCGGTCATGTCATTGTTGACCCCGCAGGAAAGCCTTGCCGTTGCGGCGCGCACGGCTGCCTTGAAACTGTAGCAAGCGCCGGTGCTATCGTAGAAACGATCAGTGCAGCAGAAGATATAGGCGCTGCCCCGCCAGGGAACCTGAGCGACGCGGCGGCTTTGGTGCAACGCGGCACGTCCTCTGCGGCCAATGCATTCGCCGCAGCCGGTGAAGCGCTAGGCCGGGTTTTGTCCAGTGTTGCGGCTGTCATAGGTGCACCTCGCTTGGTGATCTTCGGTCCGCCCCAACTGATACAGGAATCCATTTTTGCGTCAGCGCGAGAATTTTTGGACGGAGTCCGTCGCACATATGGCCATGCTATCCTTGGCGTTAGCCAAGACGTTTCGGCTAAACTCCTAGAGCGTTCCACTCTTCCCAAGGCGGCCGCCGCTACCGCAATCCATGAGTTTCTCTCAGAACCTCGCCAATGGATCCCCACCATCGGCCGGCCAACGATTTCCGATCGTGACCGGCAGCCGCAAATAGGCGCAGCTAAGTCGGCAGGAGCCCGATTTCGACCAAAAAGAAATTTGGTGACCGCTTATCTGCCTTCTCGGCGGGGGTTACCGACAGCGTTCGTTTGTTCACTTCATCCGAGTAGCGCAGGCTGCCACGGCGCTCGCGATCGCTACAGTAGCAGCCATCCTCGCCCGTCCGAGTAGACGCTGAAAGCCATTATCGCGCGAACCAGCCGGAAATGCGCAGCGGTCCGGACGGCAGTCGAGACGCGATCGGTCGCTCAATTGGGCGGATACGTGCGTGTTCTGGGGACTCCATATACCCTTGGCGCCGACACCGTATTGATAGTGTCAAACCTGCATGAATATACATCCGACTCGGCCGGGCAATGTCCGCTCATGCCGCCGACAGGGCGAGGCTGTCAGTCACCGTTAATTCCGGCGGACCTGCCGTTATACCAAGCCCGCCACCTGGCTGGACGCGCGTGACAGCGGGCTCCGGCATAGAGATCGGCTCACGCGAGCGAGGCCTATCCGTGGCGAAGGGGGAAGATGCCCTGTCCGCTGGTGCGGGGATCACCGCAGTACAGGCCGTCCTGCCAGCGGATTCCCGAAGCGGTGAAGTCGGGCATGGGGATGTCGCGGCCATCAGAGGTGGTGATCTGGATCTGCGCGAACCAGATGCGCAGGTCCAGGTGCCGGGCTGGGCGCTGCCGCCCTGCTGGAACAGGTCAATGACGTGGTCATCCACAGGCAAGCAGCTGCAAGATAGAGCGCGTGGTTGATAACGACCTGAGTGGGCCAGAACGGCTGGTCTGGAATGCGTTCCCGCGTGGCACCTGGGTGGATCTGCGAGTCCATGACTCAGCGGCCGATGACCTGCAGAGTGCCGGATCGTGGGACTCCTCGCGCACGATACGGTCCGAAGTGGTCGCCGCCCTGCTGCTCGGCGCGAGTGCTGACGAGCCGGGTCGCGCTCCGGCCATTCGTCTTCGCGGCGCACGGATTAGCGGTCGGCTGGACCTGATGGGGGCCACGCTGAGAAGCCCTTTGGTCCTCGAAGGCTGCTACTTCGACGACGAGCCTCGCTTTGTCGAGTCAACGACCAAGACAGTGTGGATCGCGGCTTCTCGGCTACCCGGTTTCAACGGCACCCGCATGCGCCTGGACGGGATCTTGAACCTGCGGGCCTCGACGGTTAGCTCGGCGATCAGGCTCGATCAGGCGCAGATCGCCGGTCAACTGTGCCTGCGTGACGTCGCTGCTGGCGCGGACGTCAACGAAGTCGTCATTGCGGCGGACAGGCTGAACGTGGACGGGAACGTTGATCTCGTCCACCTAACCGCCCGCGGAACCGTCTGGCTGGAAGGCGCGCATGTCAGCGGCATGATTGACCTTACTGGCGCAGAAGTATCTGGTACGCGAAAGGGAGCCGTCACGCTCAGTAACGCCCTGATCGATGGTCGGCTGCGCTGTGATGGCTTGTCAGTCGACGGCGGGATCCGGATGCGCAACACCCAGGTTGGAGCTAGCTTGGAGTTGTCCGGAGCAAGACTGTCGGCTCCGTCTGGAGTGGCACTCGATGCCGGCGGACTGACGGTCCGCGGCGGAGTGTTCTGTGTGGGCGGCTTCGCAGCTGAGGGGCGGCTGCGGCTCATCGGCGCGCGACTGGATGCCAATCTTTCGCTGGCGGGCGCAGTGATAAGCAGCCGAGGTGCGATTGCGCTAGACCTCAGCCGGGCCACAATAGGCGATTTCGACGCTTCCGGGATCACGTGTTCCGGGCAAGTCAGCTGTGTAGGTGCCCGTTTTAGTAGCGAGTTCAACCTGACAGACGCACGCCTCGACAGTGGCGATGACCGGCCTGCTCTGAACGCTGACGGCGCGACAGTAGAAGGTCCCTTGATGCTTGCCGGGCTGCAAGCCTGCGGAGAGGTAAGTTTCCGCACCAGTCACGTCCAGGACCGGGTCCTGCTGCACAGTGCTCACCTGGAGAACCCAGGCGGGATCGCCCTCCAATTCGCTCATGCGGAGATCGCCGCGGACCTTCTCTGCGAGAGCATTACGGTCACCGGGATGATAGGACTGGTCAGTGCCAAGATCGGCGGTTCGGTTACCTTCAAGCAGGCCAGGCTGGTCAATTCCCCTGATGTGACTCTTGATGCCCGCTATTTGCAGGCGGCCCAAATGCAACTTACGCCTGCCTGCCTCGTCCAGGGCATCGTGGATCTCAGCTATGCCCATATCGGGCTCCTATCCGACGACCCGGCGCACTGGCCTTCGGCGCTCAACCTCACCGGACTGACATACCAGGCACTAGAACCGCAACTACCAGCCCACGAACGGCTCCGCTGGCTCGCTCTTGCCTCAAACCGCCAACATCCGCAGCCATATGAGCAACTGGCCGCGAACTATAATGCGATAGGGCAGCCAGCGCAGGCGCGGCGGATCCTCTATGCACGTGAACGGCACCAGTCCATTAACAGAGGCCCACTCGGACGCACATGGAGCCTGCTGCAAGATCTCACAGTAGGATATGGTTACCGGCCCTGGAGGGCCGCCGTCTGGCTCACGCTATTGCTGGCCGCTGGGACAATTGTGTTCCGCGCCACCCCGCCGCCGCCACTACAGGGCGGTACCAATCCGCACTTCAACCCCGCGATTTATACTCTTGATCTCCTATTGCCCATCGTCAATCTTGGCCAGAAGGGCGCCTTCAGCCCGGTCGGCGCCGAGCAGTGGTTCTCCTACGCGCTCATGGCAGCAGGATGGGTACTCGTTACCACTATCGCCACCGGTGTTGCCCGCGTGCTCCGCCGTTCCTGAAGTCGACATTCTATTGGTCTGTAAAGTCACGATCCAGCGGCCCAGGTGCGATTCGAAGAGTAATGACCAGCGTGTACTCATCTGCCGCTGTGAGGTTATGGTCTAGCCGTTACCAGGACGTCAGTGGCGGGTTCAGGGTCGCCGAGGCTGGTTGCGGTTGTTCCGCGGCGGATGAATTCGCGTGGCGGCGGCCAGATGGCGACATGCTGGTCGCCGGTGGCGTCGTCG
>WNFY01004892.1_pt1 | contig 17889 bp, 15 predicted proteins | sample 5400091 | NCBI WGS metagenome assembly WNFY01 (sample SAMN13153364, study PRJNA577476) | soil metagenome | isolation source: 60 cm soil or saprolite under grassland replicate 1 | place: USA:California | collected 2016-06-15
TCACTCTGAATTGGATCGAGGCCGAGGACTTCGCGCACGCGCGCAAAACTCCGGCGATGAATTGGGGCGGCGCCCAGTTCCTTTAACAAGCGGCAGTGCTCTGGAGTTGGGTATCCTTTGTGGGTCGCGAAGTTATAACCCGGATGCAACGAATCCAATTCGGCCATCAAAGCATCGCGCGTCGTCTTGGCGATGATTGAAGCAGCAGCAATGCTGGCCGAAAGCGCGTCGCCGCGAATGATGCCGCGCTGCGGCGTGGCGCAGTGCGGAATCCGCCGGGCATCTACCAGGACAAAATCAGGTTGCGAAGCCAGGCCTTCAACCGCGCGTCGCATGGCGAGCAGGCCGGCGTGATAGATATTCAGAGTGTCGATCTCTTCAACCTCCGCGCAACCGACCGACCAAAACAACGCATCCTCCTTAATGTGTTGGCCCAGTTCAGCGCGCAGCGTTTCGTCGAGAATCTGCTTGGAATCATTCAGCCGCCGCAGTTTGTAATTGCGCGGCAGGATCACGGCAGCGGCGACCACGGGCCCGGCCAACGGCGCCATGCCTGCTTCATCGACTCCGGCGATAAGATTGAAGCCTTGAGCCCACAACTCAATTTCGAAGCGCAGGAGATTGTGAAGCCGCTGGCCCTCGGCCCGGTTCTTGCGCCAGCGTTCGCGAATTTGTTTGGCGAGATGATGCGCGCCCTGGCGGGTATCAGATTCAAGCGCTTCGACCAGACCTTTGGGGACTGGACGCCCGCGATCTACGAACCGCTCCTTCAGTTCGGGGATCGATTTAGCGAGAAGTTGTTCGAGGGTTGGCATCTCTTTTAGCGTGAAAGCCCGCGCAATGCCTCGAGCCCATCCTTATCTAAAATATACACGTCTGCCGCTGGCGCCGATCCGACCGCAATAGTAAACGCCGGTTTGCCAGCCTGACGCAAGCGAGTCAATAGCGCCTGGTTACTAAAATAAGTTCGGCCGCGCCCGTCGATTACAAAATCTCCAACACCAAGCTTTTCAGTCTCCCTCGGATCCGACAGTTCGACGAAGATCAAATCGGGGCGATTCACTCGCTGCGCATAAAATCCTGCGACCGTCGGAAGTTCGCTTGCGATCCGGGCGCCGGGTCGCGCTCGTTTTGCTATTTCGATCATTGCGTCTCTTACATAGGCATCATAAAACTCATCCTGTGGAAAATAAGCTCCGGTGCGCGCCGGATCGCCACCAATAACGTTCCCATATAGTCGATAGTGTGGCGCAGCGTGCGTGGCTGACCAGAAGGCCGAAATAATTACCAGCGAAGCCAGCGCAGCGCGCGCGTAATCCTTTACCGAATTGCTGTCGAACAGCCGCGCGCAAACCCTTCCCACCTTGCGCCCGACAAACTGAACACCGAGCGCGGCGGTGATCAGGACGGCGGGCAAAAGCGCTGTTGCATAACGCGTGAACTTACCACCCGCGAATGCGAAGGCCAGCGCCCACACGAACAGCCAAAAAAGCAGGAAATAGCGACCATCTCCGCTCTTTCGCCGGAACAACAGACCCAGCCCAGTCGCAAACGCGAGCAGGGTCAACACCGGAAGCTTTATTCCGATCAATAGAAAATAAAAATACCAGGGTTCACCTTTCAGGTAGTCTGTGTACTTGTGAGGATAAAGCTTTCCCATGAACTCGTAGCTGTCGTGGCCTATCATGCGATAGCCCGCGAAGTTCGACATCGCTCGCCAGGTTCCCGGCAAGAATATTGTGGGATTGCAAATTGCAAACACAATACCCATGACGATAAAAAATTTTAGAAATCGTATCTTTCCGATTTTCCATCGCGTCGATGGAATTCCCTGGAAGGTGTAATTGTAAGCAATGCTAACCACTAACATTTGGGGAAGGTACTTGGAAGCGAGCATGGCGCCGAAACAGGCGGCGGTTGCCCAATAAAAAGGCTCGGGCCGGCGAGCGGGCTGGCTTTCCGCAACCCGTTGGCCGCGCAACCAAAAGACGTTCGCGAGTAGAAAGAAGAAAACCAGGAAGGTATCTTCCTTGGCGATGCGATTGAATCCGATGACTAACGGATCGAACGCCCAGAGCGCGCCGGCGATGAGCGCAACCTCGACACCGAACAGTTCTGATGCGACCAGAAATATCACTAACACAGTCAGCGCTCCGAACAACGCGCCGGGTAAACGCAACGATGTTTCAAGCGGAAAGCTCAGTTCAGGATGCGAGGCCACCAGCGATGTGCTATTCCATTTTTCAGTACCGACAACGCTGATTGTTAGGAGAGCTTTCATCAATAGCGGATGTTCGCCGTTCGCCGAAGTCAATCCATGCGCGCGATAGTCGCTAACCGCATTGAGCTTATTCAATTCGTCCTCGCTCAGGCCTTCAGTGCTCAATCCAGTTGCGCGGAAACCGAAGCCGACGATTATCAGCGCTGCCAACGCGGCGGCCAGGATTACCCGGCTAAGCGAGCGTGCCCCGGCTTCACTGAACAATTCAGGTCTTAATCCGGCAGTAACAATTGGAAGGACGGGAGCGGACAAGGTATTAATGGCCTCCGCGACAAACTACAAAATAAGAGTGCGATTGCCGCCAATGCAAATCAAGCGGCGAGTGAAATAAACGGCAAAGCTTAGCCTTAATCGATCCGGGGAGCAACTGTCGAGCTCGGTTTGCGCCCTTCGTTGCGCTTCGCTCCTTTGCATGAAATGCTTTTCACTGCGCAATATTTTACGCAAAGGCGCAAAGCGACCACTGAAGCCGCAAAGAAAAACCGCAAATTAAGACATGGGCCCGTTAAAGAGGAGCTTGCAATTAACTCGTAAATGGGCGAATATTGGCGGTCGATTTTAGGTGTTCATCCCTCCACCGTTTGGCCGACATGCCAGTTAAATGTGAGGGCTCTTAAAAACCGGTTCCGCTGGAACAAGCGGACAATCAGAGGAGAAGATATGCCGCCAGCACTTCAGCAAGAGAATGCTCCGACCTCATCAGCGCCTCCGTTCAGGCTTGATCAGAAACTTCATCAAATTCTTTATAAGCCTGAGCCGCGCACGGTGCTTGAACCAAAGCCCGAACCGGAAGTTTTGCCGGAGCCTCCCTATCCCATTCACTCCGATCCTCAGCCGATGAGCAAAGCGGAATACCAGAAGCTGAACGCTATTCGCACCTGGAAGACCTGGGGCGCGCCATATTTCAAGTCGCGCTGGTATCGAAACGATTTACGGCCAATCATTCCTTATCTGTTTACCGAATGGAAGTGCAATCTGGATTGTCACTACTGCTGGTCTTACAACAATAAAGTCAAAGGCATGACTGAGGACACGGCGAAGCGCTCGATCGATTGGCTGCATTCGATTGGGTCACGCGTGCTGGCACTGATGGGCGGCGAACCGCTCTTGCGGCCGAAATTCATTCATAAGATCGTTCATTACAGCGCCAAGAAAGATATCTTTGTTTACCTGCCGACGAATGGGCGTTTGATGAAGCCGGACGTTATCGACCGTTTGGGCGATGCCGGAATCGCCACCGTCAATCTTGCGGTGGACTCGGTGAAGGACCGAAAGTCACTGCCGAAAGCGCTCGATCCGATTCGTCCCTTTTTTGATTACCTGGTGAAGCGGCAGCATCACTACGGCTATACAGTGATGTTCAATATCAACATCTGCCGCAACAATCTCGACGACGTGAGGGAGCTGACGCTGATCGCGCGCGACAACGGCATCGCCACCGATTATCACATCAACGAGTCGCCGATGATGGAGCAGGACCACTTCAAGCATCTCGACGAGAACGTCACCTATCTGACGCCTGAAGATTGGCCAAAGGTTGACGATTTGCTTGATTGGCTCGACGCCAAGCGTCACAACGAGGGCTATAAAATGGTCAATCAGAGCCGGCACATGCAGGACATGAAGATGCTGATGCGGGGTGAGGTGCCACCGTGGAAGTGCCGTGCGGGGCAAAACTCTCTGATCATTCGCACAGATGGAACTTTGGCGCCGTGCTTCCCGATGTATTCAGCTACGCACGACTGGGGCACGATCGAGAACCCGAAATTCGATGTCAAACAGTTGGACGAGATGAAGCTGGAATGCTCGAAGCATTGCCTGTCAACCTGCAACTACATTCTCGCTTACTGCTATGACACGAAGCGGGTGATGAAGTGGATCATGAAGCAGGCGATGCATGGCTTCAAGGGATCGACTGACACGATTCAGTAAGGATTCCGACTAACTTAATTGAATAAGGCCCGCGGCGAAAACCGTGGGCTTTATTTTTTCAAACCGCGATTTCGCCGATCGATTACTTCGCAGGATCCCAGACAATCTTTCCAGTTCTGTCTATGTAAGTTTCCAGCAGATTGTCCTTGTTCGCGATCGAGACGTGCGCCAGGCCGCCGGAGAATGACATAGCATAACGAAAGTTTCCGGAGAGGACAGTCTTACCCGTCTTGTCGATGAAAAAAGCCTGGTCGCACTGATGAATTGCCGCTAATCCTTCTGAGAATGACGCGGCTGATTCGAATTGCGCCGGGATGACAAATTTTCCAGCTTTGTCAATATAGCCCCACCTCATCGTGAAGCCCGAGCGCGACCCTGATTCGTCCCGCGGACACCAGACAGTTTCTTCGCCTTTGACCTTAACCGGCGCCAAGCCTTCGCTAAAGTCGTCGGCGTCTTCAAACTGCGCTTGAACTACAAGTCTGCCCGTCTTGTCCATGAAGCCCCACTTGCCTCTGATTGAAATGGGGACCAGACCTTCTGAAAACGAATTGCTCTTCGGGCCATAATCGGTTGTAACTGGAATCTTCTTTCCGGTTCGGTCGTAGTAGCTGACAGTGCCTCTAAACAGCACTCCAACCATGCCTTCGTGAAATCCCAGGGTCACATCCAGTGGCATTTCGAAGAGAATCTTTCCGGTGTGGTCGATGAAACCGCCACGATCGCCATCAGTGATAGCGGCCAGACCTTCGCTGAAGTCCTCGGCGTGTGTGAACTTCATCGGGATAACCAGCTTGCCGGTCTTATCGATATAGCCCCACTTGCCGGGATTTGAAATCAAACCGATATTTGGAATTCTTGTTTGCCCGATATTTACCGCAGCGACGCCTTCTGAGAAATCATCGACTATATCGAACTGGGGACTGATTACAACCTTTGCGGTTGCATCAATAAACATTTTCTTCTTGCCTGCGGTAACCAGCGCCAGACCTTCGTGAAATTCGTTGACTCCGTCGAACTGTATGGGAATCACGATCTTTCCCTGCCGATCTATGAAGCCATACTTACCGTCTTTCTCGACCGGAAAGAGGTCGCGAGCTTGTTGCTGTCGAGTTTGAGCGGTGAATAATGACGCAAAAAGAAGAAGGCTCAACAGGATCATTACTGGGCTGGAAGTCCTCATTTCCTTTTTTTGCCTCCAATCATCTGTTCAAGAGTAGAAGGATCCAGACGAACCAACTGTATCCTTTTCTGATCGGCGAAAGTTTGCAATAAATATCGGCCACGAATCATACAGATAAATCGAGAACGGAATCCACCAAATCAGATCGTTCGTCAGACACAACACGATGGTCGAAGCGGGCCAGACTCCATTCCAAATCAATCTCCCCAAACCGATCGGACCAAGAATTTTTCCAAGCAAACCAATGGCGGCCAAGAGGAAACTGCGTTCAGGAACGCGCGCGACTTCAAAGTAGATGATGCCGTACAGTCCAACAACCATTCCCAGACAAGCAAAGATTTGCGGATGGTTCAGCGGAGGCAAGCCGGCAAAGCGAAACAACCATTGCGGGTCGTAAACCGAGTACAGACCCCACGCGATGTTGTAAATGCCCGCGGCGCAAAAGACGACACGATGAAACGGTTGTCGAGGGATACGGGCGACAGAGTTCATCTCAATTCTTCATTCGAGATTCAGTCCCACCGGTAGAGGTTCCATCCGTCGCGTGGATTCAACCAGCTTGATGTTAACTGGCGCCGTCTCTTGGAACGAACGAATAGCCTTTGACAGCAGGCGGGGGCTCGCCGCTTCGCGCCAGAAAAATCGGCCGGCCGCGAAACAATCGCCAGAAAAGAAACAGAGCCGATCCGAGAAGGCATGCGCCGATAATCGAAAAGAGATAGACCGACCAGCGAAAGACCCCAGCCTCGAGACAAGACCTTGCCGGATTCGAAGGATCGTAGTAGACGATTACTTTTCGGCCCATTGAATAAAGGCCGACCTTGATTTCCGCCTCGCCGGAATTGTAATAGTCCTGCGGTCCGGCGACGATGTGATCGCCGACGAAACTTTGACCATTGACTACGTAGCGATAGTTGATGATGGGCCAACAGTGATTGCAGTTTGAATAGAGTCTGGATTCGATGACGACGCCTTCAACTCCAGTCCAGGATCTGCTGGTTCTGGCCGCCAGCCATCGTGATCCTGCCACGCTGGAAACAATCAGAGCGAAAAAAAGCAGCGCCGTTCCTACTATCGCGGTTACCAGAGGTTGAATCACAGGCCGCTGGTAATACTCCTCGACGTTCGTGCGCATAGACTTTCAGAGTATGGCGCGCGGATTCATGTCCATAAGGCAAATGACAAACGTCAAATGGAAAAATGACAAATGATCCGGTCGCTGCCGCTCACGGTTCCGTAACCGTTACTTTACCCACTCGTTGAGAAAGGCGAGCACGTCCTGATCTAATTGTGCCGCTGCGATTCTTGAAACCGAGCCGCAAGCGCTTTCCGCCTCAAACTGTGACATTCCTACGGAACTTCAGTGGATCACGCGAAGGGCGCTGCGTAAGGATCGCGAGGAGCGTTATCAAACAGTCAAAGAACTGCTGACTGATCTGCGTGAATTGAAGCAGGATCTTGAGGTTCAAGCGAGGCTGAACCGCAATTCTGCTCGAAAGATCGCGCAAACACGATTCTTTCCCAATCGCATCGGCAAAAATCTTTCGAGATATAGATGGATCGTCGCCGCGAGTTTTGTAGTCTTTGTGCTCGCCATCGCCGGCGCGAAGTATTTTCCTTCGCGCAGTCGAACGATAAATTCGCTGGCGGTCTTGCCCTTTGTCAACGTTGATGGCGATCCCAAGTTTGAATACGTCGCTGATGGCGTCACCGAAAGTCTCATCAACAATCTTTCCCAACTGCCGAATGTAAAAGTGATCGCGCGCAATTCGGTCTTTCGCTACAAAGTTCACGATCCGCAATCGGGCGTTCCCGATCCGCAGAAGGTGGCGCACGACCTCGGCGTCCAGGCAGTGCTGATTGGTAGAATCATTCAGCACGGCGATGATCTTTTTGTCAGCGCTGAACTGGTTAATGCCGACGACAACAGTCACCTCTGGGCGCGCAATACGACCGAAAACTTTCAGCCGTCTTCGCGGTGCAGCAACAGATTGCGCGCGACATCTCGCAAGAGTTGCGCGCAAAACTATCAGGCGGCGCCAATCAGGACGTTGCCAGGCGTGATACGGAAAATCTCAAGGCCTTTGAATACTACATGCAGGGACGCTCGTACGTTCACAGGCGCACGCGTGAGGATTTAATGTTGGCTGGAAGCTACTATCAAAAAGCAATCGAGGAAGATCACAATTATGCGCTCGCGTATGCCGGACTGGCGGAAGTCTATGGAAACTTGGGAGTGCGTGGTTACATTCCACCCATCGAAGGTCGGCAGAAATTGGAAGAGGCGGCACGCAAGGCGGTCGCGCTCGATGATAATCTTGCCGAAGCACACGTGATGATGGGCTACTATTATATGGGCTACGCGCCATACAATTTTGCCGATTGCAATCGAGAGTTGAAACGAGCCATCGAGCTGAGCCCCAGCCTGGCGATAGCTCGCTTGTATCTGGCGCTTTCACTGTTGAGGCAGAATCGTTTGGATGAAGGTCTGAACGAAATGCTGAAGGCACGCGAACTCGATCCCTTCTCGGCGATTATCGCCCGTCAGGTTGCCTTGTATTACCTCTTGAAGCGTGATTACCCGCGCGCTTTGCAAATTCTCAAACAAGCAAATGAGCTGGGTCCGCCTTTCACTACGACAAATGAAGTAGGGATCTACATTGAGAACAAGTTGTACGACGAGGCCTTGCCGATTCTGGATAAGGAAAGCCGCGACCGCAAGCAAGATCCGATGCTGATGTACAGCCGCGCGATGATTTATGCGGCGCAGGGTCGGCGTGCTGAGGCGCAGAAGATCGAAAAAGAACTCGAACAGCTCGCTCCCGATTTTGGCGAAGCGCAATGGATTGCAAAGATTTACTCGGCGCTTGACGAAAACAATCAGGCCTTTGCCTGGCTTAGTCGCGGATTAGGAACAGGCACCATTGGAGTCTTTTATTCGAGCGAGCCAAGCTGGGACAATCTTCGAAGTGATCCGCGCTTTTCAGACTTGATGAAGCGAATAGGAATCCCGCAGGCGTGATTATCAGTTGCTTATTCAACCATTCACTTCTTAAATAGTCGTCTTCCGGCCATCGATCAGTTCCGGCGTGATGCGGTAAAGCGCAATATCGTCCGCGCGGCCCCAGGTGTCGACTTGAGTAGCGCTGATTGCGGGCGTGAGCGAGGGATTTCGCTCAACGATTAGTTGCATGGCCCGTTGAGTGTCTTCGCTTTTTGTAAGCCGCTCGGCCTGGCCGATGACCATGACACTGCGCCAATGCGAGCTGTCAGTTACTTCTTCAACCTGCAGACAGACTTTGGGATTGGCTTCGATAAACTGCGTTTTCATTCCTTTGGTAGTAAAGAAATAGAGTTCTTTGCCGTCGTACGAATAGTTCATCGGCACGACATAAGGCCGGCCATCGTGCGAACACCCCAGGTGACCGAACCTTGACCGCTGCAGCAGCGCATGCATTTCGGCCGGCGCCATGTCTTCAACTTTCAGCATCGATAGTTACTCCTTTAGGAACCAAGGGAAGCGATCTCAGGCGGACGCCGGTGGCGTTGAAGATCGCATTGCCGACGGCGGGCGCCAGGCCGACGATTGGAGTTTCACCGGCGCCCGCAGATGGAATGTCTTTGCGATCGAGGAGAACGACTTCGATCATCGGCACGTCGCTGAATCGCGGCACGCGATAACTGGCAAAATGTGGATTAAGAATCTTCCCGTTTTCAAACTGGATCGATTCGAACAAAGCGCCGCCAATCGCCATTGTGATCGCGCCTTCGATCTGATTCTTTAAGTGCAGCGGATTGACAATCGCGCCGCAATCAAATGCTTCAACCACGCGAACGATCCTGACCTGCTTGTTACTCTTACCCTCTTTCGCTGATGGCGACTCGATGGAGATCTCCGAGCACGTGGCGATGTAACCATTCTTTTCAAAACCGCACGCGATGCCAAAGCCTCGACCCGCGGCGGGTCTCGTATGGCTCCAGCCAAAAGCCTTCGCCGCCGCTTCCAGAACGGCGCGCATGCGATCGTCCTTGATATTCTTCAGACGACAGGCAAGCGGATCCATTTTGAGAGCGTGCGCGAGTTCATCAATATGCGTCTCGCGCGCAAAGTGATTCGCTGAGGCGGCCAGACCACGATATGAACCTTGTCGTAGCGGCGAGTTCGAAGGATGAAACTGGATGTCAGTATTCGGAATGTCGTATTTGATTTGTATGCCTGCCGGTCCGGAGTTGTAGTTGTGAAATTCCCACGCGGTGATCGTGCCATCAGATTTAGCACCGCTCTTTATGTCGATCACGCCGGCAGGTCGAAAGTACGCCCAGGTGAATTCTTCTTCGCGTGACCAGACCAACTTCACCGGTTTCCCGGCTTCACGAGCCAGACGCGCAGCTTCAATCGCGCATTCTCCCGTGTGCTTGCCGCCATAGCCGGATCCAGTATCGGGAACGATCACACGAACTTTGTCTTCGGAAATGTGAAACGCTTCTGCCAGTTCTCGGCGCACTCCAAAAGGTCTCTGCGTGCCTGTCCAGACAGTCAGCTTGTCATCTTTCCATTCGGCAACTGCCGCGCGCGGCTCGAGCGGCGCGTGCGCGATGTAGGCAACCGTATATGTTTGCTCAAGCTTCTTGTCCGCAGCAGCCAGGCCATCTGCGATCGATCCGCTTGGCCGCGCTCCGCCACCACCACCCTCGCCGCCTTCACGTCTTTGCGCCACGGCCTTTCGCAAGAGATCAAATAGTTCGGCGTTTGAAGGTTGGCCCGGCGACTTCCAATCGACGGCGATCGCGTTCGCTGCTTTCGTAGCCGTTTGCTGATCAGGCGCCGCTACGCCGATAAAATTTCCATCGCGAGCCACCTTGACGCCTGGCATCGCTTCGGCAGCCTTGGTGTCGGATGAGATCAACGTTGCATTAAACGTTGCAGGCCGAACCACTTTGCCGTAAAGCATCCCTTCGCGCTTGATGTCGGAAGTGTATCGATGCCTTCCGTTGACGAAATCCTTAGCATTAACTTTGGTGACTGACGTGCCGGCAATCGTCCAATTCTTCGGCGGCGTCGTAGCGATGTTATCGGGAATTATTTTGACCAGCTTTCGGCCTTTGGCAACTTCCGCTAATGTGAGTGATTTCGACTTGTCATGATTTACGAAACGCGCGTCGACGATTCGCACGGTGTTGGGTTCAACGTTCAGTTGTTCCGCCGCTAAAGCAATAAGCATTTCACGAGCGGCCGCGGCTGCTTTGCGAAGTTGCGGCGCCATCGTCGGGGTCGTGCGACTCCCGAACGTTCCCAAGTCGAAAGGCGTCAAGTCGGTGTCGCCCATCACCATGCGAATCGACGAAACCGGCAGGTGTAGTTCTTCAGCGACGGCTTGCGTCAACGACGTGCGAATGTTCTGGCCCATCTCAACTTTTCCGGTAAGAACCGTCACGACGCCGTCTTCATCAATGTGTATCCACGCGCCAATATCGTTGGGCAGATGCTCATTGAAGCCTCCGCGTCCTGATTCACCCTGTCCGCGTTGTTGAGCAAGAGCGCGTGTGACCGGAACGATAAAGAGGATGCCGAGGCCGAAAGCCTTGATAAAATCACGACGATCGAATTGGAAGTTGTAGGTTGGTCCTTCGAAAAGTTCATATCGCTCAACTTCGATCACGTTTATGTCGTTACGCTCGTCGATCATTTCGTCACCTCCTTCACGGCGCTGGAAGCACTTTGGCCCGAGGCAATCTGAATCGCTTCGATGATTCGCTGATAAGTCCCGCAGCGACAGATATTGCCGTTCATGGCGCTGATGATATCGGCTCTGTTAGGCCGGGGATTCTTATTGAGCAGGGCACTAGCCGATATGATCATTCCCGAAGTGCAGTAAGCGCATTGCATCGCATCAGCTTCAATGAAGGCTTCCTGCAGCGGATGCAGCTTTCCGTCCCTCTCCAGCCCCTCGATAGTGGTGATCTGTTTGCCTGCCGCCCGACCCACCTGAGTAATGCATGAACGCGTTGGTTGACCATCAAGCAGCACAGTGCAGGCTCCGCATTGACCTTCACCGCATCCGTACTTACTGCCAGTGAGATCGAGATCAGCCCGCAAGACGCTGAGCAGACTCGTAGTCGAATCCACATCAACTGTCATCTTCTTTCCGTTAACGTTGAGTACGGTGACTCTGGCCATAAGAACCTCCGGCATTGTGCCTTCAAGACCGCTGATCGAGTGGAGGCCATAAGTATAACTCTGCCTTTGCAAGTTTGTGAAAATGATGACCGAAGGGCCACTAACCCGACCGTCGGGGAAGCCGCAAAGTCCGCAAAGCGGACGATTGGATCTCTCCTCTTCACTATTTACGATTCACGATTTACTATTCACCCGTTTTCGCAGCCGTCCGTTTCACGGACTTGCAAGGGGATTGATGCGCGGTTCCAAGCACTTCAGAGTCTGTGTCAGAACTCAGATATGAACGCAACGGGAGTATTTTCTTAAACGCAGAGGACGCTGAGGCACTCGCAGAGTCCGCAAAGGCGGTTTTCCCGTGCGTCCTTTGCGAAGAACTCTGCGATCTCTGCGGTAAAAATGGCTTTGGCAATGACACGGCCACTGAAGTGCTGGGCTATTCTCAATCGTCCGCTTTGCGGACTTAGATGCCAAAGGTCGGAATCCACCACGCAGCGGGTATTTCGGAAGAAAATGAACCACATCCGTCGACATCGAGGAACAGGAGCCCGAAGGGTTCAATTCCCAGGTAGACTTATTCTGCTAACCAAATTCCATTGGAGACACTAATGAAACCAAATCGCTTCTTGAAGCTTTCTGAACCGAAGGACAAGAAGCAGAAGTATCCAATCATGTTTGACCGCACGCCATACAGTGTCAGTCCGTATGGGCCTGACGCCTATAAGACTTTTCTGGGTCCTGATGAGCTGTTTCCTCGTGAAGGTTACATCTTCGTCTACGGGGACGTGCGTGGGCGTTACATGAGCGAGGGCCAATACGAGGATGTCCGTCCTTATATTCCCAACAAGACGGGAAATCAGATTGATGAAACGACCGACACTTACGACACGGTCGATTGGCTGATCAAGAACATTCCGAACAATAATGGCCGCGTTGGAGTTTACGGCATCTCTTATCCCGGCTTTTACACCTCAATGGCCGGCATCGACAATCATCCTGCGATCAAAGCCATCTCGCCGCAGGCTCCGGTTTCTGACTGGTTTCACGGCGATGACATGCATCATAACGGCGCGCTCTTTCTGGCACAGAACTATGTTTTCTTCACGGGCTTTGGCCAACTGCGCCCGGTGCCAACCTCGAACAACAACTATCTGAAGCGATTCAATTTTGGGACGCAGGACGGCTACAAATTTTATTTAAACATGGGCGGGTTGAAAAATTCCGGGGATACCTACCAGAAACAGCTCGGCTTTCGTATCAGGTTCTGGGAAGAGATGATGCAGCATCCGAATTACGATCAATTTTGGAAAGAGCGCAACATCTTTCCGAACTTGAAGAATATTCACACGGCTGTGATGACCGTCGGTGGTTGGTACGACAATGAAGATCTATTCGGCGCGCTTGGTACTTATCAAAGCATCGAGCGACAGAACCCGGGAATCTTCAACGTGCTGGTGATGGGCCCGTGGTGTCACGGCTGTTGGGCGCGAACAGATGGTGACTGGCTGGGTACCGCCTACTTCGGAGGCAAGACCGGCGTTTACTATCGCGAGCATTTCGAGTTCCCTTTCTTCAATTACTTTCTGAAAGACAAAGGCGACATTTCGCAAATCAAGGAGGTCAATGTGTTCGATACTGGTGCGAATCAGTGGACGGATCTTGCGAACTGGTCGCCGAGTGTTTCTGCAGACACTCCGCTTTATCTTTCATCGAACGGAAAGCTCATTTTTGGCGACGGAGTAACGGGCAGACGTCCGCCAACGGGTGGCCGGCCCTATGACGAGTACGTGAGCGATCCTATTAACCCGGTTCCTTACACGCAAAAAATCACGCTCAACTATCCGCGCGATTTCATGACTGAGGATCAGAGATTTGCTGCCGCTCGTCCGGATGTCCTTGTCTATCAAACTGATCCTTTGACTGCGGATATCACCGTGGCAGGCAGCATCAAGCCTGAGCTTTTTATTTCCTCCAGCGGGACGGATTCGGATTTCATCGTGAAATTGATCGACGTTTTCCCGGACGATTACCAATATCCGGAAAGTGGGAACAAGATGCCTGACGGTCAGCCCGAACGAGTGAAGCCGCCCGATGATTCGGCCGCGTGCATCTTCCGGCCTGGTGGTTATGAAATGCTCCTGCGCGGCGAGCCGTTTCCCGCCCGTTTCCGCGACAGCTTTGAAATGGCGGCGCCGCTCAGACCGAACGCGCCCACAAAGATTTCTTTTGTGATGCCGGGCGTGGTGCACACCTTCAAGAAGGGCCACCGCATCATGGTGCAAATCCAGAGCACCTGGTTTCCGCTGGTCGCGCGCAATCCGCAAAAGTTCCTGCCGAACTACAAGGTGGGCACCGACGCCGACTTTCAAAAGGCAACGGAGCGCGTCTACCACAGCGCGGCGTATCAATCCCGGATTGTGCTGCCGGTGTTGAAGAAGTGAAGCCCCACGATTCGTATTTATGGCGCCTCGAAAGGCTGAATCGAATTGGTCCTGCTAAATCCGCGAAGCGGACGGCTGATACAGAACCGCTTGCGGTAGCAAGCGGGTAACGTCGCTCGTATAACCCGGTCGCTACCGCGACCGGTTCCGTACCCGTTTCAGTCGTCCACTATGCGGACTGTATTTCATATTCTCGACCTGACCCACCGATGAAATCGCTCGGCTATTTTCAATCATCCGTTTCGCGGACTCTCCTAGTCGAGGGGATAGCTCTTGTCGGAGAAAGCGGTCCCTGAGTACAATCGCATTCATGACAAGACGAGTTCTATTATATCCGGGCGACGATGGTTATATCGTGGCAGAAGTGCCGAGCCTCCCAGGTTGTGTCAGTCAGGGCAAGTCGCGTGAGGAAGCGTTGGAGAATGTTCGCGAAGCCATCTCTCTGCATGAAGAAGTTCTGCGCGAGCGCGGGGAACCGATTCCCGACGATAAAGTCGAGATCGTTGAGGTTGCGGCATGAGCAAGCTGCCGGTTGTCTCTGGCGCTAAATGCGTCAAGGCGCTCGGCAAAGTCGGCTTCGTCGTTTATCGGCAGCGTGGCAGTCACATTACCCTGGGCTTAACGGTAGATGAATTTGTCGCGCTGCTGTAGCCGCAAATACCGTTTATTCAATCCGTTCCTGCGTCCCCGGCTTGAAACGAAACAGCGCGACCGACACAGCCAGTTTCCGCTCATCAAGAAAGTGCATGAAGATTGGCACGACGCGGCCATTGTAGGCCGAGATGCCGCTGTAATCGCCAAAGAAAACGCTGGAATTACAGGCGAAGGGCGCCAGATCGATCTTGTAATTGACGAACGTTCGGCCGCCATCAATGCTACGCGCCAGGGTGAGTCTCGTTAGCGCGCCTTCGGTATCGCGACGATCATAGAAAACGATGTTTAGCGATCCATCGATCGGATCGATGGACACCCAGGTAAAGAATTGGACCTTACCATTCTTCAAAAGGTCGTCGTTGACGCGAACCGGAGAGGACCAGGTTTCGCCACCGTCGCGAGAGGACATTACAAAAACATCTGGGTCACCATTACGGGCGTCGATCCAATTGACGTAGAGCGTTCCCTTATTAGGGCCGCTGCTCAGGTCGACACCCGTGACGGGCATCCCGTTTGCGCGATCAAGGCCATCAACTGAAAAGTCCCAGCCCCCTGGCATCTGTCCGATAACTTTGTCCTTGCTAAAAGTCAGACCGCCGTCAAGCGACTTTTTAAAAATGAGGCCGAGCGGTCCCGCCCAAACTATGTAGACCTCGTCCTTTGGCCCAACGGCGGGAACCGCGCCTTCTACTGTATCGTCACTGTCGCGACAATCACCCCCAGTATCTGAAATCCGAAACGGCATCGAGAAAGTCTTGCCGCCATCAGGCGAACGTGAAAAATAAATCTGTGAATGGCATTCAGGATCGCTACTCCCATAAACGTCAAAGCGCGTCCACGCCAGATAGACGTTTCCCTTGTTAGGGGAATCCGGCGCGTTATCTGTGACCATACCGGGCTTATCTTCGAACGGAGTAACCGAATTGACATGGTTGATTGCCGGGACAGACTCGTTCCAGGTCAGGCCACCGTCTAATGACGTATCAACAAGAATTCCGCTCTCGGCCCGCGGGGGCTTGGCGACCCGAATTCCGACAAAAGAAAGATGGGTGTGATAAGCGGTGCCGTCATTGCTGAAATAGACCGCGTCGTCTCCCTGCGTCAGCCCTTTTGGATCATTGGCTGGGATCGTCTTCCAGGTTTTCCCCCCGTCCATCGAAACATAGTTATAACTACCGGCGCGCGGTCGTGGCGGTCGGCCAGTTTGGAAGGACGCAGCCACGACGTTCTCGGGGTTTTTGGGATTGATGGCGATGGAAACTTCAGCCGGATTGATTGCATCGGGATCAGTAACTCTGATTACTCGCTGGGCGGAAGTTTTGGCCGAGCCACAGACGAGCAGCAGAATCGCCAGCTTGGTCGAGATTTTCATGCGGTAACTCTCTTTCAATCCGGTTTTTAGTAGCTGAAAATCGATATTAGGGCCTAATTGAGCGAGACTCAAGATCCCGTTTGACGACTAAAAAAGCGCCCTAATCATGACAAATCGATGACAATAAAATTTGGGCGTTTCTTAAAATGTACGCGTGCTGGACCAACTAGCCATCGTCAATCTTCGACGCGAAGCGATGGGTAAGATGCCCACGGTCCTCAACGGCCTGGAATGGCAAACCTGTCTGCGCAGAATTCTGTTTCTAAATCGGAATGAGCATCGAGCGCTAATCGCGGCGGCCGAGAACAATGACGGACTGTCTGCGACCGCCGAAATCTATTGTGGCAATGACGCGTATCGGTTCCTGCTTGAAGTAATTTGCGGCTTGAACTCGCCGCTGACCGGAGAGACGGCGGTAATGGGTCAATTCCGCGAGTTTTGCGCGCACGCAAGATTTTCCGACACCTCCTGGGGCCGGTTCCTTCGTCAGTTCACTTCGAACCTGCTCGTCGACGCCAAGCGAGTGCGGCACGATCATCTACAAGGCCTGGGCAGCCAGTCGTACGGCAGCCTCGTGCGACAGCATGTAAAAGAAATGCCGATCGTGGCCGTGCTGGGCGCTGGCCAACTAGCGCGCGAAATTCTTCCCTGGCTTATCGGCAAAACAAACGTGCGTTTGTTCTACCGTAATCTGGCGCGCGCAAAAGATTTGCTCGATGAATATCCTGAGATTGAGTTGAAGCAATACGCTCTGGCGGATGCGATTTGGAAGAATGAAAACGCGGGGCTCGTGATCGCGGCTCCATTAAGAGCCACCGACGTGAAACAATGGGTTACGTTGCAAAGTTCGAACTTTTCGAAGTGCCTGGATCTTCGCGGTGAGGCTTTGAGTGATCCGCTTTCGTTGGCATTTCCGGTGATAAAACTGTCCGAACTCTTCGATGCACTCCGCAATGAGCGACAGAGATTAGAAGGCCGTGTCACGGCAGCCCGCGCGGAAATCAAACAGTTGGTCCAGCGTCAGGCGCAGCAAGCCCAGTTTCGCCCGTTTGGATGGGAAGATTTATGCGCGTGACGATTGCGTCGCGTCGCAGCGAACTGGCGCGGATTCAGGCTTATCAAGTTGGGAACGCTCTGCGACGTGCGCACCCACAAGTCGAAATTACCTATTCCTTTCACGAATCCCTCGGTGACCGCAACCAGAATGATCCGCTCTGGCAAATGCCGGAAAAGGGAGTCTTCACGCGGGATTTTCGCGAGGGCTTATTGCGCGGCGATTTTGATCTGGTAGTGCACTCGTGGAAGGATCTGGCGATCGAAGAAGATCCTGAAACTGAAATCGCGGTTACTTTGCCGCGAGCCGATGCGCGTGATCTCTTGTTGGTACGGAAAGATCGCTGGCCGGAGATCGAGCGCACGGGCGTTGTGTCGATCCTCACTTCGTCTCCACGTCGAGGTTACAATCTCAATTCGCTGTTGCGCGATGCCCTGCCGGCAAAGATATCCGAAGTGAATTTTCTCCCGGTTCGAGGCAATGTCCCGACCCGTGTTCGCAAGCTTTTTCAATCGGAGACGGACGGCTTAGTCGTAGCGAAAGCTGCTATTGATCGTTTGTTGGAAACGACACAGAGTGAATTTGCCGCGACTCAAAGCGATCTGCAAAGGGCTATATCCCAATGTCGATGGATGGTGTTGCCTCTGCGCGCGAATCCATCGGCGCCCGGACAGGGAGCGCTGGGGATTGAAGTTTCGCGCCGGCGAACAGACCTGCGCAATTTGCTTGCGCCTATTGGTTGTCCTGAAACTTTTGCAACCGTAACGCAGGAGCGCGAGATTCTGCGAGGCTATGGC
>WNFY01002383.1_pt1 | contig 17883 bp, 15 predicted proteins | sample 5400091 | NCBI WGS metagenome assembly WNFY01 (sample SAMN13153364, study PRJNA577476) | soil metagenome | isolation source: 60 cm soil or saprolite under grassland replicate 1 | place: USA:California | collected 2016-06-15
CGCCCACCGGCCCGTGCCGCGCGAGCTGCGCATTCACCGCGAGCGAATGGTCCTCGACGATGGCGCGCGCCTGGTAGAGGCGCGACAGCTCGTTCGGGCTCCGGATGGTCGGGAGCCAGGGGAAGAGGAAGGCGTAGAGGAGGAGGACGAGGGCGGGGAGCGCTGCGGCGCGCGTGAGGCGCGAGAGCACCAGCCCCGAGTCGGTCGTCACTGTCAGAGAGGGAACTATACTTTTCGTCTCGTGTGATGTGCCAGGCTCCTGGCGAGGATCCATGGCTATGGCCAGGGCCGCACGGTCGCGAAGAACGCCTCGCCGCTCTTCTCGTCCGTCACCTGGTGCACGATCCGCTGGTCCTTCGAGATGGTGAGGCGCGAGTGCGTCTTGCGCGCCGGCACCTTCACCTCGAAGGTCACGGTGTCCTTGCGCGCGTCGACGAGGGTCAGGTCGAGCGTCGAGCCGTCGGGGAGCGGGAGCGAGGCGGACTTGCCGAGCTCCATCTCCTTCTGATGCTCGCCGACCTGGTCCCAGCGCTGGTAGGCGAGGCGCCCGAGCTGACCGTGCAGGTCGGCGAGCTTCGGATCGACGGCGGCGGGCCCTTGCCGCGAGCCCTTGATGATGCGGACGCGGACGGGGATGCTTCCGGCGGCGGCAGCGGGGACCGGGACGGCGGCCGCGAGCACGATTCCGAGCGCTGCCGACGCGAAGCTGCGCCTTCCCATCATGGCCGCCTCTCCTAGGACCCCTCGGGCTCGCTGTCTCCGAAGAGCACCACCGGCCCGTCGCTCGTCTCGAGCACCATCGCGCCGCGGTCCTCCGCGCTCACCTCGACCGAGGCGACCTCGGCCGCGCCACCGCGGCCAAAGTACACGATGAGCGCCAGAGCGGCCAGCGTCGGCGCGACGGCCGAGATGGCCGCGACGGCGCGGTGGTGGCGGACCCAGGAGAGGAACCCGGCCGGCTCGCGCGCAACCTGTTTCCGGTACTCCGGGATCCGCGCCAGCACCCCATCCGAGAAGGTCGAGAAGTCGCGCCGGTTCGCCTCGGCCATGAGCGCGTCGGGCAGCATCCCCGAGAGCGCCTCCTCGTCGGCGAGGCGCGCCTGGCAGGCGTCGCAGGTGGCGAGGTGCTCGGCGAGCGCGCGCGTCTCCTCCTCGGAGAGCTCGCCCGGGCGGGCGCCGATCATGGGCGCGAAATGGACGCACGCGTTCATGACTCGACGCTCCCCTCCGACTCGTCGTCGCCCTCGAGCGCGGCATAGTCGCGCAGCAGCACCTGCATCTTCTTCCGCGCGTGGAACAGCCGGCTCATCACGGTACCCTTGTGGATGCCGAGCCGCTCGGCCAGCTCCTCGTAGGAGAGCCCCTCCACCTCGCGGAGCACCAGGATGGTTCGATGCTTCTCGGGCAGCTGGGCGAGCGCCTGCGTCATCTTCTCCGCCAGCTCCCGGCGGAGGGCGTTCTCCTGTGGGTTGTTCCCGAGCGCAGTCGCGAGGATGCCCTCGCCGCCCCCCGAGAGGTCCGACTCGCGCACCTCGTCCAGATCCTGCTTGGCGGCCGTGCGCTCCTTGCGGATCGCGTCGATGGCGAGATGGCTGCCGATGCGCAGCACCCAGGTGGAGAAGCTCGATTCCCCCTTGAACTCGCCGAGATGAGCGTGGACGCGGACGAACGCCTCCTGGGACACGTCCCACGCCAGATCACGGTCCTTCACGATGCCGAGCGCCACGGCGTACACCTTCCTCTGGTAGCGGACGACGAGCGCGCGGAACGCCTCGGGGTCACCAGCCTTGGCCTTCGAGACCAGCGCGAGGTCGTCAGCTTCCATGCGGACGGGCGTGCAGGCGGGGAAATTCACCGCACCGTGGAGACATACCACACCGGATCCTCCCCGCCGCCACGGAGCGGCGGACGCGAAAACTACCCCAGATCCGGGCCAGAAGGCGCGTTAGACTCGTCGAGGCGCACCGGAATGGCTGGCGCGCCAGCCTGTTGGCCCAAAAGATGGCGATCGCCTACTCGGACATCGCGCGGGTCCTGGACGGGGCCCGGCGCAGGCAGGGGTGGATCGTCCTCGCGACCGCGCTCGGCGCGGGGCTGGCGGGCGTCCTCGCCTGCCTGCTCCTCGGCGCCGCCCTGCTCGGCGCGGGCGTGGGTCCCTACTTCGCGGTGCGTCAGGCGACGCTCGCCCTCGCCTCGATCGTGGTGGTCGTCGCGCTCGCCTGGGCGGCCGTGTCGCTCATGCGCCGCGCCTCGACGCCCATCGCGGTCGCGAAGAACGTCGGCAAGGCGGCGCCGGAGCTGCGGAGCGACCTCCTCTCCTCCGTCGAGCTCGAGGACGAGTACGAGGACCTCGAGCGCTCGGGGCGCTACAGCGTCGCGCTCGTGGACGCGCACATCGCGCGCACCGCGGAGCGAGCGCGCGGCCTCGACCTCACGCACGTCGTGTCGGACGTCCCGGCGCGGCGCGCCGGCGCGGCGCTCGCGCTCGCCGCGGCTGCGAACCTGCTCGCGCTCGCCTTCGCGCCGCACGCGCTCGGCGCCGGATGGCAGCGGCTCGCCGGCGGCGGCGGACCCGCGGTGGTCCGGCGCGCCGAGCCCATCACCGGGGACATCGAGATCACGTACGTGTACCCCGCGTACATGGGCCGGCAGACGAAGACGATCTCCGGGACGGGCGGGGAGATCACGGCGCCGAAGGGCACCGAGGTGACCCTGCGGGCGCGGGCCGACCGGCAGGTGGAGCGGGCGGAGATCGCGATCGAGAGCTCGCTCGCGCCAGAGCCCCTCTCCCCGACCCTCCCCCCGCCTGGCGGGGGGAGGGAGACGAAACCCGCCGAGCGCGGGGTGTCCTATTCCGTTCGTCCTGAGCGGGGTGACAATCCCGTTCGCCTCGAGCGCAGCGAAGGGAAGTCGAAGGGCGAGCTCCCGGATACCAAGCCCTCGGCGGTCAAGCTCTATCAACTGGACGTGAAGAATGGCCGCGACCTCACCGGGCGCTTCTCGGTCGAGGACGGCGGCGCGTACCGCTTCCGCTTCGCGAAGGGGAAGAAGGTCCTGGCGGAGGGACCGCCGCTCCCCATCGTGGTCGAGCCGGACGCCTTCCCCGAGATCCGCATCACCGCGCCGGCGCAGGAGATCGAGGTGGACGCGAAGGCGCGGGTGCGCGTCGAGTGGACCGCCTCGGACGACGTCGGCCTCGGAGAGCTCGCGCTCGTCACGAAGCCGCCCGAGGGCGAGGAGCGGCGCACCGCCCTGCGCTCGTTCAGCGGCACCCGCCACGAGGCCGGCGTGCACGACCTCGACCTCGCGCCCTTCCGCCTCGTCGAGGGCGAGCGGGTCCTGTACTGGCTCGAGGTGACCGACAACGACGCCGTCTCCGGGCCGAAGCGCGCCGCCTCCGCCACGCACACGGTGAAGGTCTACAGCGAGGCGGAGCACCACCGCGCCGCGCTCGCCAAGGCGCAGGCGCTCTGGGAGGAGATCGTGAAGCTCCTCGGCGACCGCCTGGACTTCTTCGACGGGAGCCCGCCCTGGACGGCGGAGCGCGTGATCCAGGCGCAGGTGCTCGACGGCCGCACGAAGGGGCTGCACGACGCGCTGCGCGCCGCGGCGCAGGAGCTGCGGCGGGAGCAGGCGGCGCCCAAGGAGCTCGCCGCCGCGCTCGTCGCCGTCGCGGGATCGCTGCGCCCCCTGGAGCAGAACCTGACGTCGCTCCGCATGACGCTCGCGCGCATGTTGCGCTTCCAGCAGCCGGGCCAGAGCCCGCTCCTGAGCCGCGTCGCCGATCTCGACGGCCAGCTCGACCGCGAGCTGGAGAGGGACGTCCTCTATCTGGAGTCGCTCTTCGACAAGCAGCGCGCCGACGACCTCGTGCGGGTCGCGAAGGACCTCGCCGCCCGCCGCCGCGACCTCGCGAGCCTGCTCGAGAAGTACAAGCAGGCGCCGACGGAGCAGGGGAAGAAGGAGCTCCTGGCCGAGGTCGCGCGGCTCCGCGCGCGCATGCAGGAGATGATGCGGCGGATGGCGGAGCTCGCGAAGGGGATCAACGACGAGCACATGAACCGCGAGGCGCTCGCCGAGATGGCGAAGTCGCAGGACGCGCTCGGCGGGCTCGACGAGGTGGAGAAGATGCTCGCCAAGGGCGACATCGAGGGCGCGATGAAGGCGCTCGACCAGCTCGGGAACGCCATGCAGCAGATGCTCTCGTCGCTGGAGCGCACGGCGGGGATGCCGGGGCAGAAGAGCTCCGAGCTGATGAAGGAGATGCTCGCCTTCAAGAAGCAGCTCGAGGAGGTGCAGGGCCGGCAGGAGCAGGTGGCGCGCGAGACCGAGGACGTGAAGGGCGAGTACAAGAAGAAGCTCGCCGAGAAGATGAAGCAGCTCGACGCGGCGGCGAAGAAGCTCGAGGCGCTCGCCGCCGAGGCGCGCAAGGAGCTGCAGAAGGCCGAGAAGGGCGTCACGTTCCGCTCCGAGGAGGACTACAACCAGGCGCGCGACCGGCTCGCCGACCTCCAGAAGGCGCTCGAGGCGAAGGACTTCGACGCGGCGCTCGAGACGTCGAAGCGCGCGCTCCCGCCCATGCAGCGGCTCGCCATGGGCCTCGGCGACGACGCCGCCATGTCGGAGCGCTACCGGCCGCTCCAGAGCAAGGACCCGCGAGAGGTCCGCGAGGCGCAGCGGCACGCGGCGGGCGCGCTCCAGCCCGCGCGCAAGGTGAGGGACGAGCTCGAGAAGATGTTCCCCGACCCGCGCAGCGTCCTCGGCGAGAAGGACCAGCAGAAGCTGGGCGAGCTCGCCCAGCGCCAGGGGCAGCTCGAGAGGCAGGCGGGCGAGCTGCGCCAGAAGCTCGCGGAGCTGGCGCAGAAGGCGCCGGTGTTCCCGCCGCAGGCGGGCGAGATGCTGGGCGGGTCGCAGGGCCACATGCAGCGCGCCCAGGGCGAGCTCGCGCAGCGCGACCCGCAGCGCGGCCATGGCGAGCAGCGCCAGGCCCTCGACGACCTGGCGCGCTTCAAGCGGGGGCTCGACGAGATGGCGAAGAACTCGCAGAAGGGTGGCGGCGGCGGGTTCCCGTTCCCGTTCGGCGACGAGCAGGGGAGCCGCGAGGGCGACGGCATGGATCCGTCGCAGGAGAAGGTCGAGATCCCCGGCGCCGACGCGTACAAGGTGCCCGACGAGTTCCGCAAGGACCTCCTCGAGGCGATGAAGCAGGGCGCGCCCGAGACGTACAAGGGCGAGGTGCAGCGCTACTACGAGGAGCTGGTGAAGTGAGGAGTCTCTGCGCGATCGTTGCGGCCTTGGGGTTGCTGCTCCCTCCCCCTGCGAAGGGGGAGGGCCGGGGAGAGGGTGGGGCGTCCGAGGCCATGCCCGCGCTCCGCCGCGCCATCGCCGCCCTCGACGACGAGGACGTCGCCCAGGCGCGCGCGATCGTCGAGCCGACGCTGAAGGAGCGGCCGGACGACCGCGCCGTGCAGACCGTCGCCGGGCTCGTCCGCTTCTACGAGCAGCGCTACGCCGACGCGGTGGCGCTCCTCGAGAAGGGCGGCTTCCCCACCGGCTCCGTCGACTACCTCGCGCTCGCGAAGGAAGCGCGCGACGTGACGAAGGACCACGGCCGGACGGAGGGCGAGCACTTCGTCGTCTCGTACCCGAAGGGCAAGGACGAGGTGCTCGTGCCCTACGTCCTCGAGGCCCTCGAGGCGCAGCGCGCCGCGCTCGAGCAGGACCTCGGCTGGGCCGCGCCGGGGAAGGTGACGATCGAGATCCTGAACGACACGCGCGAGCTGGCGCGCATCTCGACGCTCACCGAGGAGGAGATCAAGACCTCCGGCACCATCGCGCTCTGCAAGTTCAACAAGCTCATGATCGTGTCGCCGAAGGCGCTCGTGAAGGGCTACGACTGGCTCGACACCGCGGCGCACGAGTACACGCACTACGTCGTCACGGCGCGCACGAAGAACAACACGCCCATCTGGCTGCACGAGGGGCTCGCCAAGTACTCCGAGACGCGCTGGCGCGGGCCGGGCGGCGAGCTGTCGTCCTTCTCGGCCGGCATGCTGCGCCGCGCCCAGGAGAAGAAGGAGCTGGTCACGTTCGAGCAGATGCACCCCTCGATGGCGAAGCTGCCCTCGCAGGAGATGGCGGCGCTCGCCTTCGCCGAGGTGATGGTGGCGGTCGAGTATCTCGAGACCAGGGGCGGGCGGCCGCTCATGAACCGGATCCTCGACCTCGTCCAGGGCGGCGCCACCGCCGAGAAGGCGGTGGCGGAGGCGCTCGGCATGACCTTCGACGCGTTCCTCGCCGACTGGAAGCGCTACATGGCGGCGCGGCCGCTCCCGGAGGGCGGCGACGTCGAGGCGGAGAAGCTGCGCTTCAAGGGCGACCCGAAGCACGGCGGGACGCACTCGGAGTGGGCGGAGATCCCGGACGAGAAGGCGCGCGGGTTCGCGCGGCTGGGCGAGATCTTCCGCGAGCGCGGGCGCTGGGCGGCGGCGCGCCTCGAGTACGCGAAGGCGGTGGCGCGGGTGGGGAAGGGGATCCCGGTCCTCTCCGACAAGTACGCCCTCGCGGCCATGATGTCGGGCCACGACGAGGAGGCGCAGAGCGCGCTCGCCGAGGCGCTGCGCCGCCACCCGCAATACGCCGCGCTGCACCTGCACCTGGCGCGGCTGCACGTGAAGAAGAAGGCCTGGCCGCAGGCGAAGCAGCACCTGCTCCTCGCCAACGCCACCGATCCCTTCGACCCCGAGATCCACGCCGGGCTCGCCGCCGTGCACGAGGCGCAGGGGGACGCCGGCGCCGCCTCGCGCGAGAAGCGGTTCGCGCAGCTCCTCGCTCACTAGACACGACTGGAACGACATGGACAGCCCACTCACGCACCCCCATCCCCCTCCGCACGCCGTCGGCCCGGAGGCCGACCTCGCCGCCGTCCGGGAGCTCGCCGAGGCGCGCCGGCTCATGCTCGGCGAGCTCGAGAAGCGCATCGTCGGTCAGCGATCGGTGGTGGACCACCTGCTCGTCGCGCTCTTCGCCCGCGGCCACTGCCTCTTCGTGGGCGTGCCCGGCCTGGCGAAGACGCTCCTCATCTCGACGGTGGCGGAGGTGCTGAACCTCTCCTTCAACCGCATCCAGTTCACCCCCGACCTCATGCCGTCCGACATCACCGGCACGGACGTGCTCGAGGAGGACCACACCACCGGCCGCCGCGAGTTCCGCTTCGTGCAGGGGCCGATCTTCGCGAACCTCATCCTCGCCGACGAGATCAACCGCACGCCGCCCAAGACGCAGGCGGCGCTCCTCCAGGCGATGCAGGAGTACCGCGTCACCGCGGGCGGCGAGACCTACCCGCTCGACCTGCCCTTCCTCGTCTTCGCGACGCAGAATCCCATCGAGCAGGAGGGCACGTACCCGCTCCCCGAGGCGCAGCTCGACCGCTTCATGTTCTACGTGAACGTGCACTACCCGAGCACGGAGGAGGAGGTCGAGATCGTGCGCTCGACCACGACCGCCGTACGGCGCACCCTCGAGCGCGTCCTCTCGCCGCACAAGATCCGCGAGCTCCAGGAGCTCGTGCTGCGCGTGCCGGCCGCCGACCACGTGATCCGGCACGCGGTGGAGCTCGTGCGCATGACGCGGCCGAAGGAGCCGGGCACGCCCGACTTCGTGAAGGAGCTGGTCGAGTGGGGCGCGGGGCCGCGCGCGAGCCAGTACCTCATCCTCGGCGCGAAGGCGCGCGCCATCCTCGACGGCCGCATGGCGGCGTCGATCGAGGACGTCCGGGCGCTCGCGAAGCCGGTGCTCGTGCACCGGGTGATCACGAACTTCCGCGCCGAGTCGGACAACGTGAGCGCGGAGGACGTGGTGACGAGGCTGCTCGAGAGGGTGAAGCCGTAGCCCATGACCGACCGCCGCCGCCTCCTCGATCCCGAAGTCCTCGCGCGCCTCGCCACGCTCAAGCTGCGCGTGCGCGCCATCACCGAGGGCGTCCTGACCGGACTCCACAAGAGCCCGCACCATGGCCAGTCCGTGGAGTTCGCGGAGCACAAGGAGTACGCGCCGGGCGACGACGTGCGCCGCATCGACTGGAAGGCCTACGGCAAGTTCGACAAGTACTACGTGAAGCAGTTCGAGCAGGAGACGAACCTGCGCGCCTGGCTCGTCGTGGACGGCTCGGGGTCGATGGCCTACCGCGGCGCGCCGGAGCGGCTCTCGAAGCTCGAGTACGCGAGCGCGCTCGCCGCCTCGCTCGCCTACCTCCTCGTGCGCCAGGGCGACGCCGCCGGGCTCGTCGTGGTCACGGACCGCGTGCTCCGCACCATCGCGCCGCGCGCCGCGGCCGCGCACCTGCCCCAGGTCGTCGAGGTCCTGGAGGGGCTCGCGGCCGCCGGCGAGACCCGCCTCGCGTCGGCGGTGGACCACGTGCTCGAGCACGCGCCGCGCCGCAGCTCGGTCATCGTCTTCTCGGATCTCTTCGACCGGGAGGAGAAGGTGCTGAGGAAGCTCTCGCTCCTGCGCCGGCGCAAGCACGAGGTGACGCTCTTCCACGTGCTCGACCCGCACGAGCTCGAGTTCCCGTTCGAGGATCCCACCCTCTTCCTCTCGATGGAGGACGCGCGCCAGGTCGAGGCCAACGGCCGCGACGTCCGGCGCGGCTACCTCGAGGTGCTCGAGCGGTGGCTCGCCGACGTCCGCCGCGCCGCCGGCGAGGCCGACCTCGAGCACGTCCTCTGCCGCACCGACCAGTCGCTCGAGAAGGTGCTGCTGCCGTTCCTGGCGCGGCGGGAGCGGCGCGCCGCGTGAGCCTCTCCTTCCTCCATCCCGCGCTCGTCTGGGGGCTCCTCGCGGCGGCCGTCCCGCTCGTCATCCACCTCTTCTTCCGGCGGCGCCCGCGGCCGACGCCCTTCCCCGCGATCGACTTCATCCTCCGCGCGCGGCGCGAGACCGAGCGGCGGCTCCGCCTGAAGAAGCTCCTCCTCTTCACGGCGCGCACGCTCCTCGTCGCGGCGGTCGCGGCGGCGCTGGCGCGCCCGCGCCTGCAGAAGCCCGAGGCCGCGGTGGCGGCGGTGGCGCGCGGCCCGGCCGCGGTCGCCGTCGTGCTCGACGCCTCCGCGTCGATGGGCTACCGGCTCCGCGGCGGGGCGCTCTTCGACCGCGCCCGCTCCGACGCGCTGGAGGCGCTCGACGGCCTCTCGGGCGAGGAGCCGGCGACCGCGGTGGTCTGCGGCGGCCCCTTCTTGCCGGCCGCTCCGGCGCCCAGCTTCGACAAGGCCGCGGTGCGGCGGGCGCTCTCCGAGGCGGAGCTGACGGCGGGCCACGCCGACATGACGGCCTGCGTGGCCGCGGCGGTGCGCGCGCTCTCGGAGTCGGGGACGGGCGCCCTCCTCGGCAAGCGCGTGGTGGTCGCGACCGACCTCACCGCGTCGGCCTGGCGCCTCGACGCGCCGCCGCCGATGGTGCAGACGCCGCAGGGCCCGCAGCGGCCCGAGGTGACGCTCCTCGACGCCGCCCGCGGCGCGGAGCTGCCGAACGTCGCGCTGACCGAGCTCACCGCCGAGCCCGACGCCGCGGTGGGGCCGCGCGGCTACCGCGTCACCGCGACGGTGGTGGGCCAGGGCGCGGGCGGCCGCGGCGCGAAGGCGGGCCAGGACCTCGAGCTGCAGCTCCACGCCGGTCCACCGGGCGCGCCCGTCGCCATTCGCGCCTACGCGCAGGTGCCGGAGCACGGCGTCGTCAAGAAGACGCTCGCCTACCGCTTCCCCCAGGGCGGGCCGGCGTCCTTGTCCGTGACGCTCCCGCCCGACGCGCTCGAGGTGGACGACGCGCGCGCCGTCACGGTCGCCGTGCCGCGCGACGTGAAGGCGCTGGTGGTGAACGGCGCGCCCTCGCCGGTGCGGTACCGCGACGAGGCGTTCTTCGTGGAGGCGGCGCTCTCCTCGCCAGCCTCGCCGGTGCGGCCGACGGTGGTCGACGCCGAGGCGCTCGGCAACGCGCGGTTCGCGGACTTCGACGTGGTCTTCCTGCTCAACGTGCGCTCGCTCGGGGCGAAGGGGGCGGAGCTGCGCGACTTCGTCGAGAAGGGCGGCGGGCTCTTCATCGCGATGGGCGACGAGGTCGATCCGGACCGCTACGACGAGGAGCTCGCGTCGCTCCTGCCGCGGCCGCTGCACGTCGTGAAGACCGCCGCCGAGCGGGGCGCGCCGGGCGCGGGCGCGCGCGCCGCGCGGTTCGCCGAGGTGGACTGGTCGCACCCGGCGCTCCAGATCTTCACCGGGCCCGCGCGCGAGGGGTTCGAGGGGGTTCGGACCTGGAAGTACATGCTCCTGAAGCCGGTCGAGCGGAAGGGTGCGGGCGGCGAGCGCGTGCTCGTGACGTACGACGACGGGGCGCCGGCGCTGGTCGAGGCGCGGCGCGGGCAGGGGCGCGTGGTGCTCTACACCTCGACGGTCGACCGCTCCTGGTCCGACTGGACCATCCGCACGAGCTTCCTCCCGGCGGTGCAGCGCATCGCGGCCTGGCTCTCCGGCGGCCTCGAGGAGCGGCGGGACGCGCCGTCCGTGGTGAACGTCCCGCGCACCGTCGTCGTCGCGGAGGGGCAGAAGCTCGCCGGGATCGTCGGGCCCGAGAACCGCGAGCGCCCCGCCACGGCGCTGCGGCCCGGCGCGAGCGGCGGCGCGCCGAGCTTCGTCCCCGATCGGCCCGGCCTGTGGCAGGTGAAGGTGGAGGAGCATGGGCAGACGCGCCTCGACCCGCGGCTCGCCTTCGCGGTGCTCCCCGATCCGCGCGAGAGCGACACGACGCGGCTCGACCCGCAGGAGCTGACCGCCTACTTCGGCGGCGCGAGCCACGCCAAGGTCGCGAGCGACGCGCCCGCCGGCGACCGCGACATCCCCCTCTGGTCGATCCTCCTCGTCCTGGGCCTCGTGGCGTTCCTCGGAGAGGGGTTGCTCCTTGCGTGAAGCCAGCATGGGCACGTCTCTCGACCACGACGTCGCCGGCCTCTTCGCGGTCGGATTCCAGGGCACCACCGCGTCGCCCGAGGTGCTCGACCTCATCCGGCGCGGCGTGTACGGCGTCATCCTGTTCGGGCGGAACGTCGAGAGCGCGGAGCAGGTGGCGGCGCTGGTGGCGGAGCTGAAGGCGGCCGCGGGGCGCCCGCTCCTCGTCTCGATCGACCAGGAGGGCGGGCGCGTCGCGCGGCTGCGGGCGCCGCAGGGCTTCACCGAGCTGCCGCCGATGCGCGCGGTCGGCGCGACCGGCGACGAGGCGCTCGCGCACGAGGTCGGCGCGCTCCTCGGGCGCGAGCTGCGCGCGGTCGGCGTCGACCAGGACTACGCGCCGGTGGTGGACGTGGACACGAACCCCGCGAACCCCGTCATCGGCGATCGCAGCTTCTCGCGCGATCCGCGCGAGGTGGCGCGCATGGGCACGGCGGTCGCGCGCGGGCTCCAGAGCGCGGGCGTCGCCGCGTGCGCCAAGCACTTTCCCGGACATGGCGACACGAGCCAGGACTCGCACACCCACCTGCCGCGCCTGCCGCACGGGCTCGACCGGCTGCGCGAGGTCGAGCTCGTCCCCTTCCGCGCGCTCGCGGCGGCGGGGGTCGCCTCGGTCATGACGGCGCACGTCGTCTTCGAGGCGCTCGACCCGCGCCGCCCCGCGACGCTCGCGAGGGCGGTGCTCGCGCTCCTCCGCCAGGATTGCGGCTTCGACGGGTGCGTCATCTCGGACGACCTCGAGATGAAGGCGGTCGCGGAGCACTTCCCGCTCGAGGAGACCGTGCCGGCCTCGCTCGCCGCCGGCGTGGACGCCCTCCTCGTGTGCCACCGCGCCGACGTGCAGCACCGCGCCATCGACCTCGCGCGCGACGCGGTGGAGGACGGCCGCGTGGGCCGCGAGCGGCTCTCGGAGGCGCGGCGCCGCGTGGCGGCGCTCCTGCGCTGGGCGGGCCCTGCGCCCGATCCACGCACCGTGAAGGCGAGGCTGCGGACTGCGGACCACCTCGCGCTCGCCGCGCGCGTGCCGCGGCTCGAGACGGGGAAGGACCCGACCGTCGCGTGAGGAGGGCCGTCGTCCCCCTCCCCCTGGAAGGGGGAGGGCCGGGGAGAGGGTCGGCTCCCGCTACGCCGCCCTCTTCTCCAGGATCTCGAGCGCGACGAGCGACCACAGCGTCGCGCGCACGATGGACTCCGGCTTCTTCGCGAGCGCGACGAGCTCCTTCACCGTGCGCGTGCCGTCCACGTGGGGCAGGAGCTGCGCCTCCCAGACGTCGAGCTCGACCTCGTGGAGGCCGTAGGCGGGCTGCTGGGTCGGGATGAGCTTGTCGCCGAACGGCAGGAGGCGCGCCAGGCGGTCGGGGTGGTAGAGCTTCTTGACGCCGCGCCAGATGAGGTGCGCGGGGTGCATGTCGATCTTGGTCGCCTCCCGCGCGGCGCGATCGGCGAAGTGGATGCGGTACTGCCCTTCCTCCCACGCGAAGAGCGAGTACGCGATCGCCTTCATCTGCTGCGCCACGTAGTAGATCTTCTCCGCCTCCTTCAGGATCCCCATCTCGACGAGGACGTCGCCCGTCTTGCGCCCGCGCTTCTCGACCGCCGCCTGGCACAGCTCGAGCTGCGCAGTCGTGAGCTTGCCCACGCGCACGAGGAAGGGTCCGAAGCGATCGGCGACCAGGTTCGAGATCGCGTAGCAGGGCCGGCCGCGCTCGAAGTAGATGGCCTTCTTCACCTTGCCGCGCTGGACCGCGAGCTCGCCCGTCTGCAGGGCGAGCCAGAATGCGGAGACCAGGTCGGGGAGGTTGTCGCGCAGCTCGCCCTCCTCGGGCGGGCCGGTGCGCGGCGGCTTCGGCTGAGCGGGCGCGGCGGCGCGGCCGGTCGGCGTCACGCGAGCCGCCTGCAGCGACAGCCCCCGGATGACCGCGGAGACGTGCCTGCCCTCCGTGACCTCCACCTTTCCGGTGAGCTCGAGGGCGTCCACCGGCTCCTCGGCCTCCACCGCGACCTCCACGTCGAAGTCGTCGAGGTCGGCGGCGGTCTGCGGGGGCGGCTCGACGCGCGCGGGCGGCTCGGGCGGGAGCAGGCCCCGGATGGCCTCGAGGAGCTTTTTCGCCTCGAACGGCTTCTCGAAGAAGCCCGCCGCGCCGTGCTGGACGCGCGCCTCCGAGGCGGCGCGGCTGCCCTTGAAGATTCCCGTCATGAACACGTACGGGATGCCCGCCTTCTTGAGGGCGGCGCCGACGTCGTACCCCATCATGTCGGGGAGCAGGATGTCCACGACCCCGACCGCGGGCTTCTCCGTGCCGATCGCGTCGAGGGCGGCCTTCCCGCGCGCGCACGTGACCGGCTTCCAGCCCTCACCCTCCACGAGCCGCCCGAGCAGGCGCAACAGCTCGTGGTTGTCGTCGACGAGCAGGATCTTGTGGGCGGGCATGGGCGCAGTCACCATATCGGGCCACCCGGGGTCGATCAATGACCTGCCCTCCTCCGGCGCGTTCGCGCGCGCGCCTCGTCCGCGCGAGAGAGGCGCCCCGCGCGCGGCGCCGGGTTGTCCGGCCCTCCTGCGATGGGTAGCGTTGTCCGCGGGAGGAAGAACTTCATGTCGACTTTGAGAAAGGCCCTGGTGGTCATGGCATCCGCCGCGCTGCTCGCCGGGTCGGCGGCGCTGGGTCAGGGCTCGGGAGGCACCGGGAGCGGTGGGACCGGCAGCGGCGGGACCGGTGCCGGCGGCGGCAGTGGCTCGAGCGCCGACACGGCGAGCCCCGGCGGCACCGCCAGCAAGGCGGACGGCGGCATGAGCGACACGAGCTCGAAGCGCGGCGCCGACGCCGGCGTCGAGAGCTCGGGGACCGGCACTGGGACCGGCACGAGCACCTCCGGCACGGGAACCTCGGGGACCGGCACGACGGGCACGCCCGAGACCCCTCGCGCGGACGGCGGCAGCTAGCCCGATCGGCCGGAGCGGGTCCTGGTTGAGCGGCCGGTGCCCTGGATCTCCGGCGCTCGGCTGCTCACGCGCTTGACGGTGGCGGGGGATGCTGCCACGTTCGGCGCGATGCACGTCCGCCCGACCGAGGCGCTCGTCGACCTGGACGCGATCGCCGGCAACTACCGCGTCGCGACATCGCTCACGGGAAAGCCCGGGATCGGCGTCGTGAAGGCGGACGCCTACGGCCACGGCGCCGTCCCCGTGGCGCGCGCGCTCCTCGGCGCGGGCGCCCCACGCCTCGCCGTCGCGCTCGTCGAGGAGGGGCTCGAGCTGCGCGCCGCCGGCATCGCGGCGCCGATCCTCGTCATGGGCGGCGCCTACGGCGACGCGTGGGGCGAGCTCATCCGCCACCGCCTCACGCCCCTCGTCTTCTCGCCCGACCACGTGGCGGGCCTCGCCGCGGCGGCCCGCGCACGCGGCGTCCGCGCGACGGCGCACCTCAAGGTGGACACGGGCATGGGACGCATCGGCGTCACGCGCGACGACCTGCCGGCCTTTCTCGCCGCGCTCCGCGCTGCGCCCGAGGTTGACCTCGAGGCGGTCTGCACGCACTTCGCGAGCGCCGACGAGGACGTCGAGACGACCCGCCGCCAGCTGGCCGCGCTCGACGAGGTCACGGCCGCGCTCGCGAGCGCCGGGGTCGAGGTGCGCCTGCGGCACATCGCGAACTCGGCCGCGGCGCTCGAGCCGGTCGCAGCGCGCCACGACCTGACGCGGCTCGGGATCGCGCTCTACGGCTACACGCCCTTCACCGCCGAGGCACCGGTCTCGCAGGCGGCGCGCGAGGCGGTGCGGCGCCTCGTCCCCGCCCTCACCTGGCGAACCGCCATCACGCACCTCAAGACGGTGGCGGAGGGCACGCGCATCTCCTACGGCGGGCGCTGGACCGCGGCGCGCGCCTCCCTCATCGCGACGCTCCCGGTCGGCTACGCCGACGGCTACGACCGGCGGCTCTCCGGGCGGCCGGGGTTCGGTCACGCCCAGGTCCTCGTGCGCGGCCGGCGGGCGCCGGTCGCGGGCACGGTGTGCATGGACATGACGATGGTGGACGTGACCGACGTGCCGGGCGTGGCGCTCGGCGACGAGGTCGTCCTCGCCGGACGCCAGGGCGACGCGCTCGTCGGCGCGGACGAGCTCGCCGAGCGCGCCGGCACGATCTCCTACGAGATCCTGTGCGGCATCTCGCAACGCGTGCCGCGGCGCTACGTCGAAGAGGGGTAGGCGGAGCTCACTCGCCCAGGTACGCCTTGCGGACCTCGGGCGAGGCGAGCAGCTCCTTGCCGGTGCCCTGCATCGCGACCTCGCCCGTCTCGAGCACGTAGGCGCGGTGGGCGATCTGGAGGGCCTTGTGCGCGTTCTGCTCGACGAGCAAGAGCGCCACGCCCGCCGCCGACACGTCGCGCAGCACCTGGAAGATGCGGTCCACGACCTGAGGGGCGAGCCCGAGCGACGGCTCGTCGAGGAGGAGGAGCTTGGGGCGGCACATGAGCGCGCGCGCCACCGCCAGCATCTGCTGCTCGCCGCCGGAGAGCGTCCCGGAGACCTGGTCGACGCGCTCCTTGAGGATGGGGAAGAGCGAGAAGGACTTCTCCATGTCCTGCGCGATGCCGTCGGCGTCCCTGCGCAGGAACGCGCCGAGATCGAGGTTCTCGCGCACCGTCAGGTTGAGGAAGATGCCGCGGCCTTCGGGCGCGTGCGCCAGCCCCCGCGCCACGATCTCGTGGGACGGCAGCCGCGTGATCTCCTCGCCCTGGAAGTGCACCGAGCCGCCGACCGGCCGGAGCATGTGCGAGATGGCGCGCAGGGTGGTCGTCTTGCCGGCGCCGTTCGCCCCGATGAGCGCGACCACCTGCCGGTCGGGGACCTCGAGCGAGATCCCGCGCAGCGCCTCGATGGCGCCGTAGTTCACCTTCAGGTCCTTCACCGCGAGGATGGGGCCGCTCACGCGCTCTCTCCCGGGGGGGTGACCGGAATGGAGATCTTCTTCTCCTCGAGGTACGAGTCGCCCAGGTACGCCTCGATCACCTTCGGATCCTGGCGCACCTTCTCCGGCGTCCCGCGCGAGATGGTCACGCCGTGATCGAGGACGATGAGCCGCTCGGACACGCCCATGACGACCCGCATGTCGTGCTCGATGACGAGGATGGCGAGCCCGAAGTCGTCGCGGATCTTCCGGATGAGCGCCATGAGCGCCACCTTCTCGGAGGCGTTCATGCCGGCGGCCGGCTCGTCGAGGCAGAGGAGCTTGGGGCCGGTGGCGAGCGCGCGCGCGATCTCGAGGCGCCGCTGCTCGCCGTAGGGGAGGTTCCTCGCCAGCTCGTCGCGCCGGTGGGAGAGGCCCATCACCGTCAGGTACGTCTCCGCCCGCTCCGTGATGCGCTGCTCGTCCTCGAGGAAGGAGGCGGTGAGCAGGAACGAGGCGGTGAAGCCGGCCCGATGGCCGTGATGGCAGGCGACCCGCACGTTGTCGAGCGCGGTGAGCTGCTTGAAGAGCCGGATGTTCTGGAAGGTGCGGGCGATGCCCCCCTTGCAGATCTGGTGCGGGCGGCGGCCGTTGACCCGCTCGCCGAGGAGGATGACGTCGCCGGAGGTGGGCGGGTAGACGCCGGTGATGGCGTTGAACGCCGTGGTCTTGCCGGCGCCGTTCGGGCCGATCATCCCGACCAGCTCGCCCGGCTGGAGCGCGAGATCGAAGTCGGAGAGCGCCCTGAGCCCGCCGAACTGCATCGTGACCTTGCGGGCGTCGAGGACGGGAGTGCTCACACCGGGCCTCCTGCGGCAGGCGCCGCGCGCCGGCGGCCGAAGAGCTTCGGCACCATGTCCCAGATCTCGCGCGTCCCGAAGAGACCCGTGGGGCGGGCGAGCATCAGGAACACCAGGAGCAGCGCGTACATCACCATTCGATACTCCGCCACCTCGCGCAGCCACTCGAGGGCGATGCGCAGCCCGAAGGCGGCGAGCACCGACCCCGTGATGGAGCCCAGGCCGCCCAGGACCACCATCACCACCACCTCGAACGACTTGATGAAGGTGAAGGACTTCGGGGTGCAGAGCTGGAGGAGGTGGACGAGGAGCCCGCCCCCCAGCCCGGCAAAGGCCGAGGCGATGACGAAGGCGCGCACCTTGTAGCCGGTGGTGTCGACGCCCATCGCCTCGGCGGCGACCTCGTCCTCGCGGATGGCGAGCAGCGCCCGGCCATGCGTCGACCCCTGGAGCCGCTTCGCCGCGAGGACCGTGGCGATGACTCCCATCCCCACCCAGACGAAGTTGGTGAGCGGCGGCAGGCCCGAGATTCCGGTGGCCTGGCCGAGGAAGGGGGTGTTCTCGATGATGACGCGGATGATCTCGTTGAAGCCGAGCGTCACGATGGCGAGGTAGTCGCCTCGCAGCCGCAGCGACGGCACCCCCACGATGAGCCCCGCGATGCCCGCGGTGGCCATGCCGGCCAGGAGCGCGCCGAGGAAGAAGATCTGCGCCGACAGGGCCGCCGACAGCCCCACGATCTGCAGGCCGCGGACCGCCATCGTGATCTTGGTGGCGGTGTAGGCGCCGACGGCCATGAAGCCGGCGTGGCCGATGGAGAACTGGCCGGTGAAGCCGTTCACGACGTTGAGCGAGACGGCCAGGATGATGTCGATGCCGGCCACCATCAGGATGACCGCCCAGTCCGGACGCGAGGCGAGCCCCTTCGAGAGCATCCAGAGGACGACGACGCCGGCGACGAGCGGGAAGAGCGACTGGGCAATGAGGCGCAGGGCTCTCACGTTCACACCTTCTCCGGGCGGAAGGTTCCGAAGAGCCCGGCCGGCCGGAACAGCAGGACGAGGATGAGCAGCGCGAAGGCGATGCCGTCGCGGTACGACGAGACGGTATAGCCCGAGACGAACTCCTCGGCGAGGCCGAGCA
>WNFY01009035.1_pt1 | contig 17883 bp, 10 predicted proteins | sample 5400091 | NCBI WGS metagenome assembly WNFY01 (sample SAMN13153364, study PRJNA577476) | soil metagenome | isolation source: 60 cm soil or saprolite under grassland replicate 1 | place: USA:California | collected 2016-06-15
GGCGCCCCGAAGATGGCGATCACGAGGCACGTGAACGGGATCGCGATCTTCAGCGCCCGCTCCACCACCAGCTTCTTCGTGTCCGAGCCGCTGCGCGCCAGCGCGTCGATGTAGCGGCCCAGCTCGACGTAGCGCATCTCGTCGGGGGCCTTGGGCTCGGCGAGCAGGTCCTCGGGGCGCTCGATCAGGTGGCGCGGCACCAGCGAGTCGAATGCGAACGCCAGCTCGCGTCCCGCGTCCAGCAGATAGCGCAGCTGGCCGCGCGCCAGCGTCCACCGCCGGGTCGTGTCGGCGTAGCGCGCCTGCTGCGCGGCGATCAGGATCGTCGGGTAGTCGGGGCCTGCGCCCTCGCGCTCCAGGACGACCTCGCGCATCGTGCGCGGCCGCACCTCCAGCCCGCCGACCACGTACACCCAGCCGTCGTCGGCGCGGTACACGAAGTTGGGGCGATAGTCCCGCGCCCGCACCTGCTTCAAGCCCAGCAGCTCGGCCTTCCTCGTCGAGCCCCCCGGCGCGGCTTCGCCGAGCACCAGCCCGGCGACGACCGCGGCGCCGGACAGCAGCAGCAGCGGCCGGATCAGCCGCAGGAACGAGATGCCGCCCGCCTTGGCGGCGGTGATCTCCGAGTGCCGGCCCATCGGCCCCACGGTGAAGGTCGTGGCGAACAGCACCGCGGCGGGCAACACCAGGAACATCGTCTCCGGCATCCCGTACACGTACGCCAGCGCCACAGTGCCCTTGGAGAGGCCGCTGCTCAGGTACTTGTTCAGGTTGTCGGTCAGATCGATCACGATGACCAGGATTGGAAACCCGAGCATCACGACGAAGAAGACGCGGCTCCACTGCCACCGCACGTAGCGGTCGAGCGTGCTCACGCGCGCTTGCTCCTTCGCCCCAGCCAGCGGAGCAGGGTGTCGCGGAGGTCGGCCGCGTCGCCGCCGCGCGCCCCACCCCCTTCACGCCGCACCAGCCACAGCCCGAGGAGTCCCACCACGACGAAGAGCAGATTCGGGATCCACATCGCGACGAACGGGGAGACGATGAGCCGGTCGCCGAGATCTTCGCCGCCGATCAGGCCGATGTAATAAACCGCGAACACGGCAACGCTGGTGCCGATGACGACGCCGGCGCCGCCGCGCGGGAACATGAGCGCCACGGGGATGCCGAGCAGCGCGAACGCGAAACACGCGGCCGCGATTGCCAGCTTCTTGTGCACCTCGACCGCGTACGCGGCCGCGCGCTGGCGGTCGCCGCGGGCGCGAACGTCCTCGCCGAGCCCGGCGCCGGGCGTCACCAGCAAGGGGTTGGGGGTGGGGGCCGGTCGCTGGGCGGGCGCGTGCACGGCCGGCACCTGCGCCGCCTCCGCCTCCCGCGGCGCGAGCCACCCGATCACGCTGGTCCACAGCCGGCACACCGGCCCGTCCCGAGGCGGGTCCGCGCCGGTGTCCCGCGTCGGAGGGGGCACCGGGAGGCCGGCGAGCCGGCGCAGGTCGGCGGCGACCGCGGCCCGCGCCTCGACGTGCACGCGCGCCTCTTCCCTCCGCGCGATGCGCACCTGCCGGGCGAGATCGCACAGGGACATCTCGCGGTCGGTGCGATAGGTATCGTTCTGGGTCCGCGTCAGCGTGTCGCCGATGTTCGCGACCTTGATGCGGTTCGTCCGGAAGAAGGTGCGGTTGAACTGCCCGGGCTCGGTGCGCTTGACCTCCTGGATCTCGCCGTCGCGGAGGGTGAGGTACAAATCCTTGCCGCCGGGGGTATAAGCCATCTGGCCGCTGTCGGCCACGATGATGCGCCGGCGCTCGGGGGCGTCTCCCAGGTCGTAGATCGTCACGTCCTTGAGCCGGTTCGTGGCCGGATCAATGCGCGCCGCGCGCAGGAAGAACTGGCCCTGAGTCACCTCGTTGATGACCTGTTCCTTGAGGGCGAAGGACGGCTTCTTGCGCGTGATGTCCATCTGCAACGTGCGCAGGCGGTGATTGGCCCGCGGCAGCACCTGGTCGTTCCACACCAGGGCGACCAGGGTCACCAGGGCGGCGCCGCCGAGCACCGGCGCGACCACCCGGCCGAGACTCACGCCGCCCGCCTTCATCGCGGTGATCTCGTTGTCGGCCACGAGGCGCGTGAACGTGTGCAGCACCGCGACGAGCACCGCCATCGGCAGCGTCATCGCCACGATGAACGGGATCGACAACACGAACACCTCGATGATCACGCTCCACGGCAGGCCCTTGCCGACCAGACTGCCGAACTGCTTGGCGATCTGCTGGACCATCAGGAACGCGGTGAGGCTGCCCAGCGCGAAGCCGAGCGGCGCCACGTGCTGACGCAGGAGGTACCGGCTGAGGATGCGCACGGACGGACGCGCCATTATATTCGGCCCTCCCGGTCGCTACAAGGGATGCGACGCCCCGCCCTCGTCGTGCTCTTCGCCACTTCGCTCGTTGTACCCCCCGCCCGCGCGCAGGGAGCCGCCGCCGATACTGGTGGGACACCAGCGTTTGTCGCGCAGTTCTCCGCCTGGGCGATCACGGTCCCCACGGTAGCGGCCCTGCAGCCCGGCGGGCGCCTCGGTTCGAGAGTCCCGGCTGCGCTGCTCGCGGCGCGCTGGGAGCGGGACGTGCGGGCGCGGTGGCGCCGCGCGCTCACCGCCCCTGGCGCGGCGCCGGGGGCACCCACGCTCGCGCAGGGGCCGGCCGAGCCCGGGCAGGAGGCGCCCGGCGCGCCCCCGCTGGGAGCCCCCCGCGTCTTTCAGGGCGCGGGTCGCAGCAGCCCGTTCGGACAGTACGCCGATATCGGGATGCAGCTCAACCTGCGCTTCGAGCTCAAGGCCGATCAGTTCCGCAACCTCAAGTGCACGTCGTTCGAGCGCCAGCAGGCGATCTCCGGTTGCACCGCCGGCTTTCCGACGATCACGCCGAACCCGCAGTACGCGATCCGCACCACCGGCGTCGTGGGCCAGCGCCTCCACGTGAACGTGGATTTCGACAGCCAGCGTGAATTCGACGCCAACAACAACCTCCAGGTCTGGTACGAGGGGCTCGAGGACGAGGTGCTGCGCCGGGTCGAGGCGGGGAACGTGTCGTTCAGCATTCCGTCTTCGCGCTTCATCAGCGCCGCGATCCCGGCGAACAACTTCGGCGTCCAGGCCATCGCCCAGTTCGGCGCGATGGAGGTGCGCGGCATCTACGCGCAGCAGAAGGGCAACGTCGTCAAGGACCGCCAATACACGGTGGGGGAGACGACGAGCCAGCCGCTCGACCGCGCCCAGCGCGACCTCGACTACGAGCCGGGACGGTTCTTCTTCGCCGTCGATCCCGCCGCGATCGCCGGATACCCGGCGGTGGACATTCTGAGCGTCGACGCGGCGGGGCTTGCCGACTCGCTGCGCGTCGGCAGCCTGCGCGTCTACCGGATGCGCGCCGTCGCGCCGGGGAGCACCGGCAACCAGAACCTCGGCGGGGTGCGGGCGGTCGCCTGCGGCGTCGGGATCGCCGCCGTGGATTGCGCCCACCAGCGCGCCGGGCCGTTCCAGTGGGAGATCCTCCAGGAAGGTCGCGACTACTACGTGGACCCCAGCGGTGCGTGGCTCGCCCTTGCCTCGCGGCTCGATCAGAGTGATTACCTCGCGGTCTCGTACGTCCCCGCGGGGCAGGCGGACTGCACGGGCCCGCGGCGCTGCGTCGGCACCTTCCCCGTGACCGCCACCGAGGACCCGACGCACGTCGACACGTTGCGCCTGGTGTACGACCCGCGGCCGGCGGTGTCGGCGGACTCCTCGACGTTCCGCTTCGAGATCCGCAGCGCCTACCGCGTCGGCGGCCAGGAGGTGGACCGCACCACGGTGCAGCTGGGCCTGACGGTGAACCAGCGCGAGCGCACGGTGAGCTCCGGGGAGACCTACCTCGCGCACCTGGGGCTCGCGCTCGCCAACGACCCGAACACCTTCGACCAGTACAACCGGCTGTTTCCGCGCGCGCGCGATCCGCAGCAGGGCGCGGCGCTGCGCGAGTACTACGTCGTCTTGCCGCACCTCCAACCCTTCGGCGACGCCACCCGCCTCACCGCGGAAGAGCGCAACGACTCCTTGTACCGCACCCCGCGCGCCCTGCTCGCCACGCAGGCGCCGCCGTCGGTGTTCATGCTGCACCTGCACGCCAGCGTGTCCGCGTCCCAGGACCGGTCCACGCTGTCGCTCAACAGCTTCCAGATCCGCGACGGCAGCGAGCGCATCTTCGTCGGCAACACGCAGCTGGCGCGCGGGGTGGACTACGACATCGACTACGCCTCGGGGCAGGTGACCTTCCGCAACGCCGACTCGCTGTTCGGCGCGGGGACGTCCCAGGTACGGGCACAGTTCGAGGAGCGCGCGGCGTTCGCCGTCGCCCCCACGTCGATCTACGGGCTCGCCGCCCGCTACGACCTCGGCACCGTCGGCGAGGTGGATCTCACGGGGCTGTTCCAGCGCGAGCAGAGCGCTTTCACCCGGCCGCCGCTGGGCCTCGAGCCGTCGGCGAGCTTCATCGGCGGCCTCTCGACGCGGCTCAACTTCCAGCCGGGCTGGCTGACGCGCGCCGTCGACGCCCTCCCCGGCGTTCACACCGAAGCGCCGTCGTTCCTCAGCGTCGCGGGCGAGGTCGCCGTCTCCAAGCCCTCGCCGAACCCGCTGGGGCAGGCGTACGTCGAGGAGTTCGAGGCCGAGGGCGGCCGCTTCATCCCTCTGAACGAGACCGCCTGGCATTGGGGCAGCATCCCCACGACGGCGCGCGGCGCCGACCCGTTCGGCATCTCGGGCGCCTTCAATCCTCTCGACGCCGCGTTCCTCACCTGGCAGAGCCTGCCGGTGCATCTCGACGGCCGCCCGGTGCAGTTCCTCGCCCAGGACATCGACCCCAACATCCGCGTGTCGGGGCAGGCCCAGTCGGCGGAGCCGGTGCTGTGGCTCACCTTGAAGCCGGATACGGTCCTGGGCCTCGCCAACTTCGTGACCGGGAACCCCAACTGGGTGAAGCCCCACGTCGTCGAGCCTCGCTGGCGCTCCATCACGCAGTCGCTGTCGGTCACGGGCATCGACCTGACGCGCACCGAATACCTGGAGTTCTGGGTGTGGGAGGACGGGCGGCGTACGGCGCGGGCCGACCGCGCCGCGGTGCTGCTCGACTTCGGCGCGGTGTTCGAGGACGCCCTCGCCTTCGAGCCGGACTCGTTCACGGTGGTGAACGGCGACACGACGTACTACGGCCAGCGGCCCGTGGGCGCGGGGCGGCTCGACTCCGAGCGCGACCCCGTCACCCGCTCCTGGAACGCCGCGATCGACGACCAGGGCGTGCTCGGCGATCGGGTCACGAACGGCATCAAGAACGCGACCACCGGACAGGTGATCGACACCTTGCCGCTGTGCAGCGCGACGCGGAACGGCCAGCTGCAGGCGTACCTCCTGGGCGACCTGCGGTCGCGCTGCGGCCGCCGCAACGGCGCGGTCGATACCGAGGACCTGGACGGCGACTTCCTGCTCGATTCCGTCGCCGGGGTGCGCACCAGCGAGAGCTTCGTGCGGTTCGTGTTCCCCATCGGCGACGACCGCTACTTCGTGCGCGACGGTGGGATGATCGCCGATCCGGCGGGCGGCCTCGCGGGGTGGCGTTTGTATCGCATCCCGTTCCGCACCGACACCCTGCTGCAGGGCCAGCCCAACCTGCGGCAGATCCAGGCGCTGCGGATCACCGTGATCGCGCCGCCGACCGCGAGCGGCGGCGCGGACCCGCAGGTCGTGTTCGCCTTCTCGCGGATGCGGCTCGTCGGCAGCACGTGGCTCAAGCGCGCGGAAACCCCAATCCGTGGCATCGCCGGCGACCGCGGCACCGGCGCGGGCGAGGTGATCGCGTCGGTGGCGAGCACGGAGAACCGGGACCTGGGCTACACGCCGCCGCCGGGCGTCTTCGACCAGGCCGATCGCCGCGACGCCAACTTCTCGATCGGCACCACGCAGATCAACGAACGCTCCCTGCGGCTGCTCGCGCGCGGGCTTGGCGTCGGCGAGCACGCGGAAGCGTACGATCGCTTCACGACCGAAGGTGACAAGAACTTCCTGCGGTATCGGAAACTCCGCGTGTGGGCGCGCGGCCGCGGCCCGGGCTGGGAGGATGGGGATCTCGAGTTCTACATCAAGGTCGGGAAGGACGAGAACAACTTCTACCTCTATCACGTCCCCGCCCGCACCAGCTCGTGGGAGCCGGAGGTCGTGGTGGACCTGTCGCGATGGATCGCGTTGCGCGCCCGGATCGAGGTGGCGTGGCTGCGCGGCGATACGGCGCACGTCTTCAGCGGCTGCCCCGATACCACCGTCGTCCCCTTCGACTCCGCGTTCGTCGCCTGTGACGGGCCCTACGTCGCGCACGTCCGCGACCCCGGCACGGCGCCGCCCAACCTCGCCGCCGTCCAGGAAATCGCGGCGGGGATCCTGCGGGTGGCGAACCGCGTCTTTGTGGACCAGGCCGAGGTGTGGGTGGACGACATCCGCTTGTCCGACGTCGTCCAGGACGTCGGCGCCGCGGGCGCGCTCGACGTCACGCTCACCGCCGCCAACCTCGCGGACGTCGCCATCAGCGTCTCGCGCCGCGACGCCAACTTCCGCCAGCTCGGCGAGGACCCGCGCTACCTGACCGACGACGCCGCGAGCGTCGGCGGCACCGTCCGTCTCGAGCGCTTTCTCCCCGACCGCTGGGGGCTCGCCGCCCCGCTCACCGTGCGCTACACGCGCACGGCGAGCGCCCCGCTGTACCTCGGCGGCACCGACATCCGCGCGGACGCGCTCACCGGGCTGCGCACGCCGCGCTCGACGGCCGCCGCCTACACGCTCGGCCTGCGGCGCGTGCGCCGCTCCGCGTCCGCGCTGGGCCGCTGGCTGCTCGACCCGGTCTCCCTCGGCGGCTCGTACGCCTCGGGCGACGACCGCACCAGCCTGTCCCGGGCGAGCGCGTCGAGCTGGAGCGCCTCCCTCGATTACGCGTTGACGCCCCAGCCGGTGCGCGTGGCGCTCCCGGGCCCCCTGCGCCACCTCGCCGCCGCGATCCGCGTCAACCCGGCCGCGATCCGGTTCCGGTCGGGGTACGCGGCCGGCGATGCGTCGCGGTCCACGTACAACGTGCCGATCGCCACCGATTCCGACGCCGCCATCGTGTCGATCCGGTCCATCGGCCGGCTGTGGCGCAACAACGGCGCCCTCGAGCTGCAGCCGCTGACGGGCGTGCAGTTCCTCGTCGACGCGTCTTCGCAGCGCGACTTGCGCGACTACGGCGACGCCAGCACCGTCGGGCGTCTCGCCCGCCTGGAGCGGCGCAGCCTGTTCGGCGTGGATGTGGGCCTCGAGACCCAGCGTGGCGTCAATACGCAGCTCAACGTCACGCCCCCCGCCACCGGGTGGCTGCGCCCCCGCGCCACGCTGGCGACGACGTTCTCCCTGACCCGCGACCCCAACGCCCGCAGCCCCGTGCGCACCATCGGCGACACCGCGGGCGAGTTCCGCCTGCCGACCGCCTTCAGCAACCTCCAGCGCCTCGACGTCGGCGCCCGCGTCGATCTGCGGCGCCTGGGGCAGCGGCTGTTCGGCGACAGCGCCCGGGCCGTCGCCTGGCTCGCGCGCATCACCGGCATCGACGTCGCGGCGAGCCGCACCCGGCAGTCGAGCTTCAGCCGCACCGGCTTCATCCCCGCGCTCGGCTACCAGGTGCCGTGGGGCGGGTTCGAGGGATTCCGCGGTATTGGCCGGATCCTCGCCTCCGCGGCGTCCGACCTCGCCAACGCGAGCGCCGCCACCGGGGCCGCGCTGCCGCTCGGCCTCCGCACCAGCCTCACCTATCAGCACACCAGCGGCGTCACGTGGGTGCTGCGCGGCGCGGACCAGGTCGCCCTGCGAACCCAGAGCACGGAATGGCCGTCCGGCAGCGTGAACTGGGCCTTCAGCCCGCCCCGCGGCTCGATCGGGAAGGTGCTGCAGAACATCTCGGCCCAGCTTGGGGTTCGGACCCGCAAAAGCGCCTCTCAGCAGGCCTCCTTCAGTCCGACGGCCGGGGGGCTCCTGACCAGCGGCACCGACCGCACGCTCACGCCCTCGGTGTCGCTGTTGTGGGTCCACGGGATCCTGACGGCGTTCGACCGGTCGGTCACGACGAGCGACCAGCGCAACGCCGGCAATCAGTTCAAGAACACCCGCAGCCAGCAGAACGCCTCGCTCACCTTCGCCTTCCGGCCGCCGGCGAGCCTGCTGCGACTCAAGACGGACATCCGCACCACCGCCCGCTGGTCGGTGGCCACGGGGCGGTCGTGCCTGCAATCACCCGGGAGCGCCACCTGCGTCCCCTACGTGGACAGCCGGCAATCCCAGGCCCAGCTTACCATGGATACGGACTTCCCCCCGACGCTCAGCGCCGGGTTGCAGATGGCGTATCTGGTGAACGAAGAGCGGCAGATCAACCGCAAGACGGCACAGCTGGTCATCACGGCGTTCGTCCAACTCAACACGAGCGTGGGACAGATCCGATGAGAGTGCTGACGGTAGCCCTGCTGGCCGCAGCGACCGCCTGCCAGGGGCAGGCCCGGGGCGGGGGCGGGGGGGGCGGGCGCAAATGGCATTCGGCCCGCGCGTCCCCGGGACCCGCGGCCACGAGCAGACCGCCGACTGGCTCCTGGCACGGCTGCGCGAGCGCGCGGACACCGTCATCGTGCAGGACATCGCGCACCGGCTGCACAACGGCACGACGCTGCACCTCCGGAATTTCCTGGCGCGTTTCAAACCGGCCGCCGCGGAGCGCGTACTCTACCTCGCCCACTGGGACACGCGCCCCATCTCCGACCAGGCCCGCGCGCCCGCCGACCGGCGCCGCCCGGTCCCCGGGGCGAACGACGGGGCTTCCGGCGTCGCGGTGCTGCTCGGCGTCGGCGACGCGCTCAAGGCCAAGCCGTCGCGCATCGGCGTCGATCTCCTGTTTGTGGACGGCGAGGACTATGGGGACTTCGCCGACACCAGCGACGTGCTCATCGGGGCGCGCTGGTTCGCGGGGCACCAGCCGGCGGGCTATCCGCCGCTCCTGGCCGTGCTGTTCGACATGGTCGGCGACTCGGGGCTGCGCATCGCCGTCGAGCAGAACTCGCTGGCGGGCGCCCCGGAAGTGGTCGAGCGCGTGTGGCGCACCGCCGAAGAGTTGGGGTACGGCGGCGTGTTCGTGCGCACGCCGGGCCCGGTGCTCACCGACGACCACGTGGCGCTGCAGCGGGCGGGGATCCACACCATCGACGTCGTGGACTTCGACTACGGCCCCGGCAACAGCTGGTGGCATACGCCGGACGACACGATCGACAAGGTGTCGGCCCGGTCACTGCAGATCGTGGGGGAAGGCGTGGGATGTGGGGAGTGGGGTGTGGGCCCACATCCCACACCCCACATCCCACGCCGTAAGCATCTCGCATTTTCCCGCCCCTGCCCGCACGAACCGGATACCAGTAGCGCGCCGCAACTCCATTAGGGTTGGAGATGGACGACAAACGCGCCGCGCTGGTGCTCGCGGGGCTCGCGCTCGCGGGAGCGGCCGTCAAGCTGCTGCTCGCTCCGCCTGTCGGCCGCGCCCCGGGCGACGTGACGCTCACCGCTGACACGGCGGCGCAGCCGGCGGGGCTCCGCGCCACGGCGCTGGAGGCGGCCCGGCTCGCGCGGCCGTTGGCGCCCGGCGAGCGCGTGGACCTCGATCTGGCCGACGTGACCGAGATCACTCGCCTGCCGCGCCTCGGCCCCGCGCTGGCGCGCCGCATCGTGGATTGGCGGGCGACGCACGGCCCGTTCGGCTCGCTCGCGCGTCTCGACAGCGTCTCCGGAATCGGTCCGCACCTCTTGGATGCGATTCGCCCTTACGTCATGTTTTCAGGGAGTTTAGCGCCGCGTCCTTGACCGGGGTGTGCCGAAGCCATAAGTTAGCTGCTTCAATCCCAACGAGTTGCGTTTACGGCCACCGCCGCCGCCGCCGCGGACAAGCTGGGTGACATCCTCGTCCGCGAGGGCCTCATCACCCCCGAGCAGCTCAAGCGGGCCCTTCAGGAGCAGAAGGGCTCGGGGATGCGGCTGGGCTACACGCTCGTCAAGCTGGGATTCGTCGAGGAGACCGAGGTCACCAAGTGCCTGGCCCGGCAGTACCGGATGCCGGCGGTGGACCTCACCCGCTTCGAAGTGGATCCCAAAATCCTCAAGTTGCTCCCGCCCGACATCGCCACCAAACACACCGTCCTGCCGCTGAAGCGCGAGGGCCGGACCCTGACCGTGGCGATCGCCGATCCCAACAACGTGGCGGCGATCGAGGACATCAAATTCATCACCCGCTGCGACGTCTTCCCCGTGATCGCGGGCGAGTATACGCTGCGCAACGCGATCGACCGCTACTACCAGCAGTCGGACGCGCAGCTGCAGACGCTGCTCAAGAGCGTGGAGGCCGCCGAGGAGGACCTCGAGGTCGTCGAGGAGCAGCAGGACGAGGACGTCAAGGCGCAGGACCTGGCCGATGATGCGCCGGTCGTGAAGCTGATCAACGGCCTGCTGACCGACGCCGTGAAGCGCGGGGCGTCGGACATCCACATCGAGCCGTTCGAGCACGAGCTGCGGGTGCGCTACCGGGTGGACGGCGTGCTGCAGGAGGTGATGAAGCCGCCGATCAAGATGAAGGCGGCGCTCACCTCGCGCGTCAAGATCATGGCGCAGCTGAACATCGCCGAGCGGCGCGTGCCCCAGGACGGCCGTATCAAGCTCAAGTTCGGCAGCAAAGTCATCGACTTCCGTGTCTCGACGCTGCCGGTGCTGTACGGGGAGAAGATCGTGCTCCGGATCCTCGACAAGGGGAACCTGACGCTCGACCTGTCGAAGTTCGGGTTCGAGCCGAAGTCCGAAGCGGACCTGTTGAAGGCGATCCTCAACCCGTACGGGATGGTGCTGGTGACGGGGCCGACGGGATCGGGGAAGACGACGACCCTGTATTCGGCCCTGTCCCGGATCAACACGATCGAGGTCAACATCCTGACGGCCGAGGACCCGGTCGAGTACAACCTCATGGGCATTAATCAGGTGCTCGTCCGCAACGAGGTGGGAATGACGTTCGCGGCGGCGCTGAAGGCGTTCCTGCGGCAGGACCCGAACATCATCATGGTGGGGGAGATCCGGGACCTGGAGACCGGCTCGATCGCGATCAAGGCGGCGCTCACGGGCCACCTGGTGCTGTCCACGCTGCATACCAACGACGCGCCGTCGACCGTGACGCGCATGGTGGACATGGGGATCGAGCCGTTCAACGTGGCGAGCGCGGTGAACCTGATCGTGGCGCAGCGGCTGGTGCGGCGCATCTGCTCCGGCTGCAAGCAGGAGCACACTTACTCCGACGAGGAGCTGCACGCCTTCGCCATCCAGCGCAAGGACGGCCCGTTCTTCAAGGGCCAGGGCTGCGACACCTGCAACGGCACGGGGTACAAGGGCCGGCAGGGGCTGTACGAGGTGATGTTGATGACGAGCGCGTTGCGGCGGCGCCTCGACGGAAGAGCTGCGGGACCAGGGCGTCCAGGACGGGATGCTGACGCTGCGGATGGACGGAATGGTGAAGGTCAAGAAGGGAGTCACGACTCTCGAAGAGGTCGTGAAGGAAACGGCCGCTTGAAGGAGACCATGCAATGCCGGTGAATCTGCGGGCCCTGCTCGAAGAGATGATCGAGAAGGACGCCTCCGACCTCCACATCGTCGCGGGCGAGCGGCCGAAAATCCGCGTGGACGGCGACATCGTGAACTCCTCGGTGGACGAGGTGCTCACGCCGAAGGACACGCTGTCCCTCGCCTATTCGGTGCTGACGGAGAACCAGAAGAAGCGCTTCGAGACCGAGAACGAGCTCGACTTCTCGTTCGGGATCCAGAACCTGGCGCGGTTCCGCGGCAACGTGTTCAAGCAGCGCGGCTGCGTCTCGATGGTGATCCGGCAGATCCCCTTCAGCGTGAAGACGTTCGACGATCTGGGGCTGCCGGGGGTGGTGGCGAAACTGTCCGAGAAGCCACGGGGCCTGGTGCTGGTGACGGGGCCCACGGGCTCCGGCAAGAGCACGACGCTCGCCGCGATGATCGACAAGGTCAACAAAGAGCTCAAGGGCCATATCATCACGGTGGAGGACCCGATCGAGTTCATCCACCGCCACCAGCTGTGCATCGTCAACCAGCGCGAGGTGGGGACCGACACCAACAGCTTCCACGCGGCCCTCAAGTACGCGCTGCGACAGGACCCCGACGTCGTGCTGGTGGGTGAGATGCGCGACCTCGAGACGACGGCGTCGGCGCTCACCATCGCCGAAACCGGCCACCTCGCCTTCGCCACGCTGCACACCAACTCCGCGGCCGAGAGTATCAACCGCATCATCGATATCTTCCCGTCGCACCAGCAGACGCAGATCCGCACCCAGCTGTCGTTCGTGCTCGAGGGCGTGATCACGCAGACGCTGCTGCAGAAGGCGAAAGGGAAGGGCCGGGTCATGGCGGCGGAGATCCTCATCTGCACGCCCGCGATCCGCGCCTTGATCCGCGACGACAAGGTCGAGCAGATCCCCTCGATGATGCAAGCCGGGAAAAAGCACGGGATGCAGACCTTGAACGACGCGCTCTACCAGCTCTACATGGGGCGCGAGGTGACCAAGGAGGAGTGCCTCCGCGTCACGTCGCAGCCCAACGATTTCCTGCGGATGCTCGGGGAGGCCCCGCTGGACGATCGCGAGCCGCTGCCCACCAGCGGTTCCCCGGCAGGTGCCCCGAAGGTCGCCGCGCGCCGCTAGGCGGCGCGGGCGGGAGGTGAACGATGCCGGTCTTCGAATACACCGCGCGCAACGTCAAGGGGGAGATCGTCCAGAACAAGGGCGAGTTCGCCACCCGCGACGACGTCCTCGCGCACCTGCGCAAGAACCGCATGGTCGTGGTGCAGGTGCGGGAGGCCCCCCGCGCGTTCAAGATCAAGTTCGGCGCCGGGATCAAGACGCGCGACGTGGTGGTCTTCACGCGCCAGTTCGCGACGATGATCAACGCCGGCCTGCCGCTCGTGCAGGCCCTCGACATCCTGGCGCAGCAGACCGAGAACAAAGCGCTCGCCGACGTCACGCGCGCCGTGGTCTACGACGTCGAGAGCGGGCACACCCTCGCCGACGCCCTGCGCAAGCACCCCAAGGCGTTCAGCGACCTGTACGTGAACATGGTCGCCGCGGGCGAGGCGGGCGGTATCCTCGACACCATCCTGCTGCGCCTCGCGGAGTTCCTGGAGAAGAACGACGCCATCGTTCGCAAAGTGAAGGGCGCGATGGTGTACCCCGCCGTGATCTTCTCGGTCGCCGGCATCGCCATCTCGGTGCTGCTCATCTTCGTGATCCCGACGTTCCAGAGCATGTTCGCCTCGGCGGGCATCCAGCTGCCGCTCCCTACGCGCATCGTGATCGGGTTGAGCAGCCTCCTCAAAAACTACTGGTGGGCCCTCATCCTCCTGGCCGGCGGCGCGGTGTTCCTGGTGAACCGCTACTACAAGACGCCCGCCGGCAAGCTGCAGATCGACTCGCTGCTGCTCAAGATGCCGGTGCTGGGCGACCTGCTGCGGAAGTCGGCGGTGTCCCGCTTCACCCGCACGCTCGGCACCCTGATCTCCTCGGGCGTCTCGATCCTCGACGGTCTGGAGATCACGGCCCGCACCGCCGGCAACATGGTGATCCACAACGCCGTGATGGAGTCACGGACGTCGATCGCGGGCGGTGAAACGATTGCGGGGCCGCTCGCGAGGTCCAAGGTGTTCCCGCCGATGGTGATCTCGATGATCGCCGTGGGCGAGCAGACCGGCGGCCTGGACGAGATGCTCTCCAAGATCGCCGACTTCTACGACGAGGAAGTGGACGCCGCCGTCAGTACGCTGCTCTCCCTGATGGAGCCGATCATGATCGTCGTGCTCGGCGTCATCGTCGGCGGCATGGTGGTCGCGATGTACCTGCCGATCTTCGACATGGTGAACGCGGTGCAGTAAGAGTCGGACGGTCGGACGGTCGGACGGCCGGACTGTGAAAGGGCCTCGCGGGTTGGCGAGGCCCTTCAATTTGGGCCATCTTCACCGCGACCCTTCCGACCCGGATCCAACCATGCGTTCCCGTATGCAACCGCTGTGCTTCATCGCGCTCGTTGCCGGTCCCGCCACCGCCCAGGACCTGGGCCCCTGGCCCCAACACTCGATGGACCGGCCCGTACCGCCCGTCGTGACCCCCGCGCCCACGGCGACGCCGGGCGCACCGCCCTCCGACGCGGTTGTGCTGTTCGACGGCCAGAGTCTCACGGGTTGGGAAGCCGACTCGGCGAAGCCGGCCGGCTGGAAGGTGGCGAACGGGTACGTGGAGGTCGTGCGCGGGAGCGGCGGCATCCACACGACCAGCGCCTTCGGCGACTGCCAGCTGCACGTCGAGTGGGCGAGCCCCACGCCGGCCGAGGGCGAGGGCCAGGAGCGCGGCAACAGCGGCGTCTTCATGATGAGCCGCTACGAAATCCAGGTGCTCGATTCGTATCAGAACCGCACCTATGCCGACGGCCAGGCGGCCGCCGTGTACGGCCAGTATCCGCCGCTCGCGAACGCCAGCCGGCCCCCCGGCGAGTGGCAGAACTACGACATCGTCTTCCACGCGCCGCGGTTCGATGCGAGCGGCAAGGTGCTCTCGCCCGCCCGCGTCACGGTCCTCCACAACGGCGTACTGGTGCAGGACAACGTGGCCCTGTCGGGACCGACGGCGCACATGCGGCGGCCGCCCTACCGGGCGCACCCCGACCGCCTGCCGCTGCTGCTCCAGGACCACGGCGTCCCGGTCCGGTATCGGAACATCTGGATCAGGGAGCTACACGAGCCGGCGCCGTAGCGGCCTTACTGACCCCGGGCGCAAGCCCGGGGGTGATTACCTCGCGGGGAGTTTCTGGAGCCGATCCTTGATCCGGGGGTTATCCGGAAACTGAGTCTGAAGCCGCTCGAGGATGGCCCGCGCCGAGTCGGGCTTGTTCGCCAGGGCCCAGGCGTCGGCGGCGAGGAAGTCGCGGCGCAGTGCCAGCCGGCGGTCGTCGGGCGGGAGGGTGAGTTTGCCGAGGACGGCGAGCGCGCTCTTGCCGTCCTTCGCGTCGGTGATCAGGGATTCCACCGCCAGGAGCTGCACGTCGAGGTTGTCGGGGAACTGCCGGGCCATCTGCGCGAACAGCCCTGCGGCCTCGGCCGCTTTCCCCTGGCGGCGGTCGAGCTGGGCCTGCTGGTAGAGGCCCGCCAGGTACAGGCGCGTCACGTCGGTCGAGTCGCCCGTGCGGATCCCCACGCCGCCGGCGTAGGTGTAGACCAGCTCGCCGCCGTGCTCGCCCGCTTCGTACAGCGCGTACGCCCCGCCGAGTCCCACCAGCGCCGATCCCACGTACAGCCAGCGCCGCCACGGGCGCGTCGCGAACGCCAGCGCCAGAATCTCGAGAGCACCGACCACCAGAAAGACGTTGCGGGTCCGCTCTCCCCATTCCTCGTGCTCGACGACCGCCCCGCGCACGCCGGGAATGCGCTCGACCGGCCCGTGGGCGTCCGTGCCCGATTGGACGGCCGCCACGGCGGCGAGCGTGCCCGCGAGCAGCAGCGCCGCGGCCGCCGGCGACGTCCAGGGCCATTTCCCGGTGAGGGCGACCCAGCGCAGCAGCACGCCGGCGCCGAGCAGCGCGAGGACGAAGTGCACGATCTGCGGGTGGTAGAAGGCGAGGTTGGGCATGCCCGATAGTACGCGCTTGCCGCGTCATCCGTTAGCCGACAACTTGCCCTGATGGATCGACGCCACCTGCTCCGCTTGGGTGGGGCGGCAGCCCTCGGCGCCCGGCTGCTCCCCGACGCGGTCGTGCGATCCACGCCCGGTCATGCGTCCGCCGGCCGTCTCAAGCAATCCGTCTGCCGCTGGGCGTTCCAGGCGATTCCGCTCCCGGACCTGTGTCGTGCCGGGGCGGCAATGGGCCTCGCGGGCATCGATCTCCTCCAGCCCGACGACTGGGAGCGGGTGCGAGAATTCGGCCTGGTGTGCTCGATGGGCTATCCCGCCGACCGCCGCGACTTCATCGCCACCGGCTTCAACGACCCCGCGAACCACCCGCTGCTGCTGCGCGAGCTGGAAGCCGCGATCCCCCAGGCGGCGCGGCACGGCGTCCCCAACGTGATCACGATGTTCGGCAACCGCCGGACGGCGGCCGACGCCGACGCGATCGCCAACTGCGTGGCGGGGCTCAAGCGCATCGCCCCGCTCGCCGAGGAGCACGGCGTCACGGTGTGCGTGGAGCTCCTGAACAGCAAGGTGGACCACGCCGGCTACCAAGGCGACCACACTGCCTTTGGCGCCGCGGTGATCGCAGCCGTGGGCTCGCCGCGGGTCAAGCTGCTGTACGACATCTATCACATGCAGATCATGGAGGGCGACATCATCCGGACGATCCGGACGCACGCCGCCCACATCGGCCATTTCCACACCGGGGGCGTACCCGGCCGCCACGAGCTCGACGACACGCAGGAGCTCAACTGGCGCGCCGTCGCAACAGCCATCGCGGACCTCGGCTTCACGGGCTTCGTGGCCCACGAGTTCGTGCCGACCCGCGAGCCGCTCGCCTCACTGAAACAGGCGGTCGCAGTGTGCACGGTGTAACTGACCCCCGGGCGCAAGCCCAGGGCTCCCGGAGAGCCCCTGGGGTTCTAGCCGCCTGAACCAACGCGCTGCATTTTCCCCGGCCATGCCCACTCCACACTTCCCACACCCCGCGCAGTCCAAGGTTTTCGACGTCTGCATCGTCGGCTCCGGAGCCGGCGGCGGGATGGCGGCGTACGCGCTCACCCAAGCGGGCGCCGACGTGATCGTCCTCGAGGCCGGCGGGCCCTGGGACAACCGCACCGACTCGGCGATGCTGACCTGGCCGTACGAGTCGCCACGGCGCGGCGCCTCCACGCCCGAGCGGCCGTTCGGCGAATTCGACGCGTGCATCGGCGGCTGGGACATCCCCGGCGAGCCCTACACCCGCGCCCCCGGCACCGAGTTCTCGTGGTGGCGGGCGCGGATGGTCGGGGGCCGCACCAACCACTGGGGACGGATCTCCCTGCGCTTTGGGCCCTACGACTTCAAGCGCAAATCCCGCGACGGCCTGGGCGACGACTGGCCGATCGCCTACGAGGACGTGGCGCCTTGGTACGACCGCGTCGACCGCCTCGTGGGGATTTTTGGGAGCAAGGAGAATCTGCCCAACGAGCCCAACGGCGTGTTCCAGCCGCCGCCCAAGCCGCGCTGCTACGAGCTGCTGGTCAAGCAGGCGGCCGACAAGCTGAACGTCACCTGCATTCCCGCGCGGCTGTCGATCATCACCCGGCCCCTGAACGGCCGCGCCGCCTGCCACTACTGCGGCCAATGCAACCGTGGCTGCAGGGTGAACGCCAACTTCACCTCCACGAACGTGCTCATCGCTCCGGCGCTCGCCACCGGCAAGCTCACGCTGGTGACGAACGCGATGGCGCGCGAGGTGACGGTGGACGGGACCGGCCGCGCCACGGGGGTCGCCTACGTGGACAAGACGACCGGCGCGGACCGGCACGTGCGCGCGAAGGTCGTCGTCCTCGCCGCGAGCGCGCTCGAATCTTCCCGGCTGCTGCTCAACTCGCGCTCGGCGCTGTTCCCGAATGGGCTCGCCAACGGCAGCGGCACCGTCGGCAAGTACATCACCGACACAACGGGGACCAGCGTCGCGGGCTTCATCCCCAAAATGATGGACCACGTGCCCCACAACCACGACGGCGTCGGTGGCATGCACCTCTACATGCC
>WNFY01003039.1_pt1 | contig 17881 bp, 17 predicted proteins | sample 5400091 | NCBI WGS metagenome assembly WNFY01 (sample SAMN13153364, study PRJNA577476) | soil metagenome | isolation source: 60 cm soil or saprolite under grassland replicate 1 | place: USA:California | collected 2016-06-15
CCCTTAGCCGGCATTATCTACGCCTTTGCCCCATCCCCCGGCGTTGCCGCAACCGCCTGTTTCGAACCTTGCAGGATTTCGTCTATTATACCGTACTCCTTCGCTTGAGGCGGGTCCATGAAGAAATCGCGGTCGGTGTCGCGGATGATGCGCTCCAAATCTTGGCCGGTGTGCTTCGCAAGAATCTCCCGGATCACCTGGTTCTGGCGGAGCACCTCCCTGGCGTGGATCTCAACATCCGTCGCCTGACCCCCAACCCCGCGGATCACCGCCTGGTGAATGTGAATCGTCGAGTTCGGCAGAGCATAGCGCTTACCCTTCGTTCCCGCCGCCAGAAGCACGGTCCCCATGCTGGCGCAGCCGCCTACGCAGATCGTGGCCACGTCACACCGCATCAAGTTCATCGTGTCGTAAATAGCCAGACCCGCGCTCACGACACCACCCGGAGAGTGGATGTACATATTCACGTCCTTCTCCGGGTCCTCTCGCTCAAGGTACAGAAGCTGAGCGATGATAAGATTCGCGATCTGGTCGTCGATGGGCGTTCCCAGAAAGACGATACGCTCCTTCAATAGAAGCGAAAATATATCGAAGGCGCGCTCACCACGCGGGCTCTGCTCGACTACGTACGGTACTAATGCTTCGGGTCTCACAATGCTTCCTCCATCGTTCACTTGGCTGCGGCTTTCGCAGGTTTCCTTCTACTCTTCTTTTCTGGGGCTGTGGTTCCATCGCGGGTGGCTATCTCTGTCAGGCGGTCCATCGTCTTGCGTGTGACAAGCGACCGCGCGATGGCTGCGCGGCCGTCTGGACTGCCGAACAGCTTCCTCAACTGGTCCGCTTGCTCACCCGCCGACCCCGCCAGCCGATCGACCTCGGCGTCCACTTCTTGGTTTTCGGCCTTGATCTCCTCTTGTTCAGCCAGACGGGTAAGCGCCAGCGACCGCCTCACTCGATCCGTCGCTATAGGCAGAAGCTCCTCATTGAGTTCGTCCCGCGTCCGCCTTGTGTTCGCTAGGTACTGCTCCACCTCGAGACCGAGATGGCGCGCCTGGTCCTGAATCAAGCGCTCGACTTCACGCTCGACCATCACGGGGGGGAACTCGATCGTCGCCGCGGTTTCGACGAGCGCCCCGACTGCCTTATTCCGATACTCTTCCTCAGCCTGCGCTCGCAACCGCTCGCGCATATCGTTCCGCAGGCGGTCGCGCAAGGCATCAAGTGAAGAGAAGCCCTCGCCCACTTCGCGAGCGAAATCGTCGTTGAGGGCCGGCAACTGCTCCTCCTTCACCTCTTTCACGGTAACGGTGAACGTTCCGCTTTTGCCGGAAAGCGGCCGCTCACCTTCCGGCACGGTGACCGCGATCTCTTTCGGAGTACCTTTTTCCGCAGCGATTATCCCTTCCGCGATGCCAGGCAGGAGGATTGTTGCCCCTTCGCGCAGCCGCAGTTCGGCATCGTCCTCCTTGTAGACCTCTCTACCGTCGATTACGCCCCGCACATCCGCGCGGACGATGTCCCCCATCTGTACAGGTCGCTCAGCCGGCTCGTGGACCGCGTACCTGTGCCGCAGCTCTTCGAGCGCCTTATCGACTTCGCTCTCGTCAATGCTGACGGGCTCGCGCTTGACCCGCACGCTGTTGTATTCGCCCAGCTCGACAGTTGGCCTCACAGGTACAGTCGCTTTGAATGCCAGCGGCTCATCAGTTACGAGCTCGATGGAAGGCCGGTCAATGGCGTCGACGTCCTGTTCCTCGATCGCCTGGTTGTAGGCCTCAGGAATGAGAATGTCCAGCGCTTCCCGGACCACGCGCGCGCGGCCGATATGCCGTTCGAGCATGCCGGCAGGCGCCTTTCCCTTGCGGAATCCCGGCACTTCCACCCGCTGGGCCAGCCGCCGGAATGCTTTGTCCAGAGAGCGCTCCATTTGCTGCTCGTCCGCCTCAATTTCCAGGAGGACCTGGCTATCAGGGAGGCGCTTCGTGGAGACCTTCATACCTCGATTATAGCAGCGGGCCTTCCCAGGGCACCGCGGATGGCACTGGATATGTCGATAAGGGCCCATCCGCTTGTTCACAGCATGGGGCGCGCGAGAGACGCGCTAGAGGACCTTGTCCAGCTCCCACACATCTTGCAGCGGGACGCCATCGCGGCCCGTAGACGGCACGCCCGGTTTCAGCGCCCGGACGCGGTCCATCGCATCGAGATGGAGCCGGACCAGCCGGAAGCCGCGCGTGATGTAAAAGTTCAACGCGCGGATATTGTCATTCGTCGTCGCGAGGACAACCGTCTTCACTCGCCGACCGCGCAGCTCTTCTTCGGCTGCGTCCATTATTCGCGTGCCGGTGCCGCCACCCTGCGGTTCCGCATGGACCGAGACGATCTCTGCGCGTTCGCCTTCGATCCACCACGTGACCACGCCGGTGCGCCCGATCGCCTCATCGTGCCAGACGATGCCTTCGACATCCGCAGCCTCATACTCGCGAAGCACGCCGACGACCGGCGGGCCGCCCGTGAATTCCCGCCAATCGGCCTCGATCTCGCGGGCGGTGGCGGGTCGGACCTCTGGCTCTCCCACGATCACCTCCGCCGCGGCGAAAGTATGTCTGTCAGCGCATCGCCCAGCAGGTTGAAGGAGAGCATCAGCGAGGCGACTACGATTGTTGGCGCGAAGAGCAGCAGCGGATGAGCGCGTACGTTGGTCGGCCCGGCGTACTGGAAAATCATCACGCCGAAACTGGCGTGGTCCTCAACACCGATGCCCAAGAACGTCAGCGAGACCTCAGCCAGAGCCACCGCGCCAAGCGAGAGAGTGATCGTAACGACCATCAGGTTCGTCAATTGCGGGAGCAGATGACGAAAGAGGATACGTGGCGTAGAACTACCGATCGCCCTTGCGGCGAGCACGTAGTTGGACTCTCGCAAGGAAAGCACTTGTGAGCGGACCAGTCGCGCCATGCCCACCCATCCGAAAATCGAGAGGGCCAAGGACAGCAAGAAGAAGTTCGGAGCGCCTGATCTTACAAGGCCGCCGATCCCGCTAAAGTCTTCGATGTCATGGAAAAGGCTCTTGATCCGGTCTTTCATGGTTGCGTTGATGATCAGTATGAGAAGGAAGGTAGGCACAGAATACAAGGCGTCGGCCACCCTCATGATGACGCTGTCCACACGACCAGCAAAGTAGCCGGTTGTGAGCCCGAGCGAGACGCCCAGAATAAGGCTGCCGCCGATCACCGTGAGAGCTGAAATTATCACCGTCGTCTGAGCCGACCAGACAAGGCGGGAAAGGACATCTCGCCCCAGGCGGTCCGTTCCCAGCAAGTGGTCGCCGCTCGGCGATGCAAAAGTGTTGTGCAGGTCCGCGTCGTCGAAATGGTACGGAGCGACGACCGGTGCCAGAACACCGGCTGTATACACGACAAGAATGATTAGGATCGCAGCGACGGCGACGGGCCTTCGCACTAATCGCCGGTAAAAGCGAAACTGCGGGGTCCTTCGTATCTCGCCGGCTTCTAGGCTTCCGGCTGTAAGCTCGGCCTGGTTCACGTCGGCCCCTCGGCGGAAAGCCTAATGCGAGGATCGATGAACCCGTAGGCAATATCCACTAACAGCATCGCGATCTGAAAAACAAGAGCGCCAAGTAGCACGATCGCCATGATGCTGTCGTAGTCGCGGCTGCCGATCGATTCAAAGGCGAACAGGCCGATACCCGGAATGCCCAGCAAGGTTTCTAGGATGATGGAGCCGGTAAATAGGCTTGCCAGTTCGAAGCCCATCAGAGTAGCGATTGGCAGAAGCGCATTACGGACAACGTGACGGGTAATCACAGGGTACTCATTCAAGCCCTTGGCCCGCGCCGTGCGGACGAAGTCCTGGTCCAGCACATCGAGCACCTGCGCCCGCATGTAGCGGGCCAGCCCGGCGACGCTAACAAGGGTTAGCGCGAGCACTGGCAGGATTGCCTCGGCGGAGAATATGCCTACCTTCACCCCGAGGATGTTTCGTTCGTTCCAGCCACCGGTCGGCAGCCAGCCGAGCTTCACCGCAAACAGCCACTGAAGAAGTGGAACCGACACCAGGACCGGCACGGATGCCACCAGCACAAAAGTGCCAATGGATAGCGGGTCGAGCCACGTCCCGCGGCGCAACGCCGCCCACGTACCCACTGGAATGCCGATCGCGAAGGTTAGGAGCATCACAACTGCGTTGTACTGCAACGTCACCCAGAGGCGCGGGAAGATGACATCCTGAACATCTGTCCCCCGGTACTTCACGCTCTGGCCGAAATCTCCACGAAGCGCTTTCCCTACGTACCGGATGTACTGCTCGTACACCGGGTCGTTTAGCCCGCGCTCTTCGCGGATGCGCTCTATCGTCTCCGGCCTCGCCCTCGACCCCGCCTGAATCGCCACATAGTCGTTCGGCGCGTAACGGCCGAGCGCGAACGTCACCATCGAGACGACAAACAGGATGACCGGGACGAGGAGCAACCGTCGCAGGACGTATGCGGCGAGGCCGTTCACCGGCTTTGGCCCTCGTCAGCGCTCGATGGTGACGTATCTCATCCTGGGGATGACGAAGGGCGCGTTGACGAAATTCTTCACGTAAGGCTTCACTAGGACGCTGTCCTGACCATAGAAGAGCGGGACCCAGGGCGCGTCATCGACGATGATCTTCTCGGCCTCCTGGTAGTCGCTTGTCCGCTTCGCCTGGTCGGTTTCCGTCCTCGCGCTGTCCAGAAGCTTGTCGACTTCGGGGTTTGAGTACTTCGTCTCATTGTCGGGGCTCTGCGAATGCAGCTTGATCTCGAGGAAGTTTTGCGGGTCCGGATAGTCCGCGATCCAGCCCAGCGAGAACATCTTGAAGTTGCCCCGGTCAACGTCTCTCAGGAAAATGCCCAACTCTTCCTGCTCGATCTGGATATCGACGCCCAGGTTCTGCTTCCACAATGCGGTTACCGCCGCCAGCGCCTCGCTGGGCGCTGCTCCCTGACCGGAGGTCAGCAGAGTCACATCTTTCAGTATGTCCGGGCCACCCGCCTCATCGAGAAGCGCCTTCGCCCCCTCGGGATCGTACGGGATGCCCGCGAGGTTTTCGTCGTAGCCCGGCATGCCGGGCGGCAGGACGCCCTTAGCCGGCAATAGGATGTCCATTAGGACGGTCTTCGCCACCAGCGCTCTGTCCGTCGCCATCGCGAACGCTTTGCGTACCCGCGGGTCGTTGAACGGTCCTTCCTGCGTATTGAAACCGATGTAGTCGGTCGACATGTTCGCGCCGGTGTGGTACTCCTTGTTCAGCGGCTCGTTTGGGTCGCGGATCCGTTCTACGTCGTTCACTCCCACGCCGCTAATGTCGATCTCGTCGTTCTCGTACATCACTAGCGGCGAACCCCCGCTCAGGAGATAGGTAATCTGGCTGAGCGACGGCTTGGGATCCAAGTAGAACTGCGTGTTCGCCTCGAGCACGATGCGCTGGCCCAGCACGAACTCCTTCATCTTGAACGGCCCGGTCCCGTTTGGATGCTGCGTCCAGTCCGCCCCCTGGAAACACGTCGAATTGCCCACCTCCCGGCGGTCCACGACGTATGCGGTGGGGTACGTTAGCTTGTCGAGGAAGTAGACAATCGGGTCCTTGATTGTGATCTCCAGCGTGTCGTCGTTGATGACCTTGATCCCGCTGACCTCCTGCGCCCGCCCCGCGATGAAGTCGTCCGCACCCACGATGTCGCTAAGGTACACCTCACCCACCGTCGACTGGGTGTCAGGATTGAGCGCTCGCTCCATCGAGAACTTGAAGTCATCAGCCACCACCCGACGAGACCCATCATGGAACTCAACATTCTTGCGTAGGTGGAATGTATAGACCTTCCCATCCTGACTCGTGTCCCAGCTCTCGGCGATGTCCGGGATGATCTTCAGATCCTTGTCGAACGAGACGAGCCCTGAGAACAGCTCGACGATGTACGTCGCCGAATCGGCGTCAGAGGCGCAGGCCGGATCGAGCGATATCGGGTCGCCGCCAAAGAGCCGCAGCTCGCCCGCCACGCGCTGCGGCAGCTGCGCGGTGGCCGCCGGGCTCGCCTGCGACCCGTTCTGGGCCGAGCCAGAATCGTTCCCTCCGCCCGTTGCCAGCAGCGCTATCGAAAGCCCACCGAGGACGACGATCAGCACGACGCCTATGCCGGTAAGTGTGAGGACAAGTCTGCGGGTTTCCATGCGTGCTAACTAGAGAACGCGAGCGGGCTGGCTTTGGTTTGCTGACGTTATGTTATAGGAGCAAGAAGCCTGGAGCCAGAAGTCGGTTCCCGTAGGGCATCCGTTTAGGCACATGGTTTCTAAAAGGACTACATTCCTTCCCGCTCGTGGTGAGGTTCGCTCGAACCATCAGCGGGGTGGCACACGCCCGCGCCGTCCTCTAGGCAGATGATTTCCTCCCGAGGCGACGCTCCTTTCCGCTCGTGGTGAGCATTGCTTCGCATTGATTACGGGTTCAGGCAGATGGTGTGCCTAGAGACGACGCTCCTTCGCGCTCGTGGTGAGGTTCGCTCGAACCATGAGCGGGACACAACGGCCCGACTACGATGAGTGACACCCACCGCTTGCAGATAATGACCCGCATCTGCCACAAGTTCACATGGAGCTTGTCAATGGCCTTCTACGCCTACATGCTAGAGTGCTCGGACAAGTCAATTTACACCGGCCATTGCGACAACCTCGAGGCGCGACTTTCCGCTCATCAAGACGGGCGGTTCCGCGGTTACACATTGAAACGCCGACCTGTGCGCGTCATATTCCACGAGGCGTTTGCGACGCGGCAGGAGGCGTTTGCGGCCGAACGTCAGATCAAGTCTTGATCACGGGACAAGAAATGGGCACTTGCCCGGCGCGACTGGGAGGTGCTGAAGGAGCTGTCGATAAGGCGTACTCCGCGCCGCTGGGTAACAGAGCGTGGTGCCACCGCCCGTCCTTCGAGCAAACCTCAGGACGAGCGGGAAGCGACGTCGGCTAAATCGCAACCATCCGCCCTTACCGGCCTGCCGGCCTCTCATCCTCCTCCTCCACCTTGGTCACCGCGAGGTGCAGCTCGCGCAGCTGCTCCGGCGAGACCGTCGTCGGCGCGCCCGTAAGCGGTTCGGACGCGCTCTTAGTTTTCGGGAAGGCGATCACCTCGCGGATGTCCGGCTGGCCGGTGAGTACTGCCATTAAGCGGTCGATGCCGGCGCCGATGCCTGCGTGCGGCGGGGCGCCGAACTCGAACGCCTCCAGCATGTGCCCGAATTTGCGCCGGGCTTCCTCGGCCGAGATGCCCAACACAGCGAACATCTTCTCTTGAACGTCGCGCTGGTGGATCCGGATACTCCCGCTGAACAACTCCCAGCCGTTGCAAACGAGGTCATAGGCGTGTGAGCGGACGCGGCCGGGGTCGCTGTCGATTAGCGGGAGGTCCTTCTCACGCGGCGAGGTGAACGGGTGGTGCATCGACACCCAGCGGTTCTCCGTGTCGCTCCACTCGAATAGCGGTGGGTCCTTCAGGAAGGCGAAAGCGAGCACGTTAGGGTCGTAGAGCTCGAGGCGCTCGGCCAGCTCGCGGCGCAGGCCGTCGAGCGCGCGGTTTGCGACCGAGGGCCGGTCGGCGACGAGCAGCAACATGTCTCCTCGCTTCGCGCCGGCGACGCGCGCCATCCCTTTCGCCTGCTCGACACTAAAGTACTTCGCGACCGGCGAGCGGATCTCTTCTTCGACCAGCGATTCGATGCTCCCCTCTCCCAGGAAGGCCATCGAGACAAGGCCCTTCGCCCCGTATTGCTGGACGAAGGTCGTCATATCATCGGTCTGCTTGCGGCTGAAGGCGGCGCCGTCGGGCACGCAGAGACCTCGCACGAGGCCGGCCGACGCGAGCACCTGCCGGAAGACCGCGAACTCCGTCCCCCGGAGGGCCTCGCTGAAATCGACCAGCTCGAGGCCGTAGCGCAGGTCCGGCTTGTCGCTCCCGAACCGCCGGACCGACTCTTCGTACGTCATGCGCGGGAACGGGTGTTCCTGGATCGGCCGGTCGGAGAAGAGCGTCTGCGCCAGGCTGTAGTACAACTCCTCCGTCAGACGAAAGATGTCCTCCTCGTCCGAAACGAAGCTCATCTCGAGGTCCAGCTGGGTGTGCTCTGGCTGGCGGTCGGCGCGCAGGTCCTCGTCGCGCAGGCAGCGGGCGATCTGGAAGTAGCGCTCGAAGCCGGCGACCATCAGCAGCTGCTTGAACTGCTGCGGTGACTGCGGGAGCGCGTAGAAGTGCCCGGCGTGCACCCGGCTCGGCACGAGATAGTCCCGCGCTCCCTCGGGCGTCGGAGCGGTAAGTAGCGGCGTCTCGATCTCCGTGAAGCCGCGCTCGCTGAGGAAGTCGCGGATGAACTTGACGACGCGGTGGCGCGTGACGATGTTCTGGTGCATCGTCTCGCGACGCAGGTCGAGGTAGCGGTACTTGAGCCTGAGGAGCTCCTCGACCTCGGTCTCTTCCGTGATGTAGAAGGGCGGCGTCTTCGCCGGGTTCAGCACCCGCGCCTCGCTTACCCGCACCTCGATCTGGCCTGTTGGGAGCGAGGCGTTCTCCGTGCCCTTCGGCCGGCGGGCTACCGTTCCCTTCGCGAGGAGCACGTACTCGCCGCGACAAGAGTCTGCGACCGCGTAAGCGCCGGCGTTCTCCTGTGGGTTGAAGACGGTCTGGACGAGGCCGTCATGGTCGCGCAGGTCGATGAAGATCAGGCCGCCGTGGTCTCGCCGCCTGTGCACCCAACCGGCGAGCGAGACCGTCTCGCCGTCGTGCGTGAGGCGCAGTTCGCCGCAGGAGTGGGTCTTGAGCATAGTGAAGGTAGTGTAGCAAACGTCGCCCGTCTCGTAGGGGAGGTCTTGGGGCGGAGAGCTGGGCGGCGTGGGGGAGACCTGCCCGCCTCGGCCTCGTCCTTGACCACCCGCTACTCTACCGTCTCGAGCGAGGCGCTAAAGCGAGCCAGATGGCGGCGCGCGCAGGCCGGGGGCAAGGAAGGCGACCATTCGCCGCAGCGTTCCCTCGAGGTCGTTTGGGTCTAACAGGCTGCCGGCGCTCATATGTTTAACGGCGGAAGGTTGTCCAGGGCGCCGACGACCCGCTAAGCCGGAGGAGTGCCCACCCGGACAAAGGTGCAGCAGGTCTCGGCAGTCGGTGTGACGCAGATCATGTTTGATAAGCGTGGGGGCAGGTGTATGCTGTGCGAAAGGAGCGCGCACCGTGACTGGCGAATTAGTTGGAAGCCAGGGGGCGCCGCTCGATGAAGGGGGACGCGCGGCCGGGGGCTCAGATGCGGCGGCGTTGAGTGAAGCCGAGCGCCTCGTCATCCGCGAGCGCTCGTCCCCCGAAGGGATCGTCACGATCCTCTATACCGACATTGTCGAGTCCACGCGGCTGCGCCAGCGCCTTGGCGACGACGCTTCGCAAGAGTTATTTCGCCTGCACGACGCCATCCTGCGCGAACAGATAGCCAAACACCGCGGCCATGAGGTCAAGACCCAGGGCGACGGGTTCATGGTGGCCTTCAGCGATGTTGTGGACGCTATCGCTGGCGCCGTGGACATCCAGAGGGCGATCGCAGAGCACAACCGAGAGCATCCAGGTCGAGGGCTTCAGGTTCGCGTCGGGCTGAACTGCGGGCGCACCATCAAGCAGGACGAGGACTTCTTCGGAACGGCGGTGGTGATCGCCGCTCGCCTCGTCGCTCTCGCCAACGGGGGACAGATCCTTGTCTCCGACGTGGTGAGGCAGTTGTCCGGGCCAAGGGCGGATATCCGTTTTCTTCGCCACGGCCGGCGGCGTTTGAAGGGGCTGGCTGGGGCCTACGACGTCTGGCTTGTGCCGTGGCAAGACATCCAGATACGAGGCATGGCTCGGGTCTGGGCGAAGCCGGCCTACCGAATCGGCGCGGTCGCCGCTCTCGTGACCGCCATAACCGCTGGCGTGGCAGGTCTCCTCGCCCTCAGCTTGGCCGGTGGGGGCGGCGGTTCCCGGGCCGTACCGGATTTACCCGAGAAAACGACACGCTTTGCACTAACCGGCGTGCTCCACAACGTAAGCGGTGATTGCGTGTCGGAGGATATGGTTTACCGGGGCAACGGTGAGGGCGACTTGACCGGGGACTTCATCGGCCATGCTACCGCAACGATTGAGGGAACGTTGTACGCAGATACGGCGTGCAGCACGGGCATTCAAACCCATCAATATACTGCCACTGATGCAGAGGGGAACACTATTTCCGCCAGCATTGAAGGACCCGTGTCCGTTTCGCGCGCCCAGATAGAAGACGCTCGGCCCGCCACCACTGCCGATAGGTACACCATAAGCGGCGGGACGGGCATCTACGAGGGCGCGATAGGCAAGGGTACTTGCACCAGCGTCTGGCTTATGAAGCCACAGCCGGACACTTCCATCGCGTTCTCGAGGGAAGTGAACTGCAGATTCAAGTTGGCGATGGCAGGGACTCCCTGGCCGGACCCGGTCATTTTGGAGCTAGGGGCAGCGCCAACCGAGGCCACGGTCTTCGGCGGTCCTAGCGATGTCCCCAACACAGTTGCCATGGCCTTTTTGTACGAAAACACGCGCGACAGTGCCCAGAAGGGTCTGACCGTGAGGTTGCCGGTTCCGGAGGGCGCGCAGATACTGGCGACGTCGAGGGGCGAGAAGCAGCCGGTGCCGGAAGGAGAACGTATCTGGAGGCTACCTGACCTGGCGCCGGGCGAAATCCAGCGGTTCGAGTTCACGGTCCTTTTGCGGGCCGCCGAGAACCCTGACGTCTCTCTGGTCGCGGAGATGAACGGCGAGAGCTTCGATCGCCCGGCCAGCACAGAACCCCTCCTGGTTCACGTCGTCCACTAGCCCAACATACGCCTCCGCTCGTCTCCTACCGAGTGCTTCAGGTTGAGAACCAGCGGAGCCATTGTTACGATGGCCGCAGCGATGGTCCGCAATCCCCTCTCCCTCTACGTCCACATCCCCTTCTGCACCCTCAAGTGCTCCTATTGCGACTTCAATTCCTATGCTGGCATCGAGTCGCTCATGCGGCCGTTCGTCGACGCCCTTTGCGACGAGATGCTCCTCTGGGCGCCGTTCCTGGCGGACCGTCGCGTCGAGACCGTCTTCTTCGGCGGCGGCACCCCCTCTCTGCTGCCAATCGGTGAGGTCAACGAGGTCATGTCGACGATGCGCGGGGAGTTCGCGCTTGCGGCTGACGCCGAAATCTCTTTCGAGGCTAACCCAGGTACCGTCGACCGCGATTACCTGCGCGGCCTACTCGCCGCCGGCGTGAACCGCGTCTCCTTCGGTGTGCAGTCGTTCCACGACGACGAGCTTCGGGCGCTCGACCGCATCCACTCCGCGGGAGAAGCAGAGGAGCCCTACCGCTGGGGCCGAGAGGCTAGTTTCGAGCGCATCAACCTCGACCTCATCTATGGCCTGCCCGAACAGCCGATGGAGCGCTGGCAGGCGACGCTCGAGCAGGCGATCGCGCTCGGCCCTGAGCACCTCTCGCTCTACGCGCTCACCGTAGAGGAGGGGACGAAGCTCGCACACGACATCGAGCGCGGGAAAGCACCCGGGCCGGACGGCGACATGCAGGCGGCGATGTACGAGTGGTCGTGCGAGCGGCTCGACCGCGCGGGCTACAGGCAGTACGAGATCTCAAACTGGTCGCGACCAGGGGAGGAGTGCCGTCACAACATCGTCTACTGGCGGAACGGGGAGGGGCTGGGGCTGGGGCCGGGGGCGCATTCGCACGTGGGCGGGAAGATGGAAGATGGAAGGTGGAAGATGGGCTATCGCTTCGCGGACGTGTATTCACCGAAGCAGTACATCGATCGGGTCAAGGACATGGTCAATTTGTCAGCGGTCGGCTGTCAGCCATCGTCAGGAGATGGTCTGGGCGCGTTCCTAGGCGACATGCGGCAAGTGGCATTCGCTGAGGAGCAGACACTGGAGATGGAGATGGCGGATACGGCGATCCTCGGGCTACGGCTGAACAACGGGCTGGCTACCGGAGAATTCGAGCGGCGGTTCGAGCGGTCGCTTGATGAGGTCTACGGACCAGTGCTGACCGAGGCCGTTTCACTTGGGCTCCTCGAGCGGGAGAACGGCCGCCTGCGCCTAACACAGCGAGGGCGGTTACTGGCAAATGAAGTGTTTGTGCGGCTATTGGCGGACTGACCATCGCTAGGGCCCTAGGGCCGAGAGCAAAGCTAGTCCCGCCACGGCTAGAAGGAGGAGCAGATGACCGTCGGTAGGAAAGATCTGGGCGCCGTGTTCGACCAGCACGTGCGGCACGAGTTCGAGGATAAGGACGTCGAGGCGACGATGAAGACGATGACGGCGGAGCCTTATGTCTGGAATGTCCCGACAGCCGTTGGTGGCGTCGGCAATCACGGCGTGCGGCGCTTCTACAGCGAGAAGTTCGTGGGGAAGATGCCTGACGACACCCAGGTGATCCCCATCTCGCGAACGGTAAGCGAGGATCAGGTCGTGGACGAACTCCTCCTTACCTTCACTCATGATCGCGAAATCGAGTACATGCTGCCAGGCATCGCGCCCACAGGCCGCCACGTTGAGCTGCCGCACGTCGTCGTTATGAAATTCGAGGGCGATAAAATCGCCCACGAGCACATCTACTGGGACCAAGGCTACGCTGCTCGTGCAGGTGGGCCTCCTCGACGCAGCGCTGGTGCCAGCAGTGGGGATCGAGCAAGCGCGCGAGCTGCTTCGGCTCGCGAAGAGGTAAATTTGACGGAGCGAGGGCGGTTGCTGGCGAACGAGGTGCTTGTTCGGCTGTTGCCGGACGCGTGATCGGGCGTGATCGCTCCGCTCGTCACGAGTGCCTCAGGACGAGCGGTAGGAAATGTGGTTCGCGCGCGGGGCGTAGGGGCGCAGGTTATAAGCTGTGCAGGCGCTTAATTTCGGCGAGCAGGGGGTCGATGTTCGGCCCGGGGACCGCCGGGCCGGCGCCGAGCGGGTCTTCTGCGAAGGGGTTGCCGAGCAGCGTGTCCACGCATGCCCGTGCGGACCAGGCGATTGCGGTTAGGTCGTAGCCGCCTTCGAGAGCGTAGACGAGGCGGCCTTCGCATAGCTCCTCTGCGAGCCCTCGGATCAGCGACGCGATCTCGTAGTACCCGCGCGCGCTCAGGAGAATGCTGGCGAGCGGGTCGGCGAAGTGGGCGTCGAAGCCGGCGGACACGAATATCAGCTGCGGGCGAAAGCGGCGGACAGCCGGCGCGCAGATTTCGTTGTAGCCGGGGCGGTAAGTGTCATCGCCCGAACCCGGGGGGAGCGGGACATTGATCGTGGCGCCTTCGCCATCGCCGGCGCCGATCTCCGTCCAGTGGCCGGTGCCCGGGTAGTGCGGGAACTGATGCGTCGAGAAGTAGAGTACGCGCGGGTCGTCGTAGAAGATGTCCTGCGTGCCGTTGCCGTGGTGCACATCGATGTCGATGATCGCCACGCGGTCGATTCCCGGCTCTTCGAGCGCCCGGGCTGCGGCGACCGCGGTGTTGTTGAAGAGGCAGAAGCCCATTGGGCGGTCGGGCGTAGCGTGATGGCCGGGGGGACGCACAAAGCAGAACGCCGAATCGATCTCGCCGCGCAGCACCGCCTCGGTGGCGGCGAGGGTACCGCCGGCGGCCCGCAGCGCTGCCTCGTATGAGCGCGCGGACCCATAAGTATCGGCGTCGAAGCGGTGGCGATCGACTCCCGCGGTGGCGGCGACTTCCTCGATCAGGCTTTCCGTATGCACGAACCGCAGTTCATGCGTGGTTGCGTCGCGCGGTTGGACCTGCCTCATCTGCCCGAGCACCCCGCTCTCCTCGAGATGCGACATGATGGCGCGCAGGCGGTCGGGGCGCTCCGGGTGGCCGCGAAGCTCGTGCTCGAGGTAGAGGGGGTCGTAGACGTAGCCGACGCGTCCGGGCATGGTGCGACGCATCGTATCAGAGGCCGACTCGCGCCTGCTAGAATCGGGGCGCAATGACAGTCAGCTCCGCGTTCGCCGCCCCTTTTGTGTCCCTCGAATCGTCATTTTCCTCCTTCAAGGGCGCGGAACGTCGTTCTTCCCACCCGCCCGCCCGAGAGGAAAACTGGGGGACACCCCCAGAACCCCCGGCCTGGCGGCGCTCAGTCAATGACGGCGTAGATGTACACGATCGGCACTGCCGGCCACGTTGACCACGGCAAGTCCGCGCTCGTCCAGGCCCTCACCGGCATCGACCCGGACCGGCTGCGGGAGGAGAAGGAGCGCGGTCTTACGATCGACCTCGGCTTCGCCTGGTTCACGCTCCCGGGCGGGGAAGAGGTCAGCATCGTCGACGTGCCGGGACACGAGCGTTTCATCAAGAACATGCTCGCGGGCGTCGGCGGCATCGACCTCGCGCTGCTCATGATCGCCGCCGACGAAGGCGTGATGCCCCAAACGCGCGAGCATCTGGCGATCATCGACCTGCTCGGCATCGAACACGGCGTCGTCGCGGTGACGAAAGCGGACCTCGTCGAGCCGGACTTCCTCGATCTCGTAGAGGCAGAAGCGGAGGAAGCGGTCACCGGCACGAGCATCGAAGGAGCGCCGGTCGTCGCCTGCTCCGCAGTCACCCGCGACGGCCTCGAGGAGCTGACGGCGTCGCTCGAGACCGAACTGGCGAAGACGCCTGCCCGGCGCGACAACGGCCGGCCCCGCCTGCCGATCGACCGGGCGTTCACGATGACTGGCTTCGGGACCGTCGTGACCGGCACGCTGATCGACGGATCGCTTCGGTTGGGCGATGAGGTGGAGATCGTGCCGGGACGGCTGAAGTCGCGGGTGCGAGGACTCCAGACCCACGGCCGGAAGGTGGACGTCGCGCTGCCCGGCCGCCGCGCCGCTGCCAACCTGGGCGGCGTTGCCGTCGACCAGCTCGAGCGCGGAATGGTGGTAGCGAGGTCGGGAGCCCTGAAGTCGGTCTCGACCGTTGATGTGCGGCTGCGGGCTGTGCGGTATACCGGGCGAGCGGTCCGGCACAACCTCTCGATCACGTTCCATACGGGGCCCGCGGAGGTCGAGGGTAAGCTCCTCCTCCTCGACCGCGATTCCGTGCCACCGGGCGAGACGGCGTGGGCGCAGGTTCGCCTCTCGAAGCCTGTCGCGGCCCTCAAAGGCGACCGCTTCGTCATTCGCGACGCGAACGACACTCTGGGTGGCGGCTCGATCGTGGATGTGGATGTCAAGCGACATCGCAGGCACCACGCCGCGACCATCGCGGCGCTGGGGTCGTTCGCACGCGGCTCACCCGAGGAGGTGGTGCTCGCTGCGCTGCGGCGCCGGGAGCCCGCCGAGGCCCAGAAGGTGATGACCGAATCCGGCCTGGACGCCGGCACTGCCCGGGAGGCGCTCGATGCGCTAATCGCTTCCGGCGATGTGATCTCGCTGCCGGGAGCGGGCCTCACCGGCGTTCCGCTGCTCTACAGCGACGATGGGCTGTCGGCGATGACGATACGGCTGCGTGAGGTCCTCGGCGGATACCATGAGCTGTCGCCGCTGCGGCCGGGGATGCCGAAGGAGGAGCTGCGCAGCCGCCTTGGCCTGACGCCGCGCGTCCTGGACCAGCTGCTCGCTCACTGGGCCGGCGCTGGCGTCGCGAAGGAGGCCGGCGCCGCCGTAGCGCTCGTAGGCCATGAGCCGCGACTCGGTCCTCAGGCCGAGGCGCGGGCGCGCGCGTTGTGCGCGTCTCGGAAGGCGTGGCGTTCGCGGCGGAGGCCTATCGCGAGATGGTCGAGCGCGTGTCCGCGCACATCCGAGCGCAGGGGAGCGTGACGCTGGCGGAAGTGCGCGACATGCTGTCGACGAGCCGCAAGTACGCGCAGGCGCTCCTGGAGCACATGGACGCGGAGCGCATCACGCGGCGTGTCGGAGATGCGCGGGTATTGCGGAGGGGATAGCGACGCGCGGCCGCCCCGCAGTCGAAAACGCCCCTGATCAGTCCGGCGGCGCGATCAGGTCCCCGAAGCGCTCGAGAAGCGCCCCCAGGCTCTCCACCAGCTCCTCCTTCTTCGCCGGCGACATCCGTCGCTGCTCAGCCGCCATCCGCGAGAGCGCCGTCGCCACGCGCATGAGCGCCCTCGTATCACCCGGCTGCCGCCTTAACCCCTTCAGGAACTCCAACCGCAGGGCCTCGAATTCATCCGCCGGCCCGCTCTTCTCCTCGCCACCCAACCCAACACCTCACACCTAGCACTCTATTGCCCCGGCGGGGTCCCCATCCGGCGCGGCGCCTCCGGCGGGTCCAGCGCCGCCGCACGGTAGAACCGTGCCGTTCCCGCCGGGATCAGCCCCTTCAGAACCATGATCATATACAGCATTTGGAGTAAATATCGGTGCAGCTTCGACTCGTAGCGCAGGACCTTGTCCATCATGTCGTCGCCCGGCAAGAGGCGGGCCATGAGCATCCGGTACTCCTCCTCGACGCGTTCTCTGGTCTCCCTGTCCGGGATGGGCAGCCCCGCCATCCGCATGCTCGCTCGCCAGTCCTCGGGCACATCCTGCTGGTAGTGGCGTACGGCCTCCGTCTCCATGCGCGCCGCCCTCTTCAGCCGCCAGATGAGCATCGCCACCCGCTCCCCCAGCGACTCCTGGAACTCACCCTCCAGCCCGAACCAGTCGAGCACGTCCTGCCGCAGCCGCTGCCAGTCCTGCTCGTTCTCGACGACGGGAAGCACGGGAGTATTCGCGAGCACACCGTGCCTAGTCGCGTTCCGCCGTGAGCGCTGCTTTCCCTCCGGGGTCCTGGGGCCCCTTTTCTTATTCTGCTCCGCCGCCACCGCACCATCCTCCTTGAATTCGTTTGGCAAAAAAAGGTGTTTTCGCGGCAGGGTTCTCGTCCGCCGCCACGTCATCATCCTCCTTCCACTCGCTTACACCCTAATCGAAGCCGCAAGCGATCTCCAAGGGGGAAGTGTCACACCCGGCACGACAGCAACAAACCGCCGCCACTGTACAGCGAAGCCCCGCCGATGTACGCTTGCGCCGGCGTGTCTACGTTCCGCGCCACCCAGGGAGGTAGCCATCGAAGCGTCCACCGCGCCTGATCAGCCCGGCGACGGCAGTTTACTGGGAAAAGCCATGCAGCGCCTCGGCGCGCTCCCTGCCGGCGTCCTCGCCGGGGCCCTCTTCGGCGCCCTTGTCGGCGGTGTCCTCGGCCGCATCCTGATGCGCATCATCTTCCTCATCGACAAATCGAACGACGGCGCCGAGACAGACTTCGGCACCGTCGGCGAGATCACGGTGGGCGGGACACTCACCCTCCTCGTCCTCAGCAGCATAACCGGCGTTATGGGAGGCATCTTCTACATTGGGATTCGCCGCTGGCTGCCCTGGCCGTCGCCGGTCGCGCGGGGTACCTTCTTCGGACTGCTCATGATGTTCGGCCCCGGCCTCCTCTTCCTTGGCGACGTCGACCTGCAGATCTTCGAGCCCGCCCTTCTCATCTTCGGCGCGTTCGTCGCCTTCATCGTCCTCTACGGCATCTGCGTCGCGCTCCTCACTGAGCGCCTGCACCCTCCGCGTGCCGTCCGCCCGGGGCGATATACGGAACCGGCCGCCCGCTGGGCCGTGCGCCTCGCTGCCTGTGGGATTCTCGCCATGGCCGCTCTGGCCACGTATCGGGTTTACGACAATGCAGGCACATGTCTCACCGCCGACGGCGAAGGCGGTTGCGGCGTGCACGCAAGCGAGCGCTAGGCTCGTGCAAGCGCCCCACTCTGACCGAGGGGAAAGCGATCTCCAGAGGCAAATGTCACTTAAATGGCAACGTCGCCGAGGTGCTTCGTTTCGGAGCGCTCTGATATGCTCCGGCCATGT
>WNFY01002384.1_pt1 | contig 17878 bp, 12 predicted proteins | sample 5400091 | NCBI WGS metagenome assembly WNFY01 (sample SAMN13153364, study PRJNA577476) | soil metagenome | isolation source: 60 cm soil or saprolite under grassland replicate 1 | place: USA:California | collected 2016-06-15
CGGGAGCGGATCGCACAGTTTATCGACGGAGCCAACCACACGCTCTTCGTCCAGAACGAGCGCTACCAGGACTCCGTCATTATCGAGCGGCTTGTCCGCGCCGCGCGCCGCGGGGTGAAAATCCACGTCATGGCGCGCCCGCCGCATTCGCTGAAAAAAGAGAAGCTGGTCGAAGGCGTCGGCGGCCTCCGGATCATGGACGACGTGGGCATCAAGATTCACAAACTCAAGGGCCTGAAACTACACGGCAAAATGCTTCTCGCCGACGGTGCACGAGCCATCGTCGGCTCGATCAACCTCGCTCCCGGCAGCTTCGACGACCGGCGCGAACTAGCCATCGAAGTGCATGATGAGGAGGTCGTCGAGAGGCTCCACAAAGTGGCCAAGCACGATTGGGAAAACTCCCACCCAATCGATCTTACGGATGAAGGTTTGTTGGCCGATCTAGAAGACCGCGGCGAAGGCGGCGAGGAAAAGCTCGCTCTCGATGTGGACGGAAAGAAAGGAGAAGAGAATCACGACCACGACAAGTGAAATCGAGGAGTTGATCGCCAATCGACGGCATCGCGATTGCCCGCGGCGTCTAGGCCCAAGGTCTTATAGGCAGTTCAACGCCGTCCCGGTAAAATGGCGGGTAGATCAAGTTCGCCGAAGGTCCAATACAGAGCCTTCTGGCCTTTATTAGAATGATAGGCATACAAACTAACTTCCAAACCGACTAAGAACTAAACCCAAAGGAAAGCAAAATTAATGAAAGAGTTATTCAATCGCTCACGAATTGTTGTCGCCGTCGCGCTGCTGACATTAGCGGCAGGGTGTGCCACCAGCAACGCGCCATCCGAGAATCTGCTGGCCGCTGCAGGCTTTCAGCAGAGAACCGCGGATACTCCCAAGAAGCAAGAACTGCTCAAGTCGCTTCCTCCAGGCAAGCTCAGTTTAATACAGTGGAAGGGGAAACCCTATTACGTTCAGCCGGATGTGGCTAGCAACGCCGCCTGGGTCGGAAGGCCAGGGAATTACCAAACCTACCAGCAACTCCGCCTGGCCAAGCAGTTGAGCAATGACAATCTGATGGCTGCTCAGATGAACCAGGACTCGATGGACAGATGGGGCGGTGTCTGGGGCCCTGGGTTCTATGGCGTAGGTCGCTGGCGGTAAGCGATCGTGAAGTTCGCGGGCCGTTCGATGCGAACGTCGGCGGCTGACGCGGCTCAGACGTAAGCGCTTTCAACGGCTTCGATGTTGGAACGGTGCGACTACGTCTGTATAGCCCTAAAGTCCTATAGGCAGATTGCCGCGGGCACAGCAAAATTGCACTTACTCAGATGAGTTAGATGAGTAACAACAAACCGCATTAACACCTATGAAATTAGCAAGACAGATTCTCCTTGGCGGGATGCTCGCTGCTGCCGTCATGGCAGCTGCGCATTCCGCCAGGGCACAAATACAAACCACCGGCGCGCCGGGTTCACCGAGTTCGACGACCACCATTGACGGAAAACAACTCCCGCCGCCCGACCCGAAATTCGGCGGCGTCATCAAGGACGACGCCCTCAAGTCCAAACCTTGGTGGGCACCGCGCATCGTGCCACCGAAACAGGCGCCCAACATCCTTCTAATCATGACCGACGACTCGGGATTCGGCGTGCCGAGCACCTTCGGCGGCGTCATCCCGACGCCGACAATGGATCGCATCGCGAAGGCGGGGTTGCGCTACAATAACATCCATTCCACCGCGCTCTGTTCGCCGACGCGGGCCGCACTGATTACCGGGCGCAATCATCACTCGGCCGGTTTCGGCGTGATCTCCGAGCAGGCCTCAGGATTCCCGGGTTACAACAGTATCATAGCCAAAGATAAGGCTACTATCGGCCGCATCTTGCTGGACAATGGTTACGCCACTTCTTGGTTCGGCAAAGACCACAACACACCCACCTACACGGCCAGCCAGGTCGGGCCGTTTGACCAATGGCCAACCGGGATGGGCTTCGAGTATTTCTACGGATTCGTCGGCGGCGATGCCAACCAATGGGAGCCGAACCTCTTTCGCAATACTACCCAGATCTATCCGTTCCAGGGGAAGCCCGGCTGGAATCTTGTCACCGGCATGGTCGATGACGCCATAGATTACCTGACTCGCATCGATCAGATTGATCCCAGTAAGCCATTCTTCTGCTACTACGTTCCCGGTGCCACCCACGCGCCGCACCATCCTACCAAAGAATGGGTGGACAAGATCCATAACATGCACTTGTTCGACGAAGGCTGGAACAAGCTTCGTGAGAAAATTTTTGAGAACCAGAAACGCCTTGGCGTCATCCCGCAGGACACCCAGATCGAGCCCTGGCCGGCGAAGGTGATCAAGAACTGGGATGATTGCACGCCCGAGGAGAAGAAGCTCTTCATCAAGCAGGTGGAAATCTTCGCCGCCTATGAGGCCTACAACGACCACGAAATTGGCCGGGTCATCCAGGCCGTGGAGGACATGGGCAAGTTGGATAACACGCTCATCATCTACATCAACGGCGACAACGGCACCAGCGCCGAGGGCGGCCCGTTAGGCACGCCTAGCGAAGTCGCGTTCTTCAACGGCGTCAACATGATGCCCGTCGCCGTCCAGATGAAGTGGTATGACGTCTGGGGCACGGAGCAGACCTACAACCATATGTCGGCGGGCTGGTCCTGGGCGTTTGATACGCCTTTCACCTGGTTCAAGCAGAACGCCTCGAAGCTCGGCGGCATCCGTCAATGCATGGCCATCTCCTGGCCCGGTCACATCAAGGACCAGGGCGCCCTCCGCGAGCAATTCTGCCACGTCAACGATATCGTGCCCACCCTCCTCGAGATCACTGGTATTCCGGCGCCCGAGGTGGTCGATGGCATCAAGCAAGCACCCATCGAAGGGACGAGCCTGGCCTACACCTTCGACGAAAAGAACGCGAAGGAAGCGTCCCGGCACAAGACCCAGTATTTCGAGATGATGGGCCAATGGGCCCTCTATAACGAGGGCTGGCTGTTGAGCACGGCGGTGAATCGCGCGCCGTGGGAGGCCTTTGGCGCCGCCAATCCAGACCCGCTCAACAACCAGGTCCTCGAACTCTACGACCTGAGCAAGGATTTCAGCCAGTCCCAGAACCTAGCCGCCAAGCAACCGGACAAAGTGAAACAGATGAAGCAGATGTTTATCGCGGAAGCGAAGAAGTATCAGGTGTTCCCGATGGATGCCTCGGTCGCTGCCCGCATCGTGGCGCCACGGCCGAACATCACTGCTGGCCGCACGGAATTTGTTTACACCCGGCCCATGGTCGGTCTTCCGCAAGGCGATTCCCCGTTCCTGCTCGACAGCTCGTATACTATCACCGCTGACATCGAAGTCCCACAGGGCGGCGCGGAGGGTATGATCCTGACCTCAGGTGGCCGGTTTGCTGGCTACGGTTTCTACCTGCTTAAAGGCAAGCCGGTCTTCCTCTGGAACCTCATTGATCTCAAACGCATCAAGTGGGAAGGGCCGGACGCGCTCGCGCCCGGCAAGCACACGCTTGAGTTCGACTTTAAGTATGACGGCCTTGGCATGGGCACACTCGCCTTTAATAACATGAGCGGGCTCGGCCGTTCCGGCACCGGCACGCTCAAGGTGGACGGGAAAGGAGTCTCCACGCAAAAGTTGGAGCACACACTTCCCATGATCCTGCAATGGGACGAGAGCTTCGACATCGGCTCCGATACTCTGACCGGTGTAAACGATGCAGACTACAAGCCGCCGTTCCCGCTCACCGCCAAGCTCAACAAACTAACGATTAAGGTGGATCGTCCTAAGCTCACTGAGGAGGACATCAAGAAACTCGAGAACGCGCAAGCGACCGCGGTGGACGGGCAACCGATCCATCATCTGCAGGGCGAGCCTCATTAGTCCTACCGTATTAGGAAAGCTAAAGTCGTTTCGGTTGCGAACTGCGCGTGCTGCTCTCGTGAGCAACCCGCGGCTTCAAAGTCGAATGAATAACACAATGAGCAAGCCGAGCGCGAGAGGAGACAAACGATGAGATACAGCGCATCAAAGGCTGCGATCGGGCAAGATCGATGGCGCAGACGTGGAATACCCCGGTTGCCCCGCTCAGTTGGAGAAGGAGAAACTGCAAACGGATGGACCCGTTCCGGCGGCGGACTGAGCCGGGTGCGACATTCTATAGCTATAGCCCTAAAGTCCTATATGCATCTTGCAGCGGGCACGGCAAAATTGCAGTTGGGTCATCACCAACCAATCAGATTAACACCTATGAAATCACCAAGACAGATCCTCATTCGCTGGATGCTCGCTGCCGCTCTCATGGCGGTCGCGCCTTCCATCCTAGCGCAAGTACAAACCACCGGCACGCTGGGCTCGCCCGGCGCGACGACCACCGTTGACGGCCGCTACCTGCCGCCACCGGCCCAGCCGTTCAAAGGTGAGATCAACCCCAACGCGGCAGACTCAAAACCATATTGGCCGGCGCTCGTAGTGCCGCCAAAGGGTGCGCCGAACGTCCTGTTGATCATGACCGATGATGTCGGCTTCAGTGCGCCGAGCACATTCGGTGGCTTGATTCCGACGCCAGCACTGGATCGCGTTGCCAAGATGGGGCTGCGTTACACTCGGTTCCATACCACGGCGCTTTGTTCGCCGACCCGCGCCGCGCTGCTCACCGGCCGCAACCATCACTCGGTGGCTACCGGCGTCGTCGTGGACCAGGCGACCGGCTACCCCGGCTATAACAGCGTCATCCCGCGCGATGCCGTTGCCATCGGCGAAATACTCCGGCAAAATGGCTACGCCACAGCGTGGTTTGGCAAGGACCACAACACGCCGCAGTGGACGGGAAGCCAGGCAGGGCCGTTCACCGACTGGCCGAACGGGCCGATCAAAGGGTTCGACTACTACTATGGGTTCATCGGCGACGACACGACACAGTGGACGCCTGGCAATCTGTTCCGCAATACCACGCCCATCCAGCCGTATCTCGGCCACCCAGGTTGGAATCTGGTTACTGCGATGGCCGACGAGGCCATCGGGCACATCAAGATGCTAAACGAAGTCCAGCCCGACCGGCCGTTCATGGTCTACTACGCGCCCGGCGCCACACATGCGCCGCACCACCCGACCCCGGAGTGGATCAAGAAGATCAGCGACATGCACCTGTTCGACAAAGGCTACGAAGCGGTGCGCCAGCAAATCTTCGCCAATCAAAAGAAGCTGGGTGTGATTCCTCAGGACGCGCAACTCACTGCCTGGCCAGATACCATTCCAAAATGGGACACACTATCCGACGACGCCAAGAAGCTTTATATCCGGGAGGTTGACGTCTATGCGGCCTTCCTTGCCTACACAGATTACGAGATTGGTCGCGTGATTCAGGCTGTTCAAGATGCCGGCAAACTCGATAACACGCTCATCATCTACATCAGTGGCGATAATGGCGCGAGCCCCGAGGGAACGTTGAACGGCACTTACAGCGAGTACGCCGATTTGAACGGTGTGCATCCCTCAGTGGAAATGAACATGAAGTTCTACGATGCCTGGGGCACCAACGAGACTTACTGCCATTATGCGGTCGGCTGGGCCTGGACCTTCGACACTCCCTACCAGTGGACGAAGGAAGTGGCGTCATTCTTCGGCGGCACCCGGAACGGGATGGCCATGGCATGGCCCGCGCGCATCAAGGACAAAGGCGGCATTCGCAATCAGTTCCACCACGTTATTGACATTGTGCCGACGATCCTGGAAGCGGCCGGGTTACCGGAGCCGGCGATGGTCAACGGCATCGCACAGAAACCGATTGAAGGTACGAGCATGGTGTACACATGGGACAAGGCGAACGCGCCGGACCGACGGACGACACAGTACTTCGAGATGTTCGGATCGCGAGCGATCTATCAAGACGGCTGGATCGCCTCAGCGCCGCCGGTTATAACGCCATGGGTTCTCACGATGACAGGTGCCACCAAAGATGTTATGAACGGGTTCAAGTGGGAATTGTACGACCTGAACAAAGACTGGACACAATCCAAAGACCTCGCATCACAAATGCCGGACAAGCTGCGCGATTTGCAGCAAACCTTCACCATGGAGGCGGCAAAGTACAACGTGTTTCCGCTCGACGACTCCCGCGTCTCGCGGTTTATGGGAGAGAAGCCTAACTACGCGCCAGGCCGGACCGTGTTCACTTATTCGGGCGAGTTGAGCAACGTGCCGTTTCCAGGCTCCGCCGGCGCGCCGGATCTGCTGGACAGGTCGTACACCATCACTGTGGACATCGAGGTTCCGCAAAGTGGCGCGGAAGGCATGTTAGTCACCGATGGCGGTCGCTTCGGCGGCTACGGTTTCTACGTGTTGAAGGGCCAGCCGGTCTTCACCTGGAATTTAATACAACTTGAAATGCTGAAGTGGCAGGGCAAGGACGCGCTCACGCCCGGCAAACACACGCTTGAGTTCGACTGGAAGTATGACGGTCCGGGATTGGGCAAAGGCGGTACCGGCACACTCAAGGTGGACGGCAAGACGGCGGACAGCCATCCGATGCCGCACAGTCTGGGCGGTGGCATCCCTTGGAGCGAGACGTTCAGCGTCGGCATTGATACCTGCACTTCGGTGGATGAGAAAGACTATCAAGTCCCATTTGCATTTATGGGCAAGCTTAACAAGCTGACCGTGAAAGTCGGCCCGAAACAGGTGTCCGCCGAAGAGAAGGCGGCTACCGAGAAGAAGCAGCGCGACAGGCAATAGCCCCTGTCGGCCAGGTGACAAAGTCGTCTCAGTTGTGAATCGCGCGGGCTGCTGCGGGAGCAGCACTCAAACGATCATTTGAGTCGGTTTTGAACTCTTATCACTTCGTTTCTTCTTTCTCTCCTGCAGCTGTTGCAGATATGCTGGGAGAGGGTGATGAGGTTGTGGTGGGAGCGGTAGCCTTAAGTTTCTTAAGAAAGAAAACCTTTATGTCTTTGAATTCTGCTGCGTGGGAGTTGTTTGAAACAACCCTGACGCCGGATGCATCTACTTCTATTGTTCGGTGAAGGATTCCCGATCTGTTCGTAAGCCAGGCGGTGCCCAGGGAATAAATTTTCATCTTGTTATCTTGCATGGTCTTGAGCGCAGAAAACACGATGCCTTTTTGGATGGGATTGGTGCTGGCAGCACAGGCGTGATTAATACCGTCGTTCAAGGTACGAAACGACTTTAGTTTCACTGGAAGACGGTCACTGCCAAGTCCGAGTGCGGCCGCTATTTCTGGGGCGATTGATCCCCCAGTGCCTTGGGAAAGCACCCATTCTTCCACTTTGGAAAGTTCGGCCTGATCAGAATAAGCAGGTGTCGGGACAAGACTCTGAGCCTTCAATGCAATTGCGGCCAAAGAACTAACGAATACGAACGATGTGGAGCGACAAACAGTATTCATGTGCGGATCCGGCATCGAATTTGTGCAGGAGATACGAAGATAATCAGTTGAAACAATGCGCAGCCCGACTGACCGCGTCAAGGCTACCTGGATGGCAAAGCACGATATGATGAAGACATGCGCGATGCTCCGTCAACCGGTAGCTACGGAGAATCTACCAGACGATGAGAACAACGAGCTAGCCGCCTCCGGGACCGGTTACTACGCGGTAATAGGTTCCGTTCGCGCCAAAGGCCGGGCTGAACCAGGTGTTGCCGCACAAGTAGTAGGTCGTGCCTTGGACGTTGGGAGTGATGCAGCCCGCAGGCAGTGTCGCAACGATCTGGCCCACCGTGTAGGTGGCTTGGGCTGCGCTGCTGCCGGTGGTTGCGCCGGCGTTGTAGCCAGCGTTGTAAGCGTTGGCTGACACGGCCGCCGCATTGGCATTAGCGTTCGCAGCGGCGGCATTGGCATTTGCAGCGTTTGCATTTGCTGAAGCGACAGCCGCACCAGTAACAGCGGCAGTTGTGACAGCGGCGGCAGCCGCCCACCCATTGCAGTTGGCGCATGTTGATCCGTAATAGTTGACCGTGGTGGGCGGATGGTACCCATAGTAGGCGGTGGGCGGATGGTAAGCGGAAGCGTAGGCTGTCGTGCCATAAGGGGTAGTGTGGACCGCGCCTGCCCCGTAGGCGCCAGAGGTGGTCCCGCCGTAAACGTTGGTATGAGTCGCGCCTTCCCCATAGGCGCCTGAGGTGGTACCGCCGTAGGTGTTCGTGTGGGTCGCCCCTTCTCCGTATTCACCAGAAGTTTTACCGCCATACGCATTCGTATGAGTCGTGCCTCCGCCATAGTTGTGTGACGTGCTGGTGCCGTAGGCGCTATCGTGGGTCGTGCCTTGTCCGGCGGTGTGCGATGTGCTGCCACCGTATGCGTTGCTGTGGCTCGTTGATCCATAGCTGTGTGACGTGCTGCCACCATAGCGGTTGCTGCTTGAGAAATTGCCTCTACTGCCGCTGTAACTGCCGCCACGCCCGAAAGCAAAGGCAATTTCGGATGGGAGCAGGATTACCATAAGACCTACGAATCCAACGATGATTTTTTTCATGATGTTTCCTTTTCTCGCTTCTTCTAGTTCTACTGCTTTTTAGGTGGCTTGCCTTTTGCCGTGGGCTCAGCACCGGGTGAGGCCTCCGGATGTGGATGTGCAAACGGCATCGGGTTCGCGCTGGCAGCTTTCGATGAGGTAAATGTGTCTGCTGGAACCGCTGGGCCAAGTTGCCAATCGGAGAGTATCAGGGTATGGCGCAGTCGCTCCGGATCGTCCAGGTAGACCGCATGGACCAATCGGGGCAGTTTGTCCTCCGCCCCTATCCACGCCTGTATGAACACGCCGTGATCGATATACGCTACCATGTCCGTCGTCGTTCCGCCGATCACTTTGGACTGGCCGATGTAATAAGCGAGCTTCATTCCTTCTGACATCTCCTTGTAAGGGTCTGCGACAATCCAGTCGGCAAACGGGAAATAGATTGCAGCGGAGTGGTAGGCCTGCTCCAACGCTGCGTCGATCGTGGCCGGGGCATCAGCGACTGCGACCAGATTCTCAGCTGGGGCGTACGCCATCATTTTTTTCCCGTCATAATAAAACTCGGACGCCGGACCATCAGCCGACATGATCACCCGAAGCTTGTCCGGCTTCTGGAGAGTGACCTCGGACTTTGTGGTGAAAGCGAGTGGGTGACCTTGACGGCTCGGACTCTCATAAAAGTGCACCGCATTGAATTTCATTGTCTGCGCCGCCGCGAGCCGGCTGCTTGCAGCTTTAAGAATGTCGAGCGCCTTTGGCTCAAGCGAAGGTGTGGCTTCGGGTGCAGGGCTGGCTTCGGCCGCGGTGGTCTTGGCCTTCTTCTTCGCTGCCTGCGGTTTGCCCTGCGCGTTAGGCGCTATCAGAAGCGCGCCTAATGCCAGTAACAGCGCGCACCAACGGCACGTATTTCCGATCATCATGGGATCATGCCGCATTCAAACATTTTGTTGGCGATGGGAGCCGCTACCTTGTTGATGAATGCGTCGCGCATCTGCGGATCGGACTTCAACATCTGGAGAGCTTCCTGTTCCATCTGCGGTTTGGGAGCCTTGCCTTTCTGGGCTCTCTCCTGCCACAACTGCTCGCAGGTAGATGTCTGGTACTTCTGGATGACCTTGTCGGCAATCCTGTCCATGATCGGGAATTGTTGAGCGTTTACGGCTGCGCAAAGCAGAGCGATCGCCAGCGTAAACAACGATGCAAATGCAATTTTTCTAACCATGACCCCCATTTTGTTGCACTGCCATGCGCCCGTCTATGGGACTTTAGACCTATATCGAGTCCGAGCCATCCGGTGACTTCATCCGCTCCGCTAATGCGCTGGAATATGCCGACAAAATTGTTGGCATAATCACATTGTCCTTTCGTTAGATTGCTAACATCACCGCGCTTGCTCCATCAGTCGCTTAAGCTGACCTGAAATGCCTGCGCTCCCATGGAGGAAGCAAGCCCTTCGGTTTCACCAGCAAGGTACATGACCACGCCGTTCCCATTCATCAGCTTGGCATGCATCTTCCCTTCGATCAGGGTGAGTCCCCGGCTGACGCCGCGGTAGCTTCCTGGGAAGTCCCGGAGCCTATTCAGGTTGTAGACTTTGCCGGTGGCGGACATCTTCTGACCTCCCATGCCCCCGACACCAAGACCAGAAATAGTGAAATGATGCCGCTGGCCATTGTAATTCAGAGTGCCTTTTCCGCCTGCTACCGAACCGTAGTAGGCAGCGGACCACTCCTGAATCCTGACCGTGGCCACAGGCGGGGTACTCGGCGCCGTGGTTGTGGAGGCGCATCCGCCAATGAGGAGTGCTGCGACACAGGCGAGAGCAGGCTTGCTGGGTAACTTCATACGAAGACGTGTCAATTTTGTTTTCATGGTTTTGGGATCTGTCTTGCTGATTTCATAGGTGTTAATCTAGTTCGTTGATGTCCATCTGACTCGTGTAGAGTAAGCGGAGTAGGCCCCAATTCTGTCGTGCCCCGCGGCGATCTGCTATAGGACCTTAGGCCTATATGGAGCCCGAGCCCTCCGGCGACCTCATCCCTATTGCAGTTTCATCGATGTCTTTGTACGACCTAAGTCCAATAGGCGAATTGCGCGCTGGGTCTGAGAATTGTGAACACGTGTGCTCTGTCCCACGTTGCACTCAAACCACCCAACGAGAAAGACGATCACGCACAGCACCCACAAGGGACATCATTTTCTAGAGATTCAGTAACCGAAACAAAACTCATGAAACACAAACTAAAATACTTCGGCTTCTCACTGCTGACAGCGGCGGCGGCGATGTTCGTCGCCTCGCCCGCGCCAGCCCAGCAAATCAACGGCACACCCGGTTCACCCGACGCCACCGTGACGATTGACGGGAAACAAATCCCGCCGCCGCCGATGCCGTTCGGCGGCGTGATCAAGGAGGCCGCCACGGATTCCAAATCCTATTGGCCACCGCGCGTGGTTCCACCCAAGGGCGCGCCTAACATCCTGCTCATCATGACCGATGACCAGGGCTACGGCGTGTCGGGCACGTTCGGCGGCGTCATCCCGACACCGGCGCTGGATCGCATCGCGAAGGCGGGCTTGCGCTACACGCAGTTCCATTCCACCGCGCTTTGCTCGCCCACGCGGGCGGCGCTGATCACCGGCCGGAACCATCACTCGATGGGCTTCGGTGTGATCTCGGAGTTGTCCACGGGTTACCCGGGCTACGATTCCGTCATGAGCCCGGAGAAGGCCAGCATCGGCACGATCCTCCGGGACAATGGCTACGCCACTTCATGGTTCGGCAAGAACCACAATACGCCGGCCTTCCAACTCAGCGCGTCTGGGCCATACGATCAATGGCCGTCGGGGATGGGCTTCGAGTATTTCTACGGCTTCATGGGCGGCGAGACCGACCAGTGGACGCCTTTCCTCTTCCGCGATCACACCCAAATTTTTCCGTGGATTGGCAAGCCAGGGTATAACCTGACCACCGATCTGGCGGACGAAGCCATCAAGCACATGCGCGATCTGAACGCAGCCGCACCCGACCAGCCGTTCTTCGTTTATTATGTGCCCGGCGGTACTCACTCGCCGCACCAGCCGAAGCCCGAATGGATCGCGAAGTTCAAGGGCAAGTTCGACATGGGCTACGAAAAATTGCGCGACGTGATCTTCGCCAATCAGAAAAGGCTCGGCGTGATCCCGGAGAATACCCAGCTCACCCCGTTGCCGCCTCAATTGCCGAAGTGGGACTCGCTTTCCTTACTGCACAAAAAACTCTATGCGCGCGAGGCGGAAGTCTTTGCCGGTTACGCCGCCTATACCGACAATGAGATTGGCCGAGTCATCCAGGTGGTCGAGGATATGGGCAAACTTGACAACACGCTGATCATCTACATCTGCGGGGACAACGGCACCAGTCCGGAAGGCACGCTCTACGGCGCGTTTAATCAGCTCACCGCCTACAACGGCATTTTGGATGCCCCGGAGGCGCTTCAGATGTTGCATTATGAAAACTGGGGCTCGGACAAGACTTATCCACACATGTCGGTGGGCTGGTCGTTAGCCTTTGATACGCCTTTCCAATGGACCAAGCAGGTGGCGTCACATTTCGGCGGGACCCGGCAGGGCCTGGCCATTTCGTGGCCCGGTCATATCAAGGATGTCGGTGCCATCCGCAGCCAGTTCCACCATGTTATTGATATCACGCCGACAATCCTGGAAGTTACCGGCATCAAGGCGCCCGATGAAGTCAACGGGATCAAGCAGAAGCCCATAGAAGGCGTGAGCATGGCCTACACCTTTGACCAGGCAAATGCCAAGGCGCCGTCGAAGCGCGACACCCAGTATTTCGAGATGGCCGGCAACCGCGGGATCTATCACGACGGCTGGATGGCCAACACCACACCATTCGCCCCTCCCTGGGATCTGGCCACGGGCAAGCTGCCCGATGTCGTCAACGGCTACAAATGGGAACTCTACAACCTCACCGAAGACTTCTCCCAGTACAACAACCTCGCCGACAAGAATCCCGACAAGCTGAAGGAAATGCAGGCATTGTTCCTGACCGAGGCGGCGAAATACCAGGTCTTGCCATTGGATAACACAGCCTTCTCGCGCCTCCAGACGCCGCGACCGAGCGCGGTCGCAGGTAGAACTGTCTTCACCTATACGGGTGAGAATTCCGGCATTCCCCTCGGAAATGCTCCCGACATTTTGGACAGGGATTACACCATCACTGCCGAGATCACCGTTCCCAAGGGCGGCGCGGAGGGAATGATCGTGACGCTGGGCGGCCGCTTCGGCGGTTACGGCCTCTTCCTGCAAAAAGGCAAGCCGGTCTTCGTTTACAATTTCCTCGATCTGGAGCGATTCCGCTGGGAAGGCGGGATAGGTGGAAGAATCAGCGAGGACTTCTTTGGCCGCGCGCTCCAGCCGGGCAAGCACACGCTTGTGTTCGACTTCAAATACGACGGCCCCGGTCCCGCCAAGGGCGGCACCGGCGTATTCACCGTGGATGGCAAGGAACTGGCCAAGAAGACGGTCAAGCACACGATCCCATTGATGATGACCATCGACGAAACCTTCGACATCGGTGTGGATACCCGGACGGGGGTGGACGATAGCTATAAGCTGCCGTTCCGCTTCACCGGGACGATCGACAAGCTGACCTTCAAGCTGGGACCGTCGCAGTTGTCGGCGGAGGATAGGAAGGCCGTTGAAGAAGCATACGCCAAGGCTAACGACTAACCTTTCATCCATAGCCAATCCGCGAGGCAGGCGGTGACAAGTTGCTGCCTACCTTTCGCTGTAAACATGATGAAACGCTTTCTCACACTGACTGCCATCATCGAAGCGGCCACGGGATTGGCTTTAATCGCGGTGCCCGCTATTGTCGTTCGGCTGCTGCTCGGTGCCGAAATCTCCGGCGCAAGCATACCTCTCGGTCGCGTCGCGGGAGCCGCGTTGCTCGCGCTCGGTGTCGCCTGCTGGTTGGCGTGCGATGACAGGCAAAGCCGCACTGCGAGAGGATTGGTCGTTGCGATGCTGATATATAACATTGTCGCCACCACTGTCCTCGCTTTCGCCGGCATCGGCTTGGGGCTGGACGGAGTGGCGTTGTGGCCTGCGGTGGTTCTCCACGCGGCCATGGCCGTCTGGTGTGTCGTGTGCCTGCGTCGCAGTCCCCAGAATGTTACGGATTGATTCGATTGTAAGACGCGGGTGCCGATCGCTTCGCGCAGGAACGATCGTTCTACTCTCTTTACCCTTATTGCCCCAAAGTCCTATGGACGACCAAATCCCTGACGCGGCATGTTGGAGACCAAGCCGCAGGATGTACTAACACACCGACGGTGTCGTTAGGCCTACAATCAACAAAGAAATTACGATTTAAGTCCAAGAGAACCACAACAAGGAAAACAACGATGAGAACAACAACCAAGCTCGCCGCCGCGCTCGCCATCGTGCTGGCGCTTACCGCCGCCCACGCCGCCGACCTCACTCCCGCCGAAACCAAAGCCGTCGCCGAGGAAGGTTTCATCTACGGCCTGCCGATCGTGATGAACTACGCGGTCATGTACGAATACGCGGTGGACAAGAACTCCGGCCAATACAAAGCGCCGTTCAACCAGATTAACAACGAAGCTCGCGTCTTCACCTACAAAGACACATCGGTTATCACCCCGAACAGCGACACGCCGTATTCCATCTTGTGGCTGGACGTGCGCGCCGAACCGATCGTCCTCTCGGTCCCCGCGGTGGAGAAACCGCGCTACTTCTCGGTCATGCTTTGCGACGGCAATACCTACAATTACGGTTACATCGGCAGCCGCGCCACGGGCAACGAGGCCGGCGACTACATGGTGGCCGGACCTGACTGGAAAGGTGAGCCACCACCGGGCATCAAAAAGGTCTTCAAGTCGAGCACACAGTTCACAGTGGCGGCTTACCGCACCCAGCTTTTCAATCCGGAGGACATGCCCAACGTGGTCAAGATTCAGGCGGGCTACAAAGTCCAGCCGCTCTCCCAGTATCTGAAACAACCCGCGCCGCCGGCAGCCCCGGCCGTTGATTTGCCCAAGATTAATAAGGAACTGGTCAAGACCGGCTTCTTTGACTACCTCGCCTTCGCGCTGCAATTCGCTCCCGCCGAGCCGCAAGAAAAGGAAATCCGAGAAAAACTGGCCCGCCTCGGCGACCTAGCTGCTCTCTCGCAAGAGCAGAAGGCGGCAGTGATGGCGGGCGTGAAGGAGGGCGAAGCCAAGATCAAGCAGTATCTCGAGTCCGGACAAAAGAACATTAACGGCTGGAAAGTCGGTTCGCTCTTTGACGACAGCGCTTTTTACAACGGCGACTGGCTCAAGCGAGCCGCCGCCGCCCAGGCAGGCATCTACGGTAACGACGCTGCCGAAGCCATGTATCCCATGACCAAAACGCTGGCCAATGGCGAGCCGCTCGACGGCAGCAAGCACAAGTACACGCTCACCTTTGCGGCCGGACAGCTTCCGCCGGTGAATGCCTTCTGGTCGGTGACGATGTATGACGGCAAGAGCCAGCTTCTGATCAAGAACCCGATCAATCGCTACCTGATCAACTCGCCGATGTTGCCGAACATGAAGAAGAATGTGGACGGTTCGCTTACACTCTACATTCAGAAAGACTCCCCTGGCGCGGACAAGGAGAGCAACTGGCTCCCTGCACCAAACGATTTGATCTATCTCGTCATGCGCCTCTACTGGCCGAAGACCGAGCAACCCTCGATCCTTCCGCCGGGCGAAGGCACCTGGAAACCGCCAGGTGTGGTGAAGGCGAAGTAAACACAATGATGAAACTTGTGCGTTGTTCATCGACGACTAAATCCCCAAAGCGGCATGATGGAGACTACACCGCAGGACGTGAGACCATCTCGGCACAGGCCAACTCATGCTCGTGACAGAGCCTAAGAAGGCCGCTGCCGCCATCGTCTCGTTTCTGCGCTAAGCCGCGCACGTCTTTATTGCGTAATCCTGCCGTTGTAAAGTTTGGGGAACATGGCGTCTGAATCTGAGAGTAATCTTCGGCTCGAGATCGGGCATGTGTTGTTCATTGACCTTGTCGGTTATTCCAAACTGTTGATCGACGAGCAGAAGGAGCGGTTGCGCCAGCTCACCGACATCGTGCTGGCTACTCCCCAGGTGTGTGAGGCGACGAACGAGGAACTCGTTCGACTACCTACGGGCGACGGGATGGCGCTGGTGTTTCGGAACAGTTCGGAAGAACCGGCGCGCTGCGCGCTGGAGGTCGCACGAGCACTAAAGGGACTTCCTGAGATTCAGGTGCGAATGGGAATTCATAGCGGCCCAGTGAGCAAAGTGACAGATCTGAACGGGCGCACCAATATCGCCGGCGCGGGCATCAACCTGGCGCAGCGCGTGATGGATTGTGGCGATGCGGGTCACATCCTTCTTTCGCAACGTGTGACGGACGATCTCGCGCAATACCGGCAATGGTCGCCGCACCTTCACGATCTGGGTGAATGCGAAGTGAAGCATGGCATCAAGTTGTCTGTGACGAATTTGTTTGGAGATGATTTTGGAAACGCGGCCGTGCCGGCAAAGTTTGCCGACGCGATCGCACGACGCAAGGCGACTGGAAAATTTCAGATCGGGCTGGCGATTGCAGCCGTTCTTCTTCTCGCAGCCGGAATCATTTTCCTTCGCTTCAAATCGGAGGCGAAATCCCCGCAGATCAGGTCGGCTGAGGCAGCGCCAAAATCGATCGCGGTGCTGCCTTTCGACAACCTGAGTCGCGATCCAGAGAACGTTTACTTCAGCGAAGGTATTCAGGACGAAATCCTGACCCGGCTGGCCAAGATCGCGGAGCTAAAGGTAATCTCACGCACCTCAACGCAACGCTTCAAGAGTTCACCCGATAATCTGCCCCAGATCGCGCAGCAGCTTGGCGTAGCAAACATTCTGGAGGGTAGCGTGCAAAAACCCAGCGACCAGGTGCGGGTCAATGTGCAGTTAATTCATGCCGCGACCGACACGCATCTGTGGGCCGACACCTACGATCGCAAATTGACCGATGTTTTTGCAGTGGAGAGCGAGATTGCGAAGGCCGTGGCCGAAAGGCTGCAGGCCAAGCTGACCGGTACGGCGGAACATGTGCTGGCATCGCGGCCGACGGAAAACCCGGAAGCACACCAGCTCTACTTGAAAGGGCGCTACTTCTGGAACAAACGCACTACTGAAAACCTGCGGAAGGCGATCGATTACTTTGAACAAGCGATCGGGAAGGATCCAGCCTACGCACTCGCGTATTCCGGGCTCGCGGACGTTCATGCGGTTTTGCCTTACTATGCCGCCACTCCACCAAAGGAGGATGCTCAAAAAGCGCTGGCTGCCGCCCGCAAAGCGGTGGAACTCGATGAGAGCCTGGCCGAAGCACACACATCCCTGGCCAACGCGCTCGTGTTGAATCTACAGTTCTCTGCATCAGTGCCGGAGTTTCAGCGGGCGATTGAGCTAAACCCTAACTATGCCACGGCGCATCATTGGTACGGAGAGGAACTCCAGGGTGAAGGACGATTCGACGAAGCCGTGGCTGAACTCAAGCGTGCGCACGAACTTGATCCGCTATCTCTCGTCATCAATTGCATCCTTGGCTCGACTTTAGCGGTGGCGGGCCGGGATGATGAAGCGATCGAACAATTGCGCAAAACAATCGAGATGGACCCGACGTTCGATCTTACGCACTGGTTTCTTGGGCAGGTCTATGAGGACAAAGGCCAGCTCGCGGAAGCGATCGCTCAGTATGAGAAAGCCATGCAACTTAGTCCAGAGCCGGCTGTTCAGGCCTCGCTCGCCCGGGCCTACGCCCTGGCGGGGAGGAAAGAAGAGGCACGCAAGATACTCGACAGCCTAACGACCGCATCCCGGCAGCGTTATATCCCAGCCTATTCCCTCGCTGTCATCCACCTCTCTCTGGGCGATAAAGAGGAAGCGCTGCGGTTGCTGGAAAAGAGCTACGAAGATCGCGCGCCCTTCGACACCGGCCTCTTCGCCAGCATCAAGATCGACCGGAGGCTTGATCCGCTGCGCGGAGACCCGCGTTTCCAAGCACTCGTCCGGAAGACGATGAGTGGCGCCGTGTCTGAAACACCATGAATCCCGGCCTCGCGCGCGTTATCTCTGCAAAAAGTCGGAGCGAATCGACAGTCGAAATTGATCGGTGCGCCTCAGGCTGCCCTACGTAGCAAAGGCTTAAGGCCGAACGTAGCAGTCAGGGCGAGTAGTAGCAAAGCCCAAGTTGAAGACGCGTCGGGAACCGATGCGGAAACGACGGCGATGTCTGTCGGGTCATTCAATCCCGAGATCAGCGCGGGGTCAACCGTCTCCCCGGATATCGTGTATTTGCC
>WNFY01002388.1_pt1 | contig 17869 bp, 16 predicted proteins | sample 5400091 | NCBI WGS metagenome assembly WNFY01 (sample SAMN13153364, study PRJNA577476) | soil metagenome | isolation source: 60 cm soil or saprolite under grassland replicate 1 | place: USA:California | collected 2016-06-15
CACCGTCTCGGACCTGGCCATCCGCGTCGAGGGAGACGGCGAGCCGCTGCTCGAGCTCTTTCGGGGGGGGAGCCACCCGCAGGGCGGCAGTACGCGGCGCCTCCGCCGCCAGGCGAGCCAGATCGCCCGCGACGATCCGGGCGGCGGCGAGGGCGCGTCCCACCTGCGCGAGCGCGGCACCCTCGAGCGCGCTCCCCGGGATGCCGAGCAGCTCGAGGGCGGCGGTAAGATCGGGGACGGGCTCGGCGCGAATCGCGTCCTCGGTGATGAGCAGGGCCGCGAGCTCCGCCACCTGCGCGAGCGCGGCGCGGATGGCGTCGGGATCGGTGGCGGGGGAGCGGCGGGTCACGCGGGTGGCGCCGAGCGGCCCGGCGGCGTGCGCCGCCACCCGCTCCAGCGCGGCAGGGAACTCGAGTGTCTCCAGCACGGAGGGCGCGACCCCTCCCCCGACTGTCATACGGACGCCGCCAGCTCCTCGCGGACGATCTGATTCACCAGCTTGCCGTCCGCCCGGCCCTTGAACTTGGGCATTACCTGTCCCATCACCTTTCCGAGATCCTTCGCGCCGGCAGCGATCGCCTCCCGGACGGCGCGCCGGATCTCGTCGGCGTCGACCGCGGCGGGCAGGAACTCCTCGAGCGCCTTCCCCTCGCCGAGCTCGGCCTCCGCCCGGTCGGCGCGCCCGGCGGCGGTGTACTGCTCGGCCGCTTCGCGGCGGCGCTTGATGCCGCGGCGCACGACCTCGGCTGCTTCGTCATCGGAGACGGGGTGTTGGAGCTCGAATTCGCGGTTCTTGAGGTCTGCGAGGATGGTGGAGAGGAGGAGCGTGCGCCCTTGATCGCGGTGTTTGCGGGCCTGGTTCATCGCGGCGCGGAGCCGCTCGGGCAAGCTCGCCACGTCAGGCCGGGTGCGTGCGCCGGCTGGTGCGGCGCGCCGCGTCCATTTTTCGCTTGCGCCGCTCGTTCGGCTGTTCGTCGTGACGGTGCTTGCGCAAGTCGGCCAGGATTCCTGCCTTCTCACCCTCTGGGGTAACTGTGACGGACACAAAAACTTAGCCCCGCCGATTGCATGGGGCAACCCGTCCGCGCCCTCATCCCGGTGGCCACGCCATCGGCCGGCCGCCGAGCAGGTGCAGGTGCAAATGGAACACCGTTTGTCCGCCGTCGGGGTTGGTATTCACCACGACGCGATACCCGCGCTCCGCGATCCCGACCTCCCGCGCCAGGTCGCGCGCGAAGCCGAGCAGTTTACCGAGCAGGCCCGCGTCCTTCGTCTCGTTGAGCGTGGCCACGTGATGGGTGGGGATCACGAGGACGTGCGTGGGCGCCTGCGGGTTCAGATCCTTGAAGGCCAGCAGGCCATCGCCGCGCTTCACGATTGTCGCCGAGACCTCGCCGGCGGCGATTTTGCAGAAGACACAGCCTCCAGCCATAGTCCCCCTTCAGTTAGCGGCCGAACGCCTGACGCAGCTGCTCCCAGAACTGCTTCCCGCCGTGCCCTTCCGCCGGCGGCTTGCTCTCGATCTGGGCGAGCTGCTCGAGCAGGGCGCGCTGCTCCGCGGTCAGCTTGAGCGGCGTCCAGACGTGCACCCGCACGTGCAGGTCGCCGCGACCCCCTTCCCCCACCCGCGGCAGCCCTTTGCCGCGCAGGCGGTACACCGCGCCGGTCTGCGTCCCCGGTTGGATCTCGAGGGTCGCGTCTCCGTACGGAGTCGGGATCGCGACCGCCGTGCCGAGCGCCGCCTGGGTGAACGAGACCGGCAGGTCGTAGACCAGGTCGTCCCCGTGGCGCTCGAACCGCGAGTCCTCGGCGATGTCGAGCACGGCGATCAGGTCGCCGGCCGGACCGTTGCGCGCCCCGGGAACGCCGTGTCCCCGCATCGTGAGATAGTGGTGGTCGGCCACGCCCGCGGGCACGTTGATCTCGAGCTCCTTGTCGGCACGAACGCGTCCGTCCCCCTGACACTTGGGGCACGGTTGCTGAATCACCGTGCCCTCTCCCGCGCAGCCGGGGCACGGCGAGACGGACACGAACTGTCCGAACATCGAGCGCGCGGCGCGCCGCACTTCGCCCGTGCCGGCGCAGGTGACGCAGCTCGTGGCCTTGGTGCCGGGCGCCGCCCCGGTGCCGCCGCACGCGCTGCAGCGCTCCAAGGTGCGCACCTTCACCTTCTTGGTGGTGCCGCTGGCGACCTCGGCGAGCCCGAGTTTCAGCGTGACCTTCAGGTCCTGGCCGCGTTGGCGCTCCCGGCGGGCGCGCTCCGCGCCGCCGAAGAAGGCGTCGAACCCGCCCAACCCACCGAAGTCCCGCATGAAGATGTTGAGCGCTTCGGACAAGTCGAAGTGGGTGAACCCCGCCGCGCCGGCGCCCGCGCCGCGCTTCAGCCCCGCTTCGCCGTAGCGGTCGTACGTGGCGCGCCGCTCGGGGTCGCGCAGGACCTCGTAGGCCTCGGTGATCTCCTTGAATTTCGCTTCGGCGGCTTCCTTCTCCCCGGGCGCCACCCGGTCGGGATGATGCTTCATCGCGAGACCGCGGTAGGCCTTCTTGATCTCGCCCTCGTCCGCGTCGCGCTTCACCCCCAGGATGGTGTAGTAGTCGCGCTTCACTCGAGCAGCTCACCCACGAGACGGCTCGTGTGATCCACGAGCGCCACGATCTTGTCGTACGGCATGCGAGTCGGGCCCATTACGCCGATCACCCCGGCGAGCGGGCCGAGCCGGTAGGATGCGGTCACCAGCGTGAAGGGCGCGAGGGTTGCGTCCTGGTGCTCGCTGCCGATCGTGATGGTGAGCCCCTGGCCGAGCCGCCCGGCCAGCGCCTCACGCAGCACGTCACGGCGCTCGGTCACCTCCAGCAGTCCTTGCAGCCGCTCCTTGGTGGCGAACTCCGGCTGGCCGGCGAGCAGCTGGGCGCTCCCGAGCACCACGCCCCCGCCGGCCCCCCCGGTGGCGGGTACGTCGAACAGGTCGTCGGCTTCCTGGATGAAAATGTTCAGCAGCTCGCTCGAGTCGACGTCGGGCGCGGCATCGCGCAGCCGCTGGGACAGCGTCGTGCGGATCTCGCGCAGCGTCAGGCCCGCGAGACGCTCGTTCAACACCAGCGCCACCTGCACGACGATCTCGGGCGCCATGCGCGAGGGCACTTCCACAAAGATGGTGCGCACGACGCCGCTCTTGAGCGTGAGCACGAGCAGCAGCCGGTCCGACCCCGCCTGCAGCAACTCCAGGCGCTCGAGCACCGCCTCGTCGAGCGTCGGGCCTACCGCCACCCCCAGCTCTTTCGTGAGCACGCCCAGGACCTGTGCCGCCCGCTCGAGGATTTGGTCGACGGCGTTGCGCTCCGCGAGCTCTTCGCGGATCTGATGCGAGTCGGACGCCGAGACCTGCGACAGACGCATGAGCGAGTTCACGTACACGCGGTAGGCGAGATCGGTGGGGATGCGTCCCGCGGAGGTGTGGGGATGGTAGAGATACCCTTTCTCCTCGAGGTCGCTCATGGTGTTGCGAATCGTGGCGGCGGAGAGCGTGTGGCCGAACTTCTTGGAAATAGTCCGGCTCCCCGCCGGCTCGGCGGTTTCGACGTAGGTCTCGATGACGGCCTCGAGCACTTGGCGCTCGCGCTCGTTCAGGGATGCTACCATGTCACCCAAGCTATTACCTGCTAACAATTTAGACCGCTCGCCCCGCACTGGTCAAGTCGTGGACGAGGGCGTCGAGTCTGAGCCACCCTTCGGGGCGGCAGACCAACCGCTCGTTCCTGACTTCCGCCCAACCCTGCTCCACCCAAAGGGCGGCAGAAGGCGGCAGCGGGCGGCCGAGGGCGGCAAGCGCCAGCCCCGCATCGGTGCGCAACGCGAGATACAGCCGCTCCAGTTCCCGCTGCTCCTCGGTCAGGACCTCCTCGGCTTCCACCGCCGGCAGTCCGGCGGCGACGGCGCGGCGATATGCCTCCCACCCGGCCAGATTCCAGCGGCGCACCCGCCCGTCGAACGAGTGCGCCGCGGGCCCGAGCCCCAGATAGGCGCGACCCGACCAGTAGGCGGAGTTATGGCGCGAGCGAAACCCGTCGCGACACGCGTTCGAGACCTCGTAGAACTGATAGCCGCAAGCCGCAAGGCGCATGTGGGCAAGCAGGTACTCTTGGGCGTAGCGCTCGTCGTCCGGCATCGCGGCGGCGCCGCGCGAGATCCAGCGGGCGAGGGGAGTCCGCTCCTCGACGGTGAGCCCATACAGAGAGAGGTGCGCAGGGCGCAGGGAGCAGGCGAGGTCCAAGTCGCGCACCCAGTCGCGCTCGAGCTCCGCAGGAAGCGCAAAAATGAGATCGAGCGAGATGTCGTCGAACCCCGCGGCACGGAGCGACTGCACGGCCTCGCCGATACGCGCCGAGTCGTGTGAGCGATGCATCCACTTCAACACCGCATCGTTGAAGGACTGAGCGCCGAGTGACACACGATTGACGCCGGCGCGCCGCCAGGCCGCTGCAATCTCGGGCTTCACATCTTCAGGATTGGCTTCCAGCGTCACTTCAACGGCGTCACGCGAAGACGTAGCACGAAAGACGTCAAGCAAAGACGTGAGCAGTGTCGCAAGCGCGTCGGGGGGGAGAAGCGATGGCGTGCCGCCGCCGAGGTAGAGGGTGTCCAGACCGACTTCTTCGGTCTCCCCGGGCTTGCGCCCGGGGTCAGTTGTCCCAAGGAGTTTCAGTTCCTGCAGTACCGCGTCCACATACTCCCGCGCCGGGATGCGCTTGCGCACCGCGATGGAGAAGTCGCAGTAGGAGCAGCGGCGTTGGCAGAAGGGGACGTGGAGGTAGAGGTGGGGCATGAAGAAAACCTAGTGCGGAGTGCGGAATGTGGAATGCGGAATGTCAGCGTACGGGTCGTGCCGCGAACGACCTGCCCTTGCAATTCCGCATTCCGCACTCCGCATTCCGCACTTAGGTGAGCCCAAACACCATGCCCGGCCGTTGCTTCACCACCCCCCGCATCTCGAGCTCCGTCAGCGCCGTCAGCACCGCGCCCGTATCGGCCCCGGCAGTGGCCACCAGCACGTCCACATGGCGGGGCTCCGTGCAGAGCGTGTCCCATAACGAGCGCTGCAAAGCGCTCAGGTCTGGTGGCGGAGTCCTTCCCGGTGGAGTACCCCCGGGCGGATTCGCGTCGGCCACGCCTTGCACCGCCCCCGGCAGCCCGAGCTCCTCGAGGACGTCCGCGGCCGCGAGCGCCGGCTTCGCGCCTTGCTGGATGAGCTTGTTGCAGCCGAGCGAAGTGGGGCTCGTGATCGGCCCGGGCACGGCGAGCACGGCGCGCCCCTGGTCGAGCGCGCAGTCGGCGGTGATCAGGGCACCGGACCCGGGTGCGGCTTCGATCACCACGGTCACCCCGGCGAGGCCGGAGATGAGGCGATTGCGCTTGGGGAACGCGCCCGCGTGGGGCCGCTCCCCCGGCGGCAGCTCGGTGACGAGGCACCCGCGGGCAACCATACGCTCGTACAGCACGCGGTTCACCGCCGGATAGATGATGCCGAAGCCGTTCCCGAGGATGCCCACCGAGGCGCCGCCCGAGTCCAGGGCGGCCGCATGCGCGATCGCGTCGATGCCGCGCGCCATGCCGCTCACCACGACCACGCCCGCGCCTGCCACGCCCGCGGCGAGCAGGCGCGCCGCCTCCGCGCCATAGGGCGAGTGGTCGCGGCTGCCTACGATCCCCGCCGCCGGGCGCGTGCGCAGCGCCGCGTCACCCCAGACGAAGAGCAGGGCGGGCGGATCGGGAACCTCGCTCAACAGCGGTGGAAATACGGGGTCGTCGGGAAGGAGGACGCAGGCACCGAGGCGAGCGAGCTCGTCGAGGATCTCATGGCCCGCCCGCGGCGAGCCGGCGCGGACCGCCGTGGCGGCGGCGCGGCTGAAGCCCGGGAGCGCGGCGATCGCGCCGTGCGGGGCGTGCAGCGCCGCCGCCGCGCTCCCGAACGCGGCGATGAGCGTGCGCAGCCGCGCGGCCCCGATCCCCGGGATCTGCGCGAGCGTCAGGTGGGCTGCTACTTCGTCGCGGCTCGGGCCTGGAGCGACTGCCATAGCGTCTCGAGCAGATCCGGCACGCCCGCTCCCGTCACCGCTGAAATCGCGACCACCGGAGAGCCGCCCTGCGTGCGGATCGTCGGGAGCCCTAAAGGAGTCCCTGACGGTCCCGGGGAGCCGGGAGCGGGGAGCAGGTCGAGCTTGGTGAGGACCACGACGTGCGGTTTCGACGCCAGCTCGGGCGAGTACGACGCCGCTTCTTGCAGCAAGAGCTCGTAGGTCGCCTGCGGATCCGGACTGTTGACCGGCACGAGCACCGCAACCAGCCGGGTCCGCTCCACGTGCTGCAGGAACTTGAGGCCCAACCCCTTGCCCAGGTGCGCCCCCTCGATGATGCCGGGAATGTCCGCCGCCACGAACGTGCGGTGGTCGGACAACGCGACCACACCGAGGTGGGGCTCGAGCGTCGTGAAGGGGTAGTCGGCGATCTTCGGGTGGGCGGCGGAAATCACGGAGAGCAGCGTGCTCTTCCCCGCGTTCGGCTCGCCCAGGAGCCCGACGTCGGCGATCAGCTTGAGCACCAGCTCGAGCTGGCGTTCCTCGCCGTACTCACCCGGCTCCCATTCGCGCGGGCTGCGATGCGTCGGGGTGGCGAAACGCGCGTTGCCGCGACCGGCCCGCCCGCCCTTCGCCACCAACAGGGTATCCCCGCCGGTGAGCACCTCGCCGATGAGCTCGTCCGTCGCGGCGTCGCGCACCTCGGTGCCGGGCGGGACCGGGAGGTAGAGGTCGGCCCCCGACTTTCCGGTCATGTTCTTGCCTTTGCCGTGCTGCCCCCGCTCGGCCTTCCACTGGGTGCGATAGCGGTAGTCGAGCAGCGTCGCCAGGTTCGCGTCGGCCCGCACGAAGACACTACCGCCCACTCCGCCGTCCCCGCCGTCAGGCCCGCCTTTGGGGACGAATTTTTCGCGGCGAAAGGAAGAGGCCCCCGCGCCACCCGCCCCGCCGACCACGTGGACCACTGCCCGATCTATAAACATCTCCGCTCCTGGTGCGGAGTGCGGAGTGCGGAATGCGGAGTAGAATGACGGGCCTGCCGCGCGGTCCTGATTGACTTCACTGTCATCGCTAGAATCTGTCCCGCCTCTCGGCGAAGTAATGAGGCGCGTTGCGCGTCGAGCAGGCTGCGCTCCAGCAAGAGCCCGAGCCAGAACTCGGATTCGTCCGCTTCTTCTTCCACGATTCCCATCTTGGCGATGAATTCCTTGCGTGAACGGGCGCGACAAGCAGCCCGATAGTTGGCACCTACTGAAGTCCCGGCGCGCAGAAGGTGGAGGCCGATCACGTCGGCAGTCCGCCCTCGAGGAAGGCTTTCCACGACGTCGACAACCGCTGACACGAACCCCCTCGTACATGCGGCGAGGCGGCGTTGTGTCATGAACTTGCCCTTCTACTCCGCATTCCGCACTCCGCATTCCGCACTTGGCCATTCCGCGTTCCGCGTTCCGACTTCCGCGTTCACAACATCCTCCGCTTTACATCGAGCCATTGCTCTTCGGCCACCCGTCGCTGGTCCGCGTCGAGATCCTCCTCGATCAAACCAAGCACCGCTTCAATCTCTTCGGCCTCCGCCCCCGTGTTCAGCGCGCCCCGCAAGTGCGAGTGCAGCTGCTCCGCGGTGCCGAGCACGGCGGTCGTCGCCACCGTGCACAGCTCACGCCGCTTGAGGTCGAGGCCCGGCCGCCCGATCACCTTGCCGTAGGCGTCCACCACCACCAGGTCCTCGAGTGCCGGGTGCAGCGCGCGCAGGTTTAGGAGCAGCTTGTGATAGGCACGCCCGTACACCGCGCGGCACACCGCCGCTCCGCGCGCCGTCCACGACTCCCAATCGGAGTGCGCCAGGTCTTCCGCGCCGTCCCCCTCGACCGGCGCGGGACCGCCCACGGCACGCCACGCCCCAAACGCCACCAGCGCCAGCGGGTAGCCCACGACCAGCATGCTCTGCAGCAACAACTCCTCGATCCACAGCCCCGGGACTCGGGCGTCGCGCGCCGCGGCGAGCCGCGCCTTGAGCTCGGGCGGGTTCCCCCGGGCCACGGCCGCCGCCACGCGCACCAGCGCCGCGGTCTGGGCCTCGAGCGCCGAGGCGGTTCCGTCGCTCATACTACTCGTCTCCCGTCCCTCGTCCCCCATCCTTTCATTGCTCCAGTCCTCCATTTACCCGCAACTCCCCCACCGTCTCGCCGCGGGTGTTCACGTTGGGTCGAGCGGCGAGCGAGGCCGGACGGGGCCGCAGACCCAGCGCTTCGAGCGCAGCGGCCATGGCAAGCGCCGAGGCAATCGCGTGTCCATCGACGACTTTCAGCGCGACGCCGAGCCCTTGCTGGGTGAGCAGGGCGCAATACACGCCCTCGGCACCGACCTTGGTAATCACGCGGCCGGGGTGCGCTCGCATCATCTCGGTACAGGGCCGGCCGTCGCCGGCGATGAGCTCCGGATGCCTCAGCATCGCTTCGCCAATTCGAGATGCGGGATGCGAGATGCGGGATGCGTCGGTGTCAGACCCATCCCGCATCCCCCATCCCGCATCCCGCCCCAGTCTTGCGTACGCCCACGCCATGTTCCTGAGCGGGAGCCCGAAGCACACCACCCCGCAGCCATCCACGGCGGTTCGGATGTCGGCCACCGAGACGTCCGTCCAGCGGCTCACCTCCGTCAGGCAGCGTTGCTGCACGGGGTGCTCGAGGCGGGTGTAGAACTCCGTAGGCCAGCCGTGGTGACGCGCCAGCGCGAGCATGCCCGCATGCTTTCCCGAACAGTTCGAGTAGACAGCCGTGAGGCGTATGCCGCGACTCTGGTAGTCTTGGGCTACACGATCGGAAAGCGGCGGATGGGGGCCGCACAGCAGATCGCGCTCCGAGCACCCGATCTTGCCGAGCAGCTCGCGCACGTGTGCCACCTGTCCGGGCTCGCTCGAGTGCGAGGCGCACGCCAGGGCCAGCTCCTCGCTCGTGAGCCCGAACGCCTCGGCCGCACCGTCCTCCACGAGCGGCAGGGCCTGGAACGGTTTCGCCGCCGAGCGCCAAAACGTCACGAGCTCGGGATCGCCCGTGCGCGCCACGAGCCGGCCGGCCGAATCCACGACGGCTGCGTGAACGTCGTGAACCGCTTCCACCCAACCGCCACGCAGCTGCTCGACCCTCACGGCCCGCTCCTTCCCACCCTTCCCCGGAGCGGGGAGCGGGGAGCGGTACCCTCTGCTGCAGGGGCAGGAACCGCTCCCTGCTCCCTGCTCCCTGCTCCCAGAGACAGGCCAATCCCCAGAAGCACGAGAACTCCCCCGACTACCGCTGTCGGCGGAGGGACTTCATGAATGGAAGGCACCAGCCAGGCAATCACGCTCGCCCCCACCGGCTCCCCCAGCGCCACGACGTTCACCGTCGTCGCACGGAAGTGCCGGAGCGCGTAGTTCATGCCGGTGTGTCCGATCAGCATGGGTCCAGCAGCCATCGCGCCGAACACCGCCCATTCGCGTCGCGCGAACCCTATGAGGGGCGCAGCGTGCGCCAGCGCGAGCAGCGCGAGGACCGCCGCGGCCACCGCGTACACGCCGGTCGCGTAGCGCCAGATCCCGACCGTTTGGCGGACGCGCCGCCCGATCACGTAGTAACCCGCGCCGGTAACGGCGCCGAGCAGCGCCAGGCCGTCGCCACCCAGGGCGCCGAGCGAGAGCCGCGCGTCGCCCAAACCGATGAGGCTCGCCCCGATCACGGCGAGGGCGATGCCCCAGCGTTCGGTGCGCGTCGGATGCTCGCGCAACCAGGCGACCGCGAGGCCCCAGGCGAAAACGGGCTTGAGGGACACGAGGACGACCGAGCTGGCAACGGTGGTGAAGCGGAGCGAGGCGATCCAGGACCAAAAATGGAAGGCCAACAGCAGGCCCGACAGTGCCATCAGGAGCAGGGAGCGGGGAGCAGGGAGCAGTGCTACACGCCAACTCCTGCTCCCTGCTCCCGGCTCCCTGCTCCCTTCCAACACCGCCAATCCGCCGGTGACGGGGAGGACCATCGCCAGCCGCCAGAACGCAATGGCCAGCGCCGGCGCGGCGGCGAACCGTACGATGGGCCCGGCGTAAGTGGTGGCGAGCACGGCCACGATCAGGACCAGGAGGGGAGACATGCGCGCGAAACCTCACCCCCCTACCCCCTCTCCGCAATCGGTTGCCCTCTCTCCGCACCGCCCCCAAATTGCGCGCTCCATGCGCCTCCGGCTCGCGTTGCTCGTCGTGACATGCTTCCTCGCCCTCACTGGCGGGGCTACCCTCACGGCCCAAGGCCCGTCGCCATACCTCCCGCTCAGCCACTGGGCCACTCCCTATATCGAGCATCTCATCGCCCGCGGCGTGATCGCCGATCCGAGCCCTTTGAGCCGGCCGTTCGCGCAGGCGGACGTCGTGCGCGTCCTCGGCGCTGCCGACACCACGCGCGTGGGAGGCGCGGAGCGACGAGTCGTGCGCGCTATTCTCGCCGCCCTGGGGCGGCCGCCCGGCGATGCCAAGCCGTGGGCGCGAGTGGACGGTGACGTGGCTGCGACGGCCGCGAGTCACGCGCGGCGCGACCCCCTGCGGGCAGCCGGACCGGGGCACGGGACGGCAGCCGGTGGCCTCGCGATCCAGGCGCTGCTCGGCCCCGTCGCGGTCGTCACCCACCCGTACTTCGACACGCGACTCAAGTACGACCCCGATTACGACGGCAAGAAGAACCGCGTCATCGCAGGGCGGACCGCCGAGGCATACCTGGAGGCCCGCTGGCGATTCGGCGAGCTGTTCTTCGGTTCGCTCGATCGCAACTGGGGACCGCCCGCGCTCGAGGGGCTGATCGTCAGCCCGAGCCCCTACAGCTACGATCACCTCGCCTTGTCGCTCGGCACCCGACGCATCCAGCTCCAGGGAATCGTGACCGAGCTGGACGACTTGCCCGACACCGCCGCGGTGTCGACCCATCGGTTCTTCATCGCCCATCGCCTGCTATGGCGACCGAGCGACGCGACGACCTTGGGATTCTGGGAAGGCGCGATCGCGGCGGGCCCTGGCCGTACGCTCGAGCCGTGGTTCGCCAACATCCTCAACGTCGGCCTGTTGGTCGAGTACGATCGCAACGTCAAGGTCAACAGCCTGCTCGGCGTGGACTTCGAGTCCCGACTGCGCGGTGTGAAGCTGTTCGCCCAGGCGCTGCTCGACGACATCCAGATCGACCGCCAAGCGGCGAGCGACACCGAGCCCCCGTCGTACGGCGTCACGCTCGGGGCGGAAACGGTGGTGCACGGCGTGGTGATCACGGGCTTCTACACGCAGGTCGCGAACCTCACTTATCGGACAGGAGATCCCGCCGAGACGGTGGAGAGCCGGTTCGTGGGACTGGGGCGTAACTTCTCCGATTACGATCAGCTGACGCTGCGCGCGGGCCTGCTCGCCGGCCCCGGTGTGCTGCTCCAGCCCGAGGCGACGCTGCTGCGTCAGGGACAAGGTGACTTCCGTCTTCCCTATCCGCCCGTCGCGGCCTACGGCACGACGCCCACGCTGTTCGCCGGCGTGGTCGAGCGCACGGTACGTCTCGCGGTGGGGGCCACGTGGCAGCGCGGCGCGTGGGGACTGTCGGGGAACGGCGGCGTGCATTTCCTTCACAACGCCGGCCACCTGAGCGGAGTCAGTCAGACCAAGTGGGTCGGAGCCGTGACGCTGGCCTATCGCTTTCATCTGGAAGGGGTGCTGCCGTGAGCATCCCCACCCCCGACCCCCGCCTCACGCGCGACCATCTCGAGCAGCTGTTCGGGAAGATGGCGACGGGTCGGGTGGTCGTCGTCGGTGACGCGATGCTGGACATCTACCTCGCCGGCGACGCGGAACGGATCTCTCCGGAAGCCCCCGTCCCCGTGGTCACGGTGCACACGCGGCGCTCCGCACTGGGCGGCGCGGCCAATGTGGCTGCGAACGTGTCGGCGATCGGGGCCGAGTGCCGGCTCGTCGCCGTGATCGGAGACGACGCGCGCGGCGACTCGCTGCGCGCCGAGCTGGCGCAGAACCGGCTCCCCGACCGCCACATCGTCGTCGCCGCCGCGCGGCCCACCACCTCCAAGACGCGCGTCACGGCGCGCGGGCAGCAGGTGGTGCGGATCGACGAAGAAGTCGAAGACTCGATCGCGCCGCGCGCCGAAAACCAGCTGCTCGGCCAGCTCGACGCGGCCATGGCGGACGCCGATGCGGTGCTCATCGAAGACTACAACAAGGGCACGCTCACGCCGGGCGTGATCGAGCGGGCCATGACCCTCGCCAAGAAGCGCGGCATCCCGGTGGTCGTAGACCCCAAGTTCAAGCACTTCTTCGCCTACCGGGGCGCCACGCTGTTCAAGCCGAATCGTCGCGAGCTCGAACAGGCCATGGGCGCGACGCTGGACCTCGCGCACCCCGACGCCCTCCCGACGTCGCTCGACAAGCTCGGCGTGGACAATCTCCTGCTCACGCTGGGCGCCGAGGGCATGGTCCTGGTCACCAAGGACCGGCAGCTCACGCGCATTCCGACGATGGCGCGCGAAGTATTCGATGTCTCCGGCGCCGGAGATACGGTGACGGCGTGGGTGGGGACCGCGCTCGCCGCCGGCGCCTCGGTGCGCGAGGCGGCGCAGGTGGCGAACTACGCGGCCGGCGTGGAGGTCGGGAAATCGGGTGTTGCCACCGTGTCGCCCTGGGAAGTGCTGGCGATGCACGAGGCGCATTACGACCAGCTCGGGAAACTCAGACGAGGAGGGTTGCTCTGAGAGGGAGCAGGGAGCTGGGAGCCGGGAGCAGGTTATGCACCGGAGAGTCCTGCTCCCCGCTCCCTGCTCCCTGCTCCCTCTTCAGCGCCAGCTGAAGCCCACGCCGATCACCACGCCGTCAACCGTTTCCTTCCGCGTCCCGCCGCCCAACACCGCATGGTCAATCCGGTACCCGAGGCGGCCCTCGACCGGCGCCCGCGACAGCCGGAGGATCATCCCGGCTTCGCCGCCCTGCGCGTGGTCGAAGGACTCGGGCACGTTGACGTCCGCCGCCACGACGCGCCACAGCTCCGCGTAGCCGCGCACCGCCGAGCCCACGAACGCCGTCGCCGCGCGCGCCCGCAGCTCCCAGAAGAGCCAGCGCTGCGTACCCCCGGTCAGCGTGTACGCGCGCGCGTGCGGTCCGGTCTCGAGCGTCAGCCAGTCGAGCGGCCGGACGCCGAGCAGCACGGTGCCTTCCACCAGATCGCGAGACGCGCCGATCGCGCCATCGGGGTCGAGCGTCCCCTGGAGATAGCTCACGCTCAACTGGAGCCGCCGCAGCGCAAGCGTGCCCTCGCCCAGGAACGCCGAGCCGGCGAACTGGTCCGCGGCCGGCGCCTCGCTGCGGAGGCGGGCCCGGACGAGCGATACGCTCATGGTGGGGCGCAGCGTCTGCGCCCGCAGCTCCCCGGCGACGAGCGGGGCGGCCACGAGCGCGAGCCGGACGAGCCGGACCCTCATGGACCGCGCGGCTGAATCGCCGTCGGCTCATTGGCCCGGACCACCACGCGGACGTCCCGCCGACGGCGGGCGTTCTCCGCCGTGGTGGTGGACACGCGCTGCTGCCACGCGTCCCGCAGCGCGTGGTTGGCGCGGACGTTGGCCGGGAGCGGCCGGCCCGGCCGGTGCAGCACGAAGCCGACCAGACCGGCGACGCCGATCGTCCCGGCGACGGCCATGCGCGGCCCGCTCTGCGTGTCCGTGCCTCCGACGACCGCGGGAAGCAGCGCCACTACGCCCGACAGGAGCGCGCCGCCCATGACGGCTCGCGTTGCCGCGCCGCCCCTCGCCCGCTCGGGCAGGAACTGGGCAGCCGCGGGCGGGGGCGGCAACGGGAGCGTATCGGGTCGGGCCAGCCGGAGGTCGAGCGGGATCTGCACGATACCCGCCAGCTCCCCGGTCGGCGCCCGGGAGGCGACACGCAGCAGGACGCGGTTGATCGCCGGCAGCGCTCCCGCGGCGTCCAGTCCGTCCCATTGCACGTTGAGGCTGTCCCCGATCGGGCCGGAATACAGGGGCCGAAATGGCGCGCCGTCCTCGTACCGCAGCGTCACGTCCACCAGCTGGAACGAGCTGGCGATGATCCAGATGCCGAAGGCGCCGGGGCCGGGCACGATCGTCGTGTCTCCCGGCAGCGCGATCGCCACGGCCTTGGTCTGCTGGCGCACGCCGTCGAACAGGCTCGTCACCTCGGGCGGAAAGACGAGTCGGCTGGGGCGATAGCGCGGGTCGAGCATCACGAGACGCCGGAACACGGCCGTGGCCGAGTCCCGCCGCCCGCGAAACAGGTCGGCGGCGCCCAGGTACACGAGGCCCTCGGCGCGCGCTGCGATCGGTGCGCCCGCCGCGCTTGCCTTGGCGAGATCGCGTCGCAACGTCCACGCGGCCAGATCGAACTCGAGGGTCTTGTAGGCGCGCACGCCCGCAGCGAAGAGACTGTCGGACGATTGGGCACTCAAGGCGCTCGGCGCGGCGACCAGCGCCCCCGTGAGCCCGCCCAGCCACGCGACGCGACGCCCCCACCTCACGGCTTGAGCTCCGACAGCACGATGTCGGTGATGCGGAGCTCCTGGTCGGAGGCGACCCGGATCGCGACCTCGTAGGGCTGGAAGCCATCTCGCACGACGCGCAACCGGTGCGGGCCGGGAGCAACCTGAACGTCGGCCCGCGGCGTGTTTCCAATCAATTCACCGTCCACGTACACCTGACCCCACGGCGTCGAGTTGATGAACAGGCGGCCGGGAGCCGCGGACGACGCGACGCCTTTCGCTGCCGGGAGTTGGCGGGCCCGGCGAGGCGCGGGGGAACGGGGGGGGGCGCTCGGCCGACGCACCGGTGCCGCGGACGAGACAGGCACCCGCTCGACCGGTGCCGGCCGCGCGGCCGCTGCGCTTTCGGCGAAGGCAACGGAGTCGACTGCAGGCTTCAAGTACTTCTCATCGAGGCCGGCCGTCGAGTCGCTCCTCGACCCGGAGCTCAAGAGCCACGGGGCGGCGACTGCACCGAGCACCACGAGCGTCACCACGCCGGCGGGAAGCCAACGCAATCTGGCTGGAAGCCAACGCCATTTGGAGGGCGGCGGCGGATAACTTGGGTCGTACACACCCCGCTCGTCGTCGTCCCCGTCATCCTCGAGGACATGCGGAAACGAGCCGCTCGAGGACCGAGGGGCGGAAGCGCCCAGGGCAGCGGCAAAGTCGGCCACGCTCGGGAACCGCGCCTCGGGGATGGGATTGCGGGCGCGCTCGACCGCCCGGGCAATCTCCGGCGGGATCCGCGCTCGCGCCTTGCTGAGACAGGCCTGCAGCAGGGCCGCAAGCGAATATTGGTCCGCCTCGGGTCCGCACCTGCCCTCGGAGACCTGCTCGGGCGCGCGGTACTTGTCCCGCCGCGCCTTCCCGCCGTCCCCCGGGAGAGCGCCGAGCCGCTCCAACACCCACGGAATCCAGAAATCGGTCACGTGGGCGTCGCCCGCGGCGTCGATGACCACGTTGGCGGGCGTCAGACCGGCGTGGACGACCCCGAGCCGGTGCGCGGCGTCGAGGGCGGTCGCGACTTGCTTCACGAGCCGCAGGGGGGCGGCGGGCTCCATCGGGACGCTGGAGCGCAGCACCTCGGCCAGCGACCGCCCGTCGACGTACTGCATCGAGCACCAGAAGAAGCGATCGGTGGCGCCGGCGCTGTACAGGGGCACGAGGTGAGGATGCTCGAGCGCAGCGACGAGGGCGGCGGCCCGTTGGAACGCTTCCTCGGCTTCGGCCCCGGCCCCCGGAGCGCGGGAAATCACCTTCAGCGCAACCGGCTGATCGAACTCCAGGTCACGCGCCAGGCACACGAGGGACGCAGGCCCGCGCCGGTGGACGGTCTCGAGCTCGAACAGGCCGCGCAGGTCGTCGCGCGCCGCGGCGTCGACGGGATCGCGCCCCGAGGGCGGGGTATCGACGGAGGTCACAGGATCGTCACGACATTGAACGACTGGCTCGTCACCTCGAGACCGCCCGAGCTCGCTCTGAGCGTGTAGAGAAGCCCAAGGCTATCGATGGTCAAGTTGCTGAAGGTAGCCACCCCCGACACCGCTGCAACCGTCGACGTTCCTCCCAAGGTAGCGCCCCCGAACACGCTGCCGTCGTTCGCGATCGTCATCGTCACATCGCCCAACCCCGTGGCGGTGTTCCCGAATGCGTCGAACGCCGTCACGACCACCGGCGGGGAGATGGCGCTACCCACCTGCACCCTGCTCGGCTGAACGGTGAAGACGAGCGTCGCCGCCGCCGCGGGTTCCACGGTCACGCTCGGCTTGTCCGTGAGGGTCACCGAACCGACCGTGGCGGTGATGGTCTTCGTTCCTGCGCCGGTGGAGCTCAACGTCCCCGTCATGACGCCATCGCTCCCCGTCGTTCCGGACGGCGTCAGGATGTTATCCGTACCGGTCGCCGAGAGCGTCACCGGCGCGCCGCTCACCGCGTTGCCGAAGGCATCCCGCACCGTCACGACGATCGTCGAGAGATTGTCCCCACTACTCGCCGTGATTGGGCTAGGTGATGCGCTTACCGAGGAGCGACTGGCGCTGGGCGAGCCGGCGAGGTTCACGGTGTGGGCCTCTCCGTCCGAGGTGCTCGTGGCGAAGTTCCCATCGCCGGCGTAGGTCGCGATCAGCGTCTTGGTCCCCGGCGTGATCGGGGTCAGGGCGCAGCCGCCCTCGGCAACGGTGCCGGTGCAGGTCACCGTCCCGTCGCTCACCGTGACGTCGCCCGTGGGCGTTCCGCCTGTCGACGTCACCGTGAAGGTCACGGTTACGGGTTGCGCCACGACCGACGGATCCGGCGTGTCGGCCGTGATCGTCGTGGTGGTGCTGGCCGCGTTCACCGTGTGCGTCACCCCGGCCGAGGTACTGAGCGCGAAGTTCCCGTCCCCCGCATAGCTCGCCGTCATCGTCCGAGCGCCGACCGAGCTGAACGTGATATTACAGCTGCCCGCCGCCACGCTGGCGCTGCAGCTCTGGGTCCCGTCACTCACGCTGACCGTTCCACTGGGTGTGCCGCTCCCCGGGGAATTCGCCGCCACCGTGAACGTGAAGCTCGCCGACTGGCCCAGCGCGGACGGGTTCGGGGTCTGCCCGGTGATGCTGGTCGTGGTACCGGCCGCGTTCACCGTATGGGCAGTCCCAGTCGACGCACTACCCGCGAAGCTGGCGTTGCCCTCGTAGGTGGCGACGAGCGTCTTGGTCCCTGCAGTCGCCGGGGTCAAAGCGCAGCTGCCCCCGGCCACGGTGCCAACGCAGGTCTCGGTTCCATCACTCACCGTGACGTCGCCGGTCGGCGTGCCGCCGCCCGAGGTCACCGTGAAGGTCACGCTCACGGGCTGGCCCACGACCGACGGCTCCGGCGTGTCGGCCGTGATCGTCGTGGTGGTGCTGGCCGCGTTCACCGTGTGCGTCACCCCGGCCGAGGTACTGAGCGCGAAGTTCCCGTCCCCCGCATAGCTCGCCGTCATCGTCCGCCCGCCCACCGAGCTGAACGCGATGCTGCAGCTTCCCGCCGCGACGCTGGCGTTGCAGCTCTGCGTCCCGTCACTCACCGTCACGGTTCCGGTGGGCGTCCCGCTCCCTGGGGCGCTGGCCGTCACCGTGAACGTGAAGCTCGCCGCCTGGCCCAGCGCGGACGGGTTCGGGGTCTGCCCGGTGATGCTGGTCGTGGTACCGGCCGCGTTCACCGTATGGGCAGTCCCAGTCGACGCACTACCCGCGAAGCTGGCGTTGCCCTCGTAGGTGGCGACGAGC
>WNFY01005038.1_pt1 | contig 17864 bp, 16 predicted proteins | sample 5400091 | NCBI WGS metagenome assembly WNFY01 (sample SAMN13153364, study PRJNA577476) | soil metagenome | isolation source: 60 cm soil or saprolite under grassland replicate 1 | place: USA:California | collected 2016-06-15
CGGAGCCCGCGGCGGAATCGTCGCTGACGAGCACGACGCGGTCGGCGCCCATCGCCAGCGCCTTGCGCATCGCCTCCAGAGCGCGCTCCGGACCGACGGAGACGATCACCACCTCGGCCTCGCCCGCCTCCTTCAGCTTGAGCGCTTCCTCGACGGCATGGACGTCGAACGGGTTCAGCGCGCCCTCGCCGGACCGGTCGAGGCGCTTCGTCTGCGGGTCGATCCGCGCGTTCGCGGCGGCCTCCGGCACGTACTTGGCGCACACGGCGATCTTCATGCGGCGAGGACTCTACAAGCGAGGCCACCTGCTAGGGTCTGGCGCTTCGGCCGCCCGTGAACCCTTTCCGGACGACAGCCCGAGGAACCCTCGCTCTCGTAGTTGCCCTCCCGGCTCTCCTGGTCGGAGCGGCGTCCGCAGGCTCGAGACAGCCGCCGACGACGATCGTCTTCCCCGTCCTCGGCCCGACGACCTACACGGACGACTTCGGCGAGGCCCGGGCAGGTGGGCCGCACCAGGGCATCGACATGATGGCGCCGAAGCGCGCGCTCGCCCTCGCCGCCGAGCCGGGCAAGGTCAAGTTCTGGACGCACTCCGCGACCGCCGGCTGCATGCTCTACCTCTACGGCGCGAGCGGCACGACCTACTACTACATCCACCTGAACAACGACCTCACGGGGCGGAACGACAACCGCGGCAAGTGCGTCGCCGGGACCGCCTACGCGAAGGGGCTCAAGGACGGCGCCAAGGTGACGGCCGGCCAGGTCGTCGGATACGTGGGCGATTCGGGCGACGCCAACGGCATCCATCCTCATCTGCATTTCGAGCTGCACCCGAACGGCGGCCGCGCCGTCGACCCGTACACGTGGCTGCAGAGCGGCCTGCATCTGCTCTTCGCCGCGCCCAGTGGGTCACCGTTCACGCTCGAGCTGCGCGGCACCGTGGCCGGGGTGACGGACAGCTCGATCCGCGTCAAGACGGCCACCGTCAACGCGTGGCCGATGCGCCAGCGCCAGACGAAGCTGAAGCGGAAGCTCGTCGTCGAGGTTTCCTCGTCCGCGCTCGTCCAGACGGTCGCGAAGATCGGCGGGCCGGGCACGTCGGCGACCCTCGCCGACGCAGACGTGGGTCAGGCGGTCGATGTCTGGACGACGGTGGCCCCGGCGACGCTCAAGGCCGAACGGGGCGACGACCTCGCGCTCAGCGCGTCGCTGGTCTCGCTCGTACTCCGCTAGCTAGCGCCCGACGAAGCGCGGCTCGCGTTTTTCCGCGAACGCCGTCATGCCCTCCTTCGCGTCCTCGCTCGCGAAGAGCGACCCGAACTCGTCCGCCTCGCGCTCGAGGTTCCCGACGTGGTCGCCCTGGAGCGCGTGGTTCAGCGCCCGCTTCGCCGCCGCCAGCGCCAGCGGGCTCTTCGACGCGAGCAGCGCGCCGACCTCGCGGACCTTCTCGAGCACCGGGTCGTGCACGCCGTTGACGAGCCCGATCCGCAGAGCTTCGTCCGCATCGACGACGCGGCCGGTCAGGATCAGGTCCTTCGCAGCGCCAAGGCCGCAGACCCGGGCGAGCCGCTGGGTGCCACCCCAGCCCGGGATGATCCCGAGGTTGATCTCGGGCTGTCCGAGCTTGGCCGCCGAGGACGCGTAGCGCAGGTCGCAGGCGAGCGCGAGCTCGCAGCCGCCGCCGAGGGCGAACCCGTTGATCGCGGCGATCGTCGGCTTCGGCATCGTCTCCAGGAGCCGGCCGCAGGCATGGCCGAGCCCGCCCCACTCCTTCGCCTCGTCGGTGCCGAGGCCGCTCATGTACTTGATGTCCGCGCCGGCGACGAACGCCTTCTCGCCCGCCCCGGTCAAGACGACCACCCGCGCCTCGACATCGTCGCGCAGCTCGAGCAGCCGGTCGCGCAACTCGTCCAGCGTCGGCCGGTCGAGGGCGTTCATCGCCTCCAGCCGGTCGATCGTGACGATCGCGATCGCGTCCTCGCGCTCGACGCGAATGCTCAGGCGGGGACCTTTCCCTTCAGGAAGTCCACGATCTCGGAGGTCGGCGCGCCCGGGGTGAAGACCGCCGCCACCCCTTGGCGCTTGAGCTCCTCCGCGTCCTCCGCCGGGATCGTCCCGCCCAGGACGACGAGCACGTCCTCCGCCCCGTTCTCGCGAAGCCCGTCGAGGATCCGGGGCACGAGCGTCATGTGGGCGCCGGACAGGATCGAGACCCCGACCGCGTCCGCATCCTCCTGGATCGCCGTCTCGACGATCTGCTCCGGGGTCTGGTGGAGGCCGGTGTAGATGACTTCCATCCCCGCGTCCCGCAGCGCGCGTGCGATGATCTTTGCCCCCCGGTCGTGACCGTCAAGGCCGGGCTTTGCTATGACGACACGGATCTTGCTGGCCATCGAGATGAGTATACGAACGTGAAACTGACCGTCGTTGGCTGCTCCCCGGCCTGGCCGAACCCGGGCGGCGCGCAGTCCGGCTACCTCCTCGAGGGCCCGGGACGGCTGCTGCTGGACTGCGGCCCCGGCGTGCTCGCGAAGCTGCGCGAGCGGGAGCCCTGGCCCGCGCTGGACGCGATCGCCGTCACGCACTGGCACCTCGACCACTGGGGCGACCTCGTCCCGTGGGTCTGGGGCTCGACCCTCGGCCCCGGTCAGGACACGCGGAAGCCGGAGCTCTGGGTTCCGCCGGAGGGCACCGAGCTGCTGAGCGCGATCGGCGGGCGGCTCGGGCGCCCCGACATGTTCGAGGATGCGTTCGACCTCCACGAGTACGCGGACGGAGAGACTTTCGAGGCGGCCGGCTTCGAGGTCACGCCGCGGCGGGTGCTCCACTACGACCTCCTGGCCTTCGGCTTCCGCGCCGCGGCGAACGGGGCGGTCGTCGGCTACTCGGGCGACTCCGGCCCGAGCGCGAGCCTCGCCGACCTTGCGCGCGACGCCGACCTGTTCGTCTGCGAGGCGACGCTGCTCCGTCCGAACCCCGAGGGCGGCAAGCGAGGACACCTCAGCGCCGAGGAGGCCAACGAGGCGTTCGAGGCCTCAGGGGCCAAGCGGCTGCTGATCACGCATCGTCCGTTCGAGCGGCCGCTCGAGGACGGGTACGAGCAGGCCCACGACGGCATGCAGATCGCGCTCGACCCGCGCGACTAGCAGCTAGCGCTTATGAATCAGTTCTGCGGGACGGGCGGCGTCCAGCGCGGCATCCAGTAATCGACGGCCCAGCGGCCGTGGCCGACCGGGACGAGCTCGAGCTGGAAGCTCGCCGGGCGAATGCCCAGCGAAGCCTTGGCGCTGACGCCGACCTCGACCAGGATCGCCTTCGTCGAGGCGTAGTCGAGGTAGTACTGAATCGTGTTCAGGTTGTCGACCGGGTAGGGAACGACGGGCAGGTTTCCGGTCATCCACTGTTTGTGGGTGACCGCGTTCCGCAGAGTAGGCGCGGTTGCGGCCCATCCCTCGTCGAGGTTCCTGCGCATAACCGCGGTTCCGATGAACTTGCGAATCGCCGTGCGCATCCCCGGATCGAGCTGGTAGAAGGTCTTGATGGTGACGCCGTTCGCGTTCTTGAGCGGAGTGCTCTTCGTCGGCAGCTTCGGGTGGAAGCCCGGTGACGGATTGGCGCTCGTCTGGTCGCTGCCACCGGCGTACTTGAAGATGAGGGCGAAAGCCCCGGCAGCGAGGACCAGCACGCCGAACCACAGCATGAAGCGGTTGAAGCGGGCCGATGAGAGAGCAGTCTGAATCGTGTTCATGCGCGTCAGAGCAGTAGGACGCACAGAGTAGCGCGGAAGTTAGAAGACCGGAGTCTCCCGCCAGACGCCCCAAACCTCGCGCAACGCGTCGCACATCTCGCCCAGCGTGGCGTACGCGCGGGAGGCCTCGACGAGCAGTGGCATCAGGTTCTCGCCCTCGCGGGCCGCGGCTTCCTTGAGCTTCGCCAGGGCGGCCTCGACCTCGCCTGACTCGCGGCGGCCGCGCAGGCCGCGGACGCGCTCGACCTGCTTGTCCTCGAGCGCAGGGTCGATGCGGAGGATCTCGAGCTCGGGCTCGTCCTCGAGCTGGTAGCGGTTGACGCCGACGATCACGCGCTGCTTCGCCTCGACCTCGGCCTGGTAGCGGAAGGACGCGTCGGCGATCTCGCGCTGGAAGAAGTTGTCCTTGATCGCCGCGATCACGCCGCCGAGCTTGCCTATCCGTTCGAAGTACTCGTAGGCCTCGGCCTCGAGCCGGCTCGTCAGGTCCTCGAGGTAGTACGAGCCGCCGAGCGGGTCGATCGTGTTGACGACGCCGGTCTCGTGCGCGATCACCTGCTGCGTGCGCAGCGCCAGGCGGACGGCGTTCTCGGTCGGCAGCGCAAGAGCCTCGTCGAACGAGTTCGTGTGCAGTGACTGCGTTCCGCCGAGGACGGCCGCCAGGGCCTCGAGCGCAGTGCGGACGATGTTCACCTCCGGCTGCTGCGCAGTGAGAGAGACCCCCGCGGTCTGGGTGTGGAAGCGCATCAGCCAGGAGCGCGGGTTCTTGGCGCCGTACCGGTCGCGCAGCTCGCGCGCCCAGATGCGCCGCGCAGCCCTGTACTTGGCGATCTCCTCGAAGAAGTCGACGTGCGCGTTGAAGAAGAAGCTCAGGCGCGGCGCGAACTCGTCCACGTCGAGGCCGCGCTCGAGCGCCGCGTCGACGTAGGCGAAGCCGTTGGCGAGCGTGAAGGCGAGCTCCTGGACGGCGTTCGAGCCGGCCTCCCGGATGTGGTAGCCGGAGATCGAGATCGGGTGCCAGCGCGGCAGCTCGCGCGCGCAGTACTCGACCATGTCCGTCACGAGCCGCATCGACGGCTCGGGCGGGAAGATCCACTCCTTCTGCGCGATGTACTCCTTGAGGATGTCCGTCTGGATCGTCCCGCGAAGCTCCGCGCGCGAGACGCCCTGCTGCTCGGCGACGCAGACGTAGAAGGCGAGCAGCATCGCCGCCGGCCCGTTGATCGTCATCGACGTCGAGACCTCGCCGAGGGGGATCCCGTCGAACAGCGTCTCCATGTCCGCCAGCGAGTCGACGGCGACCCCCTCGCGACCGACCTCGCCGAGCGAGCGCGCGTGGTCGGAGTCGTAACCCATCAGCGTCGGCATGTCGAAGGCCGTCGAGAGCCCGGTCTGGCCGTGGTCGAGCAGGTAGCGGAAGCGCTCGTTCGTCTCCTCCGCCGTGCCGAACCCGGCGAACTGTCGCATCGTCCAGAGCCGCCCGCGGTACATCGACGGGTAGACCCCGCGCGTGAACGGGAAGACCCCCGGATAGCCGAGGTCGCGGTCGTAGTCGACCTCGACCGTGTCAGGCGTGCAGAGGGGCTCGTTCTCTAGCCCGGAGATCGTGCTGAAGAGCTCGCCCTGGCGCTCGGGCGCCGCTTCGTAGAGGCTCTGCCGCCACTCCTCGGTCCTGCCGCCGACCTCGGGCCGGTCCTCCGTCCTCGCCATGAGCGGATTCTGCCTTGCGGCGAGGCTTCGGGGCGAGGCACTAACCCATTTGGGGGATTTCCGCTGTTGGCCTTTCGTGGCGGTTCGCTCATGCCGATCAAGCAAACGGCGAGCGATGGTGGAGTCCACCTCTCAGCAAACGCGCATTGCTGCGCACACACCCGGCGCGGACGAGGCCCAGCCCAGGCTGCGGCTCCGCTTCGCCCTGTACATCGCAATCGTCCTGCTCTGCACGGGCCTCGCGATCTCCTGGCTCGTGAACCGCGAGGTCGAGAACCGCGCGGCCCGGACGGTCGAGAACCAGGCCCGCGCGGTCGCCGTGACGAACCTGCGCAGCCACCTTCGGGCAGCCGATTTCGCCGCGCCGGTCTCACGCGCCCGCCGCAACGCGCTCGACGGGCTCTTCCGCCGCAGCATCGTCGTGCCGGGCGTCGTCGGCGGGGGCCTCGTCTCGCCGAACGGCACGATCACCTACTCGGCGCGCCACGAGCGGATCGGCCAGAAGGTTCAGCACCCGATGATCCTCGCCGCCGTACTGCGAGGCGAGGTCACGCGGCGCATCACCTACACGGACACATGGCGCGGCCAGAAGCAACTGAAGGTTCTGCAGATCCTGGTGCCCGTGCGCCCGACGTTCACCGGCAAGCCGATCGGCGTGATCGGGCTCGACCAGGACTACCGTGCCGTCGCCGTCGGCACGGGCGACACGCACATCCGGCTTGCGGTGATCCTCGCGGTCGCGCTGCTCGCGCTCTTCATGTCGCTGCTGCCGATCATGAACCGGCTGATGCGTCAACTCGAAGCGCGCAATCGCCGTCTCCGTGAGCTGGCCAACGAGCGGGGAGTCCTGCTCGACGCCGAGCGGGACGCCCGCACCGAGGCGGAAGCGGTGCAGCAGCTGCTGTCCGAGCAAAACGATCGGCTCCGCGAGCTCGACCGGCTCAAGGACGAGTTCGTGTCGCTCGTCTCCCACGAGCTGCGCACACCGCTGACCTCGATCCGCGGTTACACCGAGCTCCTGCTCGAGGAGGCGGGTGAGCTCACCGACGACCAGCGGCGCTTTATCGGAGTCGTCGACCGCAACTCGCAGCGACTGCTGGATCTCGTCAGCGACCTGCTCTTCCTCGCCCAGGTCGAAGCCGGCAAGCTCGCCATCGAGCTCGACACCGTCGACCTGAACACCATCGTTGACGAATGCATCGAGGCGTCGTCTCCTATCGCTGTTGCCCAGGGAATCAAGCTCACCGCCCACGCGGAGCCGGTGCCCAAGCTCGAGGGCGATCGTGCGCGACTCGCCCAGGTGCTCGACAACCTCATCTCGAACGCGCTCAAGTTCACGCCGAAGGGCGGCAGCGTCGAGGTGCGGCTCACGGCGGCGAACGGACATGCGGTGCTGGAGGTCGAGGACACGGGGCTAGGAATCCCTTCGCACGAGCAGGCACAGCTCTTCGAACGTTTCTTCCGCAGCTCGAGCGCGACCGAGCACGCGATTCCGGGGACCGGTCTGGGACTCGCGATCACAAAGGCGATCGTCGAGCGGCACCGCGGCCGGATTGCGCTCGAGAGCGTCGAGAGCGCCGGCACAACCGTACGGGTCGAGCTGCCGCTCGGGGTCGAGCAGGACCTCGACGTGGCCACCCGTGCCCTAGTTGCCTGAGCGCCGACGCGCCAAAACGGGGACAACTTCCGTTCGCGGACCCGAACGGGGGACAAACCGAGCCCTAAAGGCGGAAATCGGGGGACACCGGCAGTGCCGGGCCATGGCATCACTAGAGCATGGCTCGCAAACAGCTCACCGCCCTCCTCGCATTCCTTGCCGCGGTAACGCTTCTCGCGGTGGTGCTGCTCGGTTTGCCGGGCAAGGCGCAGGCCCAGCCCACGGGCTACTCCTTTGACGGCGGCACGGCCCGTCAGCAGGCCACCGTCCGCGCCGCGCTCGAGGCAAGCTCGTTCGATTGGAGTCTCATCCCGGGCGAAGTGACGATCCACTTCGCCAAGGGCGGGTCCTATGCGACGAAGGGCGCCGTCTGGCTCAACCCGGCCCTGCTTGCCAAGGGCCGCGCAGCTTGGGGCGTTGTCCAGCACGAGTTCGCACACCAGATCGACTTCTTCATGTTCGACGCAACGGTGCGGGCACGCCTGACGAAGCTCCTCCGCGCCAAGACCTGGTGGGCCGGCCGCCCGGGCCTGCGCCATTCGCAGCTTGGCTGCGAGCGGTTCGCGTCGACGCTCGCGTGGGCCTACTGGCCGTCGCGGCAGAACACGCTCATCCGGTTTGCCCATGCCGAGGCGACTGCGATGCCACCTGCGAAGTTCCGGCGGCTCCTGGACAACCTCCTTGCTCACGCGTGACCTTGCTCAAGCTCCGGCCCGAGGCGCCGATATCTCCGAGGACCAGGCAGGCGACCGGAAGGGCCTCCGCTGCGGCCGAAAGTTCTCATCTGTGACAACGAAGAGACCCTCCGGGTCCTCGTTCGTGCCGCTCTCGACGGCGCCGACTACGAGGTCCACGAGGCGCGGGACGGCGACGAGTCCGTCGACTTCGCGCGAAGCCTGGAGCCGGATCTGATCGTGCTGGACATGATGATGCCCGGACGGACGGGTCTCGAGGTTCTGGCGGAGCTGCGCCAAGACGCGCGGTTCGCCGAGACCTCGGTGATCATGCTGACCGCCCGCGCCCAGGCCGCCGACCGCGAGGCCGCAGAAGACGCGGGCGTCGACCGCTTCCTCCCCAAACCCTTCAGCCCTCTCGAGCTCGAAGCGGTCGTCTCCGAGCTCCTTGACGGAGGACGATGAGGATGGAGGCGCTGGCGCAGCTTTCGGATGCGTCCGGCCTCGAGCTCGAGGCATACGGGGCCGCCCACGTCGAGCGCGGGGTGCGGCGGGCCTTCTCACGCGAGCCGATCGGCGACGAGCGCGGCCTAGCGGAGCTGCTCCAGGCCAACCCCGCCGCCCGCATCCGCTTCCGCCGCTCGATCGCCGTCTCGGTCTCGGGGCTGTTCCGCGACCCTGCCCAGTTCGAGCTGCTCGAGCACGAGCTCCTTCCCCTCCTCATCGCCGGCGGCCGCCGGATCGCAGCTTGGTCCGCCGGGTGCGCAGACGGCTCCGAGCTCGTCAGTCTCGGGTTGCTGCTCGACCGGCTCGGAGCACTCGACGGTTCCTCGCTCCTCGGAAGCGACGTCCTCGCCGAGAATCTCGAGCTCGCACACGGCTTCGTGCTTGACGAAGCGATTCCCGAGAGCCTGCGCCGGTGCCTGCGCTGGGAGCGACGAGACCTCGTTCGCGAGGAGCCGCCGCCCGGCCAATGGACGCTGGTGCTCTGCCGCAACCTCGCCATCTATCTCGCGCGAGATGCGAAAAAGCACTTGCACTCGAACCTCGCCCGAGCGCTCGTCCCAGGAGGCATCCTGCTGCTCGGCCGCAGCGAGCGCGTGTCTGACCCCGGGAAGCTTGGCCTGAATCGGATGGCTCCGCACGCCTACCTAAAGGCCTCGGCGTGAAGGGCCTCAGCCGGCGGATGCTGGTCGCAAGCGCGGCGCTCGCGATACTCGTCGCGGCCGCGTTCGCCGTACTCATTCTCTCGATCGGCGAGCTTCGCAACGATGCGGCCTGGGCCGAGCACTCGGAGTCCGTCGTTGCCGATGCGAACGGTCTCGAGAAGCTCGTGATCGATGTCGAGACGGGGCAGCGGGGGTACCTGATTACGAACAATCCGCGCTTCCTCGAACCGTGGCAGAGGGCTCTTCGCGAGCTCAGGCACGGACAGCTCGAGGAGCTCGAGCAGCTCGTACGGGACAACCCCGAGCAGGAGCGGCGGGCTCAGGCGATTTCGGCCGCGATCGACTCCTATGTCTCTGGCTACGCCGTTCTGCTGGTGGCGGCCGCACAGCGAGGTGATCTCGACCACGCCACCGCGCTCGTCGCCACAGGTCGCGGCAAGCGACAAGTGGACGCGATCCGTGCGCGCTTCGATCGCTTCGATGCGGTCGAGCGGCGCCTCGGAGCGGAGCGCCGGTCGCATACCCGCGCGGAAGCACGACAGGCAGTTGCGCTAGGCCTCGGCGGGCTTGCCGGCTCGGTTCTGCTAATCCTTCTCTTCGCCGGCTACTTCACCCGCGTGATTGTCACGCCGGTGAGACGCCTCGCGGCCGCTGCGCAGCGACTGAGAGAGGGCGACCTCTCCGCCCGGGTTCCGGCCGCAGGTGCCGCAGAGATCGCCGATCTCGGCCAGGGGTTCAACGAGATGGCCGAAGCGCTGCAGGCGAGCCGGGACGAGCTCGAGAGCCAGAACGCCGAGCTCGAGGCGCAGACGGTCGAGCTCGAAGACGGCCAGGCCAAGCTCACCGCGATGCACGAAGCGCTGCAGCAGAACAGCGAGCTTCTCACCGCGATCAGCGAAGGCACGAGCGACCTCGTCACCGTGAAGGATCTCGAGGGTCGCTACGTGCTGATCAACCCCGCAGGCGCGCAGCTCTTCGGGAAGGCGGTCGAGGACGTGGTGGGCAAGACGATCGCGGACGTCCTTCCATCGAAGGAGACCGCCGAGAGAGCGATGGCCAGCGATCGTCGCGTCATGGAGTCGGGCGAGTGGTCGACGTACGAGGAGGGCGGGACGGTCGGCGGCGCGGAGCGGACGTTCCTCTCGACGAAGGGCCCCTACCGCGACTCCGACGGCAACGTGATCGGGCTGATCGGAATCTCGAAGGACATCACCGAGCGCAAGGCGGCCGGCGAGGAGATCAAACGGCATGCGGGGATCAACGCGGCCATCCTGGAGTCGAGTGCGGACGGGATGGCGATGTTCGATGTCGACGGGCACCCCGTCTTTGCGAACTCGGCCTTCGAGCGGCTCGCCTCGGACATTCTCGGCGAGCCCGCAGAGTTGATGAAGCGCGACCGCACCATGAGTGAGCTCAGCGAGCTAGCCGCACGACGCGTAACTCAGCGAGAGCAGTACCGGACCGGGATCGCCGGCGTGATCGCCGATCCAGAGCACGAGTCAACGGGCGAATACGAGCTCGAGGAGTCGGGACGCTCGTTCAAGCGCGCCGCCGCTCCTGTCCGCGACGCCGCGGGCACGCCGATCGGCCAGATCATCACTCTGCGCGAGGTGACTCAAGAGCGCGAGGCCGAGCGACTCAAGTCGGAGCTCGTTGCGACGGTCTCGCACGAGCTGCGCACGCCACTCGCCAGCATTCTCGGCTTCGCCGAGCTGTTGAGCCAGCGCCAGGTCGATGGCGAGACGCGCGAGCGCTACCTGGCCACGATTCACGGCGAGGCGAAACGGCTGACGAGTCTCGTCAACGACTTCCTCGACCTCCAGCGGATCGAGCAGGACAACTTCACGCTGTCACTCGAGCCGTTCGAGCTCGAGCACGTGCTCCGCGAGCAGGTCGAGGTCTTTTCGGCCCAGAGCGAAGCGCACATCCTCGAGCTCGAGCTGCCCGAGGAGGCGCCGTTGGAGCTCCTCGGCGAGCGGGACCGGATCGCGCAGGTGCTCGGAAACCTGATCTCGAACGCGATCAAGTATTCCCCTGCGGGCGGGGCCGTGAAGGTGGCCGTCGAGCCACGGCGCGACATGGTTCGGGTCGTCGTCGCCGACAAAGGCCTCGGCATTCCTCAGGACCAGCAACGGAAGCTGTTCACGAAGTTCTTCCGCGTCGACACCTCCGACACGCGCCAGATCGGAGGGACGGGTCTCGGGCTCGCCCTCGCGCGCGACATCGTCGAGGCGCACGGCGGACGGATCGGGTTCGACTCCCGCGAAGGCGAGGGGTCGACTTTCTGGTTCGAGCTGCCGCGATCGGGAAGCCGGCGGAACGGATCCGACGACCGGTACGTGCTCGTCGTGGAGGACGATCGCGCCGCGGCGTCGCTCCTGACCGAGTACCTGTCAGGCGACGGCTACGGCGTTCAGGTGGCTGCGAGCGGCGAGAAGGCTTTCGAGCTCGTGGACGAACGCGCACCCGTGCTGATCTGCCTCGACATCGTTCTCCCGGGAGAGCTCGACGGCTGGCAGATCCTCTCGCGCCTCAAGGCAAACCCCGCCACTGCGCACATTCCGGTCGTGATCTGCACAGGTCGAAACGGTCGCGAGGACGCCGGCGCCCTCGGAGCGGCGGACTTCATCACGAAGCCATTTTCGCCGCAGCGGATCCGCGAGGTCGTGCAGCGCCTGCTTCCGGAGGGCCGCGGCTCGGTCCTCGTCGTCGACGACGAAGAGAACGTCCGCCGTCTCGTCCAGGAGACGCTGAAGGGCCAGGTCACCGAGTTGCGCGAAGCCGCGGACGGCGAAGAGGCGCTCGCCGAGATCGCGCGGCAGAAGCCTGACGTCGTCGTGCTCGACCTGATCATGCCCGGGGTCGACGGTTTCGCCGTACTCGAACGCCTGCAGGGCGATCCGGAAACGCGAACGATCCCGGTCATCGTCCTGACTGCCCGCCGCCTCTCGGCCGGTGAGCGTCACATCCTTCTGGAGCGCACGGTCTCGCTGCTGGACAAGAGCGCCTACTCACCAGACGAGCTGCGCCGCCTCCACGACCTCACTACCGTCGGCCGCCTCGATCACCTCGTAGGCGTCGTCCGGCAACGTCATCCGCAGAAGCGTGCGGATCGATTGGTCGTCGTCGACGATCAGCACGCGCTTCATGAACTCTCCTTTCGCACGGTCCGGGCTCGTGTTTCGGTGAACCGAACCGCAAGCTCGTGATCCGCCTCGAACGTCGCCACGAGCTCGTTCACGAATCGTGAGAGGCGGGACGTGCCGGCCAGAATCTGGTCGGCGGCCTCGTGACGGAGGCGGTCGTCGTCCCGAATTCGAAGCAGCTCGGCAAAGCCCGAGATCGCCGCGATGGGGGTCCTCAGCTCGTGCGCCAGCTCGGAGATCAGACCAGCGACGTGCGTATCGTCGGAGCTCATAGCAGCCCCAGCGCATGGGCCTGAGCGACTGCCTCGGCGCGCTTCCGCACGCCCAGCTTCGCGAACGTTCGAGCCATCAGCGTCTTCACGGTCTCCTCGGCGACGCCGAGCTCGGCAGCGATCTCGCGATTGGTCGCGCCGGCCGCGACGCGACGCAGCACCTCGCGCTCGCGGGGACTTAGGGCACCGCGGCCCGGGTCCCGCTTCGGATGGCGCACGTCGAACGCTTCTCGGCCGGCGGCGACGCTGCGCAGAGCGTGGAGCAGATCGTCCGGCCGACCGGACTTCAGGACGCTGCCCTGCGCACCCGCCTCGTTCGCCGCCTCGTTGAATCCTCGCTCGAGGTTGGCGGTCATCAGGACGGCGGGGGTCGAGATTCCCCGCTGACGCAGATCACGGAGCAGTTCCGTGCCGACCGTGTCGGGGAGCCGGTAGTCGACGAGCAGGAGCTCTGGCCGTCTCCGCTCGATCAGGTCGAGCGTCCCCGCGGCCGAGGAGGCTGTACCCGCGACCGCGAACTCCGAGCCCTCCAGCGCAAGCTGGATCCAGCTCTGAGCCATTGCGTCGTCGTCGATGATGAGGACGCGCGTGCCGTCTCCCGTCAACGCCGGCCTCGCACTCGCGCGCCATCCGGGGCCATTGGCGTCAGCCTAGCCGTTGCCCACCGTCAGCGAAGGGGCCGGCCCGTTCAGGCCGCGAGCCGCAGCTCTTCGACTAGGAGGATGAACGCATCGGCGAGCCGAGCCTCGAACTGCGTCCCAGCCCCGCGCGCGATCTCGGCAAGCGCTTCCGCCACGGGTCGCGCTTTCCTGTACGGGCGGTCGTTCGTCATCGCGTCGAACGCGTCGATGATCGAGAAGATCCTTGCCGGAAGCGGGATCTCAGTCCCCTTCAATCCCTTCGGGTAGCCACTGCCGTCCCAGCGCTCGTGATGGGAGGCGATCACCTCGCGCGCGACACCCCCGAGATAGGGAACGCCGGCGACGACCCGTTCGCCCAACGTCGTGTGGAAGCGCATCTCCTCGAACTCGCCATCATCAAGTGGGCCGGCCTTCAGCAGCACGCCGTCACGGATGCCGACCTTGCCCAGGTCGTGGAGCAGGAACCCGTATTCGAGCTCGGGTTCCTCCAGCTCAGGCTCGACGCGCCGCGTCAGGTCGAGTGCGAGCGAGGTCACGCGCTGCGCATGGTTGCCGGTCTGGTCGTCCCGCAACTCGAGCACGGCGGCCAAGGCACGGACGGTGGTCCCGTAGGAGTCCTTCAACTCGGTGAGCGCGCGCTCGGCAAGCGCCCGCTGAGCTCGTTCGCCAGCGTGAATCTGGCGGAGCTCCTCCGCGTAACGAAGCGCTTGCGCGACCGCGAGATTGGCGTCCACAGTAGTTCTTCGGCCCGACAAGGCGAAGGATAAAGAGCAGGTTGCCCCTTGCATGACCCAATCGGGGCAGTTGACCCGGCGCTCAGGCTCTAGGCCGGTAGCGGTAGCCGAAGCCGCGCACGGTTTCGATCGGCGACTCAGCACCGTTCGGCGCGCCGAGCTTGCGCCGGAGGTAGCCCACGTACAGCTTTACCTGGTCACGCTCCGCGCTGCCAGCGCCGCCCCAGGCGAGCTCGACCAGCTGGTCGTGGGAGAGCACCTGATTCGGGTGGCGGACGAAAGCGGTCAGGAGCCTGAACTCGAGAGGCGTCAGCGAGACCTCCTCGCCGCCCACGCGCACGGCCCGCTGCGCGAAGTCGACCACGACGAACTCGTCGGCGTAGTGCTGTGGCGCGTCCTGGCCGTCACGGCCCCGGCGCAGGTGCGCCTCGACGCGCGCGAGTAGCTCTTGCCGGCCGAACGGCTTCGTCACGTAGTCGTCCGCGCCGGCGCGCAGGCCGCGAACCTTGTCCAGCTCTTCGGCCCGGGCGGTGAGCATGATCACCGGGACCTCGCTCAGCTCCCGAATCCGCTCCAGAACGCCCCAGCCGTCCAGGCCCGGCATCTGCACGTCGAGGATGACGAGATCGGGCTTCTGGGCGTGAAACCGCTTCAGCCCCTCGTTGCCGTCGGCGGCTTCGATCACGTCGTAGCCGGCGCGCTGGAGCAGCTCTTGCACCAGTCCGCGGATGTCGGATTCGTCGTCGACGACGAGGACGCAGCTCATCTCGAGCCCCCTGGAAGGCCGATTCCGTCCCTCGAATCAGGGATTCTCGCATCGTTCATACGGCTCTCATACCGGAACCTTCCCGAATTCCGGCAATTGCCACCGATGGTGCGTTCGTGGCGAGTTTGCGGCATCTGCGGCGTCTTCTGGGCGCGCACACCCTCTTCCTCTTCGCGGTCACCCTTTCGCTGGCCGCCGGGGCGATCCTGTTCGCCGACAAGGTTGCGCCTGGACATTCGCAGGCGCACAGGGCAGGCGCTCCGTTCTCCTCGGTCGTCCTGAGTCATCAGAAGGGCACCGCGGGCAAGAACGGGCGCAACGGCTCGGCGGGCACGAACGGCACGAACGGCACGGCGACATCGAGCGCTGCGGGTGGCACCCAGAGCTCGACTCCTGCTTCCAGCTCGCTCGCCAGCGCCGGGTCGAATTCCGATCCGACCCGGTCGACTTTCTCCAGCGGCCGTCGTGGCACGACCGGGCCCGAGGGAGCCGGCGGCCCGCCCGGGCCTGCCGGGCCGATGGGGCCGATGGGTCTCCAGGGGCCGACCGGTCCCGCGGGCGCTGACGGCAACCCAGGCGCGACCGGTCCCCAGGGCGCGCAGGGGATTCCCGGCACGGCTGTGAACAAGGGCGCGACCGGCCCCACGGGGCCGCAGGGGGTCGCCGGTGCCCGCGGGGCGACCGGAGCCGACGGTGCGGCCGGCGCCAGGGGTACAACCGGAGTCGCGGGGGCGCGTGGCGCGACCGGGACTCAGGGCGCGGCCGGAGCGCGCGGCGCAACCGGCGCACAGGGCGCCAAGGGTGTGACCGGCACGAAGGGCATCACCGGTGCCAAGGGCGCGACCGGCGTCCAGGGAACGCAGGGTGCGAAGGGCGCGACGGGTGCCCAGGGCCCGGCCGGAGCGCAGGGACCGACGGGCGCGCAGGGAGCGAAGGGCGCGACCGGGGCCCAGGGAGCAAAAGGTGTGACAGGCGCACAGGGCAACGCGGGCGCCAAGGGGGCGACCGGGGCCCAGGGAGCAAAAGGTGTGACAGGCGCACAGGGCAACGCGGGCGCCAACGGCGCGACCGGGGCCCAGGGAGCAAAAGGTGTGACAGGCGCACAGGGCAACGCGGGCGCGAAGGGCGCGACCGGCGCTGCGGGCGCTAGGGGCGCGACGGGTGTCCAGGGCCCGGCCGGTGCAATGGGCCCGACGGGCGCGCGCGGCGCGACCGGCGCTCAGGGCGCAAAGGGCTCGACCGGCGCGCAAGGTGCAAAAGGCTCGACCGGCGCGAACGGCGTGACAGGCTCGACCGGCGCAAAAGGCTCGACCGGCGCGAACGGCGTGACAGGCGCCACCGGGACCAACGGAGCGACGGGTGCCGAGGGCGCCACCGGCGCTCAGGGCGTCAAGGGCGTCACCGGTGCAGCCGGTGCGACCGGCGCCGCGGGTGCACGCGGCGCGACGGGCGTTCAAGGCCCGGCCGGCGCGCTCGGCCCCACCGGTGCCCGCGGCGCGACCGGCGCGCAGGGTGCCAAGGGTTTGACGGGTGCTCAGGGCGCGAAGGGCGTCACCGGAGACAAGGGCGCGACCGGCGTCCAGGGCGCCAAGGGCGCGACCGGCTCGAAGGGCGTCACGGGCACGAACGGTGCCGAGGGCACTACGGGTGCCATGGGAGTTACCGGCGCTAAGGGCGTGAGCGGTGTCCAGGGCCTGGCCGGCGCGAAGGGCGCCACCGGCGCTCAGGGCGCAAAGGGCGTCACGGGTATTGACGGTGCCAAGGGAACGACCGGTGCCAAGGGTGCTACCGGCACGCAAGGCGCCAAGGGCGTCACCGGAACGCAGGGCGCCAAGGGCGTCACCGGAGCGCAGGGTGCCAAGGGCGTCACGGGTGCTCAGGGCGCAAAGGGCGTCACCGGCCCGGCCGGCGCGATGGGCCCCACCGGGGCGCGCGGCCCGACCGGAGCCAAGGGCGTCACCGGCACCCAGGGCTCGAAGGGCACCACCGGATCTCAGGGCAATGCGGGCACGACCGGTTCTCAGGGCACCAAGGGCACGACTGGAACTCAGGGCGCGAAGGGCGTCACGGGCGCTGCCGGCCCGGCCGGCGCCAAGGGCCCAACGGGTGCGGCCGGCGCCAAGGGCGTCACTGGAGCCAAGGGCACAACGGGCGCGCGCGGGCCGACCGGCCTCCAGGGCCCCGGTCCGACCACGGCGCGGAAGGCGACCGGTGACGACACGAACAACACGGTTGCCCTCGCCAGCGCGACGGGCCTCAGCCTCGCGCTCGCGGCCAACACGACCTACACATTCGATTACGTGATCATCTTCCAGAGCGCGGCCACGAACACGGGAACCGGATTCGCGCTCACCGGGCCCGCGGGCGCGACGGTGATCAGCTACACCGTCGACGTCCCGACCGGCGCCGACGGCACCGGCGCGCTGTACTCCGGCTGGGGAACGGCTTGGGACGACACGGTTCTCGCCACCGGCGTCCAGGCGGCCAACACGAACTACACCGCGCACATCTTCGGAGTGGTCAAGACCGCCGGCACCGCAGGCAACCTCACGCCACGGTTCCGCAGCGAGCTGGCCGGCACGACGGTCACGATCAAGGACGCCTCCTGGGGCGAGCTCTTCACTCCGTAGCCGCCGTGACGACGATTCCAGATCCCCTTCAGCACGAACCCGTACGGCGGCCGCAGCACTTGCACCTCATTGCGCTCGGCCTTGCGGTCGCGGTCGCGGCATTCGTCGTCGCCTGGCTGCTCGCGAGCGGCGGCTCGAGCGGCACGCCTTCGGCGAACAGCGGCCCGAAGATCGTCTCTCAGGCTCAGCTCCAGCACTTTGCGGGCTCGCTCGACCACCCTGCGGCACGTACGAACAGCGACACGCGTACGCCAACCTGAAGCGCGCCGCGAAGCGGCTGGGGAGCGTCGCGCGCCCGATCGCCGACGGTGGCCTCCTCGTCTACAACGGCCAGAGGCCGACGAGCGTCTATTTCAGCTATCCCGGCGCCGGCTACCAGGTCGAGGTCTTCGCGCCGTCGGCCGAGACCGCACGATCGCTCGTCCTCGCCGGCGCGGCCACTCCGATCGAGTAACTCGGTTTAGGTCCCCGGGGTCAGCGGGAAGGGACCGCGTTGTTGCCCTCTGGCGACAGCACCGTGTCCCCCCGTTGAGAAGGGAGTTCCCATGAGGCTGGGAATCGTTGCAGCTATGGCAGCGATCGTAGTGGCGCTTCTAGGCGCCGCCTCGGCACGCAGCTCCACCGAGCCGAGTGCCACCGTCGAGAACATCGCCACGGTGGTCACCGCCAACGTCACGAACTTCGAGTTCAACCTCTACGACTGCCCGGCTGGCGACG
>WNFY01002390.1_pt1 | contig 17863 bp, 18 predicted proteins | sample 5400091 | NCBI WGS metagenome assembly WNFY01 (sample SAMN13153364, study PRJNA577476) | soil metagenome | isolation source: 60 cm soil or saprolite under grassland replicate 1 | place: USA:California | collected 2016-06-15
AGAAAGACGTCAAGACACCGGCACTCCGCGCGTTTGGTCGTGATCTGACCGATTTGGCAAAGAAAGGCGAACTCGATCCGGTAATTGGCCGGCGCAATGAAATCGAGCGGGTCATTCAAGTGCTTTGCCGACGAACAAAGAACAATCCAGTCCTGATTGGCGAAGCAGGTGTCGGCAAGACGGCCATTGCTGAGGGTCTGGCCCAGGAGATTGCGAGCGGCAATGTGCCTGAGTTGTTGCGAGACAGACGCGTTATCACGCTGGATCTCGCGTTAATGGTCGCAGGGACAAAATACCGCGGCCAGTTCGAGGAGCGCATCAAGGCGGTAATGGACGAGATCCGCCGTTCCAAGAATGTGATCCTTTTCATTGACGAGCTGCACACGATCGTTGGGGCTGGTTCTGCTGAAGGCGCGATGGACGCATCGAACATCATCAAGCCCGCATTGAGCCGCGGCGAACTGCAGTGCGTAGGCGCCACTACGATGAACGAATATCGCAAGTACATCGAGAAAGACGCAGCGCTGGAACGGCGTTTCCAGACCATAAAAGTCGATGCGCCGACGGTCGATGAAGCCATTCAGATCCTAAAAGGTCTGCGCCCGAAGTACGAGGCGCACCATAAGGCGAAGCTCACGGACGAAGCGCTCGAGACAGCCGTTAGATTTTCCGATCGGTATATCACCGGACGATTTCTCCCCGACAAGGCCATCGATGTGATGGACGAAGCGGGCGCGCGTGCCCGCATCAATGCCATGACGCGGCCACCCGACGTGAAGGATATCGAGAAAGAGATCGAAGAGATTCGGGTGGAAAAGGAAGGGGCCATCAAAGCACAGGATTTTGAGAAAGCTGCCGCGCTCCGCGACAAAGAGAAGCAAACGAAAGAAAAGCTCGATGCCATTCTAACCGAATGGCGCGAGGAGCGAGAAGAGAAACAGGTGGTGGTAACGGCGGATGACATGATGCACATCATCTCGAAGGTCACAGGCGTTCCCCTCCAGCGTTTGGAACAGGCGGAAACACAAAAACTCCTCATGATGGAGTCGGAGATGAAGCAGCGCGTTATTGGCCAGGACGAAGCTGTTACTGCGATTAGCAAGGCTTTGCGTCGATCCCGCGCCGATTTGAAAGATCCAAAGCGACCGATCGGATCATTTGTTTTTCTGGGTCCTACTGGCGTTGGCAAGACGTATCTCGCCCGCACGCTTGCCGAATTCATGTTCGGCGATCCCGACGCACTGATTCAGATCGACATGTCGGAGTACATGGAAAAATTCACTGCGTCGCGTCTGATTGGTTCACCGCCAGGCTATGTCGGTTACGAGGAGGGCGGCCAGCTGTCCGAGGCCGTGCGTCGCCGGCCATATTCTGTGGTGCTTTTTGATGAGATCGAAAAAGCGCACCCCGATGTGATGCATTTGCTTTTGCAGATTCTCGAAGACGGCAAAATTACCGACTCGTTAGGGCGCAAGATCGATTTCAGGAACACGATTATTATCATGACTTCCAACGTCGGAGCCGAGTTGCTGAAGAAACAGACAGTAATGGGCTTCGGCGCACCGCTGGAAGGGCATGATTACGATTCGATGCGCGATAAGATTCTGGATGAAAGCAAACGCGTCTTTAAGCCCGAATTTCTTAATCGGTTGGACGAAATCATCGTGTTCCATTCACTTGGCAAGCCGGAGCTGTTGCGAATTGTCGAGCTGGAAGTAAACAAGGTGCTCACCCGCATCAAAGCCAAGGAAGTTCATCTCGAGTTGCAGCAAAGCGCGAAGGAATTGCTCATCGAGAAAGGATACGATCCTCAATATGGAGCACGGCCGATGCGTCGTGCCGTGGAACGTTATCTCGAAGACCCGCTGGCGGAAGAATTGCTCCGCGGCAACGTTAAGGCTGGCGACCACGTCGAAGTGATCGCTACTGAGGGGAAGCTCAGCTTTCACGTCACCGAGCCTCAGAATAGTGCAGCCGCTCCCGCAGCGAGCTGATAAGGTAGCGCAAGCCTCTGGCTTGCAAATCAAATTGCTCGCAAGCGGGACGCTTACGCTACTTCACGCCCGCGGATGGGCATCCGCGTAGGCTTTCTTTAACCGCTCGGTTGTCACGTGAGTGTAGATTTGCGTCGTCGAAAGGCTGGCATGTCCGAGCAATGCCTGAACACTGCGCAAGTCGGCTCCGCGGTCGAGCATGTGCGTCGCGAAACTGTGCCGCAGTTTATGCGGGCTGATCGAGATCGGAATCGATGTGAACCGCAAATAACGTTTCAGAATAAGCCAGATGGAGCGCGTCGAAATTCGCGCGCGTGATTTGTTTATGAATAGCGGTCCCGAATGCACGTTCGCCGCGGCGCGGAAACGCGAGATCGCCTCCAGCGCAGGCAAGCCTACGGGACATACCCGCTCCTTGCGACCTTTGCCGAATACACGGACAGATTCTGTGTAAAGATCGACGTCGGCCACGTCGAGCGCGGCGAGTTCGCTGAGTCGCAAGCCGCTGCTGTAGAATAATTCCATAATTGCGACATCGCGCAGAGGCATCCAACTCGGCGCAGACCTGCTTTTGCTTTCGCGCGTTGGGGCCGCAAGAAGTTCTTCAACCTGCTGGCGCGTGAGGACCAATGGAAGCTTCTTCTCGATCTTGGGCAATTGCACCTCGCGCACAGGATTGCCCCGCAGCCCCTTTCGAGCTGCCAGAAATTGATAAAATGTGCGCAACGCTGAGAATTGCAATCGCACGTAGGAACGCGCTTGCGCGCGTTTCGCAATTGAAAACAAGTAATTGCGAAAATCATCCCCTCGGCATTTTTTCCACGGTGTTTGGTTTTCAGCGCGAAAGGCAGTCAATGCCTGGCGATATGCCTTTAACGTGCGCGGCGAAGCATTGCGCTCGTTTGTGAGATAGCGCAGGAATTCCTCAGCAAGAGGATCCTTTTTGCGGGAAGCGTGCGCGGCTTCTGTCATGTCTCAGAGTTCCAAGATCACAAAAGTACAATGGAGTCCACTCAACGGCGTTTAACTTTTTTAGCTTTTTAACGCTTCAACAATTCAACTTGGCGAAGCCTATTCATTCCGGCTTTTCTACCACGTAACGGAGATCTTCCGCGGTGGCATGGCCACGGAATTGACTCTTGAAAATCGGTGGCGGGTTCATGGATATTAGCTGGTAGCCCTTCAAAACGAACTCAGGGTAAATTGAATTGCTCGCAGGTTCGTAAACCTTGTCGCCACTAAAGTAACCGTAGAATTTGTATTCGTAGTTGTTATCGCTGCCGAAATCGACCCGCTCGCGGTCTGGGGCGAGCTTTTGTTTTTCATTCAACATGACTAATTCTGCCGTGCTCCAGGGTTGACCCGGGCGTCGGACGTAGCCCCAAAACTTGTAATCGGATTTGTAATAACGCCGTCCGATAAAATAATCTCCGGCGGGTTCAGCTGCGATGTTCTGCGCCATCTCGAGTCTGGCTTGTTGAATCCCCTGGGGAACGGTTTCGCAGGCGCCGAAAAACGCCGCGCCAAGCAAGAGATTGGCTGCGAGCAAAAAGCGAGTGACGCGTCTCATTCTTTCAGGTGCACATCTTTTATCGCAGCTTTGGGCTCGGCGCAAACCAGCGAGGCGCTAAAGAATTGCGCTGATACGACCGGCTCGCTACGTTCCCGGCTATTATGATCGAACTGGAAGTGTATGCGCGGGGTTTGCGTGACCTTAACAAAATCCTCGAGCTGGATCTTCAACTTGAGCCAATTGCAGGGCTTCATTACAAGATCGATACAAACCACGATCTTGTATATTTCGAGTTCGATCGACTGACCCTGAGCCTGCGTGACATTCGAGCGATTTTTCTCAAGCTAGGACTTGAACCTCTGTTCATCGGCGCGGTTCCGCCGGAGCTTCGACCGAGAACAAAGACCGAGCCACTGAGTGCATGATAAATGAATAGTGACTGGTGAATAGTAAGAGAAAGCTCGCTGCAAGTTCTCACCATTCACTAATTACCGATCACTAATCACAAAGGGACAATGGTTCGATTCTTCAATGCGCTTGGCGCGCCGGTGCTCGCGTTTTTTCAATATCTGGGGGAACTGGTGCTGCTCGCTGGCGACACGTTTCGTTCCATTTTCACGCACAAGCTTCGATGGAAACTATTCCTTAACCAGGTTGTCGAGATCGGATTGCTCTCCCAACTGGTTGTCGTGATCACGGGGGCGTTTACCGGCGCGGTGTTCGCGGCTCAAACGTTCTTTCAATTTAATAAGATCGGCATGGGATCTGCCACAGGCGCAGTGGTATCGGTCTCGATCTGTCGCGAGCTTGGCCCGGTGCTCACAGCATTGATGGTAGCGGGCCGCGTCGGCGCGGCCATGTCGGCCGAAATCGGCACAATGAAAGTGACGGAGCAGATCGATGCCCTTCGCGCGCTCGCGGTGTATCCAACCGATTATCTGGTGGTGCCCCGTGTACTCGCCATGATGGTATCCATGCCGCTGCTGGTAGCCGAATGCATCGCCGTCGGCATCGCTGCCGGCTATTTCGTTGCGATTTTCATGCTCGACATTAACGGCACTTACTACATGGCGAACATGGTGCGCTGGACGCGCAATCGCGACATTATCATGGGCCTCTCGAAAGCATTTTGTTTTGGGATTCTGATTGTATTCATCAGTTGCCAGAAGGGATTGAGCGCGCGTGAAGGCGCCGTCGGCGTGGGCCGTGCGACCACTGAAGCCGTAGTGAACTCCTCGCTCGCGGTTCTGATTTGCAATTTCTTTCTCACGATGTTGCTCAACATCATTTATCCGGCGGGATACCAATAATGCCACGTGGCAGTTTGAGCCCGAAAGCGTTCGGGGTTGAGAGTTGAGAGTCGCGAGTTGAGAGTTGTGGGTTGCAATGATCGAAGCGCCGCCATCTCCAAAGCCCTCCAATAAAACTAATCTGGTCCCCGCTAATTCGTCGCCAATGATCGTAGTCCGATCATTGGTCAAAAGAATTGGGCAGCAGGAAATCTTGTGCGGTGTCGATCTTGAGATCGCAACTGGTGAGACGCTCGCGATTATTGGACGAAGCGGCGGCGGCAAAAGCGTTTTGCTTAAACATCTCGTTGGATTGATGGCGCCGGACGCGGGCGAAATTTGGATTGATGGTCAAAACATTATCGGAATGAATGAGCGCCAGCTTGGAGCGATCCGCAAAAAGGTAGGCATTCTTTTCCAAAGCGGCGCGCTTTTTGATTCCATGACAGTGGAGGAAAACATCGCTTTTCCACTGCGTGAGGCGGGTGAACGGGATCCAAAGGTGCTGCACGCGAAAGTGGAGGAAATGCTCGAAGTCATCGAGATGGAGGGGCAAAAAGATAAGATGCCGGAGAGTTTGAGCGGTGGAATGAAGAAGCGAGTTGGTCTCGCACGCTCCATCATTCGCCGGCCCTCGTGCGTATTGTACGATGAGCCCACATCGGGCCTCGATCCGGTAGTCGCGGACAGTATCAATCGCCTGATTCACCGGTTGCAACAGCGCTTTGGGATGACCAGCGTTGTCGTCACGCACGACATGAAAAGTGCGTTCGACGTCGCCAATCACATTGCCTACCTGCACGAAGGCCGGATTTATTTCTACGGCACGCCTATTCAGCTTCAGCAGGCGCGCGATCCGATTTTGCAGGATTTCCTACTCGGACGCTCCGAACAAGGAGTCGCCGCGACTTCCTAGCCGCCGAGTAAAACACAGCGATTTGGAAATCGCCGCTCCTTGCGAAAAGATCGGTAAGATCGACAATTAGTGTTCAATGAATCGGCAGGAACGAGGTTTGGAATTTAAGGTTGGCGCGTTTGTTTTCTTCGGCTTGGCGATGTTAGGCGCGCTCGTCGTGCAATTCGGTCGGCTGGGAGAGGGCCTCAAGACGTATTACCCTCTCACTGTTCGCTTCAGTGACGCAAGCGGCCTGTTAAAAGGCTCCGATGTTTTGCTCGCAGGTGCCAAAATCGGAAAAGTCTCGGGTGGTCCGCGCATGGTCCGCGAAGGCCAGGGTGTGGACGTACCGCTGAAGATTTATGATTACATCAAAATTCCTGAAGCGAGCAAATTCACCGTCGGAAGTTCCGGCTTATTGGGCGATCGCTTCGTAAACGTAGTGATGCCACCCGGGCAGCCTAAGGCTTTTCTCGCGCCAAATGCCCACATCAGCGGCGCTCGAGAAACCGGCATTGACGACATCACGCGAGAGGGTGGTGCTCTCTTGGGCGACCTTCGAGGGACAGTGCAAAAGTTGAATCAGGAAACTCTTTCCTCCGAGAACATGCAAAACCTGAAGGCGAGCATGGAGCATTTAAACCAGGCGACAAGTGCGCTGGCACAATCCTCGAAGAAGCTGGACGGAGTCGTCGATCAGGCGGGTTCCACAATGACGTCCGCAAAAGAAGCAGCTGACAATTTGCAGAATGCGATCGATGACACACGCAAGGTCCTTCGCACCGCGACACAAGGCAAAGGCTTGGTGGCGACTCTTCTGAACAATCAAGAGTTGGCCAACGACCTGCACGCGCTGATCAGCAATTTGAGAGCGCACGGCGTTTTGTTTTACCGCGACAGCGCTGCAACTACTCAAACGAAACCCCAACAGCAAACCAAACCTGCCCGCCAAACTCGAGGGCGCTGAGGAAATGGAGGGGCGAGCTCCGCGAGCCCGCGTTAAGTCGCGCATGGACTCCTACGTTCGGGCGCCGCGGGGGTCCGCCCTCCATGCTTTTCAGATTGTGGCGAGCAATTGCTTTCGCACTTCTTCTTCGCTCAGACCATCGATGCGAAGCACCTTGTCACGCGATCTCTCACCGCGCTCCAGGACGATTGCGCGCTGAGGAATGTTCAATTTTTCCGCCAAAAACCTGCGCAACGCGGCGTTCGCTTTTCCTTCTATCGCTGGCGCCTGTAGCTTGATCTTGATCGCGTCGCCATGTTCTCCCACGACCTTAGCGACCTTCGCGTTTGGAATGACATGAACCCGAATAGTCGGCACAGCTCAATTGCTACCCTCGTGGTCATTTCCCAATTGACAAGGGAGGCTCAATCCCGGCACAGAAATGGTAACCCTTATGGACACAACCAAACTAACAACTGTCATATCATTGCTTGTCGCTCTGAGTATCGCCTCGGAACGGCTCGTCGATATTATCAAGGGACTCGTTCCCTGGCTCAATCAACAACGACGAAAACCGGCCGAAGAAGGATGGAGGAAGGCGGCTCTTCAAGTAATTGCCGTTTTCGCTGGAATAACCACTGCGTGGCTGGCTGGCCCCGCCGTTCCGGCCTTTCTGCCACATGATTTCACTGGGAAACTGGCGCTTGGCCTTTTGGCTAGCGGCGGCTCAGGATTCTGGAATTCAATCCTCACGTACGTGACGAAGGCCAAAGATGTAAAAGCAGCCGAGGCTGAAAGCAGACAGATCGAAGCGCGAGCAAAGAAAGGCACTCTGCCCAAGCACGGCCATTAGCGCAAACCCACCGCCTTACGGACGCGTTTCATGACTTGCTCCGCGATTTCGTTCGCGCGGGTCGCGCCTTTCTCAAGAACGCTGTCGATGTACAATTTATCAGCCAGAATTTCTTCGCGGCGCTTGCGCATTGGCGCAAAATATTCCCAAAGTTTGTCGAAAAGCTGTTTCTTGAAATCGCCGTAGCCGGTTCCGCCTTTCAGGAACTCTTCGCGCACCGCCGTGTTTTCATTCTTGGACGCGACGAGTGAGTAAAGTTTCAAGATGGTGGATTTCGCCGGATCCTTCGGCGCTTCAACCGGCGTGGAATCGGTGATGATGCTCATTACCCGCTTACGCATTTCCTTTTCGTCGCCGAAGATATCGATATTGTTGCCGTAGCTTTTGCTCATTTTCTGGCCGTCGATGCCGGGCACGGTTTCCGTTGCAGGCTGGATTCGCGCTTCCGGCAACTTGAAGATCTGCCCGTCCCGCTCGGACTGTCCAAAGATTTCGTTCATTTTCGCAGCGAGATCGCGCGTCATTTCGATGTGTTGTTTTTGGTCTTTTCCCACAGGCACGACGTCGCTGTCGTAAATCAAAATGTCCGCAGCCATGAGCACCGGGTAACTGAATAAGCCGACAGTCGCGGACAACCCGCGAGCGAGTTTATCTTTGTACGAGTGGGCACGCTCTAGCAAACCCATGGGCGCAACAGTTGATAGGATCCACGCTAGCTCCGTGACTTGCGGAACGTCCGAGTGTCGAAAAAGTGTGGCGCGCTCGGGATCGAGGCCACACGCCAGAAAATCGAGGGCGACGCGCCGGCAGTTCTCACGCAAGGCATCCGGATCGCGGACACTGGTGAGCGCGTGATAATCGGCAATGAAATAGAGTGCTTCGCCTTCGGCTTGAAGCGCGATAGCAGGCTTCATCATGCCGAAATAATTGCCGATGTGCAGAACACCGCTGGGCTGAATTCCGGATAAAATTCGCATGAGCTACCACGTTCAACGCTCGACGTTTAACTTTCAACGTCCAACTGAAAATGTGTTCGCGCAGCTACTGTTACCAGACGATTTCGTCATTTGCCGCGACTTCAGGCTGGCAAACTTGCGCGGCCGACATTAGATAAATCGCGCAATGACCGTAAAGAACACTGTTTCCGTCGTCACCGGCGCCGCCGGTTTTCTGGGATCGCATTTGAGCGAGCGCCTGCTGGCGGAAGGTCATCGGGTTATTGCCATCGACAATTTAATCACCGGCAACACAGCGAACATCGGGCACCTGGCCGGGAACGAGAATTTCCAATTCATCAAACATAATGTTTCGAATTTCATTTTTCTTCCGGAAGAGAAAATCGATTACGTTTTTCACTTCGCTTCCCCAGCCAGTCCGATCGATTATCTTGAGCTCCCGATTCCCACATTGAAAGTAGGCGCGCTGGGCACGCACAACACGCTGGGCCTGGCCAAGGATAAAAAGGCCGTATTCATTCTTGCATCCACGTCAGAGGTGTACGGCGATCCTCTGGAACATCCGCAAAAGGAGAATTACTGGGGCAATGTGAACCCAATCGGGCCACGTGGCGTGTACGATGAGGCGAAACGTTACGCCGAGGCGATGACGATGGCCTATCATCGTTATCATCGCGTTGACACCAGGATCGTGCGCATATTCAACACATACGGACCGCGGATGCGATTGCGTGATGGGCGCGTGGTCCCCGCGTTTATCGGCCAGGCGTTGAATGGCCAGCCACTAACTGTTTTTGGCGATGGTTCACAGACGCGCTCGTTCTGTTACGTGTCCGATTTGATCGACGGCATTTTCAAACTGGCCATGAGCGATTTCCACGAGCCGGTTAACCTGGGCAATCCACGCGAAATGACGATCAAGCAGTTTGCGAACGAAATCATTCGCATCACTGGAGCAAAATCTGCAATTGAATATAAACCATTGCCCGTCGATGACCCGAGAGTGCGGCAACCGAATATCGCCCGCGCAAAAGAAGTCCTCGGGTGGGAACCGCGCGTGGATTTCGAGGAAGGAATTAAGACGACGATCGAATATTTCCGGGAATCGTTGGCTTCGCCGCGTTGAACCGTTGAATCGTTAAAGCGTCGTAGCGGAAATGAATTGTCATTCTGAGCGAAGCGAAGAATCTCTGATCAAGTTCTCCCGGCACGCTAAGGTAACAATCAGAGATGTTTCGCTTCGCTCAACATGACAAGACAATCACGCCGGCTTGCCGAAAATTTTACTGGCGCTCCTGGTTATTTAGATGTGAATTGTGTCATGGTTCAGCGCGCGCTTTGGGTCGCTCTCGGTTTGTTCGGCGCGTTATTGCCGGCTGTTGCGCAACAGCCGCATCGTTCGATTAGTCGCGAGCAAACGCGGTCTAACAGCGTATCAAATGCCCCTTTGTCGCTGAGCCTTTATCGACCGAAAAACTCGGTTGCGGCCGATAGTTCGCTTCTGCTTCATAATGGCTCGGTGCCGCTTTGGTTGGACGGAGCGCAAGGGAATAACGGGGGCATCTATCCGGGTTATAGCTTCGTGAGTCAATGGGTTCAAATGGGATTCTCGGATCTCTTTCCGGCTGCGTTATTGAGCGCTGCCCCGCAGTCGGCACAAAGACCGAGTAGTGGCCGGGTCCATGGTTCCGATGGCAAGGATCTTGGAGCAGATGGAAAAGATTCGCCCGGCGAGATGCTGAACTCATCGCTGAATCCGGTCTATTGTGGCGGGGAAGTGGGGGTGTTATATGGCCGATGGAGCGGTAAAGGCGGCGGCGATATGTGGCAGACGTATATCGAGGGCACGGTCGGTAACGACAAATTTCAGATCACGGCCGGCGCTTCATACGACGAATGGAATAGCAATGGTCGCGGTGTGCGGTTCCGCTCAATTGGCGCCACAAGATAAGCGCGCGCGCCCCCGTCTGCCATCCGGAAGCGAAAGTACCTGGGCATGGCGATGCTAACTTCGTCAATATTCCTGCCCTCGGATTGCACAGCGCAGGCATTAGCCGATTTTGAAAAGCTTGTCATTGAAGGCGGCGCAGTGAATCCACAAGGCCTGGCGCAACGGATCCGTAAAGCCTCTCGCCTTTTGTTTCTTCGGTCGTCAGATGATCAACTCGTGGGAGTAGGCGCGTTGAAACATCCTCGTGCGGATTACCGAAACAGGGTGTTTGCAAATGCGCGAGCAACCGTGTCAGCAGACGAATACCCTGTTGAGTTGGGTTGGGTGGTTGTCACTAAATCGCACCAGGGGCAGCGACTCTCTACTCGCATTGTCGGCCAGTTACTTCCTTTCGCGAAAAACGAGAACATTTTCGCGACAACCCGGGCAGACGAGCGCGTCCTGAGTTTCGCGTTCGACTATGGATTTAAAAGCAACGGGGAACCTTTTCCGAGCGGCCACGGCTACGATCTTGTTCTCTATCTTCGTAACGCGCATGATTACCTGCGGTGATCTTTTGGATTGAAATCGCCAATCGGTCCTTTCTACTATGGGCGCGCCAGCAGGGCGGGAAGTTCCTAATTGAGCCCGGTGGCCAAGTCGCTTCAACGGACTAATACCAATGTCGGCTCGAAAATTCGCCGCGGATAAATTGCTGTGGGAAACACTGGGGCGCTGGAAACGTTCAAGCCCTGAATTGGATCGCATTCAATTCCTGAAGACCGTGCCATTCTTCGACCGACTCTCGAATCGCCAGCTCAAAACTGTCTCGGATATCATGTTCGAGCGTAACTATGACGCTGATGAATCAATTTTTGAGGAAGGACAACCGGGAGCCGCGCTCTTCCTAATTTTAGATGGCAAAATTGCGATAGAAATTTGCCGCGAGACCAGCACAACGCGTCTGGCTGTTTTGGAAAGAGGTGCCTTTTTTGGTGAGATGGCGCTGCTGGATGACACGCCGCGTTCCGCCAACGCGCGAGCTTTGGAACCGACTCGGACGCTGGCGCTTTATCGAAACGACCTTAACGGATTGATGGATCGGCATGCGCGAACCGCCTGCCAAATTTATCGTTCCCTTGCGTCGATGATCGGCGATCGCCTTCGTTCGACCAATGAATTGGTGCAGATGAAAATTTCTGCCGACACGGCCCGTTTGGAATGAGCAACGGTCAGAACTTGGAAGAGAAAGAGCGAGAACGGAAGGTTCGGCGCAAAATCTTTTATCTCATATTTGGAACACTGGCGTTGATTTCCTGCGGCTTCCTGATCTGGAAATTAAGCATTCTCATTCTACCGATCATCGTCGGCGCGTTAATGGCCTTTTTATTCCGGCCCGTAAAAGAGCGCTTCGAGGTCCGATGGTTGCCTCACGAGATTCAGGTCCTTTGTTCCTTCGCAGCCATTGGTCTTGTCCTGTTTTTCGCCTTCAATACTTTTCGCAAACACATTCCCGACGAAGAGCAGAAGCTGGAATTCAAGGTCCGCCTGAAATACAAACTGAATGACAGATACCGGCAGCTGGTGGCGAAATCGCCGGAGGGAAAATCGAACGCGGTGACGGCGCTACTTGAAAAAGAACTTGGCCCGCTCATGGACAAGATGAATCAGGTGCTCGCACTTAACGCGGAGGAACGCAATCTGTTCCTAAAATACGCTGCCGGATACAATGGCAAACCTCCCATTCCAAGTAAGTTCGTTGATTATTTTCGAGCGAATCAAACAACCGGGAAATATGTAATTCCCGAAGAGATTCCTACGGGTGCAGCTTCGCCCACTGGCCCGGCTGCGCCTGCCGCGACTCAACCTCCAGCTGCAGAGGAGGGCACGAGCTTGGAAAGTAAATTTTCCGCCTGGATTTTGGCGCCGTTAATTTTTCTCTTTCTCGGTTTCGATAACGGACAGATACGCCGCTTCTTTATTAGCCTGGTCCCGAATCGCTACTTCGAGTTGTCGCTCACGGTCCTCGACAGACTCGATGATGCGATCGGCAGGTATTTGCGCGGGACATTGATAGAATGTTTTCTGGTGGGCCTGATTCTTGCACTCGGATTGATCCTCCTTGGGATTCCGCCGGGGATCGCTGTGGCCATTGGCGTAGTTTCCGGACTTCTCAACGCCATTCCGTTTCTGGGCGCGGTGATCGCTCTGGTGATTGGTGTTAGTTATGCGCTAATCGCAGAGGACGTGAGGCCGCTAATTCCCGGGCTGAATCCGAATGACCTGGCGCTTTATGTAGTGATCCTGGTCGTAATCGCTCACGTGCTGGACGATGTTGTCTTTCAGCCCTTTGTCCTGGGCGGTGCGGTGAACGTTCATCCACTGGTGGTTGTCATTGCGATCATCGCCGGTTCTCTCATTATGGGTTTATGGGGCATGTTGTTCGCTATTCCAACGGTGGTCGTCGTCAAAACTGCGGTCGAGACCTTCTTCAAAGAACTCAAAGATTATCGCATTATTTGATACGGACTTCCCGACCTCGGCAACGCACCTCAAACGCTACCGAGGTTCGTCTGGTTTTTTCGTGTTTGAGATTTCGAGCTTGAAATTTGTCTGGGATTTGGGTTTTGGGATTTGGACATGGCTATTTCACCGCGCCTGATCAGTCTCAATTTCGGGTCCCAGACCGTTGGCCTGGCAGAGTTCCGCGTCCAGGCTCACGGTGGCCTGGTCTTGCTGGATTATCGTTTACGGGAAGCGCCGCTCGATCCTGCGACTGGCCAACGTCGCGAGGCCCACACGGCATTGCACGAAACGGCCCTCGCGTTGCGCGAAATGATGAGCGAGCTGCATATCAAACACGGCTCGGTGAATTGCGCGTTGCCCGCGCAATCGGTTTTTGCGCGCTTTGTTAAACTGCCATCGCTTGAACACGAAAAGTTGGAGAAGGTCATCGCGTTCGAGGCGCAACAAAATGTACCTTTCCCGATCGACGACGTGGTTTGGGATTATCAGGTGGTGGAAGGCGGGTTGGACGAGCAAGTTCAAGTAATCCTGGTCGCGATTAAGCACGATCTACTCGATGGAATTAACGGCGCTGTGGAAGAAACTGGGCTGCTTACTTCCACTATCGATGTGGCGCCGATGGCACTCTACAATGCGTTTCGTTATAGCTACCCGAACGTTAACGACTGCTCGTTGCTCGTAGATATCGGGGCGCGCACAACCAATGTTCTCTTTATCGAACCTCGAAGAATTTTCTCGCGCAGTCTTCCCATTGGCGGCAGTTCGATCACCGGAGCAATTGCGAAGGAATTTGGCGAATCCTTTGAGGCAGCAGAAGCTCGCAAAAAGCGAGATGGCTTCGTAAGTCTGGGAGGCGCCTACGCCGACCCCTCAGACCACGATATTGCCCGCGTCTCGAAACTGGCGCGCAGCACCATGACCCGACTGCACGCGGAGTTGATGCGCTCGATCAGTCATTATCGGGCGCAACAGCGCGGAAGCCGGCCGGACCGCATTTTTCTTTGCGGCGGAGCCGCGGGTATGCCCTACATGCGCGAGTTTTTTCACGAGAAATTCCAGTTACCGATTGAGTTTTTTAATCCGCTTCGAAACGTAGCTGTATCGGAAGCAGCCTCGGCGTCAGGTGTCGCACACTCCGCCCATCTGCTTGGCGAATTAGTTGGCCTGGCGCTGCGCAGCGTAACGACATGTCCGATGGAATTAAGCCTGCTTCCGGCAAGCGTTGTTCGGAGGCAGGAATTGGACCGGCGTCGGCCGTTCTTCATTGCGGCAGCCGCATGCGTGGTTCTCGCCATGCTGGGCTGGTCGTTTTATTACACGCGAGCAGCGCAGGTAACGCGCGAGACCGCCGAGTTGATGCAGCAAAAGAATGCCTCCATGCGAGTAGCAGAAGCGCAGCTTGATAAACTCAAAAAGCAGTTCACCTCACTCGACAGCGTCGCTACTCCGCTTATCGGGGCAGTTAACGATCGCGACTTCTGGCCGCAAATTCTTGACGATCTAAACGCGCGCCTTCCTGAGCCTGACATCTGGATCACCGAGCTCGGGGCGACTTCTGGTGGAAAACTTCTCGGCGCAGGTGAAAAACGCGCCGGAGAAACTGCGCCTTTGTCTCCTCAGCCAGCTTCTGGAGCGGCGGCGAAAACTGTGGCCTCCGGCTCGAAGTCAATCGATGGCATCCTGGTGCGCGGTCTTTACCTTTATAATCCGAAACAACAGGAGATCGTCGTCGATTATTTGCGCAATCTGGCGAGCTCGCCGTTTTTCGTTGTTGATCCAAAAACTCCTGAGCGTGTGATCAAGTCGAACTCCGTGCCAAACGACACGGAATGGGCGTTCCCTTACGAGCTCCAGCTTACACTGCGCAAGCCGGTGAAATTGCCATGAAAGTCAACCACGGATTGCTAACCACGAATGGACACGAATAGACACGAATTGGTGGAGCAAAGGAGAGAACCACGGATGTGTGCACAACCCCTACAATTATTCGTGTTCATTGGTGTTCATTCGTGGTTAAAACTTTTGGCTGTGGCTTCACCGCGCCGTGTAATTCGCCTGCCACGCCATAGCCTTGACGGAGGCGGGTGGTTAATTCGATGAAGCTGTGGTTTCAACAAAATAGGGCGCTCGGGACACTTCTGATTGTGTTTGGAATCGGCGCGTTATTTGCCGGGGTCCTTCTTTATTGGAGATGGGCGACCTGGAGCGATGCCAGGCAAACGTTTGATCAGGCGGCAGCAGAGAGGAATCGTCTCCAGCAGCTCGATCCTTTTCCTAATGACGCTAATTATCGGAAACTGCAGGGTTACCTCGATCGATACAGCACTGCGTTGGACAAATTCAAAGACGAACTAAAAAACGGCGTCGTACCGGCGCCACCGCTGGCGCCTAATGAATTTCAATCGCGCCTGCGTCTGGCGACAGTTGCCACGGTTAACAGAGCACAGACTAACAATGTAAAACTTCCGGATAAATTTGAGCTGGGCTTTGATGAGTTCGCCACGGGGTTGCCCGACACGGCTGTGGCGCCACTCCTTGGGCAGGAGCTTTCTCAAGTCCAGATGCTCATAAACATTCTACTGGACGCCAAGGTGGACAGCGTGATTTCCCTTCATCGCGCGCCGTTGCCCGAAGAACGGAAGTCTTTGTCGACTCCGACGCCGTCTCCAGCCGCCAGACGAACGGCGGCAGCAACCAAAACAAGCACGCCGCCGCCAACGGCACTGCAGCGAAATATTGTCGACGTGACCTTTAAAGCCACGCCTGCTGCCGCGCGCAAAGTCTTGAACGAAATCGCAAATTCCAGCGGACAATTTTTTATTATTCGCACCCTGTATGTGCATAACGAAAAGGACAAAGGCCCTCCGCGCCAAAGAACCGAGCCAACTCCACCTCAAGCACCGCAAACGGCTTCGCCTCAGCCGGGCGCAGCCGCGCCGCTAAATTTCATCGTGGGCAACGAGCATATCGAAATCTCTGCCACGATCGAAATGCTTAGATTTGGATCTTAAGCACGAATGAACACAAACGAAGCAGAGAAACCAGGTTAGCCCGAATGACGCGAAGTAACGCGAATGATTTTCTTTTCCGGATTTTTCTTTCACGTCTATTCGTGTGATTCGCTGGCTTCTCTCTTCGTCATTCTTTCCACATTCGACATTCGTGCTTCGTCATTAATAAATTCGTGTTCATTCGTGTCCATTCGCCTGCCACGCCGTAGCTACATTGCCTCCGCTCGTGCCTGAAGTTTACCTTGCCCTGCGCGGCTGACTGAAAATTTAGATCTGGTATTTGCGAAGGCGGGTGGTTAAATGCGCGCCGTGGTGATTAACCATGGTGAAGACCGACTGGCTTAAGGCGCATTACGATCGGGTCGCGCTTATTGCCGCTGGGATAATCCTTTTCCTGTCAGCCATCTCTATTTGGTGGAACGCCATTCAGTTTGGGAATCGTCTGGTGGCGCAGCCCGGACCGCCGCCAAAGAACGCGTCGCCTCCGCCCGTGGCTACAGAATTGGATCGTGCAGCGGAGCGTCTTCAGCATCCTTCACAATGGAAATCCAGTACTCGCTCCGGACTTTTTGTTCCGGAAAAACATTTCATTGGCGCTAATGGATTTCCCGCGACACTGAAGAACACGCAGGTCCATGCGCCTGTCCCCAATGATTGGATAGAAAAATTTGGTTTACCGATCCAGGACGCCGACGTTCTCGAGCAGGATCCCGACAGCGACGGATTCACCAATCTGGATGAGTGGCAGGGAAGCACCGATCCAACGAATAAGGATTCGCATCCGGATTATCTAACAAAATTACATTTGGTGTCCGCCACCGAGGAACCGTTTCGATTCATTTTTTCATCCTGGGTCGGCGGGACCTTTGCGCTGAACACAATTGATCAAAGCGAACCGACGCAATTTCTAAAGGTAGGCGACGTTATCGGCGGCACTGACTTTAAGATCCTTAAGTTCACCGAAAAACACGAACGCGATCAGTACGGCACTAAGGTTGACGTTTCAGAATTGCTCCTCGAACACAAAAACACCCACGCGCAGGTCACATTGGTGAAGGAAAAGGTGGCTACCTCGCCGCAATCCGTGGCCACTTTCGTTTATAACTGGGGCGGCCGCCGGGAATTCGAAGTGAGAAAAGACCAAGAATTTTCCTTGAAACCCGTAGAAGAGATCAATTACAAGCTGATTGATGTGCAACCAAACAAGGCCGTAATCGTGAATACGCAAAAACCAAATGCGCGGATCGAGATCGGTTTTGCGCCGCCTTAACTCCTATGAAAATCGCTCTCCATAACTCCTCCTATGAAAATCAATCCGCAAAGTCTCCGTTGTAGCGACAGCCGTGCTGGCTGCAGTCCATTAAGTAATCAACAGAAGGTAACAAAGTTAGAGAAGGGTTCGATTTTCAGAACCTCTCTCATTCGCGTTAATTCGTGTGATTCGTGGGCACTAAGATTCTTCGGCGGCGCGCCAAACGCGAGTCCGGCTCGGACCGGTCGCGCCCTACCAATACTCATTTTTCTTTCGTTATCGCTCTTTTGCACCATTAGCTTTGCGCAAACCCCGGACAGCGTTGCCGAACGCGAAGTGCAGAGGCGTCAGGCTGGCATATCGCAAGGCGAAGCGGCCCTGGCGCGGGGACAGGCTGCGATGAAAGCAAAAGACTTTGCTGCCGCCCATGAAGAATTCAGAACTGCGGTCACGTATCTGCCTGATGCAGTCGTCTCAGGAAAAGCGCACGACGAAGCCGTCGAAGGTTTTTGCAAAAGCGGCGTCGTGTTGGCGCAGGCGCGCATCGCTCAGGGAAAGTATGCCGATGCCGAGGCGATCCTGAGCGAAGTTTTAAGCGACCGCTACGATCCGAAGTGTCGTCCGGCCCAGGAGCTCTACGCGCATTTGCGGCAGCCCGGTTACTTCAACAAAACGATGAGCCCGACTTTCATCGAAAA
>WNFY01007785.1_pt1 | contig 17852 bp, 18 predicted proteins | sample 5400091 | NCBI WGS metagenome assembly WNFY01 (sample SAMN13153364, study PRJNA577476) | soil metagenome | isolation source: 60 cm soil or saprolite under grassland replicate 1 | place: USA:California | collected 2016-06-15
ATGTTAATTGGGTTTTGGATATTCAACAACAATGCGATGTAAGCAATGTAAAATTTTTCTTCAAACAATGGGGTGGCACCAACAAAAAGAAAACAGGACGAATACTTAATGGAAGAACCTATGATGAAATGCCTTCAACTGAATATCGCGAAGAAGTTGCTTGTTAAATTCATTTCTATATAAACGCTGCACTTCTAAAGGATTAATATTGAACCAATTTTTTATTTGCTGAATAGAATATCCAATTTGAGCATTTCAGCATTAATGCCCTCTCGATTCACCGCTGGCATAACCTCTGTGCGATGTGCCGGCCCTGCCTCCCGGCGATTGAATATTTTGTGTGGATGAAATGGAATCATCATTTTCTTCATTGAAATCATTTGTACTATTGCTTTTTATTTTTGCTCTCTTTTTGTTGCCTTCTGACAGAGGTTCTTTATCTGCAGGCTTTGTTTTCCGGCGCAAAATAATTTGAGCGAGTTGAGTAAGCAGATCATCAGCATCCTGTTCTTCACTCAATAGCTTATGTAATAACTTTCTTTCCTTAGCTGCATTCAGTTTGCCGGCATAAGTGCGTGCAATATTATAGCTGCAAATTTTATAACGCTGCATTTTTTGGGCCGCCGCAATGATCACTGCGTCTGCTATTTCCGTATCAAAATCATTATCTAATAACATAGTAGCCTCCTCAATCAATCCTCTTATCGCTTTACCAGTTTTTACATTAATATAATCCTTGTTGGCTTCTATTAATAGTTTTTGTATTTCCTTCAGCCGGTTTTTATGTTCTTCCGTAATAGATTGATAGTTTTTAAGCGCATTTTTTAAAGAATTATGTTTTGCTTTTTTGATCATTGCAGGCAGCGCCTTTGCCACCTGATCTTCTGCGACGTATAAATTTTGTATCTCATAAATAAACAGGTTTTTCAAATGTTTTACCTTTTCCATAAAAGATCTTTTAATAAATATACTTAAAAACTTATGCCGTGTTTTTCAGGAAGATTTAAGGCATCAATAGCAATAGTGCTGCAAATTTTTTTGTATCCTTACATTATGTAAGAATTATTTTCTAAATAACCACAACTTCGGTTTTTATAAGCCGGAGTTTTTTATTTTCTTCAAATTAATGGATCGAAAAAATTCCGTACTTAGCCGAACTACTATGAAGCTCATGTTGTGCCTGCCAGGAAACTTCTCGCGTCACTCCAATTTTTCCCGGCCTTGACTATTTCGTCAAAAACTTTTATTGCTTTTTCTTTGATGCAATTGTTGTAATATTTTATTCAGCTTCTGCGGATCATTCATGTATGGTTCGAGATTAAACAGTTCGACCCTTCTGAATTCAGTAGGATGACTTTCGCCTTGCAAAGAAATATATCCTTCACTGATTAGCGCTCCGTCTTTTAATCCTGCTTTTTGTACCCATTTATCTTTACCATCGTATTGCGGATGTTGGTACACCAATACAGTATCACCTTCAACAATATGTTTTATAACAGAATCTTTTAAAACGAGTGCTTCCGCCGTTACCCATTGATCGCCATGATAAGTTTTCGATGTGGAGTTAACACAATGTGGAGTAAATAATTTATTATTCAATATTACATTGGTGCCCGGGGTACAAAGATTTCCTGTAGAACGTTCATCTTTACCATTGCCACCAAGTAGCTGCATTTCAAGTGATATGGGAAAGTCCTGGTCCAGTGCCATACTTTCCGGAGACTGGCAATGGAGCATGACACCATTGTTCCTATAAGCCCATTCTGGTCCGCCTTTTACTTGCTCACCTGTAAAGCGGTATTCGACAAGCACTAAATAAGCAGAGAATTTTTGCTTATAAAAAATATGTCCGAACTGTTCATTAAAATCTTTGTATTGATCATAGCTCACTTTCATTATGCCATTTTCAACACGAAAAGTATTGGCGTAGTTACTATTCATCGGATGATCTTTTATTTTTATGATCCAGTCTTTCAAATCCTTTCCATTGAACAATTTGATCCATCCGTTTTGCGCGTTTAATTTTTTTGTATTAAGAATTGATAATGATGCCGCGAGTATAAATGAAAGGAAGTGTTTCATCTTAAATTATTAAATAGTTATTAGCTAAATTATAAAACTTATGCAAGCCATGCCAATTGAATATTTCCAAAATATATCCAGCAATTTTTAGTATGGAAAGCAATTATATTTTTTTGTATTTCAATTATTGTATCAAAAGCTTTTTTACTTCATTAATTTTATTTAATCAGAACTTATTAACATTAATGATATTTCAATTCCTTCATTTTTAGATACTTTGTATTTTCGTCAACCTAAAACTTAATAAACTCAAAAACATGCCAAAAATCTTAGTCATCGACAACGATGTTAATTTACTTATTTCTTTAAAGCTTCTGTTAACTGCTCATAAGTTCGAAGTAGAGACGCTTGCTGATTGTAACCCATCTTTAGAACAAGTTGTAACATGGGAACCTGATCTTATAATATCAGAAATAAAACTGGATAATAATGATGGGAGAGATCTTTGTTTTTCTATAAAAAGCAACGAAAACACAAAGCATATTCCTGTTATCTTATACACGAGACTTCCTGTAGAGGAAAAGGAAATATTAGATTACAGAGCAGATCATTTTATCAGCAAACCTTTTAAAACAGATGTATTGCTGAAAGCAATTAACCAATATTTATCTTAATCATTGATTTTAGTTCAGGGAACTCATGCTATACTTATAAAGACACCTGTTCTTTTCAATTTTTTATTTGTAAAGACGCTGGTAGATTTTTATTTAATATAGCACAGCAGAACGAATGATTAACTTTTGGTAAAAAAATTCTCTGAAAATGTTTTACACAGCTCCTGACAATGCTTATTTTAATAGGATTCTAATTGTAAATGTTATATAGATATTCGAACTTCATAGAGTAACATCTAACGACGCCAAATGAACCCTATAATCCTAAAACCTATCCAACTCATCATTGAGTTCAAAGGAAACATTTATAAAGGTATTGCGATACCACACATTAGTTTTAACGTGAATGGCTTCCCATCAGAATTTAGTATCCAGTTTTATCACGGCCTCAAAGGAAAAATGACCCATACTACTGAAGGCTGGTTATCAACTGAGCTTAAGCCTGCCAAACTGGTGACGATAATTGGGACTAAAATAAATAGTTATTACGATCTTATGCTGGAGTAATGATAAAACAATTCCACTTACTGTTTCACGATAGGAGACTCTGCTTATACAGTTTCCGTTTCCGACCTGATCAAGCCGATAAGTTTTGAATGTTCAATAGCTTCTTTACTTGTTTTAAACAAACAAGCATGCACACCGTTCTGTTCAATGCTGCTTAATATTTCTTTCGTAGCAGCATTATTTTCCTCAATAACGCTCCTGATGTAAACTGCAAAAATTTTTGACGGCAATTTTTGTGCGATGGATGCGTAGATCACAGGATCATTTTGCGTGTTATCGCCAAATAATATAAACTGTTGCTTCGGAAAAGCTTCCAGTATTCTCACTATCCTTAAAAATTTTCCCTGGTGTTTTGTTTTCCCGGTCTTCACTAATTCAAACCATCTTTTTATTTGATTTAGCAAAAAAGCACCTTGTGGCAAACCATTGAATGAAAAAAATTCATCAAGATAATCATACAGATTCCATTCACTGCTTGATACATAAAAAAAAGGATTGGGTGTTGCTTCCGTAGTGTGTGCAAGAGACAATAAAGCGTAATGCGCCGCTACATCAGAAAATATTGTACGGGTTCGTGGATTATGAATAAATAATTCTTTCAATCTTCTGCCAACGGTTGCGGAATGTGATACCATTATCGTATCATCAATATCAGAAATAAATCCGTATTGGGTTATATGAGGAATATATATTTTGCCTGCTCCGGTAGTAATCATTTTTCTCGTTTCATCAACAAGATCAACTGCAAGATAATGCCAGCCTGCAGATACATCTTGAGTGGCTTCCCATTCAAATTTAAAAAAGCCATCATCTTCTGTTATATTTTCCAATTTCTGGTCCTGAAAGTGTAGCCGCACCTTTACATGTGGAAAAGGTTGCACAAAAAATAAACGAAACAGGTGAAAGATATTGTACAATATATTGTTCGTAAACTTGTGTTGGGTAACAGCTTTTCTTTTAAATACATGACCATAAACAATAAGGTTATGTGTGTGGCCATAACCATAATATACTTTTACACTTGCATTTTTATATATTGACTTATTGCCCATTAAATGATTTAAATATACTGCCGTATCGTGTTTTTTTCTGCAACTAATCTATGAGAAATGAATAAGCATAAACACCTAAAATTACTTTTTATAATTAACCCTGATTCCGGAAATAACCCAACAAACTTCCCGGAAGCGATACAAAAATATTTCAACTCTTCACCACATGTAATTGAACTATACGATCTTCCTCAAACCAATGGAGCAGAAAAAATAAAAGAAAAAATAAACGAAACATGTCCTGACAGAGTAATAGCAGTAGGTGGCGATGGAACAGTTAAACTGGTAGCAGAATCATTATTGAAAACAGATATTCCACTTGGCATATTGCCGGCAGGTTCTTCAAACGGAATGGCAAAGGAATTGGGTATAAGCATTGCTGCAGAAGAAGCGCTTGATACAATAATGAAAGGGCAACGAAAAAAAATACATCTCATAAATATAAACAACGAACTGTGCATACATCTCAGCGATATTGGTTTCAATGCTTTTTTGGTAAAAAAATTTGAAACGCAGGAAAAAAGAGGCATGTGGAGTTATATAAAAGCAGCCTGGAAAGTTTTGGGAAGCAATCCGCTTATGCAGGTAAGCATACAATTTGATAATGAATATATACGAAGAGAAGCGGCGATGGTTGTAATCGCCAATGCCACCAGTTATGGTACCGGTGTTCTTATCAACCCTGCAGGAAAATTAGACGACGATCTTTTTGAGGTCGTCATTGTTAAGAAAATTTCGCCAGGAGAAATTTTCAAAATGAGGTTTACGCATACACATTACAATCCTTCAAAAACAGAATTATTGCAAACACGTTCTTTAAAAATAGAATCAAAACATAAGGTCCATTTCCAGGTAGATGGTGAATACCTCGGAAAAGTAAACAGCATTGCCGCTTCAATTTTACCGGCTGCTCTGCAAGTAATTGTACCGCGGGAAGAGAATAAGTAAATAATATCTAAGTAATACTGTAAAAAGGAAAAGAATTATTCGCAGAATGCTGTGCATGTAATTGGCTACAGTACTGCTATTAAACTTCGTTGTGTCACTCACTTGTGCGCCTTGTTCTTTATTGAACAGTTTATACCACGAACTTTTGTAGTAAACATCAGGGGTTCTGAACTTTAAGAAGTTCGTAGTCATTTGTTGAATAGAGTTATCAAAGATATAAGTGTCCCGTACGTACGGGAAGGAATGATAATAGCAGTAATACAGCCGGGCTCATGCACAGCATCTCACATGCACAGCATCCTGTGGAGAGTCTGCGACCTTCGGATAAATAACTTTATTCTTTACATTAGCAGGCTTAATATTACTGAGCTTTAAATGAATTATGCTATGAAGAATTTATTGCTTGCCATTATCGTCGCATCTATTTTTTATTCCACTTCAGTGGCTCAACAAAAAACGTATTGCAACCCTATCAATCTTGATTACGGTTATACGCCTATTCCCAATTTTTCAGAACAGGGAAGACATCGTGCTACTGCGGATCCTGTGATTGCTTTATTCAAAGACAATTATTATTTGTTTTCTACCAACCAATGGGGTTATTGGTATAGCAGTGATATGCTTAACTGGAAATTTGTACCGCGCAAATTTTTAAAACCTTATCATCATGTGTATGACGAGTTGTGTGCACCGGCAGTATTGGCAACAAGCGATACTTTATTTGTAATTGGTTCAACTTATACATTGGATTTTCCATTGTACATGAGCACCAATCCAACCAAAGATGACTGGAAGGAAGCAGTGGATTCATTTAAAGTGGGCGCATGGGATCCTGCATTGTTTCAGGATGATGATGGCCGTTTGTATATTTATTTTGGCTCAAGCAATACATATCCTACATACGGACAGGAAATTAATCGCAAAACATTTCAGCCAATTGGTGAAAAAAAAGAACTGCTGCATCTGCATCCTGACATACATGGCTGGGAACGTTTTGGTGAATACAACGATAATACATTTCTCGATCCTTTTATTGAGGGTTCATGGATGAATAAATACAATGGAAAATATTATTTGCAATATGGTGCTCCGGGCACTGAATTCAGCGGATATGGCGACGGTGTATATGTAAGTGATCATCCTTTGGGACCTTTTACTTATCAGTCGCACAATCCTTTTTCTTATAAGCCCGGCGGTTTTGCAAGAGGTGCGGGACACGGCGCTACCTACCAGGATAAATTTGGCAACTGGTGGCATGTTAGCACAATTGTAATAAGCGTAAAAAATAATTTTGAAAGAAGAATTGGTATATGGCCTGCAGGTTTTGATAAAGACGGAATATTGTATTCCAATACCGCATTCGGAGATTATCCATATTATTTACCTGATAAAAAAGAAGAAGGCTTTCACACTGCATTTACCGGTTGGATGTTGCAGAATTATAACAAACCTGTTGTTGTTTCATCAACACTTGGTGATTATGAACCTAATTATGCAGTGGATGAAAATATTAAAACATACTGGAGTGCAGCAACAGGAAATAAAGGTGAATGGTTGCAGTCAGACCTTGGCAATATCTGCACTGTTCATGCCATACAAATAAATTACGCAGACCAGGATGTGGATACAAGTTTTCTTGGAAAGATTCCAAACATCTATCATCAATATAAAATATACAGTTCCGATGATGGAAAGAACTGGCAACTATTAATTGATAAAAGCAACAACAAAACGGATGTGCCGCATGATTATGTTGAACTGAAAAAACTTGTGCAAACACGTTACCTGAAAATAGAAAATACTCATATGCCTTCGGGAAAATTTGCATTGAGCGGCTTTCGTGTTTTTGGAAATGGCAATGGCAACATACCTGATTCTGTAAAAAATTTTATTGCTTTAAGAGGCAACAAAGAAAGTAGAAATGTCTGGTTTAAATGGCGTGTAAATGATAACGCAACCGGCTACAATATTTATTTTGGTGAAGCGCCGGATAAATTGTACAACAGCGTGATGGTGTATGGAAACAATGAGTATTATTTAAAAGCCTTGGAAAAAGATAAAGCCTATTATTTTCAAATAGAAGCTTTTAATGAGAATGGAATTTCGGAGAGAACGCAAGTGATAAAAGTTGAGTAGGTTTTTCATTCATTGTTTACAATGAGGTTAATTTTAGCTTCCTTATTTTTTTCTAAAATGGCATTCAGTAATTCAATAGAATAAAAGCGTTTATTATTCAGAAGGTTTTTAAAAATCGGATTTAATTCTTTTATCAAACCTCTTTCCTTTGCAATAGAAAGAACACCAATAGTTCCAATACAATTCACACCTATGTTCTCTGCTATCTTTCTTGCTTTCTTGTCGTTAATTATCAAAAAATCGGCATTCAGCTCTTTATACAAAATGATGCTTTCTGATTCTCCATAATCCATTATGAAACTCAAATCATTAAATCCTGAAATTTTATGCTTCTTGTCTTTGAAAAAAGAAAAAATCCGGGAATAATAAGCTGATGTTTTATCTTTTGTAATTTCTTCCCATACAGTTTCTGGTATGCTGATGTTGTCGAATAAGTCTACCAGCACCCAAAGACAATCAGCAACAGCCAATGAAAATACGGGAGATGAATCTGTAATTACTATTCCTTTTTTCTCTATCAATGGAAAATTTTATTTCACCTTTTTTATGTCTTCCAAAACATCATCCAGTGTAAGATGCGAGATTGGGATTTTAAATTCTGAAAGTAAGGTTTCAAATTCGAGCTTTGATAAACCTGCTAACTGAGCTGCTTTTCCGATTGTAAGTTTCTGCAGTTTGTATAAACGTATCGCTAAGTCAATTTTGAGTTGCTGCTTAAATTCATCTTCCGTTTCATTCAAAGCCAAAAGAATTTCAGATGGGATGTCTATTGAGATGGTTTGCGTATTCATTTTATCATTTTTTGATTTGGTAAAATTAAAAAAATTAAATGCACTTCAATAATGAGTGGTTGTCTCATTCATTCTTTAATTTTTTGATTATACACTATCAGTTTAACTGCCGTATTTGAACTTTAGAAGCTGATATATTTTTTCAAAAATCATTACGATTAAAGCTTGGAGATCCCAAACAAACTTTAAACCCTCACATAAATCTTTCTCTTATCCAAAAAATATCCCACACTCCAGCAAAATAACATATAAGTAATCGCAAACAATAACGAACCAATATAAGCACCGGCATGAGCGAAAATATTTTGTGGAAAAAATATACCCCTTTTGTTTTGTTAAGAAAGCCTATCCAATAAATAATACAGGCGAGTATCATGCAATCAAGACCAACGGTGTGCAGTACAAAAGAGCTTGTCCATAATTTTTTATTGATAGGGAAACCAAAATTCCACCAATAAGCTATAATAAAGCAAACAAAACCTGCCATAAATAATTTTGCAAGACCTTCAAAACTATTGCCCTTCTTTTGAACATAACTGCCAACCAGGTAACCCGCTACCACGTTTGCTATGGAAGGAAATGTGCTTAAGAAGCCTTCAGGCTCAAATGGAAAACCTTCTCCCATGTACATGTGATTTTAGCGCTATGCGTTGCAATACACCAAATATTCTTGTGTGGGAAACAGGTGAGAACATAATGTGACCACTTGCATCCTTCGTGATAAAAGGAAACCAGTACATAAGATATCCCAACAGAAAAATAATAAGAGTACGCTTCAGAATTTTAGCAACTACTTGTCCTGTTTTCATGTTCACCCATTTCTTCATTGCAAAACTCATGGCGTTCCCTACCACAAACATGAAAGAAGGGAATACAAGATCGGTTGGTGTAAAACCATTCCATGCTGCATGTTCAAGTGGTGAAAAACTAGGATGACCACCGGGTGTGTTTACAATGATCATAAGGCAAATGGTCATACCACGAAACACGTCCAGGGCGGTAAAGCGTTGGCTGAGAGCATCAGGCATAAGTAAATTGTTGAAGCGCCGAATATAGGTATTATTGGGAAAAGTTACCAGTTACTGGTTTCCAGTTTCCAGTTTTCAGTTTTTTCGGATTTCGGATTTTTTGGATCTGTTTTTCGGATTTTGTTTTTTGATTTTTTTATGCTAATCCTTTTATATTATTGCACTCAAATTTTGATTGATGGGTGAGATAGAGGTCAATAGCAATAACCACACAATAATTATATCCTCGCACATTATCACATATGGAAACGAAGCGACCGAAGAGGTGACGGAGAGAATGAGAAAAGAGATTGAAACTATGTGGAATGAGCCAAATGCTTTTGTTTATCTGCATAATAACCATTACAAGATCTTTTTTCGAATTACTTCCGAAATAAAAAAAGATATTTCAGAACTTGAGATATTACAAAACGATGATCCGCGCAACAATTATTTTCGCATTGAAAAATTTGCGCATGGCAGTATTTCTTTTGTAGATGGACTGGGCAGCAATACCGGCTATTTTTTGCTGGAAAATTTATACGAGGGCTCTACTACTGCGGCACATGAATATGGGCATACATTAGGTTTGGATCATCCCCGCATTCTTGATATCAGGGGCGAAGGTGTTCCCGGCATCATGTATCCACGTGGTACTTTAGTGGATCCGGAGTTTCAATATGATCCATCAATACCTGTAGGAATGAAAGGCGGCACTATGCATCCAATGTTTAGAAAAGTTAGACAAAAAGATATCGAACAACTTAAATTACATAAGTTGCCGTTTGTAAATAATAAAGCCCTCATAGGAGAACTGACTAATGTTTATCATTGGAATCATGAAGAGAGGAGCACAGATGTTTAATGAGCAACTCCTGCGAAGCATAGTAAACATTCAAATCTTTTTTTCTCTTTCTCCAAATGTCTCTCTGAAGGTTCGATGGTTAGTGGAAGACATTGCGACAATTATGTTCTTTAGTTTTATAAACAATTTTTATCTTCAACCTGCCTGACGGGCAGACAGGCAATAAAATAAAAATCAATTAAAAACAATTTAAAAAATATGACAAAGAAGAGAACCACTTATTTATTTATTACTTTATCGCTTCTTGTGCTTGTTGTCGCAGTTCCTTTTTTGAAAAAAGAAATAATGGGAGAAAGCACAAGCATCTATATTTCAGATAATAAGGATGAACTCAGAATTTCAGCAGACTTTCCTAAAGCAAAGTCAAAACCAGTCCAAGATTACCTGAGTAAAAAATTAAATCTGAGTGATTTACCCGATCTCAATTATTTGGAAATAAAGCACTACCAAACACCTGACAGGCTTATGAGTTTTTACATTAAATCACGGGCAGGATATGTGAAAATATTGTTGGATAAAGATGAAAACGATTTGGATGCGTACAATAAAATGAAAGAAACAGGTGAAGGGTTAAAGAAGGTATTGGCACAGTAATAATTAGATTAATATTAATTGCCGGATGAAACAATCAGCTGCAAATCGTTATTCAGCTTCAGTTCGGGCTGGACGTTAATAATTAAGCTGCAAATGTTATCTTCAACAATAAAACAAAAATCAACTTCGGTATCGGCGTGACGGAACATGAAATATCCTGCCATCGCAAATACCGAACGTCAAGTTTACGGCGAAGTCGATCAACCCAAAAGTATACCACAAAGCCCCGCAACATACATCTGATGCGGGGCTTTAAAAGGGGGCTTTGCGGATACTTTTCTATTTGTTGTACGCAATTTGCTTGCCGTTTAATAATCACTATTTTATTCATATAAATGACAAGTTTAAAAATATTTCTTACTCCATTTGCATACTATGTAAGAATTGACTTAGCTTATTTGGAGGCATTTAAAAAAAAGAGCCGATTACAAAAATGGGGTGATGACAGAAAAGAGATGCAGCTATACGAGTTCATAGAATTCGAACAATTGGAGAGGGACTTACACTCAAATTTTCCACAAAAAGTCAGTAAGCTAGGTGTATTAGGAAGTAGATATCACTGCTATAATCCATTTGATCATAGCTATAGTCCTTCTACAAAAGTATTTGAGCCTGAAAAAATTATTGTGAAATCAGAAAGAGAATTTCATATGATATTTCGTGAGATGCAGAGTAATAAACTATCGCAATATGATAAGTATTACACAGGTCAGCAAAATCCATGGATTAAAGAAATAAGATTTCATATAGATGAATCAACATGTAACTTATCCGAAGAAATTCAATATTCGGATCGGACAACTAAGTTTAATCGCTATCATTTAATTAGTAAATCACGCCCATTGAGTAAGCCAGAATGGTATGCTCTAACCTACATAATAGAAAACTACGTACAACAAGTGCATTGCTAAAAACGTGGCTGGACGTAGTAAACTTTGGCAGTTGTAATTCTATTAAACTGTATATCCATCGCGACCCAACGCTATTGAGCTTTTATTTTTATCTTCAGCTTTTGTATTTTAATTTGGCTTCAGTTATCGGCTGACAGGAATACCAATATCACGCCTTCAGCAATGCTGAGCCGTTAGCAGCCATTCGCGACACGCCCCTAAATATTTAGGCAACAATAAAAAATCCTTAATATCAAATGGCAGAAACACACATTGTTTTCAATGATCAGCTCGAGCTATATGGACACCGGTATATTACTAAGGTTGCCCCCATACCTGAAGGGGCAAATCCTGACCCCGAGTTTCACAAAAGGAAAATATTAGCACTATTATTTGAGCAATTTCTTTTGTTTGACAAGATTGCTATTAAGATAGATAGAGACAATCTTGAACTTTATTTTCTGATTAAAGAACTTGGTATTAATAAAGTTGAAGAACTGATTGAGCGCGGAGTTATAATCCCTGTGCTATGGACACCTATAATAATTACTGCTTTGGGCATGAAGAAACCAGATGGCACAATAGATCCAGATTCGATTATAGGTCGACCACCTTTGGTGTCTGGCAAATTATCAAATGAAGATAGTAATCCAGAAAGGAACTTGGATAGGCTTCTAAGTTATCTTCCATTGCATACGGATAGAAAACGGGTTTTCAAAAAAAGAGTCGCTGAAAAATTTGTATTTCCAGATAATTCAATAGCTGACAATGCAACTAAAATTGTAATAGATGCCTATGTTAAAGGACACCTCACAGAATTAGGATTAAAAAATGACAAAGAACCTGAAAACTTAAATCGGCAGGAACGAGACAAGTTGTTCCAACTAGGTCATAATGTTTTGGAAACGACTGTGCTTGCGGAAAAAAATTTCAAAAGTTATGATAAGTATCCAGAATTTTCTTTAACGAAAGAGTCAGTGAGGAAAATTGAAACTGCATATCATGTTTCAGAAAACACATCAGAAATCTTGAAAGTTGAAAACCTTGCAAACATTCAGGAGTATGTGTTAGAAAACAAAATTCCATTTGAAAGAGTGTTCGATCTGCGATATAAGAAGAATATTAAGGAATACCGGAAATGGATTAATTCACTTTCTCAAAGCGTCGATACTAAAGACATCACAAAGGAATATATCGATGAAGTTGCAGGCAAAAATAACTTTTTCGAATCTACAGGTGGCAAGTTCGTTAGAACGGTTGCAATGTTTGGACTCGGCTCAGGCGTAGGAGCTTTAGTGGCTGGTTCAGTGGGTGCTGCTGCCGGCGGGTTAATTGGCAAAGCCGCAGACTTTGGATTATCTCTACTCGACACTTATGTTTTAGACGGAATTTTGAAAGGCTGGAATCCAAGAATGTTTGTAGACGAAATTAAAAACGAAGTATCTGAAGAAGAGAAGCTAAATCAATAATTTATAAAAAGAACGGCTGCTAACATGAGGAGTATTTGCAAAGCAGGGCTGGACGTTGAAGCAATCGGCAGCAAATCTTTATTCAGCTTCAGTTCGGGCTTGACGTTAGTAATTAAGCGACAAATGTTATCTTCAACCATAAAACAAAAACGAGCTTCGGTACAAGCATGACGGAACACGAATATTCTGCCATGACAAATACCGATTCATTAGCTGCTATTTTAAATGACGTTTCGTAAATGACAGACGATTACAATATTGAATATCCTCGAGCGGACGACCAACTTTTCAGAGGCGACAGCGAAGATTGGCAGTATGATGCTTTGATTAATAAATCCAGAGACAGTTTTTACAATTATGCGGATGGTTATAAAGATGCTGCAGATGAAATAGCAAATTTATGCTTAAACCGAAAAGGAACAATTGATATATTAATTTACCCTTTGACGTTTCTCTATAGACAGTACATAGAACTTCGACTTAAAGAAGCAATTATCGGACTGAATTATTATCTGAATGACATAAATGATTATCCAAAGCATCATTACATTGACAAACTTTTTATAGAATTTAAAAGCCTATATAAAAAAGTTTCTGAAATATACAATCAAAAACATTTTGACAACACGGAGAAATTAATAAAAGAATTTGCCCATATTGATTATAAGTCATTTTCATTTCGATATCCAGTTGACAAAGAAGGCAACCATTCTTTAAGTATTGACCGGATTAATATTCGTAACCTTAAAGAAGTAATGCAGAGAATAGCAACCTTCCTTGATGCAGCGATTGATTATGTTGAACAACACAAAGACATCGCAGCAGAAATGAAGGCGGAGTGGTATTCTGAAATGCAATCGAACTATTATAATTACTGACGAAAAGCAGCAGCCAAACAAAAGTATTTGTAATAGCAGGGCTAGACGGAAGAGCAATCAGCAGCAAATCTTTAATCAGCCTTTGTTTGCAAGAACGATATTAAAATTCGCGCTCGCTTTAGCTCAGTAAAGTTCAAAACGTATAAGAGTGCGACGCAACAGAAGAACAATAACACTACAAAAGCCCGGCTCATGCACAGCATCCTGTGGATAAAAAAATCACTTCAACTAATTGGTATTATCTTATGCCAACCCACTCAAAAACGGATTGTATTTTTTCTCATGCCCAATAGTAGTCTCTGGTCCGTGACCGGGATAAACAATAGTTTCATCGGGTAAAGCAAATAACTTCTTTTGTATGCTGTTTAAAAGTTGCTGATGATTACCTCCCGGCAGATCTGTTCTGCCAATACTTTCAAAAAACAATACATCGCCACCGATTATAAAATTTTGTTCTTTGCAATAAAAACAAATACTGCCGGGTGAGTGACCCGGTGTAAAAATTACTTCGAGTTTATCCTCGTCAAAATTTATAATATCACCATGTTCAAGAAAATGAAAAGGACCTTTATAATTGTCCAAACCAAATCCCCACATAATGCCTGTGGCTGGTGCAAACTCTAAAACTTTTTCTTCAATGCGATGAATGTACAACTCAAGATGATAAGTTTTATTCACCCATTTATTTCCAAATACATGATCGAGGTGACAGTGCGTATTGAGAAGTTGTACAGGTGTAAGACTCTTATCTTTTATAAATTTTTCCAATGTTTCCTGCTCTGCAGTAAAATAGCAACCCGGGTCAATAATAATCGCATGAGCTTTTTCGTTCCACAACAAATGAGTGTTTTCCTGCATTGGATTAAAGGTGAAAATTTCAACATGTATCATAACACTATTTTTAACAATCTGTTTCGCTAATTATACTAATTTTAGAACTTTAAAGAAAGGATATGCAAGTTAATCGTGTAAGATTAGTTGTTTGTTTTTTTATAGTTGCTACATCTCTTCCAAATTTTTTAAATGCCCAGGTAAATTCTGTTGAATACGGTAAAAACCGTTTACAATATGAAAAGTTTAAGTGGAAATTTTACCAGAGCCCAAACTTTAATACCTATTTTAATCAGGGTGGACTTGAAATAGCAAAATTTGTTACGCAGGTTGCTGAAGAAGAATTGCCGTCTATTGAAGAAGCGGTCGAGTATTCTTTGCAGCTTAGAGCCAATCTTGTTGTGTATGATAATTATGATGATTATAAAACAAGTAATATTGGTTTGGGTACTGAATGGCAAAACTCGGGCGGCACTACCAAGCTGGTAAACAATAAAGTGATATTGTTTTATGACGGCAATAAAAATACGCTGAGACGCCAGGTACGTGAAGGCATCGCAAAAATTCTTACGGATAATATTTTATTCGGTGATGATATTGGTGAATTTGCGAGCAACCAGGCGCTTCTTGATCTTCCCCAATGGCTTACCGATGGTTATGTTGAATATATTGCAGAACCCTGGAGTACACAAAAAGATGATGATCTGAAGAGTGCAATTCTTAGCGGTGATTATAACAACTTTTATCAGTTCGCTTTTGCAAAATCAAATTTAGCAGGTCATGCTTTCTGGTATTATATCGCTGAAAAATATAAACCTGAAAATGTAACTTACTTTCTTTACCTCGCAAGACTATACAAGAATTTAAATTCAGCTTCGGCACGTATTTGCAAGAAAAAATTTAAAGATGTGCTGGCTGATTTTATGGCGTTTGAGCAGGACAGGTATATAAAAGATATAAAGCAGCGTCGTAATGCACCTCGTGGAAAATTGAGCGTTGTAGAAGAAATTGGCAAGACTGACTATTATAATTTTGCGGCCAATCCTAATCCAAAAAATAATTCTTATGCAGTAGTTCAATACAAACAAGGTATTTACAGCGTAAAGTTTATTGACAATTTATATGAGACAAAAATATTGCTGAAGTATGGTGTGCGTACTTACGCAGGCAGTATCAATCGCAATTATCCTATACTTGCATGGGATGGAAAGGGCAGCCGTTTATTAGTGATCTACACAAAAGAAGGAAAAATAAATATGTTCGTTTATGATGTAATTGCGAACATAAAACGTTTTCAACAGCAAATTGAAGGGTTTGAACAAATCGTGGATGCAGGCTTTATGCTTGATGCAAATAGTTTACTTTTTAGTGCTGTAAAAAAAGGGCAGTCTGATATTTTTACTTACAGGATAGACAATGGAAAAAGCAGACAGATCACCAATGATGTGTATGATGATTTGGATCCAACTGTTGTATCGTTTCCAAACCGCACAGGTGTAATCTTTGCTTCTAATCGCCCTGGTGTGAATGCACCAAATTCTGATACTGTTTTACCAAGCCATTATCATTTTAATATTTTTCTTGTTGATTTACTGAACAACAGTGAGTTTAAACAGATATCGCAACTCACCAATGTAAAATATGGAAACGCACATTATCCCATGCAATATAACCAAAATCATTTTACTTATGTAAGTGATGAAAATGGCGTGGGCAACCGCTGGGCAGGATTTTTCGCAACACAAAGAGAAGGGCTCGATACGCTTTATTATATTGGCGAAGAAATACTGCGTAATCCCGCCCCAAAAGAAATGGATTCCACTTTGCAGGCATGGCAAAAATCTGAGCCTGACAGTGTAAGTTATTTCCAGGTGTATAAAGATTCAACTTACACATTTCCTATTACAAATTATCAAAGCAGTTTACGTGAGAGCCGCGTATCAGGAAATAACGACCAGGTAAGTGAAGTAAGACGTGAAGGTGATCTTTTATTTCTTTATAAATTAAAAGTAGATTCCATTGCACTGAGAAAACGTAATGTAAATCCAAGGCCGACAGAATACGTACGTGAGCTGATGCGGCAGGACAGGATTTCGAGTGGCAAAGCAATTGAAATAAAAAAAGATACTGTCAATAAGCAACCTTCAAAAGATATATTTCAAAATGAATTTGAAGATGAAAAAACAGATTCATCTCATGCAAGTAAGGGTAGTAATAATTTTCCCATTGTTCCAACAAAGCAGAGCGTACTGTCAAAATCCTCATTATATAATTACGGGCTTAAATTCAGCGCTGATTATGTGCTGGCCGGCATAACGAATAATATTCTTATTAACCGGTATCAACCTTACCAGGGTGGTGCAGGACCCATTCGATTAAATACAGGTAATGATATTGATTTTAGTTTTCGTGTTGGCGTAAGTGATATAATGGAAGACTTGAAATTTATAGGTGGCATACGTTTCGGTACAACTATATCTGACAAAGATGTATTACTCTCAATTCAAAATTATCGTAAACGCGTTGACTATGGGTTTACATACTATCGCAGTAACGTAACCAATTATTTTGGCTTCTTTGGCACTACAGTTGCCGACCCTTATGCAAAATATGATAATGAAGTAATTACCAATCTTTACCAGGTGAATATAGCATACCCGCTAAATGAAATAAAAAGCTTTAGACTGACTGTTGGTTTAAGAAAGGATAAAGGGATTTTAAGACCGGTTGATTTTACAGGATTACCTGATACAACTGTACTGGGCGTAAAAGATTCTTCTTCCTCCACAATAGTTTCAAGAATTGAATATGTGCATGATAATACCATTAATCCCACCCAAAATATATGGAATGGTACGCGCTGGAAGATTTACTTCGATTATAACGTGCCTGTTAGCAAAGGGTCAGCATTTAAAGGAAAAACGACTTATAATCTTGGCTTTGATGCAAGACATTATTATAAGATCTATCGCAATTTTATATGGGCTACGAGAGCCGCCGGTGATTTCTCCTTTGGCGATGCAAAACTCATTTATTATTTGGGAGGTGTGGACGGATGGATAAGTCCTAAATTCAATGATGCAAATCAACCAGCCCCTGATAAACAATATGCGTACCAGTCCCTTGAATTAAACATGCGCGGTTATATACAAAATATAGCTAACGGCAATAATTCAGTAGTAATAAAC